>JADMIO011210302.1_pt1 | contig 66268 bp, 38 predicted proteins | sample 8958161 | NCBI WGS metagenome assembly JADMIO01 (sample SAMN16585339, study PRJNA669376) | soil metagenome | isolation source: Crop rotation soil | place: USA: Cullars Rotation, Alabama | collected 2011 | reverse complement strand
GCCGCGACTTCAAGTCACGTGAATTCCAAGCTTCGGATCCCACTGTGCTGGAAAGCCATCGGCAACGTCATAGTCATCATGCCGCCTTACTGCACAACCGCCGAGCAGGTCGCAAGAATGTGCGAAGTCCTGCGTGACGCTATCGGTGAAACTTTGTAACTGTGCCGACCGCTCAGCCGTCAAACTCCACTTGAATATTTCGCACGCCAGAGCGGTCTTTTCATCGGCCATGCTGATTCCTTTAGTGCAACGCATGTGGGCGATCGCGATTGTCTTCACGTTCTCGTGTTGGACCGTGTCCGCTCAGATCGGCGACAAATCCGATAAACCCGGCACCGTTCAAAAGTCGCTCGTCCCGCGCGAACTCATTCCGCCAACAACGCCACTTAGCCCGACCGAAGCGTTGCGCAGTTTCAAATTAGCCAAAGGTTACCGGATCGAAATCTGCGCCGCCGACCCTCTCATCGAAGATCCGGTTGTCGCACAGTTCGATCCGCAAGGCCGGCTTTGGGTCGTCGAAATGCGCGGCTACATGCCGAATATGGATGGCCAGGGCGAAGACGAACCGGTTTGCCGTGTTTCGATCTTAACCGACACCAACGGTGACGGAACGATGGACACACGCAAAACTTTTCTCGACCATTTGATTCTTCCACGCGCGTTGATGCTCGTCCGCGATGGCGCGTTGATCGGCGCACCGCCGCACCTTTGGTTCTGCCGCGATACCAACGGCGACGATGTCTGCGACGAACAAGTCGAGGTCGCCAACGATTTCGGCGTGCAGACCGATCCGAAGAATCCAGGTTTGGCCAATCCCGAGCGCGCTCCGAACAGTTTGCTTTGGGCTCGGGATAACTGGATCTACGGAGCTGCCTACACCGCGAAATTCCAATTTCATTCCGGCAAATTTGAACGTCTCCCCACAATTTTCCGCGGGCAGTTCGGCTTGAGCCAAAACGACGACGGCACGCTGTTTTACAATTCGAACAGCGACCAACTTCGCGCCGACATCATTCCTGATTATTATCTGAGCCGCAACCCAGCCTTCCAACAACCCGCCGGCATCAACGTCAATTGTGCCAAAGATCAATTCGTCTGGCCGGCGCGCGTCAATCCCGGCATCAATCGCGGTTATCGTCCGGAGATGTTGCGCAACGGTCGTTTGAAAGAATTCACGGCCGCGTGCTCGCCGTTCATTTTCCGCAGTGATCGTTTCCCCGCGGAATTTTACGGAAACGCATTCGTCGCTGAACCGTCGGCAAATCTTGTGCGACGCAATATCCTTGTCGAAACCAACGGAACGCTCGTCGCCACGAACGCTTACGTTCAAACAGAATTTCTCGCGTCGACCGATGAACGTTTTCGGCCCGTCAATTTCTGCCAAGGTCCAGATGGTGGCCTTTACATCGTCGATTTCTATCGCGGCGTCTTGCAACACCGCATCTCGGTGACGACGTATCTTCGCAAACAAAGCGAGGAACGCGGTCTCGTTTTACCGACGCACCTTGGTCGCATTTATCGCATCGTTCCCGACGAACCTTACTCGCCGAAAAAACCAAACTTCTTGCACGAGTCGCCAGCGCAATGGGTTCAGCACCTGTCCGACACCAACGCATGGTGGCGCGAAACTGCTCAACGATTGCTCGTCGAACATCGGGCTGACGCGCCGATCGCCGCATTGAACGATCTCGCGTCGCACGGCCGTAGTGCTCTCGGCCAACTCCACGCCTTATGGGTATTGCACGGCCTCGACGAACTGACGATTGAAGTCGTCCGCGCAGCTCTGGCGAGTCCCGATGCTTCAGTTCGCGAAGCCGCCATACACGTCGGCGAGAGCTTGCTCAAGTCCGAGGACAAAGCCGACGCAATCGAAGCTCTTGAAAAAATGAGCAGTGATCCTAGCCCAAAAGTTCAATTGCAACTCGCGCTAACTTTAGGCCAGGTGCACGACAGCAACGCCGATGACCTCATGGCGTCGTTGTTCGATTCAAATCCATCGAACACATTTCTGCCCGACGCGATTATCAGCGGATTATACGGCCGCGAATTGGATTTGTTGCAACGGCTCGTGCAAAAGCCGTCGTGGAAAAATCCAGACAAAGCGCACTCGGCGTTTGTGTCCAAACTCGTTGCTTGCGTGATGCTGGAACGCAATGCCCATAATATCGAGCGCTTGCTTCAATTAACAGCAGCGCAAAAAGGCGAATGCCAGTCCGCACTGTTAGCGGGCATGGTCAGTCCAGCGCGCACGCTCACGCGCAAGCCGATCAAGTTCAAGACCGAACCGGCGGCTCTCGCCAAATTAAAAGCAGCAACGCCGAAACAATCGCGCAAATCTTTCGACAAGCTGGCCGCAATCATCGTTTGGCCCGGCAAACCGGGCTACAGACCACAACCCGAACCACCGCCGCTGACCGCTGACGAGCAGGCTCGATTTGCCACGGGCAAAACTTTGTTCGCCGGGTCTTGTGCGACTTGCCATCAAGTCCACGGGCTTGGCATGGAAGGTCTCGCCCCGCCGCTCGCGGATTCCGAATGGGTCTTGGGATCGGAACAGCGCCTCGTTCGTATCGTGCTGAACGGGTTGCGCGGGCCGATCTCGGTTGCGGGCCGTTCCTTCCGACTCGATATGCCCAGCATGCGTGCGTTCAATGACGATCAACTCGCCGCGATCCTGACCTACATCCGTCGCGAGTGGGACAACAACGCCGCACCTGTGACTGCCAGCACTGTCAAATCCATCCGCGATGCGACAGCGAATCGTCAGGATGCCTGGACGCAAACCGAACTGAAAAAGTTCTAGACCTACTTCATAGGAGCGCGGACTTTAGTCCGCTTCAACGTGCGAGCACCTGCGCGTTCGATTTTCCTACAATTCCCAAAACAACCGAGGTGAAGCGGACTAAAGTCCGCGCTCCGACCCACGGCTTGCGCTTAAAAAGTCTTTTCCTTTTGCGGCGTCCCCGTATTTTCGTCCCCGAGGATGTCGCAGATGTTGAAATCGTCGGGAGCAATGGGCGTTGCTACTTTGACCAGTCGCATCCTCGGACTTCTGCGCGAACAGTTTTATGCGCACTTCATGGGCACCACAGCGGTCGCGGCGGCTTTTACCCTCGCATTCCAGATTCCGAATTTGTTCCGGCGATTGCTCGGTGAAGGCATTCTCAGCGCTTCGTTCATTCCGATCTTCAAAGCCAAAGAAAAGAACGAAGGCGAAGCGGAAGTTTGGCGCGCTTCGAACGCGGTCATATCCGGTCTTATCATTGCATCGGCTATCATCACCGCGGTGGCGGTCATCATCGTCACGCTGATCTTGTTGATCGGTGGCGATTGGCTGGATCCGGATACGCGGCTGATGTTCAACCTGCTGCGGCTGATGTTCCCTTACATGATCCTGGCGTGCCTTGCTGCGATCATGATGGGAATGCTCAATGCGCGCGGGCATTTTTTTATTCCGACGCTCGGCGCGGCGAGCTTGAACATCGTGATGATCGGCTCGGTGTTCATCACCAAGCACACGGAAATTTTTGGCAAAGATTTGCACACAAAAATTTACGGCATCGCCCTCGGCGTTCTCGCGGCGGGCGTGGCTCAGGCGTGTTTTCAGCTTCCGAGCTTGCGGATGGAAGGTTTTCGTTATCGCTGGGTTTCGCCGTGGCGCGATCCGACGGTGCGCGAAGTCGTGCAGAAAATGATTCCGGCGTCGATCGGTGTTGCTGCATTCCAAATCAATGTGATGGTCGTGCAAAGCATGGCGTTCGGTGAAAACAAACCGATCATCGCCGAGTTCGGCTACGCGACGCGTTTGATGGAAGTGCCGCAGGGCATCTTCGGCATTTCGCTCGCAACTTATTTGCTGCCGACGCTTTCTGGTCTTGCCGCCGAAAAGAATTACGCTGGTTATCGCAGCTTGTTGCGACAGGGATTGGCGCACGTGTTCTTCGTCAACCTGCTCGCGTCGGTGCTGCTGTTCATTCTGGCCGAACCGATCGTGCGATTGCTGTTTCAACACGGACAGTTCGATGCGAATTCGACGGCGAAAGTCAGTTTCGCCGTGATGTGTCTTGTGCCTGGACTGATTTCGTTTTCGTGCACGAACATTTTGGCACGCGCGTTTTATGCGGTGCACGACATCAAAACGCCTATGCGCATCAGTGTTTTCTGTCTCGCCATCAACCTGGTATTCACTGCAGTGTTCCTGTTCCAGTTCAAACTTGGCTCGGGCGCTTTGGGCTTGGCCAACACGCTGAGTAGCACGTTTAACGTCGCGCTGCTCGGCACATTTCTTGGCAAGAAATTGAAAACCTTGGAGCTGACCGAATTTTTCAAGACCATTCCCAAAGTGCTCATCTGTGCCGCGCTGGCTGGAGCTGCGACGTGGTATTGCGTCAACTATTGGACCAACAATTACGGGCACGGGAATGTGTTGCACCAACTCGGCGAAGTTTTCGTGCCGATGATCGTGGCGACGATCGTTTACTTCGGCGCGGCGCTGGCGTTGCGGGTACCGTCGGCGCAGGACATTGTTCGGCTGTTGTTGAGGCGGTGAGTTCAAACAAGGGTTCCTGGGCACCTTTTAAAAAAATTCTTTTGGTGCCGTTTACTGCCGTTTGGTGCCGTTTGCTGCCGGTCACACCAATTTCCCAATTTTTTTACTTTGGTGCAATTAGCTGCAATTAGGTGCAATTGACTGCAACGGTGTATTTGAAACTTTTTTACTTTGACGCGGTTAGCCGCGGTTAGGCGCGGATAGCCGCGGATGGAGGTCACACGAGTGTCGACCCCAAGGCGAAAAGGACTTAAGGATTGGTTTATTGGCATTGTTCATAAAAAAAATTGTTTACCTACATTTGGCTACATTTACCTACATTTGGTTACATCGGAGGCCCGTTCGCGAATAGGAAAGCGGCAGAGGGCCGAACGTCGGCCTCGCGTGCCGCACTCCAAAACCTTCGGCGTCATCACGCGGTGGTTCATAGGTGGCCTTTCCTGTTTCGCTGTTGCACAAAGCTACGGCGAGACGTGTCGACGGGCGGGATTGCCCGATCGGAAGTTAAGTTGCTGCTTAACTCGTTGTGTATTGTATCATGGAGGAACGGCCTGTCAAAAATGGGACGAACGAAACGAATGAAACGAATGGAAAGTGCATTTTTTGTTGATGAAAATGAGCTTTTGTTGAGTTTGGCATGGAAGTTGAGTCAAGTAGTTACGCAGATTTTAACGCAGAGACGCAGAGAGCGCAGAGGTTTTGACAACGGTGTCTTCAATATCGCCCATTTCACGGCCGAAGACTCGTCGATGAAGCTTGCTAACACTTCAAGCCGAGCAACGCCGGGCATCTGATGTCAACCGCGAAACCGATTCCCAAGCGCCAGAGGACTGGACGCACTCCATGACGGCAAGCGTTTTCTGAAGCGGAATATTCAACGTTGAGTCTTTCTCCTGACTGTATTGCGGGGTTTATCCGCAGCGAGAATCGTATGGTCGCCCGATTTGTCTGAAACACCTGATGAGCCATGATGGGTGTCGCACGAACAACGGAGTGTGACAAGTGACGGACTTATTGGCGTATTGGAATTTGCGCGAACGGCCCTTTGAAGCGACATGGGACACGCGCTTCTATTTTCAAAGCCGCGATCATGATGAGGCCTTGAACCGCCTCGCGTATCTGGTCGGCGAGCGCACGATGAATATCGGCATGCTCACCGGGGAAGTCGGCTGTGGCAAAACACTGACGCGCGCGGTCTTCATGTCGCGACTGGATCCGAAACAGTTCGCTGTCATCGTCCAGGATACTTCAGCGTTTCCTTTCAAAGATTTGCTCGGGTGTGTTTTGCAAACCCTGGACCCAACCGGCGTCGGCACGACAAAGTTTGTTCGGTGCGATCGTTTGGCGAAATCGGCGAAACGATTACACGACGAAGGTCGCCATCTCGTTCTCATCTTCGACGAGGCGCAGGAGATGACTCCGGCGACGATGAACGATTTGAAGATGCTCACCAATTTAAACGGTGGCGGGCAGAACTACTTGACCATCATCCTGCTGGGCCAACCTGAGCTACGCAGTAAGGTGGTGAAGCTGCCCGCTATCGACCAACGTATCAGCCTGCGCTTCCACTTGAATCCATTGAACCTCACGGAAGCCGGGGCTTATCTCGTGCATCGCCTGAAAGCGGCGGGGCATCCGACCGGCGATGTGTTTGCGCCCGACGCGGTGGCGCAACTGTTTAGCGCGTGCCATGGAGTTCCGCGCGAATTGAATCGACTGGCGAAGCTTGCATTGGAAGTGGCGTGGCTGCGGCAGATGCCGAGCGTCGGCGCTGTGGCGGTCGACACGGTCATCCGCGATTTGAGTCGGCACCAAAATCTTTGTGCAGCGTGATGAATATCTCGAACGCATCAACAGTAGCGCAGGTTTCCAAACCTGCTGTATCGCCGACTTCCAAGTCGGCAGGCGTCGGAAACGTCCAAGTGCTTCGTGCTTTCAAGTCCTGCAGGTTTGGAAACCTGCGATACAGCAGACTTGGAAGTCTGCGCCACACCAATTTTGACCTCTATGCCTGAGTCAACCGAGTTAAGTATCAGTGAACTGCGGAAAAACCGTGGTGCTGCGGAACTATCGTCCGACAAGACGAAAGCTTCCAGCAACAGTTCATCCAATGGTAACGGCACGCATTTCAGCAACAACGGCCGGACATCGGCGCAGGAACGACCGCTGGCGACGCGACCAGTAACGCAAACGCGGGCGTTGCAACGCGCCACGGCATTCGAATTCGACACCGCCGAAAAGGAAACCGAAGGCACGATGAACCTGCCCTTCGACCCGATGCGACTGGTGGATGCGCTATTGCGCAATTTGTGGGTCTGCATCCTCATCGGACTGGCGTTCGGCGGCGCAATGTTCGCCTACTGTTTTTTGCGTCCGCACACGATGGCGAGCATCGATTTAATCAGGCGCGATGCGCCGGTCCTGTTCCGTGGAACCGAAGGAGCGGAATCTTACAAACCGGTGGTCTACGCCGACGGAACGATCCTTAATCTCATGCGCTCACCGGAAGTCGTGCGCCGTATCAGCGCGCGTACTCCCATGGTGCTCGGCAAACAGATTCCTCCAGCTCAAATCGGTCGCGAACTTTTTGCCAACCAGCAACAACAAAGCGACATCATCCAGCTTGGTTATAAAGGCGGCGAAGACATGGTCACTGCGTCCAAGCTGACCTACATCTACGCGGAAGAAGTCGTGCAGTATCTGAAAGAAATCCAGGCGCGCGACGGCATGGACATGGCCAATTACATTTCGAGGAAATTGGAAGCAGTCGAGCGCGACCTCGCCGAGAACGAAAAGTTGATGGCCGCCATTCCGCCGGAATTGCGGACATTCGACTCCGACAAGCAACTGGAAGTGCTGCTCGCGAATAAGATCCAATACGACAAGGACTATGCGATGGCTGAGATCGACGTTCGCGCGGCCAGTCCATTGCAGGAGAAATTGCAGCAGGAACGCGATGCGTTGGTCGGATTGCAGGCGAAATATACCGACGAGAATCCATTGGTGCAGGACCAGATCGCCAAGATCAAGGCGATGGAAAAGCAGATCGACGAGCAGAACAAAGGGGTGTCGCCAAAAGGTTTTGACGGCAAGACACCGCTGGCAAACTACGCGCCGAGTGCGTCGTTGCTGAAGAAACTCGAACAGATCGACAAGCTTCGCCAGGAAAACCAAAAGAGAATCGACGCGCTTTCGCACAACAACATCAACTACGTCATCGTCAAAAACCGGCATACCGCGCTGGAACAGATGCGGACGATGTTGATGCAGCGGCAGCGCGAGGCGCAGATCTACGCGCAGGATGCCGTCGGATTTTATCAGATCCTCCCGAAGTCAGAACGCGCCAGCAACAAGGCCGATCTGAAGAAAGGCCTCATGTTTACGATAGCCGCAGCAATGTTCGGGTTGTTCGTCACGGCGGGATTGGTGATGGCACGCGAAGTATTCGACCCGCGCATCAAAACATCCGCCGATCTGGAACGCATCACGGGATTGCCGGTCCTGGCGACGCTGGGTGATTTGTCCAAGATGTCTGACGAAGAAAAGAAACGTTGGGCGTTCCGGACATGGACGATCCTTAAAGGCAAGATCACCGAGACGCAGAACGGCTCGCTTGTGTGCGGACTGATCTCAGCCAGGCACGGCGAAGGTCGCACAACCTGGACGCAATTGCTCGCCGAAACAGCATTCCAACGCGGACTGCGTGTTCTTGTCGCCGCGACCAAACCAAGCGTCGAACCTGCGATGCATCCGCACGAAAAAGCGGATGACCCAAACACCGAAAGCGCGAGCAACACGGCCGTCGCGCAAAACGTGCTGGCATTTCCATTTCAGGCGGCGCGCCAACTGAGCGATCCCAAGACCCATTCCATCGTGCACATTCCGTTGCCGGGATGGGTCTGGAATCTGGAGCGCCGCCAACAATGGCAGTCCGCACTGGCTGAATGGCAAAACATCGAAAACCTTGTTTTCCTCGTGGAACTGCCGCCAGCCAGCGAACCGGAAGCAGTCCTGCTTTCGGAAAATGTTCCGCAACTCATCTGGCTTTGTCAGAGCGGCAAGGATACCGCCTCGGAAGTGCGCAACCATCTGGAAACGTTGCGCCATGCCGGCTGCAATCTCGTCGGCGCCGTGCTCAACCACGAGCCGTCGTCATTCATCCGCAGACAGTTTTCACGTTTCACCTCGCTCTTGATCCTCGGGTTGCTGGTGCAAACCGCAACGGCAAAAGATCTCAACCCGAAAGGTGAATCGCATACGCAGTATAAACGGAAACCGATGCCCGTCGCAACAAACGCGCCGATCACTGTTGAATCGGAAATCGCAGCACAATCGCGGGCTTACACCAACGCTCCCGCGCCGCGTTCGACATGGCAAGAGCATTTGACGCTCGGGCCCGGCGATGTTCTGAACCTTGGTTTCTACGGCGAAACGAATCTCAGCAAAATGGACGTGGTCGTCGGGATGGACGGCCGCATCAGCTACCTGCAAGCCCAAAGTGTGATGGCTGCGGGCCTGACCGTCGACCAACTTCGCACCAACCTGAACGAGAGTTTAAAAAAATATTTCCGCACACCGCGCGTCATTGTCAGCCCGGTGGCGTTCCACAGCAAAAAATATTACGTGCTCGGGAAAGTCGGCCAACGCGGTGTCTACGTTCTCGACCGGCCCATCACAATACTCGAAGCCGTTTCGCGCGCACGCGGCCTCGAAACCGGCATCCTCGAACGTAACGCCGTCGACCTCGCCGATCTGCAGCACAGCTTTTTGATCCGCCACGGCCAGCGTGTGCCGATCGATTTCGAACGATTGTTTTATGAAGGCGATTTTTCGCAGAACGCCTATCTGGAGCCCGACGATTTCCTCTATTTTCCGCCGGCCAATCTACAGGAAATTTACGTCCTGGGCGAAGTGCGTTTGCCCGGCATCACGCCTTACACGCCGAACATGAGCGTGATGAAAGCCCTGTCCGATCGCGGCGGGTTCAATGCGCAAGCGTGGAAACAACACGTTCTCGTCGTGCGTGGCTCACTCTCGAAACCACAGACATTCGTCGTCAACACGTGGGCGAAGCTCGATGCCCGTGAACAGGATTTCAAATTGAAACCACGCGACATCATCTACGTCGCGAAACGTCCGTGGTATCGCGCGGAGGAATTGATGGACACGGCAGCCATCGCGTTCCTGCAATCGGCAGTTTCGTCGTGGGCTGGACTCAATATCGGGCCGATCATTGGCAAACCATTTGTGCCGAGCTTATGAGAACGAACGTGAATGCGAGAGTGAAATTACAAGTGAAGAACGTGATCCGGTGGTTTGTTCCACTTTTCCTTTCACTTTCGCTTTTTACCGGTTGCCAATTCCCCGGACCACGACGCTTTGACGCCACCAAACCACCGCCGGTGGTTTCGCAGGAATGGGTGAGTTTAACCAATTCAACGCCGCTCGATCCCTCGCTGTTAAAGTTGCCGGATCAACCCATAACGCTTGGGCCGGGCGATAAGATTGAAGTCGATATCATGGGGGAAACCGGCACCGCTCCCGGGACCGGGGCGCTGCTCACCGTCGGCCCCGACGGCAAAATCTATTATGGAATCCTGCCGGGTCTGAACGTGTGGGGGCTCACCCTGCAAGAGACGCAGCAACTGCTCCAAAAAGAACTGGGCCGTTTTGTCCGCACGAAGATCGACGTCGCCATCATCTTGCGAGACGTGGAAAGCAAAAAAATATGGATGTTGGGCCGCGTCGGTGCGCCCGGCGTGTATTCGATGACCAATTCCATCACGCTCATGGACGCGATCTTCAACGCCGGCGGGCCTCTTACTCTTTTAGGTGCGACGGGCACGGGGGGCACACGCGACATCGCGACGATCGGAATGAACGAAGACCTGGTCGATTACAAAAAGAGTTTCGTTTTGCGCAAGGGGAAGATGTTGCCGGTGGACATCGGCCGGCTGGTTCATGGCGATATGTCACAAAACATTTATCTGCACCCCGATGACTATGTTTACCTCGCGCCCGGCTATTCTCAGGAAGTGCATGTTTTTGGCGCAGTCGCCTCGCCTCGCACGGTCCCTTACACGCAAGGTATGACGCTCGTCAGCGCAATCGCTAACGCTGGCGGCACGGCTTGGGATGCTTATATGCACCAGGTCGCCATCGTCCGCGGGTCGCTGCAAACCCCTTCCATCGCGATTGTCGACCTGCTGCGCGTCCAAAAAGGGGAATTGCCCAATGTATATGTCGCACCCGGAGACATTATATATGTACCCACGAAACCCTGGAAAAAGCTGGAGCAATATTGGGACGTTTTAACATCAACCTTCGTCGGTTCCGTCGCAATTAACGAGGGTGCCCGGGCCGTTGTGCCTAATTCACCCCCGCCCGCAGGCATCTTCATTCCGCTGGGCAGTGGCGTGACTGTTACGCTACCTCCTGGCGCTCACTGACTTTCGCATTGTGAGTGCACGGATGAGAAAACCTGAAGGGAAAGCCCTACTATTACGCGTATTTAGCCTTACGCAACCCCAACGTGTAGTATTGCCCAAAGAATTTTCTTACCATAGAAGAGTGGCATGGGTGCTGCTAAAAGCAGAAGTGCGGTTCGTTACAGGCAATAGAGTGAACGAATGTATTAATAATAACACGCCTGTAACAACGTTCACTGCCGCATAGATAGAAAGACACAGTACTATGCAAATCAAAACCAGCCGTAAATCCGGCTTCACCCTGGTGGAAATCATGATCGTTGTCGCGATTATCGGCCTGTTGGCTGCGATCGCTATTCCGAACTTCGTGCGCGCCCGCCAAGTCTCCCAAGCTAATGCTTGCATCAACAACCTTCGTTTGATCGACGGTGCGAAGCAGCAATGGGCTTTGGAAAACAAGAAGGCCTCGACTGACACCCCGAGCAATGCGGAATTGACCCCGTATCTCGGCCGTGGCGGTGGCCAGCTGCCTGTCTGCCCGATCGGCACTGACTATGACGCGAGCTACAACACTGGCGACGTCCAGACTGCCCCGACTTGCAAGCTCGGTGCCGGTCAGACGCCTGCGCACGTGCTGCCTTAAGTTAACTTCGTGAGCTAAATGCTCACTTCGAAAAGACCCAGGAGAAATCCTGGGTCTTTTTTATTTTTTAAGTAAGAAGTAAAAAGGAAAAAGGAAGAAGTGAACACGGGCTCAGTTGAAGTCTCTCTTACTTTTTACTTCTTACTTTTTACTTCTACCCTCTTGAACTTTGTGTCGTAGCAGCTAGACTTTTCCTCGGTGGCCGATGTGGCGGAATTGGCAGACGCGCCAGACTCAAAATCTGGTACTCGTGAGAGTGTGTGGGTTCGACCCCCTCCGTCGGCACCACCTTCCCTTCTTTGCATTTAATTGGGCTCCATTGTCTCAAAAATGAACATTGCAGCTTTTACGTCCGGCGCCGTAGTCCCTGCCAGGCTTGGTTAGCGGAAGAACGATTCCCCGCACAACAACTTCTCACTCCCGCTTTGTAGGGAAAGCGTGTAAAACAATCGCACTCAGCCAACCCATTCTGGCAATTGCCGAATATGCATGAAGGATCGACCCATCGCGAAAAGCAACGTCTGGCCGACGTGAACCGGGGCACCGCCGATTGGCGACTTTGGGGCCCTTATTTGAGCGAACGGCAGTGGGGCACCGTTCGCGAAGATTACAGCGAGGGCGGCACGGCATGGGATTATTTTCCGCACGACCACGCCCGTAGCCGTGCTTATCGTTGGGGTGAAGATGGTCTCGGCGGCATCAGCGACAGCTCGCAACGCCTTTGTCTGTCTCTCGCCCTGTGGAACGGTAAAGACCCGATCCTTAAAGAACGCATCTTCGGTCTCACGAACAGCCAGGGTAATCACGGCGAAGACGCGAAAGAGCTCTATTATTACCTGGATGCCACGCCGACGCACTCCTACCTGAAGATGCTCTACAAATATCCGCAGGAGGAGTTTCCTTACACGCAATTGGTCGAAGAGAATGCTCGCCGCGAGAAAGATCAGCCTGAATACGAATTGCTCGACACGGGGATCTTCGACGAGGACCGGTATTTTGACGTCTTCGTCGAATATGCAAAGGCGGACGCGGACGACATTTTGATGCTCGTCACGGTGCACAATCGCGGACCTGAAACAGCCACCCTGCACGTTCTCCCGCAAATTTGGTTTCGAAATACCTGGTCATGGAAGCCGGGCGCATCAAAGCCACACCTCGCGTGCAGCAAAGATGCGATCACAGCGAAGCACGAAGAGCTAGGTTGTTACAATCTTTACGTCGCGGGCGCGTCGAAATTTTTGTTCTGCGAAAACGAGACGAACCATCGTCGCCTCTATGGCCTGAACGCGGACGGCTATTTCAAAGAAGCCTTTCACGACTACGTGGTCTCCGGAAAGCACGACGCCGTCAATCCGTGCGAAACCGGAACCAAAGCTGCCGCACATTTCAAATTTCAGGTCACAGCGAAGGGCTCTGTTTCGATTCGCGTGCGATTGAAACAAGGCTCAATGGAAAAGCCGTTCGCTGATTTCGACACAATATTCAAAGACCGTCGCAAAGAGGCCGACGAATTTTATGCGCACCTGCAAAAGGATCTGACGAACCTCGACGCGCGGAACGTCCAGCGCCAAGCCTTTGCCGGCATGATCTGGAGCAAACAGTTTTTTTATTACGACATTCGTGAATGGATCAATGGCGATCCATCGCAACCGCCCCCGCCTGCCGTGCGCAAACACGGACGCAACAGCGAATGGCGACATCTCAACAACGCCGACATCATCTCCATGCCGGACAAATGGGAGTATCCGTGGTATGCCGCGTGGGACCTGGCGTTCCATTGCATTCCACTGGCGATGGTGGATGCTGAGTTTGCGAAGCACCAGTTGGACCTTCTCACCCGAGAATGGTACATGCATCCAAACGGTCAATTGCCCGCGTACGAATGGGCGTTCGGTGACGTCAATCCTCCCGTTCACGCCTGGGCCACATGGCGCGTGTTCCAAATGGATCGCAAGCAACGCGGCGACAAGGGCGACATCGCCTTCCTTGAACGTGTGTTTCACAAGTTGATGCTGAACTTTACCTGGTGGGTGAACCGCAAGGATGCGCAAGGCCGCAATATTTTTCAGGGTGGTTTCCTCGGCCTTGATAACATTGGTGTTTTTGACCGCAGCGCTCCCCTGCCCACGGGCGGTTTCATCAACCAGGCTGACGGAACGGCGTGGATGGCGATGTATTCACTGAACCTGATGCGTATCGCACTGGAGCTCGCGATGCACAACAAAGTGTATCAGGACATCGCGACGAAGTTTTTCGAGCACTTCCTCCACATCGTCGAAGCGATGAATAACATCGGAGACCAGGGTATTGGCCTGTGGTGCGATAAAGACGAGTTTTATTACGACGTCTTGAATCTGCCGGATGGCCGAGGTGTTCCGTTAAAGATTCGTTCGATGGTCGGTCTCATTCCGCTTTTCGCCGTTGAGACGTTGGAGCAGGCGCAGATGGATCAGTTGCCGGAGTTTCGTGCGCGCCTCGAATGGTTTTTGAGCTACCGTCCTGATCTTGCGAAACTTGTTTCGCGCTGGCACGAAAAAGGTGTCGGTGAACGGCATCTATTATCGCTGCTGCGCGGCCATCGCATGAAATGCCTGCTGCGTCGCATGCTCGATGAAACAGAGTTCCTTTCGGACTACGGCGTGCGCGCGATTTCGCGTCATCATTTTGAAAATCCATACCGGTTCCAAAACAACGGCGATACGTTGGAGGTGAAATATCAACCGGGTGAATCTGAATCTGGCGTCTTCGGCGGCAACTCAAACTGGCGAGGTCCGATCTGGATGCCGGTGAATTATTTGATCATCGAATCACTGCAAAAATTTCACCATTACTATGGCGACGATTTCAAGATCGAGTGTCCTACCGGTTCCGGCCGATTCATGACCATCGACGAGGTCGCCGACGAATTGTCGCGACGTCTATCGAAACTTTTTCTAAAGGACTCGAACGGCGAGCGCCCGGTCTTGAAGTATCATCCGAAACTTGCCACCGATCCTCATTTCAAAGACTACGTTTTGTTCCACGAATATTTTCACGGTGACAATGGCCGAGGCGTTGGCGCATCACATCAAACTGGTTGGACCGGATTGATCGCAAAACTGCTGCAACCGCGCCGGCACGTAGCCACGAGCGAACCCGACACGCTGTTCATCCACAACGTTCGCGACAAGCGCGCCTGAAACGCAGCAACAGTTAGTGTCGCCGACAGGACATTATTGAACGACCACGCGATAGAACGCCGCTGATGCAGAATTCACGTCCGAGTAAAATACGACGCCAGTTCCAGAAGCGGTCGTCGTCGCGCTGGTGACGCCAACGTCAATCCACAGTGTGTTCGCGCCATCGAGAGCGGAGGTGCGTTGCAAGCGGTAGATGTACCCCGCCGCACAACTCATCACAAAGCTTACGTTCGAACCCTGGATGCTTTGCGTCAGAACGCCGATCGGCGGCGCTACGTTGATCGTGAATTGGTTATTTAAAACAGTGCCATCAGGATCGGTCGCCGTGACCGCCACAGGATATGCGCCCACAACCGTCGGGGTGCCACCGAATGTCGCCGAATTTGTATCGAACGTGAGCCAGCCGGGAGCGACCGGCGATGCTGATAGCGAGAATGTTAACTTGTCATAATCGGTATCGGCGAATGCGTCGGCAGGAACGGTGAAATTAATCGGCGCTCCAACCGTTGCCCACTGATCGGGAATCGGGTGCGCAAGATATGTGTTGTCAAACTTCACCTGGAAGAAATACGTAATGGCGGTGCGCACGCTTCCAGTGTCGGCCTTGGCGCCGACAGCGAGCGTTCCATCTTTCAGCGCGACGTCGAAACCAAATGCGGCATAATAATCGCCAGCCGGCGGAGCGAGTCTTTCGAGCAACGACCATTGCGGCAGCCCGGGGTAATTGCGCGCGTAATGGAATACGTTGCCCTGGCCGGTGAAGTCCTGGAACGTTCCGAACGCCATCGCTTCGCCGTCAACAGCCACCGACGTTCCGAACTGAGCGCTGGCAGTGCCGTCAGGATGAGTGAACTTGTGGACCTGTCCCCAAACATTGCTGCCGCCCTGATTGCGTTGGAACGCGTAGACGGCGCCTGATTTGCCAGCGCCGGTGAACCATGGCGCGCCAGCGACGATCAAATCACCGCTGATCGACACTGAATGGCCCAGCAAATCGTTGCTCGCGCCATCAGCAGCGCCAACTTTGCGGACAAAACCCCAGTTATTGCTGCCGCCCTGGTTGCGGTCGTAGATATAAATGCAACCGCCGCGGACAGAGTTGTTCGCCAAAGAACTCAATCGAGACCCGATGGCAATCGTATTGCCACTGACGGATGCGGAAAACCCATATTGATCACCGTCGATACCGTCCGGAGGCGCCAGTTTCTTAATGAGGCCCCAATTACCGAGACCGCCTTGATTCCTGCCGTAAATATAGGCGCCTCCAGGGTGTGCGGACGTGCCGAGCGAGGCGTTCCCGTACGCACCGACGACTAAAATATCTCCATCAAGTGCTACAATACCAAAATCATCGCCGGATGCGCCATCAGCCGGTGTTAGCTTATTCCAAACGCCCCAGTTGTCCGCCCCGCCCTGGTTACGTTCAAATACATAAGCAGCACCGGTGCCTGTGCCAGGCGCACCCACGGCGATCGTATTCGAGCTGATCGCCACAGAGTAACCGAACAGGTCGGTCGCCGTTCCAACACCGGTTCCAGAAATCTTTTTGATTTGCGTCCATGAGTTCGGCCCCGCGGCATTGCGCGAGTAAATACAGGCGTCGCCGGAGCGCACGGACCCGACGAGGTCGCGCGGTGTTCCGGCAACAACGAAATCGCGCGAAGCTGCAACCGAATAGCTAAACGACGTTGCAGTTGTGCCGTCGCCATTGGTGGCTTCTGTCACAAACGCATCGGTTGAAATAACCGTGGTTTTGCTATCAACAACTGCCGGAGTGAATCCATCGTTGACAGAGATCGATAACTGGTTGGTTTCCGAACTGCCACGCGACAGCCGGCCATCCACGGTCGGCACAAAAATCAGAGCCCGCAACGCCGCAGTCGCCTGAGCCGGGGTCACGCCAGAGACGGTATACACGCCAGCACCATTGGCAACAAATCCACCAAGCGCAGCGAGATAACCATGGGTCGGTTGATCCAACGTTACCGTGAGCGACAACGGTTGCGCACCCAAGTCGTCGACGTCAGCGATCGTCACTGCGGTAAATGGCGCGAGTGTCGAATGCGCGTAAACTTTTTGGTTTGCTAACGTCCCGGTGATCGTCGGCGCGTCCGCAACTGCAGTAACAGTTACGGTCGTCGTCGCGTCAACGATCGGGCTTGCGATGAACCCATCATCGACGCTCAGTGTGAACGTCGCCAATTCTGCGTTCGGCACGGTGATGCGATTCGGCGTCGGCACGAACACGAGGCCGCGGATCGCAGTCGTGATCGCCGGTCCCGGGGCGCGCATCGTGTAGAAGCCGGGCGTGGTATTTAAAAATCCACCAAGATTGACGAGTTGACCTTTTGCCGCCGCATCGAGCGTAATCGTCACGGTCAACGGTTGCAGACCGTAATCATCCAAATCGGCAATCGCGACGGCAGCGAACGGCGCGATAGTCTGTTTGTCTGTGATCGCATATCCACCTTGCGTGCCGGTCAATGTCGGCACGTCGTTCACGCCAGTGACAGTGATCGTCACTACATTTGTGTCACGGTCAGAACCTGGCGGCACAACGTTGACCGTCGCGTTTCCGACCACCACGCCGCCACTGTCGTTCGTCATTTGATAGCTGAACTGTTCGGCACCGGTGAAGCCCTCAGCCGGCGTATACAAAACGTGTGACCGCGCCACATCAGCACTGACCCCGCCACCTTGATTCGGCGCGCCGAATCCGGATAGCAGACGGCCCGCAGTGTCAGGAAGAATGTGATCGTTCACGAGCACATCGAGCGAATTGCTCACGCTGCCGGCGAGAACGGTGAATGTGTCCGCTACCGTCAGCAGGTTACCAACTTTAATCGTGACGATGTTTGTTCCAGTGTCACCGTTCGAATCAGTCACGACATATCCGAAGGTTTCCTGGCCAATAAAGCCAGCAGCAGGCGTATAGAGGATCGAGTTGTTGGCGCTTGAACCATTGATCGAAGCAGCACCGACAAGACCGTTCGTTTGCAGCGCAGCCACCTTGAGTGCGCCTGGCGTTATCGGCATCACATAATCGTTCTTCAACACCTGCAACACCGTGGCGGCGCTGTCGCGTGCGACGGAATAGAAATCCGGGTTCGAGTTCACAACAGAGAAGTTGATCACTTTGACCTTCACGTGACCGACAGCGCGATTCGGCGAGCCATCAGAAAGTTCGTAGGTGAAATTGTCTTCGCCGACAAAGTTCGCGTTCGGCGTGTAGATGAGCGCCTTGCCCGCGCCGTTGATCGAAACCGTTCCATGCTGCGGCGCATTGGCGCTGATGCCGATGGCAGAGATCAGAAGGTTTTGACCGAGGTTCGGCAGAATGCCGTCGTTCACCATCACCGCCAACGTATTGCTGCTGCTGCCTTGAACGACTGTAAACACGTCGTCGTTGGCGAAGAAACCGCTTGAGATCACTTTGATGGAAAGATTGCCGGTTGCTGTTCCCCCTGCTCCGTCAGAAATCGTGTAGGTCACAAACGGCTCCTGGTGGGTCGTTACTCCAGCCGGCGGACGATACGCCAGTTTCGTGTGCGCGGTGTTGATCGAAAGCGTGCCGATAATACCGTTTGTCTGGATCCCCGTGATCGTCAGGTTCGTTGTTGTGCCTGGGATGATGTTGTCATTGGCGATGACATCGAATACAGCCGTGCCTGTCCCAGCCAATGCAGTGAAAGTGTCGTCGTTCGCGGTCAACGTGCTGCTGCGATCGATCACCGTGACAGTTACTGTTCCGGTCGCGACCTGGCCACCCGCCGAGACTTGATACGTGAATGTCTCGATGTATGGAGAAGTATTGGTCGATGTCGGAGTGTAATGGATCTGATTCCCGGCGCCGACGCCGTTGAAGAGAATGATGCCGCCTTTATCCGGAGTGCCAAGAGCACTAATCGTCAACCCACCTGCCGCCGGAACACTGCTGTCGTTCGCCAGCACATCCAGATTTACGCTCGTACCGCGTGCTACCGTAAACGCATCTGCATTGGCCGTCAGAGACAACGCCGAGACCTGCACTGTCACGGTCGCATCATCGCTGCCGCCCTGGCCATCGGAGATTGTGTAGGTGAAAGTTTCCGTTCCAGCAAAATTTTGCGGCGGAGTGTAATAAACACCGCTGCCGTTGCTATTGATCGCGACACTTCCGGCCTGGCTGGGAGTGCTAACCGCGGTGATGGTCAATGCGCCACCGTCGTTCGCCAAATCGGCGTCATTTGAAAGAACAGCAAGCAAATTGGAACTGCTGCCGGATTGAACTACATACGCATCATTGTTTGCGATCGTGAAGCTGTGATCCAAAACCGCGTAGCTGAACGTATCAGAAGTGGTCTGGCCTTCGTGCAGCCAATCGAATAGCCCACGCGGATCATAGCTGAAATTGCCACCCCTGCCGAGAGTCACCGGAACTCCAGATGCGCTCACCGTCGAACCAGCAACCACGTTCAACACATCGTCAGGCGCGACGTTGTTCACATCGGGATCAACATCGTTGCCCAACGCACCTGGCGCGCCGACGACGAGCAGCGTGTTCTCATCAGTCCCGTAGGCATCGGGCGCAGAAATCGGATGATCGTTCACGCCAGTAACTGTCACGCTCACGACCGCATTACTCGACAACCCGTGGTCGTCCGTAGCGGTGTAAGTGAATGTGTCGACAACAACTTCTTTACGAGCCAACGCATTCAGCGTCGCCGAGACGCGCGGGTCGTAAACGACCGTCGTTCCAGAAATGGTCACGCTCGCGCCGAAGGCGCTCGTCGGAGTAACAGAACTTACCTGCAACACCGTGCCGTTATCGGGATCGGTGTCATTCGCGAGCAACTGTGTATTTTGAATGTTGAGCGGCGTATCTTCGTCAGTCGCGACGCTATCGGAGCTTGCTGTTGGGGCGTCGTTAACACCAATGACACTAATTTTGACGGCCGCAGTGCCGACGGTGTTATACCGATCCATGACACTGTAATAGAACGTGTCCACCGCCGTCTGCCCCTGGGCCAAAGCGTTCAAGGTAGCCGACCCACGCGGATCGTAAGTGATATGCGATTGCGTGCGATCAAAGCGAATGTCCAGCGTCACCATCGCGCCAAGTGCCGTCGTAACTTGCAACGTCCCGGCGACGTAAGTGCTGGTCGGCTCGATCGAAACAATGCGCAGCGTATTGGTATTATCGTCGCTGTTTGGATCAGAATCGTTGCCGAGCAAATTATCAAACGTTGTGAAGTCGAGCACGGCGTCCTCGGCTGTCGTCAAAATCGGGCTGCTCAAGACAGTATCCTCCGCAGGGACCGGCGGCTTGTTCACGCCAGTGACACTGACACGTACCGTCGCAGTTGCCTTCACCAAATTCTGGTTCGTCGCGGCAAGATCAGGCCCGCGTGTGTGATCGACGCCATTTGACGCATCGAGAATCGTATACTGGAATGAGTCCAGCACGTTGCTGCCCTGCGGCAGCGACGTCAGGAATGCTGACTTCGTCGGATCATAGGTGATGCTCGCTCCACCGTTATTGATGATCAATTGCGCGCCGAGCGTGCTGTAATTGGTCGTGCCACTGACACCGGGCGTCGCACCGTTCGTCACACCAACTCCGACCACACGAATCGTGTCCGTCGAATCCAAATCAACATCGTTCGTCAACACCAACAGCGCTGAGATGGGAGTCTGCGCATCGGTCGCCGACGCATCGTCATACGCGCGCGGTGGCGCATTGCCGATCGCCAAGGGATTACCTGTTACATCATAACCGGGACTCGACAACTCCGACGGGCCAGGAATCCGGCCACCTTCCTTCGCCACAACATGCTGATACGGCAAATAAACACCTTGGAACTGCGGGCTTAACACGAGCGATTGGTTCGAAACGCTCAAATACGGAAAGCTGTTCGTCGCGGACGAAACGAACGAGCTGACGTAACTGATCTGCAGGACGGTTCGGTCGGCGGCATTTTTTAGCGTGAAGGTGCCCGCCGAATTATCCAGCAACAGGTCTGTTGCGCAGATTTGTTTATAAACACCGGAAGGCACTCCGGTGTTAGAGGCGTGTTGCGAGAACACCACCAACGCTTCGCCCGGCGCAAGCGTCTGGCTGGCGAACGTGTGGCGTAGCGTGCCGTCGATATAGAGTTTGAAACCGCCGATGTTCAGACCGGTCGAATCACGCGGCACGTAAAATTCGATGAACTCATCATTCGTGTTCGGCGCCGCGGGGTTGAAGGCAAATTCCTCAACAATCAGACGCTGCGACGCACCCAAATCAAACGCCCCGATGTCAGGCTTGTTGTCGCGGAAATAACCGCGTTGATCGGTTCCAAGCGTGTCGAGCACCGCTGCCGTCGACGCGTTGCTGATGGCCGCGCTGCCGCCGTTGAGCGCATAGGTAAATGTCGGCCCGCCATTGTTCGCCAACGCCAGCAGTTGTGGATCGATATTTACGTAATCGGCTGGCGGATGGAAAATCACCACGTTCGTCGCATTCCCACCGGTTGAGAACGACGACGTCGTCGAATCATCAGAAATATTTCCACCGAGCGATAAGATCGTGCCGCTGTCGTCCATCTCAAGATTTTTGCCCTGACCATCAGCGACGATCGTGTTCTGCACTTGCACGTAAGTGTTAAAGACGTTCGGACGAATCGAAGTCCCGTGATCGGCTTCATCTCGGTTGTCATGGAATGTGCAGTTGACGACAAACACATCGAGTTCCGAACCGGGATCAGCATTTTCAACATACAAACCGCCGCCGCCCAAACCGGTGGCCGCGTTCTGCCTGTTCGTCGCAAACGTCGTGTTCGCAATATTGCATGTCTGATCCGTATAGATCGAAATACCGCCACCACCCTGCCCGACCGACGACGCGTTGCTGTTGCGCGCAATCAAACAATGATCGACGTTGAGCGTTCCTTGATCGACATCGATACCGCCGCCCCACACATCCGCGCTGCAATCCGTTACCGAGCAATAGCTCAACGTCAGCGCAGAACCCGGAGTGACTTCAAACCCGCCACCGGAGAACGATGCATGGCCCTGGGTGAACGCGAGTCGATTGATCCGCACGATGGCGCCATTCGTCACGACGACCAATTGCACGTTCGAATCGCCAGTGATCGTCAACGCGTCTGCGCCCGGTCCATCGAACGTCAGCGTATTGTTCAGCACCAAAGGCGCGACCAAATGGATCGCCGCGGGATAATCAGGAACACCCGCGACCGCAGAACGGATGTCGAACGTGATATGATCGTTGTTGCCCGCGTCGAGGATGGCTTTGCGCAATGTGCCTTTCTTCGAGGCGTCGGGAACATTCAAATCAGTCGGATCATAGTCACTCGTTGTCGTGACGATGACCGCGTTCTGCGTCTTACGCAGCGTGATCATTAGGTTCGTCTGGATATAATTCGGAACCTGGTTGGTCACACTGATCGTGAACGTCACCACCTGGCCAAGCAGCAAGCCGACGCCCGGCGAAAAGTTCAACTGCACGATCCCCGCCGTCGCATTGCTCGCCGTCCCACTGAATGTGTAAACGCCATTGCCGCGATCGGTAAACCCGGCTGCCGTCACACTGCTCGCCGTAAAGCTGCCCTGGCTGGGCGTGTTGATTTGGATGCCGACATTCACAGCGGTCGCATCCGCAATAGTCACTTGATTGAACGGCAAAATATTCGCTGTCACCGGGATCGAAACCGGCTGGGGCGTCGGCAAAGTCACGATCGGCACACCACTTACGGCAGCCACGCGGATTTGCGTCGCATTGTTCAGCACCACGCCGCCATGCGCGTCATCGACCTTCACCGTAAACGTTGTCGTTTCAGTCAGCCCAACGGGCACCCGATTCGGTGTCGGAACAAAGATCAACTGACGAATGGCAGCGCTCGCATTTGTTGTGCCGGTCAACGTGTAAACTCCATTGCTCGCCGTAAATCCAGACGCCACCAGGCTGTTGCTGCTGAACGCGCCTTTCGCGGCATTATCGAGCGTCACTGTGATCGTCAAAGGCTGCAGCCCCAGTTCATCAACGTCCGCGATCAACACAGTCGGGAACGGCGGGACCGTGTCAGTATCCTGGATCGTCACCAGCGGCGACAACCCGATCAACGTCGGTGTGTCGTTCACTGGAGTGATAATAACTGTCGTGCTCGTATCAGGAGCGTTGGTCAGCAACCCATCGATCAACGTGATCCCGAACGACGCCGTGTCAGTGGTCGACCCATTGATGCGGTTCGGCGTCGGCTGAAACAGCAACGCGCGAATCGCGACGGTCGCGGCTTCGCTTGTGCCAGAGAACTCATAGATCGCCGGCGAGACACTCGTATTTTTTACGAACCCACTCAAGTTGACGAGCTGGCCTTGCGTCTCATCGCTGACGCCGCTCAACCCGACCCTCACGATCACCGAACTGCCGTTGTGACTCTGGATCGTCACACCGGAAAAAAGTGCAACGGTGGTATTGTCATTCACGCGTTGGCCGGACACCGTGCCCGTCAGCCCGGGTGGTGAAATCAACGAATATAAATCGATCAACACGTTGGTAGTGAGCGTCCCGCCGTGGCCGTCATCTGCAGTGATCGTTAACGTCAACGTGTTCGTCGTCGCGATAGGTGTTGAAGGCGCGCGATAAATAAGATTGCGCAAGTCAGTCGACGCAACTTTCGGGTCGCCACTGCTCGCATAGGCGGTGCCGTTAAACCCATTCAATTCTAAAGTGCCCAGCGGAGCCGGCCCGCTCAACGTTGCCGTCCAGTTCAATGTTTGCCCATTCGTCAGCGCGAGGTTGTCGTTCGGGTCCAAATCTTGAAAAGCGAGAACCGAGAACGCCGATAACGTATGCCCCGTCTGCACCGATTGATGATTCGTCGTTACCCCCGTGACAGTCGGTGCATCGTTCACCGACGTTGCCGTGACTGAAATAGCGCTAGTCGACTGTGTCGCATATGTATCTGTGACCTGCACCGTAAACGTCGTCGTTTCCGTTTGCCCGACCGGAACGCGGTTTGGCGTAGGAATGAAAACCAAGTTGCCGATCGCTGTCGTCGCCGTCGAGTCACTGCCGGTATACGTCAACGTACTGCCATTGGTCGTAAAACCTGTGCCAGCCGCGTTGATTGTCCCTTTATTCGTGTTATCCAGCGACACAGTCACAGTCACCGGCTGGCTGCCGCCGTTATCAACGTCGTTAAACGAAACGTATATGAACGGCTTCGTCGTTTGATTGTCGTTGATATTGAAAGCGGAGGCCTGCGACACCGTCAACGTCGGCGGATCATTTGTCGAGGTAACTTTCACAGTCGTGGTTTTCGTCGGAGTCGATTGATCGCCGAGCACGTCCGTTGCGTAAACCTGGAACGTGACATTGGAAAAGTTCGGGACGGGAATCAGGTTGTTGATCGGCGTAAACGTCAACTGACCGATCAACGAAGTCGCGGTGTTCGTGTCGGTCGTGCTGATGACATAAAAATTGTTCGTGTGCACGATGCCATTTGGCAATGGACTCTGGAAACCACCCAACGAACTCGGACTAAACGAAATGAAAACAGTGACAAGGTTAGTATTGCCATCGCTAATCGTCACGGGATCGAACAAGTTGGTCGACTGTTTGTCAGTGATATTGATGTTGGCGACGGTGCCGTTGACGCTTACCCCCGCCGCAGCATGCGCCGCGATGGCGGTGAACAGCGTCGCGCACATCAGCGCAAACAGTCCAAACTTGGTTGTCAGTTTCATGTTTGGGAAATAGTTCATTGTGACCTTGGAAGGGCCGGAGGCAGTTTGTCTTCGATTTGGGCGACCGTTGTTGTCGGGTAATCAACCTGCAACAGTGCGACAGGTTCAGTTTGCACGCGCGTCGCCACCCGTAAATTGTTCGCAAAGTTCTGTTCCACCTGTTGCTTTTTCTCCGCAAGCAAGCGGCGTTCGATCGAACCGCTGACTCTCGCCAATGGTGTGACAGTCGCCTCACGCGAATCCGTTTTCATCACCAGATAAAGACCTTTACTCGTGCGAATGATCGGCGTGACTTGCCCGACTTGTTGCAGTTCCAGGCCGGCCTGCACCACTTCCTTCGGCAATCGAAACACTGCAGCATCGTGGTCGAACCAACCCACATCACCACCGCGATAACGGCTCGCATGGTCCTCCGAATAATCCATCGCAACCGCGCCAAAACCTTTCGAAAATTCCGTCAACCCAGCCGCCGCCTTTTGCGCTTCTGCCATTTTCGCTTCGATACCCGCCTTGAGTTCCACATTGTTGGCCTTGCGGTCCAGCTTCATGTAAACGATCGCCAATCGGGTTTTTGCCGGCTGCGTGTATTTAGCAATGTCACGCGCGTAAGCCGCCTCGATTTCCTGTTGAGAAACTTTGGCGCCTTCAACTTGTGGAACCAATTCGCGATCCTTCAGTTCACCGATGAGCATCTCCTCATAATTACGCTGTACGTCCGAATTTTTTTGCAATCCTAGCGCCGTCGCCTTCTGCAACGCCAACTCGCGCGCGATCATCTCGTCCAGCAACGCAGATTTTTCCGGCAGCGGCCGATGATGCTCCACACGCCACTTCGCCTCCTGTTTGAAATCCTCCGTCGTAATGACTTTGTCACCGACCCGCGCCAGCACTTCGCCAGAGTGCTTAGGCGAACAACCACTCAGCACAACCGCGAGCGCCAACGCGGCGACTGCGCTTTGTGTCACTGCATGTTTTAAACAAATCACGGACAAATCTTCTATTGTTGCGAAACGTGCACGCGCATGAATTGCTTCGGTGCGCCCGCACTGATTACATTCGTTGCACGGAACGAAACCATTTCGGCGTCATTGGTGAACGCCGGGATAATGATCGGTTCAACGCGTCCCACGTTCCACGTCACCAGGTCATCGGAAACTTCAACCGAGTAATCGATATCGGTCACAGATGCCGGCTCGCGATAACTCACGCATAGATGTCCATCGATGATTTGGAACACCGGACGACCATTCGATTGCGGCGACTGCGCATTCAACCCGAACGCGTAACGGAAAATGTTGCGGATGCCGGTGTTGCCGGTGTCTTGCGAACCGAACACGGACAGGTCACCCGTCGATCCTGGGAAATACTTCTGCTGCCAGGCCGCCAACGTCAGCATTTGATCGACGATGAACACGCGACCATACGACGGCGGGACATTCTTATAAGTCGCGTCCGGCTTGATCGCGATCTGCACATACTTCGTGCCATTCGTCACATTCGCCGTGCTCTTTGGAGTGATGTTGATCAGCGCCGTGGTTTGCTGCGGCGCGAAATTAACGAAGCTGGAAACGCTGTTATAATCGACGCCGTTCACAGCCGTGCCCGTGATCGTCAATCGCACCAGCACACTTGGATTGATAGACCCGGCGCGCGAAACAAGGAACGTGCCCGGCGTGCCGTCCGACTTCACCGCTATCGGCTCAATCGCCTCGATGGAAATCTGCGGCATCAACGGCTCGATCGTCACCTGCGCCACCGATGGGCTGCCGATCTCGTAACCCGTGCCCGACGCAACTGCGATCTGAACAACGTTCGTCAACAACGTCGACGTTGTGTAAGGATTAATCGTTACCGTCGCCGTCCGCTGCCCTTGCGCAAACGTCAATTGCGAAGCGACGGATTGATAATCGGACCCGTTCACCGCTGAGCCACTGATCTGCAAATTCACCGTGACTGAAGAACCCAAACCACCACTGCGCGTCACCGTGAAAACACCTGCCACCGGCCCATTCTCGCTTGCGGCAGGTTGAGTAGCAGTGATGGAAATCTGCGCCGAAACCGATTTATTACCGGTGACGAGAGTTCCGTTGTCCACCAACGTCCGCAAATCGCTCTGCGAAAATTGCGCGCCGCTCAACGTCACGATCACGTTGCTGAAACCCGTCCCGCTACCATCCGAGCAAATCCCGACGAGGCTGTTACTTCCGGACGTCGTGATGCGGACATAGTTAGTGAGGATCGTCGATGCGCCGGTGAGCGCGCGCGAAATATCGAGCACGTCACCTTCGCCCACATTAAAATCTTCGATTGTCTTGTTACCCACATTCGCGCCAGAGACAACAAACAGATCGCTGCCACCATTTCCTCGCAACGAATCCGCACCTTTGCCGCCTACGATAACATCGTTGCCCGGTCCACCAACGAGATGGTCGTTACCGGTGCCACCGACCATCACGTTCGCCGCCGAAGAAACAACGACATCCTGCGGCGATGCCGTGCGCGAGCAATCCCAGATGACCAACCCCTGGTCACGGCTCATAAAATAATTCTGCGCCATCTGCTGTTCGTCAGCCGCCAACCCGGCGATCGCGCTGCAATTTCGCGCCGCGGCGTTTGTCCGAAGCAGATCGAGCAATGCACCGGGATAGTTCGGTCGGTAAAAATTCAAACTGATGACATTGTTCGTCACGAGATGCGCCGGGTTTTCATCGGACAACGAAACTGTAAACGTCGTCATCGTCGCAGGATCGTTCGTCGCCTGATGCACGAAAACCAAACGGCCCAGGTTCACATCGTTCTGTGAGAAACTCGCGCCAGTCAGGAGATTGCTCCCCTGCAACCGCAGCACGCCGGCATCCGGCAAACACGTCACCGTATAAAGAACGTTCGCCGCAGCGCTGTCCGAATCCACCGCATCCAAACGCAACCCCGTCGTTCCATCCGCATATACAAAATATTCACTAGTCCTCAGCGATGGGATGCGATTGTCCTGGTTCGGATTCGTTCCGTGCAAAAATTCCTGCAAATTATTCCAACCATCACCATCAGGGTCAGCGTTCGGATCGATTGCGCCAAACTTCGCCTTCCACCAATCGGGGATCCCATCGCCACTCGTGCTCGCCAAAGGATTGGCAAGTTCCAGATCCAAACGGAACGTCGCCCCCCGGCTCGTTTGGGCCACCGCGAACGTGCTCGTCCCGGGCGCCATGATCGTCGCTGGCACGCCATCGACCGACATCTGCACATGACTGCAAATGTTCGACAGCGCCATCAGCGGGATCGCATTCGACGAAACCGTCAGCCCATAAGTCAACGCTTCACTGGGCACCTGCAGTTCATAACAAAATTGTCCGACGTTATACGGATGCACTCCGGTCTTGAGCGTGATCGTCTTCCCGTCCGCCGAAGTGATCGTCCACGTCAACGTCCCCTGCTGGATCAAATCGATCTGGCCGCTGGTGCGGTTGATGATCTGCCCGTAAAACATCGTGTCCGGCTCGGAAATATCCGCGCGCGCAAACACTGCGACGAACATCGCCGCGATCACCGGCGCAAACCACTTCGCGCGTCGAACCGGGCTGGCAGTTACAAATTGTTTCATGGCAAAAGTTTTTTAGTTTCCGGAATAGCCGTAGGTGTTGATCACAACGTTGATGTCCGTGAGACTGTTGATGAATTTCGTCAAACCCTGCGTCGGGTCAGCGTTCAGCGTTGCGCCGGGGATGATCAGCATCCACTTCGTGTTCCAGGCCGAGCGACCGATGAGCCGCGCATTGAACGTCACCGTTGATTGTTCAAACGACGACAATGTCGAATGATTGAAACCAAACGCGCGGAAGCTTGAGAACGATCGCGTATCGCCGAACGCGCCGTTCAAACTATCCGTAAGCGGCTTGAACGTCGGGTCGCTCAAGTTCGCCGAAATCGACGGATACGGGATCGGGATGTTCTGGTCGACAACGTCCCACAACCGGACCTTCAGGTCAGGATCGTTCGGAACGGTCATGACATCCTGGCCAGCGGGCACGAGATAAACACGCGGCGTTTGCGGCAGGTTTACCGTGTCATATCCGGCAAACCACACACCCACCGAACTGATGCGCGTCGCATACACACTGGGGTCGTATGCGTTATCACCGCCGCCCAACGGCCAACCGAAGAAATTCTTGTTTGGACGTATCTGCGTCGTGAACGAAATCACCAAACCCGGTTGCGGACCGTTCGTGCGCGAGGAGAACGGACGGCAATACCGGCTGAACTCCGGCACTTGCCACAAGTCAGCTTTATAAACCGTCGCATCGCGCAACGCCTGGCGGAAAGCCGCGTCGGAATTCGTCGCCCCCAGGATACGCATGCTTTCGCGACGCAGCGAAAACGTCGTGCTTTCGATCTGCGGATTGTTGATGCCCAGCCGCGTCTTCAGCGTGTCGTAGTTCGCTTTCAACTGCGCAAGGTCTTCGGCCAAACCACCGGCGCCCACCGCCGGATTGCCATCATCGCCAACCAAACCGATCGTCCGTTGGCGAATGATATCGCTCATCAAATTCACCGGCGACCCCGGGTCGTCGAATGAAAGATTCACGTCGTAGTCGTAAGCCGACGCCGCGAGATACGAGTAACGCGCCGCCAAATCCAAGGCAGAACGATATTTTTCCAAAGCGGCGTTGCGCGACACCCGGAACGTCATGTCCTGATAGCGATTTTGCTGCGCTTGTGCAGCCACGCGTTTGTTGAACGCCGTGCGCTGTTCCTGCAAACGTTGGCCTTCCGCCAACTTCGCGCGGAACGCGTCAGAAAGCTCGCGCATCACTTCAACCTGCTTGAACACCGCCACACGCGCGCTCGCTTCATTGCCGGCATTGCCCTGCAACTCAACCAAACTCTGGATCATATCGAGGTCGCGTTCATCGCCGTCCTGCCGCAGTGCAAACAACGCGTCGCTAACGGATTTCGTGAAATCAGTGACATCCGCCGCCGTTTCGAAACTATATTTCGCGCCACGTGCCGCTTCTTTGCCGATCACGCCGGCGGTTTCAATTGCGCCGCGGATCGGAGCCAGCACGTCACCGGGACCGTTCGCCAAACCGACCGTCAGCATGTTCTTCGGCGTAAACTCTGCAGTCGCTTGCGCCGCCTTATCGATGGCGTCCTCAGCCGCATCCGATACACGCTGCGCCGTCTTCAACGCCAGGCTCAACGCGTCGAACGCTGCATCAGCAGCGATCTGGCCCTTCATCCAGTCGCGGATCTTCTTGTTGTAATCGAACTTTGTGTTCAGCAACTGCAGCGATTGGATGACCGAAGATTGCGCGCCGTCCCAGTCGCTCATCGCCGCGTTAAAGTCCGCTTGCGCCTGCACCATTCTCGTGATGATCTGCTGCAATTCACCAGGCGACGAACGGATTCCCCAATCCGAAGGCGCGATGAACGTGTATCCGCTCGCCATGATCGGCAGATTCAGATTGTCCAACGTGTTGACCAACGACGACGGATCCGAAAAATCACTGTAATTGATGGAATTGGTGATCTGAGTCGAGTCGCCAAACGTCAACCCATAACGATCTTTGAACGTGTTGTAGACGCCAGAAATGACACCGCTCCCGTTGATGAAGGTCGCGTTGGCGCCTGTGATTTCGGTGTTGTAGTTCGAGTAATAAGCAGCCGTCGGTTGCGGCACGGTGCTGTCGTTAACCGTATTCACCGGCACATACATGTAAAGCATCGTGTCCGGTCCTTGATAACCGGCTGGATACGCCTTGCCTGAACCAATCGTGCCCGCGTATGGGCTGCCATAGATTTCGATCAACTGATTGCGATAAGCGAGGTCTTGCTCGAAAATCTTGTTCTGAAATTCAGCCTGATTGTTCGCCACATTACGGATGAGGTTTTCGATCCGATTCGCGTTGTCGAATGTTGTCTTGGCATTGCGCAACGCAGTCACCGCGCGGCCATACACCTGGTCAAACATCGGCTGCCCCGAAATGCCAGTGGATGACGTGTCCAACGACGGCGGGTCGATATCGAACGTCAACGCACCCGTCGCGAGACCCAACGGATTGTTGCCGTTATCGACCTGATCCATCGTCGTCTGGATCGCATTCAAATTCGCCGAAACCAGGGCGATGTCCTGCACAGAAGTGCGGTCAACTTTTTGGATGCCAGTGTAATTCGTGTTCGGATGGACCGCGGGCAGCAGTGAATTCGCCGTCACCCAATCAAAGAATGCGCCCTGCCCTGCTCTGCGCGCCCACTCTTCCACGCCCCAAGCGCGGTTCTTATCCGTGTCAGTGTAGCCTTGCCACTGGCCCTTTGGATCAGCGACATACTTGTCGCGATACGTCATGTTCACGATCTCTGCGCCGACTTGCGCCTTCTGCGCCGCAACTTGCGCAAACTTCCGCTCGTCGAGGAAATCCACCGGGATGACCACGTCCTGTAAGTTGTAAAACTCCGAGCGCGAAACCCAATTGAAGAACGGATGTCGCAGCAAGTTGTAATACATCTCCGTCGCTGTCAGATAATGGCCCCACGCATCACCGTGCCCTTGCGGATAAAGGATCATCGCATCGTTTTCATCGATGAACCCGTCCTTGTTCATATCGCTGATGTTGTATTTCATCGCGTAAGCCGCCTCGCCCTCGCCCTTGGTGAAATTCCAGAACAACCGGTTGTAGACCGGCGTACCGGCGAAAGCGTCCTGGCCGCGCAACAGCGCCAGCTCTTCTTCCAGCAACGACGAACTCTGGTTTTGGAATGCAAATACCGACGGCGCCAGATTTCCGTACTCTGTGCTCGCGCTGCCGTAACCGATCGCCGGATTCAACGCATCCGAATACGCTTCATTGCCAAGCAACGTGTAAAAGTCTGACAAACGCGTCGAAGCCAACTGCAACGCGTTCGCGATCGCCGGCGTCGAGATCGGCGTCGAGAGATTAATGCTCAAACTCTCGCCGCGATTGAGGATCGTTTGATACAACGCGATCAATCCAACGTTCTCGATCACGTTCTTATCACCGTTCAACGCGACTGCGCCTTCATAGCGCGCGCCCAACTCCTGGATCATGCTGCTATACGTCGCCGGATTGTCGCCGGAGAAATCATTGATGCGCGCTTCGTACGGATTCACGCGATCCAACACGCGCTTGATCCAACCTTCCGCCAATTGCGGCTGATAATCCGGCTGGCCATCCCCATCCACATCGCGCGGCGAAGAATTTCCTGCGCCGGCCCAGTCATACGGAATACCCGGCTTGCAATCGTTCAAGACGCAACGCCGTTCATCGTTCGGCTGCGCAACTTCCCAGTTGATCCCCTCGGTGACTTCATTCTTATGGCGATAACGAACGAAGAACAACGTGTCTGCCAGCAGCGCCTCCGGTGCGCTCGGATTGCCTTTCAAGGTCAACTGGAAAAATCCCTGGCCTTGTGCGCCGGACGGATCCGGGAACAAATGCCACGGACTCGGGATCGGCTGGCGGTCGGGCGTGAGCGCTGTTGTCCCGTCTTCAGGACGATACCACCATTCGAAAACAAGATCGTCCGCATTCCCGCCGAAGTCGCCGGTGTGACGCAAAATAATATTCTCGTCGAACACATTGTCCGACAGGATCGTTTTGATCGCGCCACGATAACGCTGGTTCTTATCGATCTTGATGATGTGCAGGATGACTGGCGAACCGCCGAGCGAATCGTCATTATTCTCCGCCACCGTCACGTAGCTGATCTGCGTGCTGTTATAAGGATCGAGGAAGGAGGGATTCGCCACCAACGCGAGACCCGGCCCAAGCGCCTTCTCCGACGCCGCTTTGGTTTTATCACGCAGGACGCTGACGATGCCCCCCACATTCGTCGTCAACCCAATTCCTGTCGTTGGATCCACAATGACCTTCTGTTCCAACCCAACGCGATATGCCTGGTCAACACCATTGCCACCCTGGTCGAGCCCGTTCGGATTCCGCGTCAAATCATACAACGCATCCATCGCTGTCGTGAAATCCGTTCCGGCCAAATCCTTGAACGGACTGTTCGCCGCCGTGCCATCGAGGATCCCCTTTTCCGCCGCAGTGATAACATTGGGTTCCAGCACGTACACCGCCGGTGGCGACGCCGTCAGCGTCGAATCGCCAATGTCCTTACCGTTTAAAAATCCTTTGATCCCCAACACGCCCTGGATCGGATCGAAGAAAACTCGCTTCTGCAGCGACGAAGGCAGTTCTGTAAAGACATACATGCCACCTTTCACTTGCGTGCGCTTATTTGCCGGATTCAACGCAGACGGCAGTTTGTTCACCGGGAACGGCACCGTCCGCTGTTCCAGGGCCTGGAACACGCGCGCCGAATAGTGATCGAAGTTCAATTGATCATCCATCCGCGGATTGACTGTGTCATAAACAACTTCAGCCGACGCCATCGCCAGAATACCCGGCAGTCCAGGCGTGTCTTCGATTTGCACATCGCCATTGTCATCGAGCACCGGCGTCGTCGGATTGTCTGCGTGATATTCGCCGCCAGGGAACGTCAACGTTTCGCCAACTTTCAAAGTAGGCACGTTGTCAGGCCATGCCGTTGTATAATGAATGGCCTGCGCTTCAGGCGTCTGATCGGCTCTCGTATAATCGATGTTGAAAAACTCATTCGGATTCGCCGGCGTGTTCGGCAGGAACATCACGCAATCACCCGGTTGCTTGCCCGGCCAATAAAAGTCCGGCAGCAACGGATACATGAACGATTCATAAAAGAAACTGTCGCCCGAAATCGCCCACGCCGTTCCTTTGTGATCTTTCCAAAAACATTTTTGGATCGTCGGTTGCCCGTCACGTCCATAAGAACCGGGACACGGCGTCGCTCCGATCACCTGCACCAACGGATAAAACGGAATCACCGGCTCACCCGCGTTCATCTCCTGTTCGAAACTGTAGGTATAACTCAAGTCACCGACATTCAGGTTCGTCGCCGCGCGAATCACATTAAAGACCTTCATCTTCCATTTGTTATCGGCCGCATCCAGGAATTGGATCAACACATACGGATCCGACGTGTAACTCGCATTGCGATTCGTCACGTTCAGGTCGTTATCGCGCAACGCATACACCGCTTGCGGCCGAGGCGAAACCGAAGCATTCCGCAACGATGGCGCAAGCAACGCATGTTCTTCATTCGGATTAAAGCCGGGCTGCGCACGATCCGGCTGATTATAGACCCGCAATTGCTGGAACCGCGCAGGATCCAATTGCGTCGTCGCCGCCAACACGTTCGTTCCCACCGTCATCGCCGGCGTAATGATCTGGTCAGTGCCATCCTGCGCTACGCTTTCGCTGCCAAACCGGCTGGCAATAACGATACGATTCAACCCGGTCGACGGCGTGGGCCACGCAGGGTCGTAACGAACCGCCTGATAGCCCCAGTAGATCGCATCGCGAATTTCATACCAAACGACAACAAATATTTCATCCGGCCCCGCCGTCGGATTCAAATTCACCGGGATGATCGGGCCTTTGATCGAACTACGATTGTAAACAAACGGATTGTAGCGCGCGTTCGGGAACATCAAATATCCCGTGCCCAACCCAGCTGTGTCATACGAACTGCTGATCGCGTTGCCGATCACCGCCGTTTGCACCGCAGGCAAAGCATCATTCCACGCCTTCGTATCCACAACCCGCACGCGCAATGTCTCGATGCGACCGCCACGCCCCGAGCTGCTCAATTCGCCAAACAGCAACACCGTCTTGCCGCGTCCGGTTGCCGTAAACAAATTGCTGCCATCGACCGCCGCGCCGGTAGTTGGCTCCGTATATTTTAAGGCCTTGTAATTGACGAGATCGTTGGTCGAAGGATCCAAATTAACACCGGGCGTATTCGCAATGTGCCGATAGTGCGCGACCAATGGATACTTGATCGTCAGCCGGATGATGACCAACTCGGCAGGATCAGCCGTCGTATGCCAATACGTAAACACCTGCCCTGGCCGCAACGGATAAAACTTCTTGCCGGCATCATCCCAGAGTCCCATGTCCGACGGCCCGCTGCCCTGCGGTGCGGAGATGATATCGACGTGATCGGGCGTCGTCGTCATCATCAGCTTCGACTTGATCGCTGGATCATCGACCGTCGAAAACGTCACCGAATTCCCGATATAAACTGTTTCGTCAAAAATTCGATCGCCGTAATCCCAAAGGACACGCGCTGGTCGTTTCAGCTGAGCGACATTGATAGCGCCGTATTGTTGAACAACACCGTTGTTCGTCCGCACGAACGTGCTCGTCAGGTTGCTCGCGCTGCCCGTTCCTGGAATAACCGTGCCGTCACCGTTCAACCATCCTTTGAGTTGCGTCGTATTGACCGCCTTGATCGAGCCGATCTGCACCGCTGTATTTTCGTCAAAATAGAACGTGCCCGATCCCTGCCCGTCAGACTGCGATGGCGGCGTGATGTTTCCCGGATCGCTCGTTACATGCACCAACGGGAAAGTCGCTGACTTCAGCCCCGTCGTGCCGACCTGAACACCGATCTTCAATTTCCAGACATACTGGATACTCGCCGGCCCGCTCATCACGAATTGCGGCACCTGCCGGCGAATATCGCTGCCGGAAAAAGTAATGCGATTCGTCCCGGTCCCGAGCGTATTCGGCGGTCCAGAAGCATTGTAGGCGATGGCGGCGTATTTCACTGGCAAGCCCTGCGATAGGTAATTCAAATCGGCCACCTCGCTATCGACCGACGCGATCACCGTATCGTTCTCTCGAACCCAATGTTTCTGCACCGATGGCACCGGATTTCCCGCCGCTTCAGATTTCAACCCTACGATATGACCCGGCGTGCTCGCCGAATCCGTTCCCTCTGTGCCGCCGAAATCATCCGTGATCCTCAACGCATGTTCGACCAGCCAATTGAACTTCACCAAAGTATCTTTCGTCAGCGTGAACGTGTAACTCGTCGCCGTTCCGTTCGCCACGTTCTCATCCACCGCATATCCCGTGCAACCGATGCGCGTCTCCGCCAAGGAATCGATCTTTGTCGAATCGCCCTGCGTCAAGATGGTGATGTCGTTCTTGTTTAGGTCGCGATACAGGTAATTTGGCACCGACACAGTCACTTGCGCGCCCTTGATCACCGGCTTGGTGTTGATCGCCGTCACATACGAATTTGTGTTCAACGCTGGTCCGCCGAACGGCTTGATCTGCGAACCGCTGATGCCGTAATCCGACAACACCGTCAGGTTCACCCGCTCGGTGAACGGTCCCGTCGGGTCCAACACCGCCAAAAATCCTTTCGGCCCATCGATCGTCTTCAACGCATTCGAATTGCCCATCGTCAACGTGCCGGCGCCGAAATACCCGCACCAGAATGTCCGTTGCAGCGCCGTGTTCCAACGCACCTTCGGCTTCGTCGTGCCCGCCGTGAACGAAAACGACGGCGGCGTGCCTGAGGGCTGGTTGATCCATTTGAAATCAAAATTCGGATCCAATTGCGCGATGAAAATGCTCGTCGCCGAAGCCGAACGCGACGCATACGGTTTGTTCGTGTCATCCTGCCCGTAGAAATCCACCGATTGCGGTCCATACGAACCGGTCACATAGGCATTTCCCGCATCGTCCGAAGTGACGCTGAATCCAGAATTATCCGCCACGCCTTTGACCTTCGCGCGCGCTTTCAATTGCAGCCCGGTATCGAGCTTCATCACTTCCATATCCTGCGAACTGGCGTTCGAAACATCGGTCGGGCTGACCACGTCCGCATTACCTTTCCAGAAACCGATCGCATAAACCCAACCCTGCGCATAATGCAATTCGTAGATTTCACCACCGATACCGGCCTGGTTCGCTGTGCTGAAGTAAGCGCTCTTGATCGTCGTCAGGTCACCGCCAAATTTCAGCACATAACCGACATTTTGATGCTGCGAAAAATTCGCCGCCGGCACATCAGTCTGGCTGCCGCCTGGAACCGTCCAGGCAAACTCACCGGTGCCCGGACCGCCATGGTTGAATTGCACCCAATCGACGTAGTGCAAACCCGCAAAAAGCGAAATGCTGCCACGTTCATCCGTTGGAGGGTGCGTGAAGGGATCATAGATCACCTGCTGGCCGTCGATGTAGAGCCATGTTCCGTCGTCGGTTCTGTTATCGAATTGGTAAATGCCCGACGTCGGCGCCTGCAATACACCAGTCACGTGCGTAACGTAATCCGCCGAGTCGTCCTGAAAATTAATCGTCGAGATGCCAGTGTTTCCCGAACTGTTCGTCGTCGAAGCGATCGCCCCGCTGATGATCGACGCACACGTTGCCAGATCCGACACGCCGCCAGAAGTCGGGTGCTGCCGTGTATAACTCCAAGACCCGGAATTGAAGACATCAGAGCGGAATGCGCCACCATCCAAATGGCCGCCCACATAAACATCTCCGCTGTCATCGATCACGATGGAATTAGCCGTGTTGTATCCAGCATCATTTCCATAGGTCATCAGCTTCGAAGCGGTCAGCGATCCATCGAACTTGATGATGATTCCGGCCTGATACCCTCTCGTCGTCGCCGTCAGTCCAAAGAAGCTCGTTCCGGTCGTGAACGTTCCCACAGCGTACACTGTCCCGTTCCAATAACGAACGCCCTGCAATTGCAAAGTGCCGCCACCGTTGCTCGTGGTCGTCACCGCACCGGTCTTGGTGCTGACCTTTAAAATCTTAGTACCGCCGACGATATATAGATTCGTCGTGCCCGCGCCGACCGTTATCGCCGTCGGCGTGATGCCGCTGATCGTTACATCAATGCTCGTTGCGTTATCGAAGAAAACCTGTGTTCCGCTTGAATCATATTTCTTCAGGATCGCCTGGTTGCCATTACGCCCGAGCACATACGTCGAACCATCGATAGGATCGACCGCGGTATCGACCGTCGTGAATTGCAGCGGCTCAACAAATGCGCCGGCGCTGGAGTTTGTTTGCGCGCGCGCCATCACCGCGCAAAGCACGACGCACATCGTCACCCACAAACTGAGGCGTTTCCAAACGGCTCGGCTTGGAACTATGGAAGTATTCATGATCAAGTCGTTACTGATTCAAAGTGTCCACCAAACTGACGCGGCTGAGTTTCACCGTGCCTTCTGTGATCAAGCCGATGTCCTGGTTCGGACCAAGCGGCTTGTGCAGACCCGAAATCTCTTCGCGATAACTTCCCGTGATCTGATCCACCCCAAATCCAGAGATCTGCTGCGCGTTCGTGCTCGACGCAGAATCGAACTGCACACTGATCGCGCGCGTGATCGGGTAACCGATCGTGTGGTCCGGATGGCGTCGGTGTTTGAAAGGATTCGTCGGATGACTCGCGCCTAAATAGATCGTTCCGCTCAAGGATTGGCTCGGGGAAATCGCGCCGCTTATCAACGACTCGTTCATGACGACTGTGTCCGCCGTCGAATAAATATTCGCGATCGTCATCGCCTGGATCGCCGCGCCGTTCGCCAGAGTTTTCGCAGTGCTCGCCGAAGCGCCGGCTTGCAACGACGCCTTCGCCTGCGCACTCGCCGCCGCCGCAGCGGTATTCACCGCCGAAGCAAAAGCGCTCGTCCCGAGAAAAGTTTTGTAGTTCGGAGATTCGATCGCCGGCGCATGGATCGCGTTCGTCACCGCCACCAACGCACCGTTCGTCGCACTCAACCCGACGGCGCTCGCAGTCAAATTCGAACTCGCCGCCACCGCCGCACCATTCGCCGCGCCCAACGCGACCGCATTCACCGCCGCCACATATCGCGAATCCGTAAACGCGCCATTGGTCGCCAACGTCTGCGCGTAAGCCACGTTCGTGACGATATAAAAATTTTGCGTCGCGGCCGCCGTCGCCGCCGACAAAACCTGCGCCGGATTTCCATTGGTCCCCTTCGCCTGCAAGGCGCCGATCTTCGCGGTTAACGCCGCGTTCAACGCCGCATTATTAAATGCCGCGCCACTCACATACGCCAAATACCGCGCATCCGGGTCCGCCGTCGCCGCCACCGCACTCGCCGCGTTCGTCGGATTCCCACCCGCCGAAGCCGCCGCAGCCGCCGCATCCGCGATATCGTTCAAGATCTGCACCGCGCGATCGTCGCCGAAATCATAAGCCGCCGTTGCGATGCGTTTTCCGATCGGCTGATAATTCGGATACAACGTCGCATCCGTTATCAACGCCAAGTTCGGCGTGCTATTGGTCGACTTGTCGAGAATCGCAACATTCTTCAGCAACCGCACCTGCCCTTGCTTATCGACGTGCAAAATGATCCGCAGATGCGCTGCCGATTTCACCGGCGTCGCCACGTTCGGGTCAGGCGCCACGATATTATTCTGCGCATCGTTGCCGACCACCGTTTCATTCACGCGATTGAGCGTGACCTCGCCGACCCACAATCCAGCGCTCGATTGCGCGAACGCCGTGCCGCAAATAAAAATGAAAACACAAAGCCAGATAAATGGCGCCAGGCTGCGGCTTTCGCCGAAAGTTGTTTTGCGCATGTTAGACGAACGCTGCGTTGAAGGTGCAAGTGTCATCAGGGTGTGCTCGATAAATCATCGCGGGTGCCCGTGATTGGGACCCACATCTGAACACCCGAATCAGTAGAAATCTTCAACAGCGCACTCTGCGACGCGCTCGTCATCTGGTCGCGTTTCAAACGCAAATACAAACCAGTCGTATTGCCCGGCTCCAACGTCGGCACCGAATAATTCGCCGGCAGATCAAAAATCAAATCGCTGATCTTCGACGTCGTCACACCGCGGATCGCATATGACAAGGGCAACCCGCCATCGCTCGCCACCGTCTGCACAGTGATGTTCACCGGGTCAGAACCTTTATTCGCCAACGCCAACACCGCTTCCGCCGGCGAACCGGAAAGCGACAAACGTCCCGACGGCGTCGATGCCAACAACGGTCCCTGATAATCCGAACCGCCCTTGCAATAAACCCAATACGCCTCGCTTGAATTCATCGTCGTTGATGCGGGGCTCGAAACCAAAACCCATTGGTCGTTCACCAACCGATAGATCCGGCACGGACGATGCGCGGCAGAGCCGGAGAAAAATTTGTCGAACGTCGGCGGCGAAACCGTATCCAAACAAAAACCGACCAGATTGAACGAATCACTCTTCCACTGCACCTTCGCGAAACTGACCTCGCCCGTGACACTCCACGTATAATCCTGCTTCGAATAGATCAGGTAAGCGCGATTGCCCGCGACGCCATTCAACGTCGACAAAAACGCATCCGCTCTCCCGGGCGCATACCAAACTCCCCAACCTTCCTTCTTCCACTCTGTCGTCGTCAGATCCTGGACGAACTGCGCCGACGACAACGCGCCGAAATAAGTCGCGGCGATCGTGATCGGCGTGCCGCCAAAAACCGTCGCCGGCGTCGCGTCAGCCGGCGTCACTTGCAATTGCACCGCGTTCCAACCTTTGTGCAAAGCGATCGTCTGAGTTCGCGATGTGTTCGCGTGGGCAGGCAGTAACGATACTCCGAGCGAAGAAGCTATTAACACCCACCGGATCCCGCGGGAAAAGATTGTCATATTTGCCCGCTCAAAGTGCACCGAATAAAATGTGCTCCGGCACAGCGAACGCGGATTGCTTGAGCGGACTATGGTTTGGCTTACGGCGTTTTGCCGTAATCTCGTAACCTGTTCTAAGGCAATCCTTGACCCCCGTCAACAGTTATTCCCGTATCATATACAATATACTGCGCTTTCGCGCTTCCCCCGATACATCTAATCGCAGGTGCGATTTAGTCTACATGCTGTAAGACGAGAGCTTGAGAATCGGCTGGATGGCCCGTTTTGACGCTTCGACCGAGCGAAAGTTTTCAACACAGCCCATCGCGGCGGCGACACCGCAGAACATTCGTCTGGTGTTCCTATTTCCTTGAAACCAGTCCGTTACAAAAGTAGGTTGCTTTCTTCTCGATCCGATATGAGTAGCGCACTGAAAACAAAATCTAAAAAGGTAAAGACGACTTCCACGGCGTCCCATTCCAAGACGGACAAAATAACGTCACAAAACGCTGTCGCCCACCTCGAGCAACACATTCTCGTCGACGGTTTTAAGATCGTTATCGACCTCGAACGCAGTCACGGCCCTTACCTTGTCGATGCCCAGACCGGCCGCGAGTTCATCGACATGTATTCCTTCTACGCGTCGATGCCCGTCGGCTTCAATCACCCGCACTTCGACAAACCGGACGTCAAAACCGACCTGCTCGCCGCCTCGAAAATCAAAGTCGCCAGTGCCGACGTTTACTCCGTTCAATTTGCTACTTTCGTCGACACCTTCGCGCGCGTCGTCCCGGCGTTGCCGCTCCATCGTTATTTCTTTATCGACGGCGGCGCGCTCGCGGTCGAAAACGCGCTCAAAGCCGCGATGGACTGGAAAGTCCGTAAGAACATCGCCGCCGGTCGTGGCGAACGCGGCACTGAGATCATCCATTTCCAACGCGCCTTCCACGGTCGCAGCGGTTACACGATGAGTCTGACCAACACCGACCCGCGCAAAACCGACCTCTTCGCCAAATTTCCGTGGCCGCGAATTTTAAACCCGTGCATCGACAACACCTTGCCAAAAGGTGAACAGTTAAAAAACGTCATCGCCAAAGAAAAAGAAGCCGAAGCGCAGATCCGCAAAGTTCTCAAACAAAAACCGCACGATTGTTGCGCCATCATCATCGAGCCGATCCAGGGCGAAGGTGGCGACAACCATTTCCGCAAAGAATGGTTCCAGAAACTCCGCGAAATTTGCGACCAGCACGACCTGCTCCTGATTTTCGACGAAGTGCAAACCGGCATGGGCGTCAGCGGCAAACATTGGTGCTGGCAAAATTTCGGCGTCGCGCCCGACATCCTCGCCTTCGGCAAAAAAGCCCAGGTGTGCGGAATCATCGCCGGTCCGCGCCTCGATGAAGTGAAAGACAACGTCTTCCGGATGCCCAGCCGTATCAATTCCACTTGGGGCGGCAACTTCTGCGACTACGTCCGCTCCACCCATTTCCTGCACATCTACGAAAAAGAAAACCTGCCCGCGAACGCCAAAAAAATGGGCGACTTCTTCGTCAGCGAATTAAATCGCCTGGCTAAGAAACATCCCATGATCCAAGCCGTCCGCGGCCGCGGCCTCCTGATCTCCTTCACGCTCCCCAACGCCGAAATGCGCAACCGTTTCTGGACCGGCGCCTACGACGTCGGCCTGCTCGTGTTACGTTGCGGCGAACGCTCCATCCGATTACGTCCGGCCTTGAACATCACGCAAGACGTGATCGAAAAAGCGATCGGGTTCATGGAAGAACAATGCCGCAAAATGGGCGGTTAAACGGGGGGGGAGGTACCCCCCTTCCAATTGGGACAAACTCGTCGCAATTCGTCTCATTTGGTCGCAATTGGGACAAACTCGTCGGATTTCGTCGCTATTTATCCTGCGAATTTCAAAGAACGCGCACCCGGAAAAAACCGGGTGGCCAGCCATCTACGGGCTGACGACTGAATGCTACCATAAAAAGTAGCTTCTTGTCAAAACAACGCCGTCGTGGCTGAGCCGTCCCAATTCGGCGGCCCTGTTAATCTTGTAAACTTGCAGGAGACGAACGGACCAACCTTAGTGAGCAATTGCGTGCTCGTCCGCTTCTTGCATCACCCGGATGACATGGATGGCATTGGTCGCCGCGTTGCGAAGCTCGGGATCGGAATTGGTCAGCAGCATCTGCACAGTTGGCAGAGCTTCTTTCCAGAGGATACCGAAACCAACATCGGCGCGCTCGCGAGAACGCTCCGCCGAATTCACTATCTTACGTGCACCGGGAATAGTGGGATACTTTCGCAAAACATCCTCAACAATGCTGTGCGTGGTGGCCCATTTGAGAAGCTGAGGAAAAGCATTTGTTCCAATAACCCGCACGGCGTGCCGCGCCTGAGCACGTTGAGCCGGGGGTTTATAGGATTCGGCGATGTCCAACCACTCACTCAATGTCCGTCCATTATAACTCGGCTCCTTGTCGCGAAGGCACAAAAGGCAAACGCCCACAACCGCTATCAAACCACACAAACCGAGGAGCAAAACTTTACGACGACGAGTCATTGGCGTTCACCAGTTTGGCGTTGCATCGATCTTTGGAGGATTCGCATCAAACGCATTGAGCGCATTGGTGGCGGCGTTCAAAACTGTTTCATCATGGGGGTATCGCGTCACGCGAGCCAAAGCATTGCGTGCGGCCTCACGATGCAACGCATCACTGGTAATTGCGTTGCTCAACTTACCGATTCCGGCGACGCCAAGCTGCGCGAGCGAATAAGCAACAAAATTGATATCCGAACTGTTCGACTTGTCGAACTGCGCAGCAACTTCAGGCAACGCAGCAAGAGCGTTTGTGCCGAGAAACTTGAATCCAGCGTTTGCGAGGCGATGTCGTTTTTCAAAACTGTTGTTGCTGAGCAAACGTTTCCGCGCCGCATCCGATCGCATTGCTTTCACGAATCGGCTGAGAATTTCTTCGAACCGCGATCCATAGCCACTGTTCCATCTCACAAGATATGGAAGCGCATTGCTCCCAATCGCGGCGAGTGCGGTCATAGCCTCTTGTTCATACGCAGCGTTATGCGAACTCAGTCGAGCGGTATCATACTGTTCCAACCACTCACTCAACGTCCGTCCATTATAAGAAGGCTCGGATTCCCGAAGGCAGAAGAACCAAACCGCCCCAACTGCAATCACCCCACACATTGCGCACAGAAAAATTTTCCAGCGTCGTCTCATTTCAAACTATTGTCTTTTGGACGTTCCATTGGTCCGTGCGTCTGGCGCAACGATCGGCAACGCCGCAAGGGCTTGCGATCGCACATAAGCGTCGCTGTCGTTGGTCGCCATTTGGAGCGCAGGAATAGCCGCGCTCGCGTTGGTACCGAGCTCCCTCAATCCGTCGATAGCGCCAGAGCGCATGGAGATGTTAGTCGAGCGAAGCGCGTTTATCAGCTGAGGAACCACTCGTTCTGGTGCGACCCCAAGTTTCCCGAGTTCGGCTGCAGCTTGAGGCGCCAAAGGATCGTTTGCATCATTCAGAATACTCAACATCAGCGGAACAGCGACTTCCGCATCCTCCGCATTGCCGATAACTTGAAGAACAGAATCTCGGTGGGGGTCAGTTTTCTTCTGCAGGACAGACAAGAGAAAATCAAGACCTGGCTTGCCCAAATGTCCTATGAGAAAAGCCGTACAATAAACGAAGCTCTCATTCGTGCTGGTATTGAAGCGTCGAGCCAACTCCGGAAGCGCTACGCTGGCGTTCGTTCCAAGTATTTGAAACCCATATACGGCGTAATTCAGCCGTATGACATCGCGTCGTATCCAGCGCAAAACAGATGTATTTTGCGCGATAATGCCTGGCAACTTTGTGAGGAATTGGTTGTCCCGTTGCGCGCGCGAAAGATTGCGCTCGCTGCACCACTCGAGAAGGGTGGGAACGGCGTTCGTCCCCATAGCAAGAACAGCTTTTTGCGCTTCAACACGCTTGCCAGGCTCTGTAGGCGGACTGCCGATCACCAACCACTCACTCAACGTCCGACCATTATAAGAAGGCTCGTTGTCCCGAAGACAAAAGAAGCAAACCGCCACAACCGCGATCACCCCACACAAACCGAAGAGCACAATTTTCCACCGTCGCCTCACGAGCCCATGCTGACATGGGAAATTCGAAGCACGAAGCACGAAATTCGAAACAGGTGCCAACGTTCAAACGTGCAAGATTCGCCTTCTTGCAAACTCCGTAGGAGTGACCTGTTTATAGCAACCAAGCATCCACCAATTCCGATTTGTTTTTCGGCGGCGCGGGGATTTGGTTTGGAAAGATTTTGACGGCTATGCGCCGCGCCGCCGAAAAACAAAAGTGAGCGGGTGTGGTTCGGTTCTATAAACAGGTCACTCCTACGGAGTTTAAGCCACGCCCCATGAATATAGACACTTCCAAAGATTTCCACTACCCTGCCCGCGCAGTTCCACAACATATGAATTCAGCGTCCCTCAGCGCCGAACAACAGGCCGCGTTGCAACAAAGCAGCCTCTACAACCATGACCTCGCACCCGTTTCCGCCGACGAACGCAAATGGCGCGTCTGGAATTTCGCGGCGCTCTGGATCTCCATGTCGGCTTGCATCCCGACTTACATGCTAGCGTCGTCGCTTATCGGTGGCGGGATGAATTGGTCGCAAGCGATTGTCACAATTTTTCTTGCGAACCTGATCGTGCTGATTCCAATGGTCCTCAACGCGCACGCCGGAACTCACTACGGAATCCCCTTCCCTGTTTATTGCCGCGCTGCATTCGGGACAGTCGGGGCGAATGTGCCAGCGATGTTGCGCGCGCTCGTTGCGTGTGGATGGTTCGGTATCCAAACATGGATCGGCGGTGCTGCGATCCACAAAATTTTGTCCGTGTTTTTTCCAGCGATGGGTTACGAAGCGACCAACGCTATCAGCATCACGTTGCCGCAGTTCATTTGCTTCCTGGTTTTTTGGGGCGTGAACATGTGGGTCATCTACAAAGGCATCGATTGCATCCGCATCCTGCTCGAGATCAAAGCGCCACTCCTGATCGCACTTGGTCTCGCGCTTCTGTGGTGGGCCTACAGCAAAGCCGGCGGATTTGGTCCGATGCTCAATCAGCCATCGGCCTTCGCACCGGGCCAACCGAAGGCCGGTGAGTTCTGGAAATTTTTCGTCCCTGCGCTGACAGGCAACATCGGTTTCTGGGCAACGCTCTCGTTGAACATTCCCGACTTCTCGCGCTACTCAAAAACTCAGAAAGATCAGGTCCTCGGCCAAGCCATCGGGTTGCCGACAACCATGGCGCTCTACTCTTTCATCGGCGCGGCTGTCACTTCAGCAACAATCGTCATTTTCGGTAAAGCGATTTGGGACCCAGTCGATGTGCTGACACGTTTCAATAACCCGGCCGTTCTCGTCATCGCGATGGTCTCACTCTGCATCGCGACACTGGCGACGAATATCGCCGCCAACGTCGTCAGTCCCGCGAACGATTTCGCGCATCTCGCGCCAAAGAAAATTTCTTTCCGCGTCGGCGGTTACATCACCGGTATCGTCGGCATCGTGATGATGCCGTGGAAACTTGTCGCCGATCCATCCGGGTACATCTTCACGTGGCTAATCGGCTATAGCGCCTTGCTCGGACCGATCGGTGGTATTCTCATCGCCGACTACTTCGTCTATCGCCGCCGCCAACTGAACCTCGTCGCGCTCTATGACGAGAATGGCGAATACCGTTTCAGCAACGGTTTCAGTTGGGCAGCAATAATTGCGTTGCTCATCGCAATTGCGCCGAACCTGCCGGGCTTTCTCGCGACCATCAAAGTCTTGCCCGCGAACAGCGTAAGCCCTATCTTCATGACCTTGTATAGTTATGCATGGTTTGTTGGATTCGCGATCGCGTTCGTGGTGTATCTCGGCGCGCGCATGATGACTCCATCCCCCGCAACCGTCAGGTCACCAGCCCCGACGTTGTAACCAGAAAGATTTACAATCTAGAAAAAGGAATTACACGTTATGCAAAATCCCACTCTGCCTCCGTTCAATCACACTCCGAAAAAGTATACTGGCCCGAGCGCCGACGAAGTCCTGAAGCGCCGCAAACAAGTCCTCAACCCCGGCATCTTCCTCTACTACAAAAAGCCGATCATGCTCGTTGAAGGCAGAGGCCAATATATTTTCGACGAAAACGGCCGTCGTTACCTCGACGCGCTCGGCGGCATCGTGACGATCTCCGTCGGCCACTGCCACCCGCACGTCGTCGCCGCCGCGAATAAGCAGAACGAAACCCTGCAACATTCCACCACGATTTATCTGCACCCGAACATCGTGGAGTTCGCTGAAAAGCTGACCTCGAAGATGCCTGGTGACTTGAAGGTCGCTTACTTCGTCAACTCCGGTTCCGAAGCCAACGACCTCGCGGTCATGATGGCGAAACTCTACACCGGCAACAGCGACATGATCGCCCTGCGCAATTGCTATCACGGCGGCAACATGTCAGCGATGGCCCTCACTTCGCATCGCACCTGGAAATTCAATTTCCCTCACGCCATCGGCGTCCATCACGCCATGACCCCTGATCCGTATCGCGGCCCCTGGGGCAACAACGATCCCGATGCCGGCAAAAAATACGCCGATGACGTCAAGGCGGTCATCGACTTCGCCACACCCGGCAATGTCGCTGGCTTCATCGCCGAATCGATCCAGGGCGTCGGCGGTTACGTCGTCTTCCCTGACGGCTACCTCAAGCACGCTTACGAACACGTCCGTGCTGCAGGCGGTGTCACCATCGCTGACGAAGTTCAAGCGGGCTTCGGCCGAACCGGCACGCACTACTGGGGCTTCGAAACCCAAGGCGTCATTCCAGACATCGTCACCATGGCCAAAGGCATCGGCAACGGTTGCCCGCTGGCCGCAGTTGTAACGACACCGAAGATCGCCGAAACGCTCAGCAAGCGCATTCATTTCAATACCTTCGGCGGCAACCCCGTCGTCTGTGCGATGGGCAAAGCGACCCTCGAAGTCATCGACAAAGAAAACCTGCAGCAAAACTCGCTGAACGTCGGCAACTACATCCTCGACGGGCTGCGCAAGCTGCAGAACAAACACAACATCATCGGCGACGTGCGCGGCAAAGGCTTGATGCTCGCCGTCGAAATGGTCAAAGACCGCAAGACCAAAGAGCCTGCTTCAGCCGAATGCGCCGCCGTTGTCGAACGCGCCAAAGACCTCGGCTTACTGTTGGGCAAAGGCGGTCTCTGGGGCCACACCATCCGTTTCGCCCCACCGATGTGCATCACAAAAGCCGATGCCGATTTCCTTCTGGAAGTCCTCGACCTATCTTTGGCGACCGCTTAATCAAAACTGAATTCAGCCATGCGGACGGCGTCAAAAGCGCCGTCCGCTTTTTTGAGACATGAAACATCAACAGCTAACAAAACTAGTAACGCTGACATTCCTCGTCTCAACGTTGGCACAGGCTCAACCGATGACGCCAAAACATCCAGTCACGAATACCTACTGGGGCACGAGTGTCGTTGACGATTACCAGTGGCTCGAAAACTTCGACGACCCTGCGGTGAAGGAATGGAACGCCGCCGAAAATAAAGTGACGCGTTCTTATCTCGACAAACTTCCGGCGCGCAAGAAAGTCGCCGAACGTTTGAAAGAATTATACGCGAAGACCTCCGCGACGTATTCCGGCCTGGATTATCGACGGGGAACTTATTTCGCAACGAAGTTCAAACCACCGGCACAGCAACCTTGGATCATCAGCCTGAATTCACCAGACGACCTCGCTTCGGAGCGCGTCGTCGTTGATCCGAACAAACTGAATCCAAAAGGCACCACCGCCATGGATTTTGCGGCGCCGTCTCATGACGGAAAAAAGATCGCCGTTTGCCTCTCTGAAAACGGAAGTGAGGATGGCACGCTGTTCATTTTCGATGTCGAAAGCGGAAAACAGTTCGCTGACAAGATCCCGCGCGTCCAATATCCGACCGGTGGCGGCAGCGTCGCGTGGAATTCTGACGATACCGGTGTTTATTACACTCGCTATCCGCACAAAGGCGAACGACCGGACGACGATCTAAACTTTTATCAGCAGATTTATTTCCATCGGATCGGCACGCCGGTCGAAAGCGATACCTATTCGCTCGGCAAAGATTTTCCGCGTATTGCGGAGACCGATTTTATTACGCGGCGCGATGGCCATTATTTACTCGCGACGGTTGCGAACGGCGACGGCGGCGATTTCGCGCATTATTTGCTGCCGATGACCGGTTCGCACACGAATTGGATTCAACTCACAAAATTCGATGACCAGATCAAAAGTGCCGAATTCGGTCGCGACGAAGCGCTCTACCTGCTTTCACGCGCCGACGCTCCGCGAGGAAAAATCCTGCGCGTGCCGTTGGACGATTTGATATCGAACGCGACCGACGGTCACAGCTTTGTCGCGACGCCCGCTGCGACAAAGGTCGTCGTCCCTGAAAGCGATGCAGTGATCGAAGGGTATGTGCCATCCGTCAACGGATTGTACGTTGAAGACCTCGTTGGCGGTCCCTCCCAAATCCGGTTCTTCGACTTCAAAAACGGAACACAAAAGAACATCCCGACCAAACCCGTTTCGTCCGTCCAACAAATGTTGTCACCAGAAGGTGACGAATTGCTTTTTCAAAATACGACTTACATCGACCCGTTCGTGTGGATGCGCTACGATCCAGGTTCCAACCAATCCAAACCGACCGCGCTGAAAGGAACTTCCCCTGCTGATTTCAGCGATATGGAAGTCGTGCGAGAATTTGCGACGTCGAGGGACGGCACCAAAGTTCCCATGAACATCATTCGCCGCAAGGGAACAAAACTAAATCATAACAATCCAACCCTGCTATACGGTTACGGCGGTTACGGAGTTAACCTGACGCCAAGTTTCACTTTCACGCGCCGAATCTGGTTCGATCACGGCGGCGTTTATGTCATCGCGAATCTTCGCGGCGGTGGCGAGTTCGGCGAGCAATGGCACAAAAACGGCAACCTCACAAAAAAGCAAAACGTGTTCGACGATTTTGCCGCCTGTGCGGAATATCTTTTGAAGACCGGCTACACACGCCGCGACAAACTTGCCGTCGAAGGCGCGAGCAATGGTGGCCTTTTGATGGGCGCATTCCTCACCCAACATCCTGGCCTCGCCCGCGCTGTTGTTGCGCGCGTCGGCATCTTTGATTCATTGCGCACGGAGTTGGAACCCAACGGCGAATTCAACATCACCGAATTCGGCACCGTCAAAAACGAGGAGCAATTTCGCGCCTTATACGCCTACTCGCCGTATCACCACGTCACGAACGGCGTGAAGTATCCTGCCGTCCTGCTTTTGACCGGCGATCACGATGGCCGCGTGAATCCCTACAATTCGCGCAAAATGGCCGCACGGCTGCAAGCCGCCAACAAATCCAAATATCCCATTTACCTTCGCACCACTTCCAAGGCCGGGCACGGCATGGGCACTTCACTTGATGAACGTATCGCCGAACAAGCCGACATCTACGCCTTCCTCTTCGACCAACTTGGGATGAAGTAAATACCCGCGTGTGCGCGCATCGCTCAGTTGAGTGATGTATCCCTACGCGCGTCCGGCGTAATCTAGTGGACTAGTTTTCAGGGGAACCAATCCCAATGAAAAATGATTTGATTACCGAGCGCCGTCATACGAGGCAAACACTCTGCCTGGTAATCGCATTCGGTCTCATCGCGCTTTCTTTGTTGCTTCGTTCTCCGCATCACCGACCCGACACCGCAAAAGCTCAAGAACTAACCACAGCCGTAAAATCGCTATCGAAATCTGCTCAAACTTTCGCAGCGCCCGCGACTGCGGTGACGGCACTCAAGCCCCAGCCGATCCATCTCACGCAAAAAGTCCTACTTGAAAAACAATGGAACGACGGCCCAGCAGCTTTTGGACGATTCACACCCAAAGGCCACGACGGCTCCAACGAAGGCGCGATACTCGGTCCAACGTCCGTCGCGTGTCTCGGTAACTTCATTTACGTCTTCGACAACAACGATCCAAACAAACGGAGATTGGCGGTTTACGATGCTAACGGCGCGCTTGCCTCGTCACTCTCCTTGCCCGGCGGTTTGTCGTGGGCCGATTTGGTTGTCGATCTTTCGGATTCGTCTCTTTTCGTTGTCGATCATGCCCGTGATAATCTCTACAAAATCCGCGACGGTGAAATCCACGAACTGCACACCGGTTCTCTACGCGACGTCGCTCTCGGCATGCGCTTCGGTTACGATGAAGATTCCAAGACGCTTTACGTGCGTGACCGCGAACGGCAACAAGACATTCCGATTCTCGTAAACGGCCAGGCCGTCGAATCAAATTCGCACGACACTCCCCTGCTTTGCCCCGTTTACGGCGATTTTGATCCCGACAACAACCGTAACCTTCTCCTCAATTTCAAAGACGGCGCGCATCTCACCGTTGCCTTCGACAATCCGATCGAGAGCGTTGATGAAATGACGGTCGACGCGCACAATCGCGTTTAGGTGATGTTCACGTTCGAAGGCGATTATCGCGTGCGCCGATTAGCGCTCATTGATCCCTCAAACCGCGCCGCCGGAGTCGAGCTGGTCGATCTCGAGTTTCCTTACGAAAACATCCGGCGCATGGCTCCATTTGGAAACGGCATTGTCGTCGTTTCTGGAAACGAACAAAACGGCATTTTGCGCTCGTTCGATTACTCGGAAAAAATGTAATGAGAACGGCGCCGATTAAATTCATTTTGTTGGCGTTCGCGCTCGTTACAATCTTCTTGCCCAAACCCGCGTTTGCGGGCCGCTTCGCTGAATCGCCCACCAACGTCATCATCACAACCTCCCACACCTATCCCGAATACGATCCGACGTGGACCACCAACGATTGCGCCGATTACTCCTTTGCCGGACTCAACGAAGCCTACGGTAGATATTCCGATTGCAGCACCGGCAACGAAGGTTTCAACAACGGCTGGGTCGATGACAACGACGAAACCCAACCCAACGGCAACTGCAAATACGAAGGTGTCGACTGCTCTGCTTTTGTCGGACGCTGCTGGGCTCTTCCGGGGTTCATGCCTGAGAACGTTCAGAAGTCGCACGGTCGAACGACCACGCAGATCTATCGCACGGGATATTGGGACAAGAACAACGTCCAGCGCAGTCACCAGGTCAATTCCAACGCCACCAGCGTCGTCAACGAACTGCTCCAGTGCATACCGTGGGACATTTTTGTAGTAAATAGCGACGCGGCCGCAGCCATCGGCATCACACAAGCCGACGGAACTGCCTGCACCACCGTCAATCACGCCGGGCTCATCCGAAAAGTAAATACATCCAACTCCGACGTCTCGACACGCGAAGCAGTCGTGCCAGTCGTCGCGAACGTCGTCCGCACGCGCAGTTGGTTCGTCGATCGTTGCGCGCGTTTTCACCGGCGCGACGACTGGGGCACGGGTGTGGTTGCCCCGACTATCACTGGTCAACCCCACAGTCGCACAAACTTTATCGGCGAGAACGCAAGCTTTTCCGTGACGGCAACTGGAACTACTCCCACCTATCAATGGCGCTGGAACGGCACCAATATTCTTAGCGCAACCAATTCATCGTACACGCGAACAAACGTCCAGTTCAGCAATTCCGGCACATATTCAGTGGTTGTCAGCAATTCCGCAGGCAGCGTCACCAGCGCAAACGCCACTCTCGTTGTGATTTCGTCCAACCATGCCCCGTTGATCGCACCGGTTGCGGACCAGATCGTCCACGCGGGCAGCCGGATGACCATAAGCGCGTTGGCATACGATGCTGATCCAAACGACATTTTGACATTCACCTCCGACCCAAACCTTCCCACCGCGAGCATCGACAGTAAGACCGGCGTCTTCACGTGGGACACTTGCGACGACGACGCCGGCACGGAGAAACTCATCACTCTTCGAGTCGCCGACAATGGCCAACCGTCTTTAAGCGGCACGACCACGTTTCTCATTTCAGTGGAACCGCGACCGTCCGTGCAAAGCAGAATCATTTCCGAAAACACCCTGACGTTGACGTGGAACGCCATCTCCGGCGCGACTTATCGCGTCGAATACAAGACCAATCTCAACGCGACTGAGTGGCGAAGCCTCGGTTCAGAGATCGTGGCAGACGACGCGATCGCAGCAGCCCAGATCGCCTGCACCAACACCCCACAAATGTTTTATCGGGTCGTCGTGACCAAATAGTGCCGCTGGTTTGCCTCGATTCGAAAAACAACTTAGCCCGACTACGAGCAACAAGACGCCCTCCAAGATGAACCGCGTGCTTCGCCCGGACGGCACGCTTTTCATCTCGACGCCCAACATCATTTCTATTGCTGCAGCGATAGGATTGGTGCGCGGGCGCAATCCGATCTGGAACCCGATCCGTAAACACAACATCTACGGCCGCCACAACAAAGAGTATACTTACTTTAAGCTGATGGAATTCGCCACGTCGGCTGGCTTCAAGGTGCTACAGGATACGACCATCATTTCTAACGTGCGGATTTATTATCGTTTAATCGCGCGGCTCTTATGTGCCCTGAAAACCGAGGAGCCCGCACTCGCCGGCGTTGGCGCGTAGCACGTCGGCAGCAACCGCGACTGTGGGTTCGCCCACTACGCTGTCAAGATTACTCCGCGCGTTGGCCTTGAGCCGTTGTCCAGAGGCCGACTCTGCCACCCTAAAATTAAGGTGATTCGATCGCGTTGCCCCTCGTGCAACCCGCATTTCGGTGCCATTGTGCTTTTCGCCGCACACATCCTTCTCTTGATTGCCAAGGTGCAATCTTGTAACCATACTCGCATCAATGCCCAACGTCTGTGGGAAACCATGGAACGCAATTGTATGAACATGCCAAAAAAAGCTCCGTCCGCCTTTACGCTGATTGAATTGCTCGTTGTCATCGCGATTATCGCGATTCTTGCTTCTATGCTGTTGCCCGCTCTCTCGAGGGCCAAAGACAAAGCCCACGACGCCAACTGCAAATCGAATCTGAAGCAATGGGGCATCGTCTGGTTCACCTACTGCGATGACAGTCGCGGCTTGTTCAGCACCGGCATCACCAGCAGCGGCGAACCGCGCGGCGAATGGTGTGAAACGCTCACCAATTATTACAAAGCTAAATACACGATCCTGCGCTGCCCCAAGGCCCAGCGTGGCCGGGTCGACAATACTGCAATTCCCGAACAGGAAACTGAGCCCGGCGGCGTCGACAACGGAGGTTTCAAGACGTCCTATAAATTCGTTGCGGGTGTGAAAGATCCCTACACCGGCAAAACCGTCACCGCCAGCTACGGCCTGAACTGCTGGGTTTACAGTTCCACGGCGGACATTCAGAACCGCCCCGCCAGTTGGTGTTGGCGCAAACTTGAAAACGCCACTCACCCAACCATTATCCCACTGATGGCCGATTGCATGTGGCGCGGCGGCGGTCCCACGCATAACAACAGTCCGGCGAATTCCGGCACAATGCCGACATATAATGGCCAATGGAACGGTAGCGGTCACGAATTCAACCACTTCTTGATGAAACGCCACGCCAAAGGCATCAACCTTGTCTTTTTGGATGGCGGCGCCCGCTACGTACCCATCAGAGGCCTGTGGCAGTTAAAATGGAATCGCAACTTCGACATCGAATACTCGACGAGAAACCCTTCCATTTTTCCGAACACCGATTTGTACAAGTAGGCTGGAAGCGCGAACCGTTTTACGGTTAAGTGAGAGTAAATGCGATGGATCGTGGCTGCGTTATCACTCGTCTCCGTCACCGCGAATGCGCTGACGATGTCGTGGACGAATAATTTTCTCACTATTTCCGGCGACTCTATTCCCGGCGATTCTGTTCGCGTGCTTTACATTGAGGCGTTCTGTCGCTCGGGTTCCACCGATCGCGATTGGAACGAAACGGTGATCCCGCACAAAACGCAACTCCTCTCCGCGTCTGCCGATCACACGCGTCTCGAATTTTTGACCACAGCCGAAAACATCGAGGCCAAACATTCAGTCCGCGCCAGTCAAGACGCGGTTGAGTTCATCTGGACCATAAAAAATACCGGCACCAAACCTGTCGACCTCGATTGGTTTCAACCGACGTGCATTGAAGTCGACCATTTTACCGGAGGCAAACAGGATGATTACTGGAAACATTGCTTTATCTTCACGCAACGCGGCCTGACGACGTTGGACAAAACACGTCGCACTGAACAAGCGCGATACCATGGAGGCCAGGTTTATGTGCCGAAAGGAATCGATCTCAAAAGCGTCAATCCGCGCCCCATCAGCCGCGATCAGCCGATCAATAATCTTATCGGCTGTTTTTCAGCCGACAACAAATGGCTGCTCGCGACGGCGTGGGACAAAACGCACGAACTTTTTCAAGGCGTGCGCGTCTGCGTGCATGGCGATCCGCACATTGGCGGACTTGAACCCGGGCAAACCAAACAGGTGCGAGGCAAACTTTACATTTTGAAAAACAACCCGACGGAATTGCTCCGTCGCTATCGGCGAGATTTTCCGCGCAATTAACTGGACGCTTTGATGGGCAACCTAACGATAAACGTAGTCATCTTGTCTGGCACCGAGCGAACATCAATCGTTCCGTGATGGGCGTGAACGATCCATTGCGCGATGCTCAATCCAAGGCCGCAACCGTCCACAGCACTGTTGTGACTTGCGTCGCCGCGGAAGAACCTGTCGAAAACACGATTTTGAATTTCGGGCGCAATGCCGGGGCCGGTATTGGCAATCTCAAACTCTGCGAATTCGCCGACTGACCGCAATTGCATATTCACCACGCCATTGGCGACGTTGTACTTCACGGCGTTGTCGGCCAGATTGAGAAGCAACTGCCGCAGGCGATGCCGGTCGCCGTTGGCCGTGACTTGATCCAGCTTTCCGAGGCACACCTCAACATCCCGCGCTTGTGCGAGGATTTTTGCGTCCTCAAAGCAATCGCGCACCAGCTCATCAAGGCGAACATCTTCGGAAGTTAAAGCGATCTGGCCGGCGTCAGCTTTAGTCAGCAACGTCAAACCATCGACAATTTTTGTCAGCCGAAGCACTTCGTCGAGTTGGCTCAACAAGCGCTCCTTCTCTTCTTCGCCAGCCTTGCATTCAACTAACGCCGTTTCCAATTCGCTGCGCATGACCGTCAGCGGCGTTTTTAGTTCGTGCGACGCATGCAATGTGAATTCGCGGATTTGCAGGAATGAACTCTCGAGACGCGCGACCATGGAGTTGAACACCTCCGTCAATCGATCGAGTTCGTCGCCATTTCCTGTGCGCGCGAGCCGGCTGTTCAAATTGCGTTCATCGATTTTCGAAGCGGCCTCCGCGATCTTCGAAACCGGAGCCAGCGCTTTTTTCATCATGAACCAACCACCGGCAATACCGACGGTCGCGGCGGGCAATCCGCACCAGACAATGATCGCGACAACATCCTCCCAACCTTCAGCGTCGTTGTCGGCCTCGGCCGTTTGGGCGCGCGCCTTTTCCAAGACGAGTTCGTTGTAAGACAACCCCGCGATCAGCAGCACGGAGACGAACAGGATCGCCGAATACCATGCGGTGAGTTTAGCGCGAATAGTCATGGGGCGGCGTTCACTCTTTGATCACGTAACCGACTCCGCGGACGGTGTGGAGCAGTTTGATGTCAAACCCATCGTCAACTTTCTCGCGCAAGCGCTTCACGTAAACGTCGACGAGATTTGTGCCGGGGTCGAAATTGTAATCCCAAACTTTTTCGAGGATCGCCATGCGTCCGCAAATCCGGCCCGGTGTGCGCATGAGAAATTCCAACAACCGATACTCACGCGCCGTGAGCTCTATCTTCCGATCACCGCGGCGCGCGACGTGAGTGACAGTATCGAGGACAAGATCGCGAACGCGCAGTTGCAGAGTAACTGGCTCGGCCGCACGACGCCCGAGCGCCCGCACGCGCGCAATCAATTCAGCCAGCGCAAAGGGCTTCGGAAGATAATCATCCGCACCCGCGTTGAGCCCATCAACCCGCTCGTTCACCTGCCCTCGCGCGGAGAGCAGGAGAACGGGGGTGGAATTTTTTTGTTCGCGAAGCTGCCGCAGGACGCTCAATCCATCGCGCCCGGGCAACATGATATCCATCACGATGGCATCGAATGGCGTTGCGTTAGCCATGAGCAAGGCCTCGTTGCCGTTGGCCGTGACGTCCACCGCGAAGCTTTCCGCCTGCAGCGCTTTGCGGATAAAGGAAGCCGTCTTCCGCTCATCTTCTACGACCAAAACGCGCATAGGCGGATTTTAACGACGACGTCAGGAGAATAGAAGCAGATTACTTCTTTTCATCCTTCTCATCTTCGTCTTCGTCTTTGTCCTTCTTATGCTTTTTCTCTTTGTGTTCGCCCTTAGCTTCGTCGGCTTCAGCCTTTGGCGTTTCAATTTCTTTGCGAACAATTTCGCCGGTGTTTGCGTCAACGTGGACTTCTGTGATGTTTGCGGTTCCGGGCGTCGCGATATCGAAAGACCAGATCCAACGGCCATGTTCCTTTTCCAGCTCCCCTTCTTTCACGGTTCCACCAGGGACCTGAGATGCCGCAATGCTCGTCGCCTGTTCCTTGCTGATGTTCGCGTGGTGATGATGTTTTTCCGATTCACAGCCGAAACCAACAAGGGCCGCGACCGCCAGCGTGCAAACTGCAATATTCAATTTCATAGATGTAAAAACTGACTCTCACAGTAAACCCGATTCCTGTCCCCATGTGCATGAACCCTGCATGACAAAACATTCACGGCACATCAGAGCGAACCCGCAACGACGCGGCCACCGACCATTGTCATCAACACCTTCGTTTCGCGCACATCATCAACCGGGCACGTTAAAATATTCCGATCGATCATGATCAAATCGGCATATTTGCCAGCTTCCAACGAACCTTTGCGATCCTCCTCGAAGTTCAAATAACAATTGTTGATCGTGTAAAAACGGATTGCCTCTTCACGCGTGAGGCATTGCTCGGGTTTGTCGACCGTGCCGCGTTCAGTCTTGCGCGTCAACGTCACCCACATGCCGAGCCATGGGTTCCACGGATTGGTGCTCTCGATCGAGTCCAGCTGCACCATGTGATCGCTGCCACCGCCTACGATGACGTGATGCTTGAACCAACTTTTCAACGGGAAGAAATCCTCCATGCGTTGCCGGCCGAGGACTTTTCGCAACGCGTCGGCGTCTTTGTATAACCAGGCCGGTTGCACATCCGCCATCACGCCCATGCGCGCGCAACGGTTCAGATTGCGTTCGCTCGGAAAATTCCCATGCGTCACCAGAAAGCGGCGTTTGCGCACGTCCATCTGTTTGTCGATATTTTCGTAGCAGTCGAGCAACACATCCATCGCTGCTTCTCCGACGGCATGCGCGGTCAACTGCCAACCCCGGCGCGCCGCCTCAGCGTACAAACCGTTGAGCAAATCGGGTTGAACGTTCAACAAGCCGCGATATTTGGGATCGCTATTTTGAAACACATCATTCGTCGGCCACGGCGTGCGCATGTACGAAGTGCCGATCAGCATGCCGCCGTCGAGCAACACTTTAAACGGTCCGATCCGCACCCAGTCATCGCCAAGACCAGTCGGCCCGTAGACGCCATTGGTCGTGCGTGTATACTCGTCCAATTTTTTGATGGCCTCATCGAGCGTCTTCGGAACCGGTTCCATCAAGCGCGTGCAATTGACTCGCACGGTCAATTCGCCTGTGAGCGCCATGTCGCGGAACATATCGATGGCGGCGGTTTCGGTGCGACGCTCGCCGATGCTGGTGATCCCCTGCTCATTATATAAATGGTGGAGATGTTTAACGGCGTCGCGTTGCTCTTTCAATGTCGGCTGACGAGTGGAAGTCGGATTTTTCAAAAGGGACGCCGCGTTTCGCAAAACGCCGGTCGGTTCGCCAGTTTTGGCGTCTTTGACGATTTCACCGGGGATTGGGTTCGGCGTGTCGCGCGTGATGTGGGAAATTTCAAGTGCTTTTGAATTCACGATCGACACCGGCCCGGAATTCCATAGCACCGGATTATTTGGCGCGGCGGCATCCAATTCCGCTTTCGTTGGCAACCGCATTTCCTGCATGCGCGTCGCATAGACGCGCTCCAGCACGATCCAACTTCCTGGCGGCTTCTTTGCGACCTGTTCGCGGATCCATTTTTGCGCTTCAGCGATCGAACGGATGTAAGGCGCACCGCCCTCGAGCGTGCTGACCGACGCCTTGTAAGAATGCACATGGCTATCGTAGAGGCCGGGCATAACGGTTTTGCCATGAGCATCAACAACGCGGGTTTTCTTGCCGATATACTTCGCGATGCGTTTGTCGTCATCGACTGCCAGAATCTTGTCGCCTTGAATGGCGATCGCTGAACTGATCGCGAAACGCTTGTTAACGGTAATGATATGAGCGTTGCGAATGACCAGATCCGCAACTTCGGCGGCGGCGTTGCGACAGGACGCAATGAGGAACACGAAGAGAAGACTGGGCAGCAGTTTCATCACAGTGCTGGATTGTGGCAGCAAAATCTCAGGAGTCAGCAGTTTTCCTACGATGCAAAAACCAACTTCCGTTCCGCGTCAGTCAACTGTTTCCATTTTCCGCTGGGCAGATCACCTAAATCAAATTCGCCGATACGCACGCGCATCAATCGCAACGTCGGATGACCGATCGCAGCAGTCATGCGGCGCACCTGCCGGTTTTTTCCTTCGACCAATTGCAAACCAATCCAGCGATCCGGAACAGTTTTGCGAAATCGGATCGGCGGCTCGCGCGGCGGCACAGTGGGTTGCGGTTCCAATAGCCACGATCGACATGGCAACGTCTTGCGTCCTTGCACCGTTACGCCTGCAGCCAATTTTTCCAACGAGGCAGTCGTTGGAATGCCTTCGACCTGCGCCCAATAAATTCGGCCATGCGCATGCTTCGGATCCAACAAGCGCGTGTTCAACCCCGCTTCGTCACTCAGCAACAGCAACCCTTCTGAGTCCGCATCCAGCCGCCCGATCGCATAAACGCGCGGTGGAAAATGGAACTCGGCCAACGTTCGGTTGGCCGAGCCATCTGAAGTAAACTGCGATAAAACGCCGTAAGGCTTGTTGAACGCGATCAGCACGATTTTCGATCCAATCGTAAATCGCAAATCGCCGTTCGCTCAATTCCATTTCAACTGCACGCCACCGCCGATGCGATAGTCGGGCGACTCGTCCGCAACGCCAACACCGACCGTCGCCGAAACATTGAGCCAACGCGACACGCTGTGCAGCGCGCCGACTTCGATAATGTTTTCAGTCACGTTTTGCTGGCGGATCTTTTGGCGGACGAAATCCACGCCGAGCAACGTGTTGGGAAACATCATGCGGCTGTAGCCCGCGCGAAACACGTAGAAGTCTTCGCGTTCGTCGGGATAACTGCCGGAGTTGTGTATCCAACCAATGTTCGCATGAACGCGATCATGGCCGATGCTGCTGCCGATGGATTTGCTGACATAGTAGTAGAGCAACGTGTCCAGGCCGGCGCTGCGCGTGCCGGTAGGGATCTCCAGGTCGGCCGAAATTCCCATCGCAGGCCGACCGTTGGTCTCGTCTAGAAAATTCCAGAACGCACCGGCCACAACATCGCCGGTGGTCCTCGTCGGACCTGAACCGGTGTAAACTGGGATCAACGCCCGCGCGAAGACTCTTGGCGTGATGCCGTATTGGACCTCAGGTCCCATCGTAAACAAATCGCCATGGGCTGAACCTCTGCCGATGCGCCGATCGAACAGGAACGTCGATTGCAGACGGATCTCGCCGACCGGAATCGAGTAAGCATCCTGGACCTGGAGCGGATAGCCGGTCTTCAAATCCAAACACGTGCATGAATTGTTGTCCGCATTCATTGACACATTCATGGACGGCGGCGCATCACCACGGACCGACGCCACTGCGAACACAGCACCTGTCAACACAAGACTCAATAGTTTCTTCATAGCGGCGCTTAAGGTGCCGTTGGAACAGTCAATCAAACAATCGGGGACACGTCTGAATCGGCTCTAAGGGAATGTCGCACGGCGCACACATAATGTTGATTTCCACTGCCGAATGTTTACACTTCGCGCCCCAGTTAAGATCATGAGTGAAGTTCAATCGTTTCCTGTCCAACAAAGAACAACCACCTTGCCGACGAAGCCAGCGGTCGCGGGACGCTATTTTTATAGCATTGCTGCCATCGTGCTGTTCGTCCTGATGTTCGTCGGCTTCCAACAGTTTTATCTGCACGGCAAAGCTTTTCCGAACCGGCCGCTCGCGCCGCCGGTCCGCGGAGTGCTCATCATGCATGGCATCGCGATGACCCTGTGGATGGTCCTGTTCGTCGTGCAACCGCTGCTCGTTGCCCGCGGAAATAAGCGCACGCACATGACGCTCGGCAAAATCGGCGCGGTGCTCGCGTTGTGTATCATCGGCCTGGGCATGTATACCGCGATTCAATCGGCCAAGTTCACTCCGCCCGAAGCGCGCATCTGGGGCCTGCCCGCCAAAAACTTTATGGCGGTGCCGGTGATCGGCATTTGGACATTCGCCGCTTATGTCGCGCTCGGCGTTTTGACGCGCAAAAATCCCACCATTCACCGGCCAATGATGTTTATGGCGGTTATGTCGACGATGTCCGCGCCGATCGCGCGCATCGATTATTTGAGTTCGATGTATCATCTGACTATTTGGGAACGCCTGTTCGGTCCGTTCTTCATGACGCTTGTTATAGGAGCGATTTTGTTTGCCATCAAATCGGTGGTAACGCGTTCGTTTGACCGATGGTTCGCAGTGACGTTCGCGGCGCTAATCGCACTGAACTGGTTTACATGGGCCATTGCGCCGACTGACGCCTGGCTGAACATTGCGAATGCCTTAACGCGGTAAAACGTCAGGGGCATCGGCCACGCGCCACGCGATCACGCCTAGCGCCGTCGCGCAGTCGTCGAGGTCGCGGGCGTTCAACTTGTCTGGCGTGTCGGCGGCGGTGTGGTGATACCAAAAATATTTTTCGTCGTGCACGATCAAGTCCAGGATCGGCACGCCGAACGGCACCATCTCCGCGACGTCCGCTTCATCGGCGTCAGGTTTGAATTCCTTGATGCCGAGTGACGCCAGCGATTTGCCATATTGTTTGATGCGTTGGAACGCAGCGTCTGTTCCCTTGAATTCGAAGCCGCGCGGTTTGAAAACGCCCTGATCACATTCAATCGCGAGAACGTGTTTGGCCAATTCCTCACGATGCTCCTTCACATAAGTGCGAGCGCCGCGCACACCATTTTCTTCATTCACCCAAAGGATCAAACGAATGGTCCGTCGCGCACGCCTGTTCTCCAGGTTCAGCTTGCGAAGAATTTCCCAGGACGCGATGCAGCCACCCGCGTCATCCATCGCGCCCTGCCCGACGTCCCATGAATCGATGTGCCCACTGACGACGACGATTTCATCCGGCTTTTCGCGCCCGCGAATCTCGGCGATGACATTGCGCGACTGCACATCCGGCAACGTCTGCGCGCTCATCTTCAACTTCACCACAATGCGCTCACCGTGTTCCTGCATGCGTTGCAGCATATCGGCGTCTTCGGGCGTGATCGCTGCGTGAGGAATTTTCGGAACATCATTTGAGTAGGCCATTCCGCCCGTGTGCGGCGTCTGCATCGAGAACGGCGTCACTGACCTGATAAGGCTGGCAACGGCACCGGCGCGAGCGGCTTCAATGGCACCGCGACGGCGTATGTGGATGGTATCGCGATAGGTGCTAAATCGTTCGTTGAACAAAACGATTTTGCCACGCGCTTGGTCTGTGTGTTGTCGCAAATCATCAAAACTTTTGACCACGAGTACCTCAGCCGTGATCCCTTCCGGTGGCGTCGCAATACTTCCACCGAGACCGAGCATCGGCAGAACGCGATGACGCGGCTCGATCAACTGCGCCGATTCCTCGCCGCGCACCCAATGCGGCACCATCACCGGTTCAGTATGAACATTCTCCAGCCCGTCCTTCTTCATCTCGCCCACAATCCAATCAATCGCCAATTCGAGATTCGTTGAGCCGCTGAAGCGAGGGCCGAATTTGTCGCAGAGGGTTTCGAGACGATTGAAAGCGAAGTCATGGCTTGGTGCTTGAGGCAGCATCCCGGACCCGAGATTTGCGTGCCACGGGAAATCCTGTTTCGGCCCCGGTGCGCAGCTGCACATCGCGAGCAGCAATGCGGCGATAGCGATTGATGTAATTCGCATGGATGTCATGTATATGGGCTGTGCTCTTGATTTCATATTTCAAATTTCACATTTCAGATCGGCTGAACGTCGGAAATCGAAGATCGAAAACCTACGCCGGTGACTGCACGGGTCATAATGGTTTTGGTTAGTTGTTAGTGGCCGATCGTCAGTTGTTAGTTGTTCGAAACATCTTTTGTGTTTTGGTGGTACAAAGCGGTACAAAGCGGTTTAATGCGGTTCTACGTGGTTTTAGGCGGTACGGGTTGTTGTTTCTGGTGGGTTGAACCATGAGTCGGAAAGGTTGAAGGCGTCTTTGACGGACTGACGGGCCAATTCGTTGGGGCCGGTTTTGCGGCCAATGCCGGCTTTGTGACGGATGACTTCGAGACGGTCGTCGCGTTGACGAATGAGAGATTGAGCGTGGTTGGCGCGAACGAATTTGAAGAAGTTCGCGGGATCTTTTTCCAAGAGTTCTTTTAGTTTGTCGGCTTCGAAATCGCGCATGGCTTGAACCATGTGGATGTCGATCATTCGACTGTGAAGACGGTCTGCATGGTGTGTGCCTTTCGCGTCGAGTTGGCGGAATTGTTCTTCGACATTGTCGACTTTGAGGCAGAGGCACTGAAAGCGTTCGCGTTGTTGGAGCCAAAGTTGGAATCCCGATTTTGCCCAACGCACGATGTTGTTCTTTTTGATGCCGGGGTGGCCTTTTTCGGCGAGTAACTCAATGATTTTGTCGTAGGGGACGTGGTTGTGGATGGAGACGTTGAGGAACTCGCGGATGGGTTCGGGAAGATCAGTGATTTTACTGCGGTGAGGACGGCGGGTGCGGGGCTTTGGTGGTGGCGGGCAAATGGGTGCGGGTGCCGCGGACGCATTTTCGGCGGTGTCGTTGTTTGTTTCTGTGTTCATAGTTTTTAGTTTTTGAAAAAGTGTAACAAGGTCACTTGGACAAAGGCTGTCCAAGTGGAATTTTTTCTAAATTTTTGTTAACCACTGTCAACTAGGCGGTTGCGCTGAATTTGAGGAGATTCGATGGATTGCAGAAATGGAAAATGGAAGATGGCAAATGGAAAAGCTGCGTGGTCGAGCGTTTGGGTGTCAACTTCACAAAACGGTCTTGTTCGCGCACAAAAATATGCGAGCGTGTGTCGTATAGAAATTGTTAGGCAAACGGTATGAGCGGCGTCTATCCAATTGCGTTACTTACGACAACGATGACAGTGTGGCTCATGACATCGGTTTGTGCCCATCGTCTCCTTCGCCGCTTCTGCGATCGCTTTCCTGCCATCGCAGAAAAGGAAATACGTTTTGCGTTTGATCCGTGGATACGTCACCCCGAGAAGTTGATATTCTTCTTCAGACGCAGAGCAGCGGAACTCATGCGCGCTGATCCACTTCTGCTCCGCAGTAGACAGCGGCTCATTGGGTTGTGCGTTCTTTCGGCATTGGTGCCGCTCGTTGGGTTTACGACGATTGCTGTCGTGGCATTCACGCACATCTATAATTAAAAAATTGGCTTATGCGTTATCGCCCTCGAAACAGTTGGCTAGGTCGCTTCTATTGGAAGATCGCGAAGAGGTGGCCAGCCATTTACGCTTTGTGCTGCGTTGCGGGCCTTTGTGCTGGAATCGGGTGCATTTGTTTGTTTTGGAGTCCGAGGTCGAACGAACGGCAGGATATGGTTTTGAGGCCGTTTGGGGTGCTAATGTTGGTTGTTTATGGTTGGTTTCTCGGTGCGTTGGTTTGGAGATTATGGAACGGTACTTGGCGAAAGCACTGCGATGGCAGGATTGCGCATTTCAGTGGATTCGATGAACGCCGACCATGAACAGGTTTGTCGATTTTGGGAAGCGTAGCATCAATCTTCCTGAGGGTTGTAAGGATCTCATTGATGTGCTCGGCGCGGCAAAGCGGCAGCCTGTCCAAGGTACTGAATCGGTAGTGGGGATTGCGAATTTAGCAAAGTTTCTGCCGGGGATAGTGGAATCGGCCGCGAAGTCGAAATCGATTCTCATCACCTGGCGTGAGAGTGTTTATGTGCATTTGATGAATGAGCAGGGAGTGATTAGTGCAGTGATCATCATTTCAGAAAGCACGGGCCGCGAACAAGCTGTGCGCGAAATTTTCACTGAGGCTGGTCTTTCGCCGGCTTATGATGAAGCACCGACGAGCACGTCGATTTGCGCATTAAGATATCCCCTGCCCTCTGATTATTCCAAGATTGAGAAGCTGGTTTTTGATTTGTTGCGCAGGGGTTTTGGATTGTCGGAAGATGTTACGGTTCAGATTATGTTTTGGGAGGATGAGGTTTAGGAAGAGCGCGACCGCCGCGCCGCCCCCCCAAATATTATATCGGAGGTTCGGTTCCTATAAACAGGTCACTCCTAACGGAGTTTGGGAAGGCCGGTTGGAAATCGGGAGCTCGAAAACGTTGCAACTAAAATATAACATTTGAAAAATCTATAATGAATCCAGCTAAGAACACGGTTTGTATTTGGTATGACAAGGATGCTGAGGAGGCGGCGCGGTTTTATGCGAAGACGTTTCCTGATTCGTCTGTCGGCGCGGTGCATCGTGCGCCGGGCGATTATCCGTCCGGTAAACAAGGGGATGTTTTAACGGTTGAGTTTACGGTGATGGGAATTCCGTGTCTCGGGCTCAATGGCGGACCGGTGTTCAAACATAATGAGGCGTTTTCGTTCCAGGTGGCGACGGTGGACCAGGCGGAAACGGATCGTTACTGGAACGCCATCATCGGCAACGGCGGCGAGGCGAGCGCGTGCGGTTGGTGCAAGGATAAATGGGGTGTGTCGTGGCAGATCACGCCCATTGCGTTGACGAAGGCGATAACCGGACCGGATCGCGCGGCGGCGAAGCGGGCGTTCGATGCGATGATGGAGATGGGGAAGATTGATATTGCGGGGATTGAGAGGGCCGTTCGGCAGAAAGGTTGAAGCTTAGAATGAGACAATGCAGCTACGCGCATATGACGTTTGCTAAAATTACATTGTCACCGACTGGCTGCCTAATTGCCGGCATGTTGATGCTGTGTCTCGGTGTTTTTGAAGTGTTCATAGCCGCGTTCCAGCCCCACTGTTTGCTCAGACGCATTTGGTTTCGTCCGCGTTGGGGAGTTCATGGTGACGCAGGGCCAGCCTCCCGAATCGGCGTCGCAGCGTGGGGATTCTGCTACGGGACTTTTGGTGCAACCTTCATTCTCAACGGCTTTTTTGGAGTTCTTCCGGATTCGTGGGTATTGCCGATCGTATTCGGCGCAATCGGACTGGTAATTGCAGCGGCAATTTATGATCGTTGGTTTCGAAAATCCAAACGCGAGGTGCCAGGGTTGAACCGTAAATGCTAGACGATAAAATTTCGACAAGAAGGCAGCAATGAAAGAGAGCGCGCGATATCTAAAAATCGTGGCGATGATGAGCGACAGGTATTTCAGGAGTTGTGTCAGATGGCGGATGAGATGATCTCTATATCATAAGGATGGTAAGCCGCTGCCCCCAGCCACCAGCGGACGCGACCTTGCGAATCAGCTCGCGAGTGCGGCGTAACGCCGCCTTCAATCGATCAACTTTGCGAGCATCCAAAAAGCGGTAGAGGACTACCGCAGTCCAAAAGCTTCGCCACTTCTGAACGCCTATTTACAAGCGACGAACGGCGTGTCTTGCGGAGCCAGAGTTTTTTCGATGGCGGCGGGAAGATTAGACAAAACTTTCACGGCAATTTCGCGACACTCGACTGGGTTCAGGCCGGCGCGTCTTGCGGCAATGTCCGCCAAAGCAAACATAGTTTGTTCAGCGTAATGACAGAGCCCCTGTCGCAACGGAACAGAACTTTCCAGCACATTGGGATCCTAAGCTTAGAATTCCACGTGGACAAGTTGTCGCG
>JADMIO011201686.1_pt1 | contig 66268 bp, 54 predicted proteins | sample 8958161 | NCBI WGS metagenome assembly JADMIO01 (sample SAMN16585339, study PRJNA669376) | soil metagenome | isolation source: Crop rotation soil | place: USA: Cullars Rotation, Alabama | collected 2011 | reverse complement strand
CGCGACAACTTGTCCACGTGGAATTCTAAGCTTAGGATCCCAATGTGCTGGAAAGGCACGCCGCTCGCGATCGCGGTGTCGGCGACGATGACGAACGCGCCGATGTCGCCCGTGCGCGCGACATGCGTGCCGCCGCACAGCTCGCGGCTCACCGGCGGCGTCACGGGCGGCACGCCCTCGACCGTGACCATGCGCACGTTGCGGCCGTACTTCTCGCCGAACAGCGCCATCGCCCCGAGCGCCTTCGCCTCCTCGAGCGCCATGACCCGCCACGCCACCTCCCGGTTGGCGAGCGTCCAGTCCGAGACGATGCGCTCGATCTCGGCGAGCTGCTCGCGCGAGGGCGCCTCGAAGTGCGTGTAGTCGAAGCGCAGGCGGTCCGGCGCGACGAGCGAGCCGGCCTGGTGCACGTGGTCGCCGAGCACCGACCGCAGCGCCGCGTGCAGCAGGTGCGTGGCGGTGTGGTGGCGCATGACCGGCACGCGCCGCGCGGGGTCCACCCGCACGCGGAGCCCGCCGCCCGCGCCCGCGCCGACCAGCGCGTCGCGCTCGCCCGCGACGAGCCGCACGCGGTGCACGATCGCGTCGTCCTCGCGGTAGACGTGCGTGAGCACGGCGCGCGCCTCCTGCGCCTCGAGCGTGCCGTGGTCGGCCACCTGCCCGCCCGACTCCGCGTAGGCGGGCGTGCGGTCGAGCACCAGCTCCACCTCGCCGTCCTCCGCCTCGCGCCAGCGGCGCAGGATCGCGTCGTCGAAATCGAGCTGCGCATAGCCCAGGAACTCGGAGTCGGGGCCCGCGGCGACCTCGATCCACGCCGTGCGCCCGCCCTCGCCCGCCTTCGCGAACCGGCTCGCCGCGCGGGCGCGCGCGCGCTGCGCCTCCATCGCGCGCTCGAAGCCCTCGCGGTCCACGCCGACGCCGCGCTCGCGCGCGATCTCCTCGGTCAGCTCGATCGGGAACCCGTACGTGTCGTGGAGTGCGAACGCATCCTCGCCCGCGAGCGTGCCGGCGCCGGCGGCGAGCAGCTGCTCGAGGCGCCCGAGGCCGCTCTCGAACGTCGCGGCGAAACCGCTCTCCTCCTGCTCGAGCACCTGGCGGATGAAGCCGCGCTGCTTCTCGAGCTCGGGATGGAACGCGTGGAACATGTCCACCGCGCGCTCGGCGAGCGTGCCGAGGAGCGGCGCGCCGATGGCGAGCCCCTGCGCCGAGCGCGCGCGCGTCACGGCGCGGCGCAGCAGCCGGCGCAGCACGTAGCCCGCGCCCTCGTTGCCCGGGACCACGCGCTCGCCGAGCGCGAACGTGAGCGCGCGCGTGTGGTCGGCGATGATGCGCGCGTCGCGCAGCGAGGCGGCGCGGCCGCGCGCCGCGGGCGATGCCATCGCCAGCACCTGCTCCACGAGCGGCGCGAACAGGTCGGTCTCGAAGATCGAGCGCTTCTCCTGCACGATGAGCGCGAGCCGCTCGAGCCCCATCCCGGTGTCGATGCCGGGGCGCGGCAGCGGCGTGAGCGTGCCGTCCTTCTGCGCGTCGAACTGCGGGAAGACGAGGTTCCAGAACTCCATGTAGCGGTCGCCCGGGTCCCCCGGCCGCTCGCCCCAGAAGGCGCCCTCGGCGAGGTAGGCCGGCCGCTCCGCCCCGAGATCGAAGTAGATCTCGCTGCTCGGCCCGCACGCGCCCTGCCCGCCGGCCGGGCCCCAGAAGTTGTCCGCGCGCCCGAGCGCCACGATGTGGTCGGCCGCGACGCCCATCTTCCGCCACAGCGCCTCCGCCTCGTCATCGCGCGGCAGGCCGCCCTCGCCGTTGAAGATGGACGGGTAGAGCCGCGACTTCGGCAGCCCGAGCACCTTCGTCGCGAACTCCCAGGCGAAGGCGATCGCCTCCTCCTTGAAGTAGGCGCCCTTCTCGCGCGGGCCGAACGAGAAGTTGCCGAGCATCTCGAAGAAGGTGTCGTGGCGGGGCGTGAAGCCCACGTTGTCCACGTCGGTCAGCCGCAGGCACTTCTGGATCGAGGCCGCGCGCGTGTAGGGCACGTCGTCGCCGGCCGTGTAGTAGGGCTTGAACTGCACCATCCCCGCGGTGGTGAACAGCAGGGTTGGGTCGCCCGCCGGCACGAGCGGCGACGAGGGCACCACGGTGTGGCCGCGTTCCCGGAAGAAGTCGAGGAACGCGCGGCGCAGCTCGGTCGAGGTCTTGTGCAGCGAGGACGTCTCCGACGCGCTCATCCGTTCTCCGCGGTTGGCATCCGGGTGGTTGGAACGAGCGAAGATAGCGATTGTCGCGGGGGGACACAACGCGGGCGTGCGCCGCGCGGGCCGGTACGCGGGCGCCCGGGAGCGCCGCGCGCCCCGGACACGCGAACGCCCCGGGCCCGCGAGGGAGCCCGGGGCGGCGCGCTGCCGCGATCCGGCTACTCGGCCGGCCGGATGTTCTGGTTGTGGCGGAAGATGTTCGTCGGGTCGTACTTCGCCTTGAGCTTCGCCAGGCGCTCGTAGTTGGGCCCGTACGCGCCGACGCGCACCCGCGCGGTCTCGTCCTCCGGCATGAAGTTGACGTAGACGCCGCCGGTCGCGTACTTCGCGGCCTTGTCGAACAGCTCGCGCGCCCATACGATGCAGCGGGAGTCGTCTGCCGCGTCGTTCCAGCGCGTGTGCACGTTGAGGATGAACTCCGCGTCGCGATGCGGGTAGGCGGTCGCGTTCGCGGGCACGCGGTTCACCGCGCCGCCGAGGTGGCCGATGAAGGCCTCGCAGTCGGGCGAGGGCGCGCGCCGGGTGGAATCGAGCACCAGGTCGATCACCTCGTCCTTCAGCTCGGTGAAGTCGTGCGACTTCCAGTAGTTCCGGGCGCCGGGCACGAGGAGCGGGTCGAACGCGGCCTGCCAGGCGGCGAAGGGCATGGGCCCGACGATGTCGGCGTAGGGCTTGCCCAGCGCCTTGAGCGGAGCGACCGCCTTCTTCCCGGACTCGAGGTCGCCGGCCCAGCACATGGCGAACACCAGCACGTCGGTGCCGTGCACCTCCGTCGGGAGGAACGGCAGCGGCGGCGCCTTGCGCAGCACCACCCAGCACGTCAGGCCGTCGGGCGCCGCGAGGACGATGCGCCGGTACTCGGCGAGCAGCTCGCGCGCGTTCGTGGCCGGGTGCACGATGAGCCCGGCGATCACGTCCGGGCCAACCGGGTGCAGCTTGAACTCGAAGCTCGTGACGACGCCGAAGTTCCCGCCGCCGCCGCGGATCGCCCAGAACAGGTCCGGGTTCTCCTTCTCGCTCGCCCGTACCAGTGCGCCGTCGGCCGTGACCACGTCCGCCGAGAGCAGGTTGTCCACCGTGAGGCCGAAGCTGCGGCTCAGCCACCCGAAGCCGCCGCCGAGCGTCAGGCCGGCGACGCCGGTCGTGGAGTTGATGCCGAGCGGGGTCGCGAGCCCGAAGGCCTGCGCCTCGCGATCGAACTCCCCGAGCGTCACGCCCGGCTCGACGCGCGCGGTGCGGCTCGCCGGGTCGATGCGCACGGACTTCATGGGCGTGAGGTCGAGCATCAGCCCGCCCTCGCACACGGCGTTGCCGGCGATGTTGTGGCCCCCGCCGCGCACGGCGAGCAGGAGCCCGTGCTCGCGCGCGAAGTTGACCGTGCGGATGACATCCGCGGCCCCCACCGCCCGCACGATCGCGGCCGGCTTCCGGTCGATCATCGCGTTCCAGATCGTGCGCGAGAGATGGTAGGCGGCCTCGCCGCTGAAGTTGAGCGTGCCGCGCAGCCCCGCGCGCAACGCCTCGAAGTTCTCCGGGGTGAGATGGGTGGCCAGGCCGTCGGCTGACTTGAGGCTGACTTCGGTCATGTCGCTGACTCCTCTGCCGCGCGGACACGGGCGCGGACGCGAAGCGGAATGGTGGTGGAGGCGGTGGGTGGGATCGCGAAGGGCGAGACGCACGCGGCGTCGCCCCGGTCCCCGCCCCGCCCGGCGGAGCCCCGCTCCCGAACGTGTCGATCGTGGACGCGGGCCCGAAGCCCGGGCCACGCGAGGCCCGCTACACGCGCAACATAGCCGAGGCGGCGCGGGAAGCGAACGATCCGTTTGCATGGCGGAGCCCGGAGCGGCGCCGCGGCTTGGAAGCCGGGATCGCGCGTCGCCCGGACGCGCCTCGCCCGACGCGAAGGGCTGGCGCGGAGATTGTGAGCCGGGCCGCCGGGAGCGGCGGGGCTCAGTCGCCGGGGTCGGCCGGGAGCGCCCGCAAGGCCGATTCGATCACGTCGCCGGAGAACCCGCGGCGGGCGAGCAGGGCGTAGAGCCGCTGGCGCCGCGCCCTCGGCTCGAGCCCGCGGTAGCGCCGCTCGGCCTGCGCGATCACCTTCCGCGCCCCGGCGAGCTCGTCCACCTCGCCCTGCTGCCCGGCGAGCACGTCCTGCGCCTTCGCGACGTCCTCGAGGTCCACGCCCTTCGCGCGCAATTCCTGCTCGAGCCGGCGGGACCCGGCGGGCCGGCGCAGGCGCCGCCCCGCGAGCCAGGCGCGGGCGTACTCGACGTCGTCCACGAGACCGACCTCGGCCAGGCGCCCGAGGGTCTCCTCGATCGTCGCCGCGGCGTAGCCCTTGTCCCTGAGCCGCCGTGCGAGATCGGCGCGGGTGCGGCGCGTGCGCTCGAGCAGCCGGAGCGCCGCCTCGCGGCAGCCGTCGCGATCCGTCGAACGTTCGTGCTCCTCGACCGCCACGGGACGTGCGCGCATGCGTTCCTCAGTAGAGCCCGGGCAGCACGCGGGGCACGCGCGCCATGTAGTCGCGGTACTCGCCACCGAACTGCTCGAGCAGGAAGCCTTCTTCGATATCCATCCGGCGCTTGAACATCCAGAACACGACCGGGAGCAGCGCCAGCGCGACGGCGCTGCGGAAGACGCCGGCGAAGCCCACGTCCATGAGGAAGATCCCGAGATAGGACGGATGCCGGACGAGGGCATAGAAGCCGCCGACGTGCAGGCGGTGCCGCTCCTGCAGCGCGACGACCGAGGTGAAGCGGCGCCCGAGCGCGACCATGGGACCGAGGCGCCACACGACGCCGGCCGCGAGGACGACGACGCCGACCCAGCGCAGCGCCTCCCCGCCCGGCAGCACGGCGAGGTTGCGCGCGTCCATCCACGGCATGACCCAGGCCGTGAACAGCGAGTGGGCGACGAGGAGCGGGAAGAAGGCGCGGTCGTCGCGCACGTGCCGCACGCCCGTGCTGCGGCCCGCGGTGCAGAGCGTCATCACCGGCGCCGAGAGGACGAGGAGCGCGACGGCGATGGTGTTCGTGGGGTGCGAGAAGAAGGCGCGCGGGTCGCCCCACGCCAGGATCATCAGCAGGACGAAGCACAGCACGTTGAGCGGGATGCCGATCAACTGCTTCAGGGGTGGACGTGCGCGCATCCCGTCTCCTCGCTCCCGTTCGCGCCGGCCGAGGCCGCATGGCCCCGCCCCTTCGCGAACCCATCCCGGTTATCGGCGCCGGACAGGCCACCGGTCAGCCCCAAAACGACCGGCCCCGGTCGCCCGCTGGCGCCGGAGCCGGTGTGTCGGTTGCCGGGCTACTTCCGCTTCGCCCCGGCCAGCTCCGGCTGCGGGCGCGCACCGGCGCCGTTCGCCGCGGGCGCCACGGGCTTCGTATCCGTCACCGGCTTCGCGTCCGGCGCGGCGACCTTCGCCTCCGGGACGCGCAGGCCGAGCTGCGGGAGCAGCTTCGCCTCGATCTTCGCGCGGGTGTCGGCGTGCTCGCGGATGTAGAGGCGCGCGTTCTCGCGGCCCTGCCCGATGCGCTCGTCGCCGAACGAGAACCACGTGCCGCTCTTCTGCACGACGTTCTTCTCGACGGCGTAGTCGAGCAGCTCGCCCTCGCGCGAGATGCCCTCGTTGTAGAGGATGTCGAACTCGGCCTCGCGGAACGGCGCGGCGACCTTGTTCTTGACCACCTTCACGCGCGTGCGGTTGCCGATCGCCGCCTCGCCCTCCTTCAGCGTGGCGATGCGCCGGATGTCGAGCCGCACGGACGCGTAGAACTTGAGCGCGCGGCCGCCGGCGGTCGTCTCCGGGTTGCCGAACATGACGCCGATCTGCATGCGGATCTGGTTGATGAAGATGACGGTCGTCTTGCTCTTGGAGATCGAGCCCGTGAGCTTGCGGAGCGCCTGCGACATGAGCCGCGCCTGCAGCCCGACGTGCGAGTCGCCCATCTCGCCCTCGATCTCGGCGCGCGGCACGAGCGCCGCCACGGAGTCGATCACGACGATGTCCACCGCGCCCGAGCGCACGAGGTGGTCGGCGATCTCGAGCGCCTCCTCGCCAGTGTCGGGCTGGGCCACGTGCAGGTCGGCCAGGTTGACGCCCAGCTTCTGGGCGTAGGCGGCGTCGAGGGCGTGCTCGGCGTCGATCATCACGGCGTTGCCACCCTGTCGCTGCGCGTTGGCGATGATGGTCAGCGCGAGCGTGGTCTTGCCGGACGACTCGGGACCGTAGATCTCGACGATGCGGCCGCGCGGGACGCCGCCGATGCCGAGGGCCAGGTCGAGCCCGATGGACCCGGTGGGAATGACGTCCACCGCGGTGACGGCGCTCTCGTCGCCCAGCTTCATGATGGAGCCCTTGCCGAACTGCTTCTCGATCTGCTGCAGCGCGAGGTCGAGGGCCTTGGTCTTCTCCTTGGCGGACGGAGGGGTCATGTGCATTGAATCGTCTCCTTCGGCGGGGCGATGGATGGGTGCTCGGAGGGGGTCCGGCGGGCTTCGTTCCCGCGCATCTTCGCAGGGAACGGGCCGGGCGGCCATGGCGTTCGAATCGCATACTACACATTTGGGCAGTAGGTGGAAACCCCGCATTTCCGGGCGGGCTCATCCGGGCGCAATCGGCTCCTGGAGCGGGAATTCCTCGCGCACGAGGTAGGTCGAGCCCTGCGCCGAAAGGCGGCTCTCGACGAGCGAGATCCGGTCCACGCGGAACCCCATCCCCAGCGCGGGGGCGGCCTCGAGCGCCGCCCGCCAGTCCTCCTCGCGCGCACGCACGCGGCCGAGCGTCAGGTGCGGCGTGAACGGGTGGTCGGCGGGAGGGAACCCCCGCGCCCGGAGCGCCGCATCGAGTGCTTCCGCCCGGGCGACGAGCGCGTCGGCGCCCGCCGCCATGCCGAGCCACAGCACGCGCGCGCGGCGCGGGTTCGGGAACGCGCCGGGCGGGCCCAACGCGGCATCGAACGCCCGCGCCCCCGCCACGGCCTCGCGACCGGCTGCCGCCGCGCGCGCCGCCGCCTCGTCCTCCAACGCGCCGAGGAAGCGCAGGGTGAAGTGCAGGTTCGCCGGCTTCACCCATGCCACGCCCCCGCGGCCTTCGCGCAGCGGGGCCATGGCCGCGTACGCCGCCTCGCGTACTTCGGGCGGCGGGAAGACGCCGAGGAAGAGGCGCATCACGCCGCGCGGCCGGGCGCACGCCCGCGCGCGCGGCTCACGCCAGTCTCGGCTCGGCCGGCAGCCCGTGCACCTGGCGCCGCACGAGGTCGAGCGCCGCCTGCGTCGCGCGCTCGCGCACCGCCCTGCGCGTGCCGAGGAGGTGCAGCTCGCGCACGGCCGCGCCGCGCGGGCTCGCGACGGCGATGAACACCGTGCCCACGGGCTTGGCCGGGCTGCCGCCGTCCGGGCCCGCGATGCCGGTGATCCCGACGCCCACCTCGGCGCGCGCCACGCGCCGCGCCCCGGCCGCCATCTCCCCCGCCACCACCGCGCTGACGGCGCCGTGCGCCGCGAGCGACTCCGCGCGCACGCCCAGGTGCTCGCGCTTGGACTCGTTGGAGTAGGTCACGAACCCGCGCTCAAACCATTGCGAGGAGCCGGGGACGTCGGTGACGCGCTTGGCGAGCAGCCCTCCCGTGCACGACTCGGCGCTCGCGAGGTGCAGCCCGAGCGACAGCAGGCCCTCGCCCACCACCTCCTCCATCGCCTGCTCGCCTTCGGCGTAGACGACCGGCAGCACGCGGCCCCGGAGCTGCGCGTACGCTCGGGCGCTCACCTCGTGCACGAGCGCCGCCTCGCGCCCCGTCGTCGTCACGCGCAGGTCCACGCCGTACCAGCTCGGCAGGTAGGCGAGCGTGGCGCCGGCCCAGCCCTCGGGGAGCCCGCCGATCGCCTCCTGCAGCAGCGTCTCGTAGACGCCCGCGGTGCGGAGCGTGAAGGTCTCGACGTGGAGCCCCGTGCGGCTCCTGAGGTAGGGCACGACGAACTCGGTCGCCAGCCCCTCCATCTCCTGCGGCACGCCCGGCAGCAGGATCACCGGCGTGTCGTCGTGGAGGATGAGGATCCCGGGCGCCGTGCCGAGCCGGTTGGGCCACGCCTCGGCGCCGCTCGGGAGCATGGCCTGCGCCTCGACCGAGGGGGCGGCCATGCGGCCCATGGCGCGCAGGCGGGCGCGGATGCTCTCGAGCACGCGCTCGTCGCGGACGAGCGGGCGGCCGAGCACCGTGGCCACCGCCCGGCGCGTGATGTCGTCCGGCGTGGGCCCGAGCCCGCCCGTCATCACCACGGCATCGGCGCGCTCGAGCGCGCGCTTCAATCCCTCGGCGATGCGGTCGCCGGCGTCGCCCACCGTGCCGTGCCAGCCCACCTGGACCCCGACGCGCTCGAGCGCGCGCGCGAGGAAGGCGAAGTTCGTGTCCAGCGTGCGGCCGGAGAGCACTTCGTTGCCGATGGAGATGATCTCGACTTGCATGGTCCCACTCAGGCCGGGTGGGCGCCCACCCGCGTCACGACCCAGAGCCCCAGCTGCAGCACGCCACAGGCGGTGAGGCCCGCGATCACGTCGTCCGCGACGACGCCGAGGCCGCCCGGCAGCCGCTGGATCTCGCGCGCGCCGAGTGGCTTCCAGACATCGAAGATGCGGAAGAGCACGAACGAGGCGAAGAATACGGCGAGGGTGTGGGGGGCGAACAGGAGCGCCAGCGTCTGCCCCACCACCTCGTCGGCGACGATGGGCTTGGCGTCGTGCCCGAGCACCTGCTCCGCCTCGCCGCACGCCCAGACCGCGACCGCCGTGCCCACGACGAGGAGCGCGAGCGTGACGGCGAGCGGCGGCACGGGCAGGAACCAGCCGACGAGCGCCACGACCGCGCTGCCCGCGGTCGCGGGCGCGAGCGGGGCGGATCCGACCGGACCGAGCGTGGCGAGGAAGCGGGCGAGCGCCCTCACGGCTGCCGGGGCGGCAGCGGCTTCGGCGGCACGGGATGGGACGGCGCGGGACGCGGCGGGGTCGCCGCCGCCGCGGCGGGCGCCATGGGCCGCGTCGCGGTGGGACGTCCGGCCGCGGGTGGTGCGGGCCGCGCGCCCGCGGGCGGCATGGGCCGGGCGATAGGGCGCGCGCCCGGAGGGGCCACGCGACGGGCCGCGGGCGGCACGGGGCGCGGCGCGGGGGCGGGTGGCATGCCGTGCGCGGGGGCCGCCGGCGGGCGCGCGGCGCCGGGCGGCGTCGCGGCCGGCGCGGGGCCGGTCGCGCCCTGCGAGAGCCGCGCCAGCACCGCCTTGCAGATGGTGCGCAGGGTCTCGTTCACGCCCGCACCGTCGCGGGCGACCGCGCCGAACTCGGGCGCGCCCTCGGGGTTGAGCGCCGCGCGCATGCGCTCCATCGGCATGGCCGAGGGCAGGTCGCGCTTGTTGTACTGGTAGACGCGCGGCAGCCGCTGGACGTTGGCGCGCTGGAGGCCGAGGGTCTCGAGGTGGGCCGACAGGTCGGCGAGCGAGTCGCGGTTGGCCTGCTCGCGCGCGGGATGGGAGTCGGCGACGAACACGATGCCGTCCACCCCCTGGAGCACGGCGCGGCGCGAGAGCTTGTAGTAGACCTGCCCGGGCACCGTGTAGAGGTGGATGCGCGTGGTGAAGCCGTTCACCTGCCCCAGGTCGATGGGCAGGAAATCGAAGAACAGGGTGCGCTCGTGGTCGGTCGCGATGGAGAGGAGCTTGCCGCGCCGCTCGGGCGGCAGCTTGTCGTGCAGGAGCTTGAGGTTGGTGGTCTTGCCACCGAGCCCCGGCCCGTAATACACGATCTTGAAGTGGATCTCTCGCGCCCGATGGTTGATGAGCGCCATGACGCCCCCGGAAGTCGAGCGTGGAGGTGAAGCGGGGGAGCTAGTCTCCGAACAGCGCGTCCAGCTCCTGCCCCGCGGCGACCGCGAATTCCGGCGTGGCGGTCATCTCGGGCTCGGCCAGGCCGACCTTCTCGAACAGCCCGCGGAACACCTTGTCGAGCTCCTGCGAGGCGCGGCCGGCGCGGAACCGCACGAGGCCGAGGGTGCTGCGGCGGTCGAACACGGTGCACATGATGACGCGCTCCGCGAGCAGGCAGGAGTGCACGGAGCGGGTCTTCCCTTCGCTGACGACCGCCTCGACCCCGGTTTCGCCCAGCAATTGCGCCAGCTCGGCGTTGGCCGTGAAGTCGGCCGCGATCAGGCTGGCGAAGGCGGTGGCGTCGAAGTCGGCGGTGCGCCCGGCGGTGGTGATGAGCTGGCCGGAACGGTCGACGAGGTGCACCGAGAGGGCGTTGGTACGCTCGAGCAGCTCGGTGAGGACCGTGTCAATCGAGCGAAAGTCGTTTTCGAACAGAGTCCATTGTGGCAAGGCGCCCCCGCTCCCCGCGGTTGAGGCCATAGGGTTGCCGTGGAGACTCCGCGGCACATCCGTGTGAACCGTCGCGATTTCTAGCATGCGCGCCGTGCGCGCGGCAAGGAAAGTTTCACGGAAAGCGGCGCGCGCGGCGCGGTGGCGATGCGATGCCGGCCGCGCGCATCCACACGGGCGGGTCGCGCGGGTCCGCGCGGCTAGTCGTGCTCGTCCTCGATCTCGCCGACGATCTCCTCGACGATGTCCTCGAGCGTGACGATGCCGAGGAAGCGGCCGTCCGGTCCGCACACCACCGCCATCGGCCGCTTCTCGCGGCGGAACGTCTTGAGCAGGCGCGCGACCGGCTGCTCCGGGTCCACGAACAGTGGCGGGTACATGGCGTCCATGAGGATGACGATGCCCTTGAGGCTGAAGAGGTGGAACAGGTCCTTCGTGTTGACGATGCCGACGACGTGGTCCGGGCTCCCCTCCCACACCGGCATGCGCGTGTGCGCCGTGTCACGCGCGGTCTCGAGCACCTCCTCCTCGGAGGCGTTGATCGGGACCGTCACCACCTTGTCGCGCGGGATCATGACGTCCTTCACCTTCTTGTCCGAGAGCTCGAACACGTTGCGCACGTAGTCGGCCTGGTCCTGCGGGATCGCGCCCGCCTCCTCGGTCTCGTCCACGAGCATGCTCAGCTCGTCCACGGAGTGCACCTCGGCGTGTGCGGGCACCGGAGGGAGGCGCAGGGACCTCACCACGAAGCGGCTCGAGCCGCCGATCAGGCGGATGAACGGTCGGAAGATGCGGGCGAAGCCGAGCAGCGGACCGGTGAGGATGAGCGCCACCGCTTCGGCCCGGTCGATCGCGATCGCCTTCGGGGTCTGCTCGCCCAGCACGACGTGGAGATACGTGATGAGGAGGTAGGCCACGGCCACCGCCAGGGCGTGGTTCAGGGCGAGGCCCCAGAAACCGGGGATGCCGCGGAACACCGGCTCGAACAGGTGGGCCAGGGCCGGCTCCCCGACCCAGCCGAGCGCGAGGCTCGCGAACGTGATGCCGAGCTGGGTCGAGGCGATGACGCTGTCGAGCCGCTCGAGCGCGTGGCTCACCGCGAGCGCGCCGAACCGCTTCTGCTCCACCAGCTCCTCGATGCGCGTCCAGCGGACCGAGATGAGCGCGTACTCGGCGGCGACGAAGAACGCGTTGACGCCGATGAGCAGCAGCACGACCAGAAGCTTGAGGACGTCCGCGAGATAGGTGGGCATGCGGCGGCGCGGCGCGCCCGGGCTACTCGATCTCTCGCCGGCCCTCGAGCGCCCGGGCCAGGGTGACCATGTCGGAGTACTCGAGGTCCGATCCCATCGGCACGCCGCGCGCGATGCGCGTCACCCGCACGCCGAGCGGCACGAGCAGGCGCGAGAGGTAGAGCGCCGTCGCCTCGCCCGCCACGTTGGGGTTGGTGGCGAGGATGACCTCCTGGATCGGCTCCGTGCGGAGCCGTGCCAGCAGCTCGCGGATGCGCAGGTTGTCGGGCGTCGTCCCCTCGAGCGGCGAGAGCGCCCCGCCCAGCACGTGGTAGCGGCCGCGGAACTGGCCCGTGCGCTCGATCGCCAGCACGTCGGCCGGCTGCTCGACCACGCACACGAGCGTGCCGTCGCGCTGCGGGTCGCGGTCGATCAGGCAGGGGTCCTCCTCGCTGAAGAGGCCGCACACGCTGCAGATGCCCACGCGCTCGCGCACGTCGCGGATCGCGTCGGCGAGGCGCAGCGCCTCCTCGCGCGGCGTGCGCAGGAGGTGGAGCGCGAGGCGCTGGGCGCTCTTGTGCCCCACGCTCGGGAGCTTCACGAGCTCCTCGATGAGCTGTTCGAGATATTTCGAGCTGTACATGTCGGGAGCGGGGTCCTGCTAGAAGGGTAGCTTGAGGCCGCCGGTCAGCTTGCCCATGCTCTCCGTCATCTGCGCCTCGGAGGTGCGCTGGGCCTCGCCGACGGCGGTGATGATGAGGTCCTCGAGCAGCGAGACGTCGCCGTCCTTGAGCGCCTCGGGGCTGATCTCGAGCTTCCGCAGCATCTGCTTGCCGTCCACGGTCGCCTTCACCATGCCGCCGCCGGCGCTGGCCTCGTACCGCTCCTCGGCGAGCTTCTCCTGCATCTCGGCCATCTGTTTCTGCACCTTCTGCGCCTGCTTCACCAGGTCGCCAAAGCTCTTCATCCGTTGGTCCTTTCGGCTCGTGGATCCCTGCGTTCGATGACGTCGCCCTGGAACCATTCGATGGCGCGGTCGATCATCGGCCTGACGTCGTCCAGGACGGGCGGGCGGCGGAGGTCGCCGGCCGCGGCCGGCGTGCAGCGCAGCGAGAGCGGGCGCCCGAACGCGCGCCGCAGCTCCTCGCCGAGCACCGCCAGGTTGTCCTTCTCCTCGATCACGGCGCGGTGCAGGTCGTCCATCGCCACCACCACCCTGTCGCCGCCGATGCCGACGAAGCGGCACTCGTCGAGGAACGCGCCGAGCATGCGCTTCCTCGTATTGATGCCGGTGATGGTCTCGCGCCAGCAGCGTTCCGAGTCCTCGTCGCGCTCGATGTCCGGCTCCGGAGCGGGCGCGACCGCGGTGGCGGCCCCGCGCGCGGCCGTGGCGACGGGAGTTGCGGCCGCCGTGGGCGCGGTGGACCGCGGCGCGAGCCCTGGCCCATCGCCCGCGGCGACCGGCGGCGCGGCGAAGGCCGGGGCGCCCGGCGCCGACGACATCGTGGGAGGCGGGGTGCGCGGAGGCCCGGCCGCCGGCGGGACGTCACGGGACGGGGCGCTGCGCGTGGGCGCCGACGGCGGGGCGAACGCCTGCGGCGCCGCGCTGCGCGGTGCGCCGCTGGGCGCGGCGCGGCCCGAGGGCGCTGCCGCGCGTGGCGTGCCGCCGGAGCCCGCGCGCGGCTCCTGGCCGCCCGTCGCGGAGGCGCCGCCCAGGCGCTGCTCGAGCGACTCGAGCCGCGCGAGCAGCTCCGCCAGCAGCTCCCCCGGCTCGAGCGTGGCCATTTGCAGCACCGCCGCCTCGAGGTGGATGAGCGGCTGCGGGCTGTCGCGCATGGGCCACGAGGCCTCGGACGCCAGCCGGAGCAGGCGGAGGAGGTCGTCCTCCGACCAGCCCTCGCCCTGCTCGCGCAGGCGCCGGAGATCCTCCTGTCCCGCCGCGACCAGGTCCGCGCCGTCGGGGTCCACCTTCAGGATGAGGATGTGGCGGATGTGCTCGCTCAGCCCGTCCGCGAGGTCGCGCGCGTCGAGGCCCTTGTCGAACGCATCGTGCAGCGCGCGCAGCGCCGCCTTCGGGTCGCGCGCGACGATGGCGCCCGCGAGCGCGAAGAACGCCTCGCGATCGGCGAGGCCCAGCACGCGGCGTACGAGCGCCTCGTCCACCACCGCCTCGCCGGCCGACACGACCTGGTCGAGCGCGCTGATGGCGTCGCGCATGGAGCCCTCGCCCTTGTGGGCGATGAGCAGCGCCGCGCCCTCCTCGAGCGTGAACTTCACGCCCTCCGGGTCGGCGGCCTCGCGCGCCGCGATCTCGAGCAGCCGGTCCGCCACCTTGCGCAGCGGAACCCTCGCGAAGTCGAAGCGCTGGGTGCGCGAGCGGATCGTGTCGGGCAGCTTCTGCGGATCCGTCGTCGCGAAGATGAAGACCAGGTGCGGCGGCGGCTCTTCGAGCGTCTTGAGGAGCGCGGCGAAGGCGTCGTTCGAGAGCTGGTGCACCTCATCGATGATGACGACGCGGTAGCGGCCGCCCGTCGGCGTGAACCGCACCTTCTCGCGCAGCGCCTGCACGTCCGCGATGCCGCGGTTCGAGGCGCCGTCGATCTCGGCGACGTCGAGCGAGACGCCGGTCGTGATCTCGCGGCAGGTCGTGCACTCGTTGCACGGATCGGCGCCCTTGACCTCGCCCGACGCGCGCTTCTCGCAGTTGAGCGACTTGGCGAGGATGCGCGCGCTCGTCGTCTTGCCGACCCCGCGCGCGCCGGTGAAGAGGTACGCGTGGGCGACGCGCCCGCTCTCGATGGCCCGGCCGAGGACGAGGCTGACGTGCTCCTGGCCGATCAGGTCGGAGAACGTCTGCGGCCGGTACTTCAGCGTGAGGGCGCGATGACTCACCAGCGCTCCGAGAAGTAAGGGCCAGGGTGACAGCGGCACTCCCGAGGAATTGCTTACCGCTGCTACCTTCCGGTCCTGACGGGGTTCACAAGTTCGGGTTGCGCTGGGCCTGGCCCAAGAGAAATGGTGGAGATGAGCGGATTCGAACCGCCGACCCCCTCGTTGCGAACGAGGTGCTCTCCCAGCTGAGCTACATCCCCACGAAACTGCGGGTTGGACCCGCGCAGGCGTGCGACCGGCGGCGCGGGCCTCCGGGACGCGGCATTCTAGCAGCGGGCGCGCCTAGGTCAAGCGGGCGGACGAGCGCGTCGCGGCGGGCGCGCGACGCTCACGCGGCGGGCTCGCTCGGGCGGATCCACACCGACGCCGCGATGCTGAGCGCGAGGATCGCCGCCACCACCCCGAGCGCCAGCGGCGTCGGGATCGGGAACAGGTCCGAGAGCAGCATCTTGAGCCCGACGAAGACGAGGATCGCCGACAACCCGTAGTGCAGGAAGCGGAACATCTTCATGACCCCCGCGAGCGCGAAGTAGAGCGCGCGCATGCCGAGGATCGCGAAGACGTTCGAGCTGTAGACGATGAAGTGGTCGTGCGTGATCGCGAGCACCGCCGGGATCGAGTCCACCGCGAACACGAGGTCCGTGGTCTCGACCAGCAGCAGCACCACGAACAGCGGCGTCGCGAAGACGCGACGGTCACGGCGCACGAAGAACTTCGCGCCCTCGTGCCCCGGCGTGACCGGCATGATGCGGCGGAAGAGCCGGATGACGATGTTGCGCTCCGGCCGGATCTCGATCTGGTCGTGCGAGAACATCTTGATGCCCGAGACGATGAGCACGAGCCCGAACAGGTAGATCACGAAGTGGAAGCGCTCGATCAGCGCCACGCCCGCGAAGATGAACGCGAAGCGCATGACCAGGGCGCCGAGGATGCCCCAGAACAGCACCTTGTGCTGGTACTCGGCGGCCACGCCGAAGAACGCGAACACCAGCACGAAGACGAACAGGTTGTCGATGCTCAGCGAGCGCTCGATGATGTAGCCCGTGAGGAAGTCGAGCGCCGGCGCGGGGCCCATGACGAAGTACACGCCGAGGTTGAACGCGAGCGCCAGCAGCGTCCACACGACGCTCCACACGATCGCCTCGCGCAGGGTCTCGGCATGCGGGCGGCGGTGGAAGACGAGCAGGTCCACGCCCAGCATCGCGAGGATGAAGACGTTGAATCCCACCCACAGGAGCAGGTTGCCTTCCATCGGTCTCCACCGTTGAGGCGCTGCGTTCCCTCGACCGCCGCCGATGGGACCGGGCCGCCGCGGCCAGCCGGCGCCGCGGGCGTGCGGGCATGTGCCGCGACGAGGGGTCGGCCGCGGTGTTCCGCCTGTTGGATGCCGCCATGCAAGATGGCGGAGAGAGAGGGATTCGAACCCTCGAGGAGGTATTAGCCCCTACACGATTTCCAATCGTGCTCCTTCAGCCGCTCGGACATCTCTCCGCAGGTTGGTCCGCTCTCGAGCGCGAACGGGGCGAACACGCTTACCACGCGGGGGGCCGCCGGGCAAATCCGGCGCGGCCGGTGCGGACGACGCGAAGCCCGCGGGCGTCGGCGCGCCCGCGGGCCTCCGTTACGACGCTTCCTGGAGGGCTACTCGGTGCCGGAGGTGAGCTCGAGCGTGAGCTTCGCCGACTTGCCGAAGCCCCGGATGTTGTACTGCGCGAGCGAGGAGTCCGCATAGCTCGCGATGCCCGGGACCGCCGAGGGATCGGCCGCGAATGTGGCGCGATCCTCCCACGCCGCGCCGTCGCCCACGCCGCCGCTGAACGGGTTCTTGAAGTTGGCGCCCGCCGCCGGGAGCATGCCGGCCACCGTCGTCGCGTCGTTGGCGTAGGCGCCGTCGTTCTGCACGCCGAAGTCCTCGGCGGCGAGCTGGAGCGCGTGCATGTTCGACTTCGTGCTGCCCTCCTTCGCGCGGTCCTGCATCGCGACGAAGTTCGGGATCGCGATCGCCGCCAGGATCCCGATGATGACGACGACGATCATGAGCTCGATGAGGGTGAAGCCCTTCTGGTGCTTCTGCACGCTGGCCTCCGGCGAAGGATTGGATGCGTTGGTGACGGGACGCTGGATACTCCCTCCCATCGCACCCCGCATGCCGGGCGATGCCGCTCCCCGCACCGGGCCCCCGCACCACCAGCGCGGCATCCCAGGGGCCTCGCGCATTGCGGGACGCACGCTCCCTGAGCGCCGGGCTTCATGGCGCATGCGGGGTTGCGCGTGATTCTCGAAACGCCACGCCTCGTGCGAATGCCGGCTGAGGGATCGCACCCAATCCGATGTGCACGCAGGCCCGTGAGCATGGGGCTCGCCGGCGAAGGCTGCCCGCACCCTCCGCCCTCGGCGATCGCGGGCCGGGCAACGCCGAAGCCCCGCCTCGAGTGACGAGGCGGGGCTTCGGGACCTGCCTGCAACGAGCGCCGCCCTACTGGGCGAGCGCGCCCGCCCAGTTGCCGCTGTTGCCGGCGCTGTCGTCGAAGGTGCCCGACATCGTGTGGTCGAACGTGTTGAGCGTCCCCGTCGCGAGCGGCGGCGCGGCGCCGTTGCCCGGGTTCACGATGCTCACGTCCGTGCCGTTCGTGAGCGTGCCGTTGAGCGGGACCTCGGTGCCGTCCGTCGCCACCGCAAGCCCCGTGATCACGGTGCCGTTGACCACGAGGTTGAAGTTGCCGCTCGCGCCACCGCTCGTGCTCGTGAACGTACCGATGTAGACCGCCACCGTGCTGTTCGGGTCCGTCTGGACCGTGAACCCGCCCGAGACGGCCGACGGACCGGTGAACGTGCCCGAGATCGTGCCGGCCGTGTACGTCCCGACGAACGTGTAGCCGCCACCCGTGATCGAGAGCGCGTGCGTGGACGTGTCGTACGTGCCCGTGAGCGGGACTTCGGGATCGCTGCCGATGACGACCGATCCGGTCGCGGTCACCGTGGCCTCGGAGCGCGTCGCGCCCTCGTACGCCGAGGGCGACGCCGTGGCGACCGTGATCTTGATGGAACCGCTCACCGAAGCGCCCGCGATGGTCCCGGTGAAGTGCGTCGAGCCACCGGCCGGAACAGCCGGAGCCGTCGACTTCCGCTTGCAGGCCGTGACCGTGGACAGGCCGAGGACGACGAGGATTCCCAGCAGGACCGTGAGGGAGCGCGGCAGGCGGGGTGCGGCGTGTCGCATGGAACGTCCTTTTGGCGCAATTGGGGGCGAACGAGGCGACCGAGGGGTTCGGGGACTCGGATCGTGCAGGAGCGCTCGACGGCGGGATGCGCCGCGTCGCCCGGACTCCCCAGCGCGCGGGAGCCGCACGATCGGGCCGCAACCTAGCACGGAGCGGGCGCGACGACGAAGGCGAGTGGAGGAGTCGGGCACCTGGGAGGTCGAGGCGGGGCGCCCGCCGCCGGAAGATGGCGGAGAGGGAGGGATTCGAACCCTCGAAACCCTTGCGGGTTTAACGGTTTTCGAGACCGCCCGATTCAGCCGCTCTCGCACCTCTCCGCCGCCGGTTTTACACGAACTTGCGGGCTTCGTGCAAGCGCGGCGGATTGGCACTGCGAGTCCGTGCAGAGAGGGGGACTAGAGCGCAATGCCCCGCTACCTCTCCGCCCCCTCCCCCGCCGCTCCCGGGCGCTCGCTCCCTCCGGGCGGCTGGGCTGCGCCACCACCATCCTGCCTCCGCGCCGGGGACAGCTCCGAGGTCACGAAGGTAAGCGAGTCCCAGGTGTTGTGGATCCCGATGAAGAGGAGCAGCAGGAGCGCGCCGCCGATCACGAAGAGCGCGCCTTCGGGGTGCACCGCGAGCACCGAGCCAGCGGCCGTGACCGACGTGTACGAGATCGCGGGCAGGATGTTGTGCCACATCCAGTCCTCGAGCACCGGATGGTAGAACTTCTGCCGCAACGTCCGTGCGAGCACGAGCGCGGCGTACGCGACGCCGAGGGCGCCGGTGGCGGTGACGACGATGCTCGCTTCGTGGAGGCCACGCCAAGGCGCGCTCAGGATGGCGGAGAGGAGCAGCGCGGCGCAGAAGTGCACGATGTTCGGACTGCCGAACGCGGAGATGGTTTCCTTGCGGCCGACGGAGGTGCCGACCTCCGCAATGATCGTCAGCACCACGAACTGGAGTCCGGTGAGCGCGCCGGCCGACGAGCCGACGATGACGTAGAAGCTCTCCCACCCCTTCAGCACCGGCGCGGCGGCCTCGTTCATGTGGGTTCCTCGCGATCGCGGCAGGTCGCAGGCCGATCTACGCCCCGGGCTCCGCGGCATCGAAGTCGAGCGTCATCTCGACCATGGTGGGCCGGAACCCGATCCCGGCGAAGAGCCGCTGCGCGACCTCGTTCCGCGACTTGCTCCACAGCACCACCTGCGTCATGCCGCGGGAGCGGATCCACGCGACGGCCGCGTCGAGCAGCGCGCGCCCCGCGCCCTGGTGACGCACATCGCCCCGCACGAAGACGTCGTGGATGAACCCGCAAGGCCCGCGCAGGTCGCGCCAGCTCGTGGGCTCGATGGCGGCGAAGACGTAGCCCACGACCTCGCCCGAGCGTTCCGCCACGAGGACGGCGCAATCCGGCTCCCGGAGCTGCGAGACGAGGAACCGCCCATAACCGGCCTCGGGCCGGTTCGTGAGGATGAACCGACGCGGGTCGGAGGCGTGGTGCTGGCGCATAAGCTCTGCCCCGAACTGGCCGAGGATCGGCTGGTCCGCCCTTTCCGCCGGTCGTACCTGGATCATCGGGCCGGAAGATAGTCCACGCGCCCGTGGAACCGAAAATACGCGGCTCGCCGGTGGACGGGCGCCACCATCCGGCTCCGGGATCCCCGGGCGCTGCCTCACTCCCGCCTCTCCAAGCCGGCGCGGCCGGGCGTTCTCGCGGGCACTTGCGTGGAGCGCCGCCTTCGGGGAACCTAGCGCCTCCTCCCCCGGCCGGACCGCGCCGTCCGAGAGCCAACTCCCACATTACCGCCCGGAGCAACCATGTCACTCCGCATTGCCGATACCGCACCCGACTTCAAGGCCGACACCACGCAGGGACCGATCTCGTTCCACGAGTGGCTCGGCGAATCCTGGGGAATCCTGTTCTCGCATCCCAAGGACTTCACGCCCGTCTGCACGACGGAGCTGGGCTACATGGCGAAGCTCAAGCCCGAGTTCGACAGGCGCGGCGTCAAGATCATCGGGCTCTCGGTGGATCCCGTGGACAAGCACGCGGGCTGGGCGGCGGACATCGAGGAGACGCAGGGCCACGCGCCCAACTTCCCGATGATCGGCGACCCGACGCTGGCGGTGTCGAAGCTCTACGACATGCTCCCCGCCGAGGCCGGCGACAGCGCCGAGGGACGCACCGCGGCGGACAACCAGACCGTCCGCAACGTCTATGTCATCGGGCCGGACAAGAAGGTCAAGCTCACGATCGCCTACCCGATGACGACGGGCCGTAATTTCGACGAAGTGCTGCGCGTCGTGGACTCGCTCCAGCTCACGGCGAAGCACAAGGTGTCGACGCCGGTGAACTGGAAGGACGGCGACGACGTCATCATCGCCGGCTCGGTGTCGAACGACGACGCGAAGGCGATGTTCCCGGACGGCTGGAAGCAGCCGAAGCCCTACATCCGTATCGTCAAGCAGCCAGGGAAGTAGACGTCATCGTGGACTGACGGGGCCGTGCCCGTCAGTCCATGACCACCAGTCGGGCGGCTCCCGTGCGCCCGCCCTGGGTCACGCGCGCGAAGTAGAGTCCGGGCGCGACGCGCCGGTCCGTCGAGAGGTCCACGTACCGAGTGCCAGGCGCGTCGCCACGCAGCTCACGCGACGCGATCCGGCGGCCGGCAAGGTCCACGATCTCCACGTGCGCCGGCCCCGACCCGGGAAGCGAGATCTCGAGCTTCAGGGCGCCGCTGCGCGTCGGGTTCGGGATCCCGCGCACCCGGAGGCCGCGCGACGCGAGGCCGTCCTCCACTCCCGTGTTCTGGGTGGACACCTCGACCGACACCGCGTCGATCGCGTACGACTCGTCGGCACCCCCCTGCCACTGCGAGGCGGCGGGACCTGACACCGCGCTGAGCGTCCATGTCACCACCGTCGAGTCTGCCGTGTGGGGGATGTCGAGGAACGCGGGTTCGACGCCGAGGTCGTACGCGCGGTCGCGATTGTAGTAGCCGCCCGCGCTGAACCCGAGTTCCACGCCCATGCTGAGGATCGCTCCCGCGGGCGCGGGGAAATAGCTGGTGGTATCCCCGAGCGCGAGCTGGAACCAGTGGTTGAACTTCGGGACCCCGTCCACGTAGATCTGCATCAACTCGGTCCCGTCCCACGAATCGATGATCCCGAGCAGGAACTTCACGCTCAGGTGGTCGTGCGGCGGGAGGTTGTGGAGTGTGAGTGTCGTCGGGTAGATCGGCACGCTCGTATAGTGCAGCAGGGAGCCGGCGAATCGGCGCCCGGGAGGACCGAGTCCCGCGAAGCCCTGTACGCCGTCGAGCACTGCGCCCGGCGCCGAGAATTCGGGTGGAAGGCCCGAATCGAAGTCCGTCGAGAAGACCACGACCGGCGCGGCAGGGCACCGGGGCGCCAGGACGATGAATGCGGCGAGCGACAGGAACACCGGTGCAAGACGACGGATCGGGAAACGCATGGCGGCCCTCCGGATTCGGCAGCGAACCAACCGCGAGGCAGGGCGCGAGTATATATGGGGGTGGGAGCGAAGGTCTGCGGGTTTCCTCGGGCGCCCGGCCCAATCCTCGATGAGACATTTCAGGGGCGCACGGAATGGGTTTGTCAGCCCGGCCTCCCCGGACGCACACTGCCGCCGGGCACCATCCCATTCTCGAGCGCCGGAGAGTTCCATGACGTCAAGGACCGCCACGCCGAACTTCATCGCAGGTTGCGCCATCCTGCTCGGGATCCTGGCGCTTGCCGCGCCCGCCTCCGCGCAGTGGTCGCGCGTCACCGCACTCCCGGTCACGAATGTGTTCGGTCTCTTCTCGAACGCGGACACGATCGTCGCGAGCGTGGACACGGCCACGTACGTCAGCATGAACGCGGGCGCGAGCTGGAAGCGCTCGGCGAAGCCGGTGGCGGGCGTCGCGGCGATCACCGCCGTCCGCATGCGGAACCACCGCCTCTATGCCGGCACGTTCGGGCAGGGCGTGTTCGCGAGCGACGACCTCGGCGACACGTGGATTCCCTTCAATGATGGACTGGTCGGCGGCCTGCTCGATTCGCAGCTCGACATCGATGACCTCGAGGTGCGTGGCGACAGCCTGTTCGCGGCCACGGCGGGCGCGGGCGTCTACGTGCGGGGGTTCGCGGCCGGGCAGGTGTGGCACCACTTCGGCGACGTGTTCGAGCCGGACCAGGCCTCGAACGTGAACGCCATCGCGGTGGGCGCGAATCGCCTGCTCGCGTGCGCGGGCGCGAACGGAATGGTCTTCCGCCGTGATCCGGGGGCTGCCGAGTGGACGGAGTCCTTCCTCGACAACGTCGGGCTCACGCCGTCCGTCACGGCCCAGTCCGCGCTGTGGACGGGCGCGGAGTGGCTGGTGGGCACGAATGGCGGCGTGTTCCGCAGCGTCGCGGGCCAGGAGCCCTGGACGCATTACGATCCCGGCGTCGGCCCGCTCGGCTCGACGGCGTTCGCGGTGCGGCAGGGCCGCGCTTTCGCGGCCTTCGTCACGGCGAATGCGGCGTTCATGGAGACGAGCGGCGACCAGGGGGCGAGCTGGCAGCTCATGGAGAGCCTCCCGCACGTGTTCGTCTTCCGCCTGGCCGTGAACGGGACCACGCTCCATGCCGCGCGAACCGATGGCCTGTGGGTGCGCGCGATCGACAGCGTGTCGGTGCCCGCGGGCGGCGGTGCGGGCGGCAGGCTCCACTTCTCACTGGCGGGGCCGCAGCCGATCGCGAACGACGTGCGCCTGCACTTCGACCTGGAGCGGGCGGGCGACGCAACGATCGCCGTGTTCGACGCACGCGGCAGGCGCGTCGGCGACCGCATCTCCGGCGCGTTCGACGCCGGGCCGCACGAGGTCGCGTGGGACGCCGGGAGCCTGGTCCCGGGCGTCTACTCCGCGCGCCTGTCCGTTGGCGGGGCGCACGCCACGGTGCGGCTCGTGCGCGTGCGCTGACCGGGGCGCTGCCGCGACGACGCACGCGAAGGCGATTGACCAATGACGAGCGAAGGAATCAGGACGCGGAGCCACGCTCCCGCGTGCGGGAGCGGCGCGTCCCGACTCACCAGATCCCGGGCACCATCCGGAAGCGGGGGCCCGCCCCCGCCTCGAAGCGCCGCGGCTCCTGCCGCTCCGCGCGACGGCAGCACCACAGCGAGGCGAGCACCGCGGGCAGACTGAGGACGAGCAGCCCGAGCGGAACGCCCACGGCGATCGGCAGCGCGAGGTAGAACAGCGCCCGACCCGCCAGCTCGGGATGGCGCACCGTGCGGCCGAGGCGCATGAACGTGGCGAGGAGCACCAGCGCCACGCCGGCGAGGTTGCCCACGCCGCCGAGCAGCGCGCCGCCCGCGGGGCGGATGAGGAAGTAGAACGCGGTGATCGAGACGAGTGCGAGAGGCCGCAGCCACACCGGCGATGGCGGCTTCGACGCGCCGCGCTCGCGCCGGCGGGCGACCAGGTCGGCGATCCCGTACGCCAGGATCAAGGTCCCCGAAGTCGCGAAGCGCCAAAGTGCGGTGTCGAAGAACATGCGGTGTGCTCCCTGCTCGCCCAATGAGCGCGTGGACCGGGGCGCCGCCAACGTGGAGCCTGCGCCCGGCCGCACTCTATAGGGAGCGCGGCCGGGGCACCAATGTGCGCGGGTTCGAGCGGGCCGCCGCCGCGGATGATCGTGGCGTGAGCCGCATCCATCCGGTCGCCGCGGGGCGCAGGACGGGATCATGGAGTGCGGAGGCATTCACGCCACGTCGTCGGATCGCCACCCGCCGCGGGACGGCTCAGGCGGCGGCGGTCCCGTTATCCCACAGCGTGAAGTAGACGGTTGCGCCCTTCTCGACCTCGCCTTCGGCCCACACGCGGCCCCCATGGCGTGCGATGACGCGCTGCACGGTCGCCAGGCCGACGCCGTCGCCCTCGAACTCCGACTGCCGGTGCATCCGCTTGAAGGGGCGGAACAGGTTCTTCGCGTGCGCCATGTCGAATCCGGCGCCGTCGTCCCGCACGTAGAAGACGGACTGGCCGTCCTGCAGCTCGCAGCCCAGCTCGATGACCGCGGTGCCGTGCCGCGACGTGAACTTCCAGGCGTTGCGCATCAGGTTGTCGAGGGCGATGCGCAGGAACCCGGGGTCGCCCTGCACGTGCATGCCGTCGGCGATGCGGAACTGGACCGCGCGCTCGGGCTGCGCGCGCTGGAGCCCGAGCGCGACCTCGCGCCCGAGTGCGTTCAGGTCCACGTCCTCGTGCCGCATCTCGGCGCGCGAGATGCGCGAGAGCGTGAGCAGGTCCTCGATCAGGCGCGTCATGTTGCGGGTCGCCTCGCGCACCTTGTCGAAGTAGGCGCGCGCGCCGGGCGCCAGGCCGCCCGTAAATTCCTCCTGCAGGATCTTCGAGAAGCCCTCGATGGCGCGCAGCGGGGCGCGCAGGTCGTGCGAGACGGAGTACGAGAACGCCTCGAGCTCGGCGTTCGCCACCTCGAGTTCGGCGGTGCGCGCGGCGACGCGGCGCTCGAGGCCGGCGGTGAGCTGGCGGATCTCCTCCTCGGCGCGCCGCCGCTCGGTGATGTCGCGCATGAACCCGGTGTACATCGGCGGGCCCTCCTGCCGCACGCGCGTGATCGTCACCTCGAGCGGCACCTCCTCCCCGTTCGCGCGCAGGCCGGTCAGCTCCGTGCGCCGCTCGACGAGGGCGTCGTCGTCCCCGATGCCGCGCTCGAGGATGCGCCGGTAGCGCTCGCGCAGCGCGGGCGGCACGATGAGGTCCACGAGCCTCCGCCCCACGACATCGGCGCGCGCGTGGCCGAACAGCGTCTCGGCGGCGGGGTTGAACTCGACGATGCGCCCTTCGTGGTCCATCGTGACGATGCCGTCGAGCGCGGACGCGAGGATCGCGCGCTGGCGCGCCTCGCTCGTGCGCAGCGCGAGGTCACGCTGCTGGATCTCGGCGAGCATGTCGTTGAAGGAGTCGGTGAGCAGCCCGAGCTCGTCGTCCGAGACCTTGCGCGCGCGGAGCGCGTAGTCGCGCCGCTCCGAGACGGACCGTGCCGTCCCAGCGAGCTCGAAGATCGGCTGGGCGATGCGTGTCTGCAGCCAGCTCGAGAGCGCGAACGCGAGCAGGATCGCGCTCCCCAGGACGACCAGCACGAGCACGGCATAGGCCCGGTAGCGCTCGGTGAGCGCGCTGAGGTCCGAGCGGATGTACACGGTGCCGAGCCGGCGCCCGTCCTGCATGACGGGCCGGAACGTGGTGAACGCGTTCGGGCCGAAGTGCTGGGCGGCGCTCTCGGGGAATGCGGGGAAGAAATTGCTCGGCGCGTCCGCCGGGTAGCGCGCGAAGAGGTGGCCGTCGTTGTCGTAGAGCGCCGCCGCCACCATGCGCGGGTCGGCGCGCAGCGCGGCGAGCACGTCGGCCGCATCGGCCTCGTTCTGGAACGCGAGCGCCGCGGTCGAATTGGCGCCGATGATCTCGGCCCGGGCGCGCAGCCCCACGGCGAGCGCGCGGCGGTAGGTGACCACCTCGTAGGTGATGAACGCGGCGCAGGTCAGCACCAGCACGGCGATGCTCGTGCCCATGATGGCGCCCATGAGCTTGCGCTTGATCGTGCTGCGCGGGGCGCTCACGGGGCGGCCCCGACGAGCTCCGACTGGCGGAGGAGCTTCGAGCTGATGGTGAGCTTCGCCGCGCGCGCCTCGGCGACGTTGACGATGAGCCGCAGCCGCCCGCCCACCACCACGAACTCGATCGCGCCGCCGTGCGAGGCGAACCCCTTCGCGTCGCCGACGGTCAGCACGGTCCGCCCGCGCAGCGCCTCGGCGACCTCCCACGGGCGCGCGGCGTCGGGGCGGCCGACGAAGAGCATGTGGCAGGGCCCGAGGTCGTGCAGGGTCGGGAACCGCCGCACCACGATCGGGTGCTCGCGCACGGACTCGCCCGCGACGATCTCGTCGAGGCTCCTCCCGAACGGGTCTTCGCCCACCACACCGATGACGAATGGTGCGCGATCGTTCGCGAAGGCCTCGGGCGGCCAGTCCACGAACTGGGCGAAGTTGAAGAGGAACGCCGCCTTGAGATCGTACTCGCGCGTGACGCGCGGGCCGCCGCCTGCCACCGCGCCCCATGTCGGCACGGAGAGGCAGGCGAGGACGAGCGGCAGCACGAGCGCGGATGCGCGCCGGCGGATGCGGCGCCCCGGGATCCCGTCGGCGAGGCCCTTTTCCTTCCCGCGTTCGTCCGCCACGCGCATCGGCATCAGAAGCCGCACGAGAGCGTCGCGTGGACGCTGGGCGGGATGTTGACGACCCCGAACTCCGGATGGCGGTCGTCCCACAGGTCCTGCCCGACGAGGGCCGCCTCGAACGTTCCGAGCCGCCAGCCGAGCCGCGCGTCCAGCGTGCCGTAGGCGGGCACGCGGGGCGTGGCGACGGAGGCGGGGAGCGCGTCCACGTAGCGCGCGGCCAGGTCGAACTGGACGTGCGGCCCGAAATCCATGCTCGACTGGAACTGCGCGCGGTGCCGCGGATCGGTCGCCTCGATGCGGTCGCTGCCGGCGTACACGGCGGGACTCCGGGCGGTGAACCGCTCGTGGAGGTACGCGTAGCCGGCGGAGACGCGCCATGCCGGCGTGGCCTCGAGCGTCCCGGTCACCTCGACGCCCCGCGTCCTCGCCTCCTGGTCGTTGGCGAAGATGTAGACGGGCGGCGCGGCGGAGACCACGTCGATCGTGCGCACGTCGTCGTACTGGTTGACGAAGGTGGCGACGGACAGGCTCGCCCGCGGCACCGGCCGCGCCCGCGCGCCCAGCTCGTACGCGGTCATCTTCTCGGACGCGAAGTCCGGGTTGCCGGTGAAGCCGGGCGACACGAAGTCCACGTCGAAGCGGCTGGGCGAGCGCACGGCGCGGGAGACCGCGGCCCAGAACGTCCGGCGCGCATCCGGCGTCCACGCGAGCCGCACCCCCGGCTGCACGTCGAACTTCGAATAGACGTTGTGCTCGAGCTTCGAGCCGACGGTGAGGCCGAGCCGCTCCGGGACCAGCGCCACCTGGTCCTGGACGAAGGCGCTGAAGAGATGGAGCGTGCGCGTCGCGGGCTCGAACGTCGGCGGCGTGCTGTGGGTGATGTGCCGCTGCAGGCGCCCTCCGACACCCCACAGCAGCGTGTGACGGTCACCGAGCCCGACCCGGTGCTGGAAGTCCACGTCCCAGGTGCGGAGCTCGTCGTGGTAGCGGGAGATCGGGAAGTCGCGCCACGTGCGGTCGAAGTAGGCGCGCAGGTCGAGGTCGGAGGTCGCGGAGAGGGTGCGGGTCCAGTGTCCCACCACGTCCTGCCCCGTCACCGACGTCGAGGTCGGGCGACCCTCGCGTCCCCCGTACGCGTCGCCCTCGAGGGTCCAGGCATCGGGTCCCGGCGGGGAGCCGTCCACCCGGAAGCCACCCTGCGTGAGTCCCCAGGCGTCGGTGCCCACCGTGCCGTCGGGCCGGCGGGAGTCGTAGCGATCGATGCGCTGGCCCCACGCACGGAAGAACACGTTCTCGCCGGCGCGCCCGCCCCAGCGCAGCGCGCCGTGGTCGCGCAACTGGCTGCCCGCGGAGACGGTGGCGAGGCCGCGCCGGGTCTCCCGCGCGCTCTTCGTCACCACGTTGATCACGCCGTTGACCGCGTTTGCGCCCCACAGCGTCCCACCCGGGCCGCTGATCACCTCGATGCGGTCCACGTCCTCGAGCATGACGTTCTGCACGTCCCAGTAGACGCCCCCGAACAGCGACGAATAGACCGAGCGGCCGTCGATGAGCACGAGGAGCTTGTCGGCGAGGCTCCCGCTGGAGAGCGGCGCGCCGTTGAAGCCGCGCGCCGTGATGCCCCAGTCGTGGGCGCTGACCTGCGCCACCTCGAGGTTGGCGGCGAGCCGCAGCGCCTCGGGCAGCGTGGTGGCGCCGGAGCGGTGGATGTCCTCGCCCGTGATCACCTGGATCGCCGATGCCGTCTGGGACAGGCGCTCGGGCGTCTTGGAGACGGAGGTCACCTCGAGCTGGAACAACTCGTCGAGGCTCAGCTTCTTGAGCTCGCTCGGCGGCTCGACCGGCGGATCGGCGCGCGTGGCCCCGGGGAGCGTGAGGACGAGGATCGCCGCGAGGGCCCACGCGACGATCCCGCGCTGGGCCCAGTCGGGACCACCCGGGCAGGCGGGACGCAACATCACGAGATGTCGGGCGTGGGGTTCATCGCAGCTCCGAGGGATTCGAGGCGGTGATACGGCCACCGGCCGAGACCTGCGCGCGTGATTTTAGTTTCCGCGGCGCGCGATGAAAAGGGCGGATCGCTCGTCGCGCCCTGCGTCGGCCACACGTCCTCGCGCCGACGCACCCGCTCGAGCGCGACCTCGGACCGCGGGATCCGGCCTGATCGGCGCGCGTGTCAGCGGCGCGAGGGCAGCGCCGCGGTGGACTCCGGCGCGGGCGACGACGCGTCGTGCGCGATCGCCGGTTCGCACGCCGGGCCATCGCTCCCTTCGCGCGCCCACGCACGCTCCACGATCGCGGCTCGCAGCGCCTCGGCGAGGCGCCGGCCCTGCCAGTGCTCGGAGTGCGCCGCGAGCGGCGTGCGCGCGTCCTCGTCCTCGACGTTGCGCACGCGCCGCTCGGGGTCGGGCGGATTCGTGTCGTAGAAGTCGAGCGGGCCGCCGATCCAGTCGTTGCGCGAGTGGAGGTTCAGCCACGGCATGGTGCGGTTGGCGTAGGTCGAGATGAGCGGCTGCACCGCGGCGGCCACGACCTCGCGCACGTCCGAGCCCTTCGCGCGCTGCGTGCGGAAGAGGTAGGCCGTCTTGTTGAGAGGTGAGCCGAACGTGAGGAGCATGCGCGTGCGCTCGCGCACGCGGGCCCGGTCGCCCGCGAGGCGGTCCTCGGTGAGGAGGCGGTTGAGCATGTCGTAGGCGACCACCGATCCCAGCGAGTGGCCGACGACGATGACGTCCGTGTAGAGCGGCTCCCCGCCGGCGCCGGCGGCGTGGTAGACGGCCGAGCCGACGCGCAGCGACACCTCCTGGATGGCGTTGCGGATGTCGGCGAAGCGGCTGACGCGGTGCGCGGAGACGTAGGCGACCACGTCGCCGACGTACTGGACGAGGAACCAACGCGCGACCCAGGCCGCGACCGCGGGCGGCGCCCACACCAGCGCCACGAACGCCATCGCGCGCGCCCCGTGCAGCGAGGCGGCGAAGGCGCCGAGCCAGCCGCCGCCCGGCCGGCCGCCCGCCTGCGACACCACGAGGGCCCAGGCGCAGAGCGCGCCCGACACCGCGACGGCGACGAACCCGGCGTAGATGACGGTCCACGCCACGAACGCGGCGACGCGCCCGCCGAGCGGGCGGAGGAGCTGCGGCACGAGCCGGATGCCGGCGAGCACGGCGAGGAGCGCGAGCGAGGCGATCGCGATGTCCGAGGTGAGCGCGTGGAACAGCGCGGGCCCCGGCCAGCGCAGCGCGGCGCCCGCGAGGCGCGCGGCGACGACGCCGACGAGCACGGCGTTGATCACCGCGAGCGCGAGCAGCAGCAGGACGATGCCGGCGAGCTTGAGCGGGGTCCGCACGGGCACCGCGAACGCGACACGCCCGCCGAACATCCAGCGGTCGAACGTGCGCGTGGTCATCCACTGCCACAACCCACTCCGGCCGGCGTCGAAGAGGAACGCGAACACCTCCGCGAGCGACACGCGGCCCTCGGTGATGGGCGCCCAGTACGCCTCGTAGAGGTGGACGCGCTGCGGGCCGTCCTCGCCCGGCAGGTCCATCTCGACGCGGCGGAGATCCACGGGCGCGCCGGCCGGGGCGCCCGGCACGGGCATGGGCGCCAGGCGCACCACCTCGGCGCGCACCGGACAGGCGGGATCCCCCGCCGCGCGGCGCAGGGACTGCGCGAGGCACTCGAGCGTCTCGAACTGCACCTGCTGCCCCATGCCGTGGCAGACGACGACGGCGACGAGGCGGGGCGTGGCGGGGATCGCGGCGCGATCGTCGCGCGGCGCGTGCGGCTCGAGGACTGCGCTCGTGGCGGGCGTCATGGCGGTCGCGGGGCCGGCGGCCGCGCGGGGATCGTGCGCGGCGGGTGCAGCCGTCCCGGGTGCGGTCTCCCTGGGATGGGCCGGGGCGTTGCGGCGACCCGGCCCGGCGTCCGCTCGCGCCGTTCTTACACCCGCGCCGCCTTCGCGGCAAGCGCCGTTCGCGCCGCGCTCAGGGCCAGGTGACGGGCTCCGCGACGAGCGCGCGGAGCCGGGCCAGCGCGAGGCGCTGCCCGGCATCCGGGGCGGGCCCGAAGTGCGCGAGCCGCGACAGGTAGACGTAGAGCACGCGCAGCCGGAGCAGCCAGGGGAAGTGCGCCCACGCGGCGGCGTCGAGCGGGAGCCGCGCACGGTAGCCGGCGAGCAGCCAGTCGCGGAGCCGGTCGCGGTCGGGCTGGCGGCGGAGCGTCGAGAGCGCGATCGTGACGTCCATCGCGTACCAGTGGCGGCAGCAGTTGCCGAAATCGAAGCTCGTCACCCCGGTCGCGGGCGCGTAGTGGAAGTTCTGCGGGCCGTGGTCGGCGTGGGTCATGCCCCAGCTCGCGGGGCTGCGCGGGAGGTCGGCGAGCGCCTCGCGCACGCGCGCGAGCTCCCGCCGCGGCGCGGGGTCGTCTGCGGGCAGCAGGCTGTCGGCGCGGCGAATCAGGTCCTCGTCCTCCCAGTCCCAGCGCGCGGGCCCGGCATAGCCGCGCGCGGCGGCGTGGATCGCGGCGAGCGCCCCGCCCCAGGCGCGGAAGAACGCCTCGTTCCAGTGCTGCGTCTCCGGTCCCACGATCTCCCCGGGCGCCCACGTGAGCACGCTCGCCGAGCACTCCCCGACCGTCTCGACGAGCGCACCCGAGCGCGAAGGAAGCGGCTCGCTCACCGCGACGCCCTCCCGCGCGAGGTGGCGGACGAAGGCCATCTCCGCCGCGTTCGCCGCCGACGGGCGGTGCGCGGGGTCGGTGAGGCGCAGGATGCGGGGCGCATCCCCGTCGCGGAAGCGCCAGACGTCGTTGCCCGAGGTCTGCAGGTGGATGAGGTCGGAGGGCGTGAGGTCCCACGCCGCGAGCGCGCGGGTCGCGACCTCGCGGCCGAACCCCCTCACGCCCCGACCGGCCCCGGGAGGACACCGCTCCCGAGCCCGCGGCCCGTCTCGAGGTAGACGACGAAGCTCGCGAGCCAGTGCGCGCCGGCGTAATGCTCGCCGGTCACGGCCGCGATACCCGCCACGCGGTGGCGGGCCGCGGCGGCGGCGAGGATGGCGCGCCGCGGCTCGTCCATCGGCAGGTGCGCCACGATGCCCTCGAGCATCCACGCGCGGCTCAGGTTGAGGCCGTCGAGGTGCGAGAGCTTGCCGTCCGAGGGGTCGGGACTCGTGACGGGCGCCAGCCAGCGGCGCGCGGCGGCGCCCGTCAGGTCCGGGAGCAGCCGGGCGAGCCAGGGCCCGTATGCGGCGAGCGGCAGCACGCGGCGCATCAGGTCCGCCTCGCCGAGGATGGGCGAGAGGAAGTCGTGGCCCGAGGGCTCGTACGCGATGGGCGCCGCGACATCGTCGAGATGGAAGTCCCGCGCGCGGTCCACGATCACGCGCTCGAGCGCCGCGCCGGCCTCCCCCGCCCCGCGCGCCCAGTCGAGCGCGAGCCCCATCGCGAAGGCGGTCTGGGCGTGCTCGCCGCCCCGGTTGGGCCACGGCAGGCGCGGCAGCCACGAGCCCAGGTGGTCGGCCGCCAGCGCCGCGAGCGGACCGAGCGCGCCCGCCCAGCGGGCGGCATCCGCGTCGTCCTCCCACTCCCGCAGCTCGGCGGCGAGCTGGAGCAGCCACGCGAGACCGTACGGGCGCTCGAACCCCGCGCGTCCGGGTGCGGCGAGGTAGGCGTGCTCGCCGGCCAGCCGCGCGGGATCGAGGTCCCGATCCAGCGCCTGCCGCGCCGCGGCGGCGAAGGGCGCCGCGGGAAAACGACGCGCGAGCCGCGCCAGGCACCAGTGCCCGTGCACGGACGAGTGCCAGTCGTAGGCGCCGTGGAACGCCGGCCAGAGCGCGCGCGGCGGGCGCGCGTCCTCGTCGCGCGCGACCACGTGGACGACGTGGAACGGGTATTCGCGCGCGATCGAAGCGAGCGCCATGGCGGCGAACGGCGCCATGCGTGCACCCATGGACGGCATCGTGCGACCTCCGGAGGAGCAGCCTCAGCGTCGTCGCGGAAGCGGGCCGCGCGGTGCCCACGCGGCGCCGGGAGAATCTCTGCGACGGGAATCCTGCGCTCTCATCTGATGAGACGACTCACCGTCGCCCCCTTCCCATGCCACATGGACTCTAGCACCCGGCCCGGCTCCGTCATGGAATACCTGCACGAGATGTTCATCCAGCTCCGGACGGGAACCGGCACGCTGCTGTCGCGCGCGCGGCCGCTCCGGCTCGCGCTCCCCGCGCGCGCCGCCCGCCGCCTCGCCGCGTGGGCGCCGCACGCGGTGATCGCGGCCATCGTCGCGGCGCTCGCGTGGCACGAGGCGCGGACCTCCGCGTTCCAGGCGGGGATCTTCACCACCTTCGCCTCGCACCTCACCTACCAGCTCGCGCCGGGGCGCAGCCCGAGCATCGCCTTCCCGAAGGGGGGCCCCTTCGACGAGCGGCGGGGCTACGCGCAGCTCCCCGCCTTCACCCGGCGCCTCGAGCGCCGGGGCTTCCACATCGCCGAGCAGGCGCGCTTCTCGCGCGGCCTCGCCTACCTCTCCGGCCTCGGGGTCCCGCCGCCGCACCCGGAGCCGGCGGCGACCGGGCTCCTGATCCGCGGGTCGGACGGCGACACCCTCTTCGACGCGGCCCCGCGCCGCGGCCTGATCGAGCGCTACGAGGAGCTGCCGCCGCTCGTCGTCGGCTCGCTCCTCTACCTCGAGAACCGCGAGCTGGGCGACCCGCCCGACCGGCGCAGCAACCCGGTCATCGACTGGGGCCGGCTCACCAAGGCGGGGCTGCTCTACGCCGGGCACGGCATCGGCCTGCCGCTGCGGGTCGAGGGCGGGAGCACGCTCGCGATCCAGCTCGAGAAGTTCCGCCACTCGGGCGACGGCATGACCGAGTCGCCGGCGGACAAGCTGCGCCAGATCCTCGCGGCGAGCCTCAACGCGTATCGCGAGGGACCGGACACCCGCGAGGCGCGCCGCCAGATCGTGCTCGACTACCTCAACACCATGCCGCTCGCGGCGGCCCCGGGGCACGGCGAGGTGAACGGGCTCGCCGACGGGCTGCGCGTGTGGTTCGCGCGCGACCCGAAGCACACCTTCGAGACCCTCTCGGCGCCCGAGTCGGACCCGGTCGAGCGCGCGCAGGCGTTCAAGCACGTGCTCGCCCTCGTCTACGCGGTGCGCGCGCCGAGCTGGTACCTCGTGCGCGACCGCGACGGGCTCGAGTCCCGCACCGACCGCGCCGTGGGCATGCTCGAGGCGGCCGGCATCGTGGACTCCACCTTCGCCGACGCGGTGCGCCGCGAGCCGCTGCGCTTCTCGCCCGAGCTGGCGACGGCCACGGGCCTGGACCCGGTCGCGGCGAAGGCGCCGAACCTGATCCGCGGCCAGCTCGAGGGCATGCTCGAGGTCCCCGACTTCTACGCGCTCAACCGGCTCGACCTCGACGCCGAGTCCACCATCGACGTCGGGCTCCAGCGCCGCGCCGCCGCGCTGTTCGAGCAGATGCGCGACTCGGCCTTCGTCTCGGCGCACGGGCTCCGGGCGGAGCACCTGCTCTCGCAGGGCGACCCGCGCGAGGTCGTCTACAGCCTCGAGCTCTACGAGGCGACACCGCGCGCGAACGCGCTGCGCGTGCACGCCGACAACCTCGACGCGCCGTTCGACGTCAACCGCGACATGAAGATGGAGCTCGGCAGCACCGCCAAGCTCCGCACCATGGCCCACTACCTCGGTCTCGTCGCGGGGATGCACGCGGAGATGGCCGGGCTCGACCCCGAGCAGCTGCAGCGGCGGGCGACGCTCGCGCGCGACGAGATCACGCGCTGGACCGCGACGACCATGAGCGCGCAACCGGGGATCGGCCTCGATTCGCTGCTCGCGGCGTCGCTCGAGCGCACCTACTCGGCGAGCCCGTACGAGGCGTTCTTCACCGGCGGCGGCGTGCACGCGTTCCACAACTTCGACCCGGACGACAACCATCGCCGGCTCACCATCCGCGAGGCGGCGGCGCACTCGACGAACCTCGTCTTCATCCGCCTCATGCGCGACATCGAGCGCTGGCACCAGGCGCGCCTGCCCTACGACGTGGACTCGGTGATGACCGACGTGGACAACCCGGTCCGCCGGCGCATGCTCGCGGAGGCGGCGGACACCGAGTCGCGGCTCATCCTCTACCGCGCCTGGCGCCGCTTCCACGGCCTGCCGCCCGACGCCATCGTCGCCTCGCTGCTCGGTTCGCGTGCCGGCGCCGAGCGGCCGCTCACGGTGCTCTGGCACGCGTGGAACCCGGGCGGCACGCCCGATTCGCTGGCGCGCTGGCTCGCGCCGCGGGCGGCGAAGTTCTCGCCGGAGGACCTGCCGAAGCTCCGGAAGGCGTACGACAACCCGCGCCTGACGCTGCTCGACCACGCCTTCCTGCTCGGGCGGCACCCGCTCGAGGTGTGGGTCGCCGGGGCGCTCGCGCGCGACTCGTCCGCGACGTGGAACGACGTGCTCGCCGGGAGCGCCGAGGCGCGGCGGCTCGCCTCCGACTGGCTGCTCGGCACGAAGCACAAGCGGGCCCAGGACGTGCGGCTGCGCACGCGCGTGGAGCAGGACGCCTTCGCGGGCATGCTGCCGGCGTGGCGGGCGCTCGGCTTCCCCTTCGACCACCTCGTGCCCTCGTACGCCACCGCGATCGGCAGCTCGTCCGATCGGCCCGACGCGCTCGCGCAGCTCATGGGCATCATCGTCAACGACGGCATGAAGCGCCCCACCGAGTCGCTGCACCGGCTCTCGTTCGGCGAGGGGACCCCCTACCAGACGACGTTCGAGGGCGACGACGCGGCGGCGACGCGGGTGATGCCGGCGTCCGTGGCGCGCACGCTGCGCTCCGTGCTCGCCGGGGTGGTGGACCACGGCACGGCGGCGCGCATCCGCGGCGTGTTCGTGGGGCGCGACAGCCTGCCGCTCGTGGTGGGCGGCAAGACGGGCTCGGGCGACAACCGCTTCGTCACCTTCGGCCGCGGCGGGCGCATCGTGGGTTCGCGCGCCACGAGCCGCACGGCGGCATTCGTGTTCTACATCGGCGACCGCCACTACGGCGTGCTCACCGCCTCGGTCACCGGCCCGCGCGCGGGGCAATACCGCTTCACGAGCGCGCTGCCGCTCGCGGTGCTGCGGCTCCTCGCGCCGGGCATCCAGCGCGAGCTGACGCCCGGGCCGGATCCCTCGGCGACCGCCGCCTCGGTGCCCGCGCAGGGCTCCGCCGCGAAGGGCCCGGCGGACTGACGCCGCGGGGCCCCATGCCCCGCGACCTTCGCTAGCGCAACGACTCCGCGGCGCCCGAGCGCACCGCGTCACGCACCAGCCGCTCCATGCCGCCGCGCAGCGTGCGCGAGAGCTCGACCTGCTTGCGGCCCAGCTCCTCCTGCTCGCTCGCCAGCGGCGCCTGCTGCCGCGACAGCGCCTCCTGCCGGCGCGAGAGGCCGGCCTGCATCTCCTCCAGCCGGTCCATCTCGACCTGGATCTCGCGCTGGCTCCGCTCGAGGTCCTCGCTCACCGCGTCGCGCTCGTCCCGCTGCGCGAGCCGGCGCGCGATGTCGCCCTGCTTCCGGCCCAGCTCCCCCTGCAGGCGTCCCACCCTGGCCTGCTGCTGGCCCAGGTCCGCCTGCCTGCGCCCGAGCTCCGACTGGCGCTGCCCGAGCTCGCCCTGGCGGCGTCCCATCGCCTGCACGGGCTCGAGCAGGCGCTTCGCCTCGGCGATCAGGCCGCGGTCGCGGATGACGTAGCGGTCGTCCTCGAGACGGACGTAGAGGAGATCCTCGCCGTTCTCGTCGCGGAGCCGGCGGGCCGCCCGGAAGTCGGTCTCGTCCCCCGAGCCCGAGGTCGAGAGCCCGTCGTCCCGGGTGGCGATCACGTAGGCGATGTCGTCGGAGCCGTCGTCGTGGCGCCACGTGCTCGTGGCGGTGCGGGTGCGGGTGTGCGTGCGCGTCGCCGCGTGCGTGGGCGGCGTGAGGCAGAGCAGGAAGACGGCGAGAGACCCGGAAAGGATCGCGAGGCGGACGGTGGCGGTGCGGGTGCTCATGCGGCGGTCTCCTTCGGGAAGCGGGTGGTCCAGCCGTCGGCGGCCGGGGCGGTGAGCCCGGCGATGGCGGCGGACTCCGAGTCGTACACGTCCATCACGCACGCCAGGTGCGTCACGCCGAACAGCCAGCGATGGCGCTGGTGGAGGCCGCAGACGGCGACCCGGCCGCCGTGCCCGAGCGCCTCGCGGCACGCGCCGGCGAGGATGCCGATCGCCCGCGCGCTCAGCTGGCGCGTCTCGCCGAGGTCGAGCAGCACGTTGCGGCCCTGCGCGGCCAGCGTGCACAGCGCACGCTCCACGTCGTCACCCACCGGTCCTTCGCGAAGGTCGCCCACCGGGCGGAGCACCACGAGGTCGTTCACGTTGCGCCAGGTCATACCGCGATCCTCTTCATTCGGCCTTGGGGGTCGGAGCCAGGTGACGGATTGGACAGCGCGACCCCGCCGAGGGTTGGAACGCGCCCCGCGCGGCGTCCGCGGCCGGCCCGGTTCCCGACGAGCGCGGTGCGTCGCGCGACCGGCGTCGCGCACGCGCGGGGCGCGACGTTGACCTCGCCGCGCGCCGTCCCTACGCTCGCGACCTGCCCGGCCGACCCACCGCCTCCACGAGGAACGAACCGATGATGCTGCCCCCGCCCGACCGGTCTCCGCGGCGCCAGTCGCACGATGCCGCCGCGCTCGCCGATCCCTCGAAGATCCCGCAGCGCGCCGACATCGCCGCGCACCACAAGTGGCGGCTCGAGGACATCTACCCCACGCATGCGGCGTGGGAGGAGGACTTCCGCCGCGTCGAGGACCGGGTGCCGGAGCTGGCGGCCTTCCACGGCCGGCTCGCGACCTCCGGCGCCACGCTGCTCGCGGCGCTCGAGACCTGGGACGGGATCGGCCGCATCCTCGGCGCGCTCGTCACCTACGCCGGCATGCGGCGCGACGAGGACAATCGCGTCGCCCTGCACCAGGGCATGGTGGACCGCGTCACCGCGCTCGCGACGAAGGTGCGCGAGGCGGGGGCCTGGCTGAGCCCGGGGATCCTCGCGATCCCGCCGGCGACGCTCGAGGACTTCATGGCGGCGACGCCGGGGCTCGCGCTCTACCGCCATCGCCTCGAGGACGTGCAGCGCATGCGCGCGCACACGCTCACCGAGCCGGAGGAGAAGCTGCTGGCGGCGGTCGGGGACTTCGCCGACGCGCCGGGCCAGATCTACACCGCGTTCGCGAACGCGGACCTCAAGTTCGGCGCGATCCTCGACGAGGAGGGCCGCACGATGATGCTGACCCGGGGCCGCTACGCGCGCGCGCTCGAGTCGAGCGACCGCCGCGTGCGGCGCGACGCCTTCGAGGCGTTCAGCCGGGCCTTCGCCGGGTTCAACAACACGCTCGGCGCCACCATGAACGCCAACGTCCGCACCGACGTCTTCCACGCGCGGGCGCGCCGCTACGGCAGCGCACTCGAGGCGTCGCTCGACGCCAACAACATCCCGGTGAGCGTGTACACGAACCTCGTGGACACGGTGAACGCGAACCTCGCCTCGCTGCACCGCTACGCCACGCTGCGCAGGCGCTGGATGGGACTCGAGACGCTGCACGTCTGGGACCTCTACGCGCCGCTCGTGCCGGACGCGAAGCTGGACGTCCCTTACGAGGAGGCGAAGCGCAGCATCCTCGCGGGGCTCGTGCCGCTCGGCGAGGAGTACGTGGGGATCCTGCGCGCGGGCTTCGAGGACGGCTGGGTGGACGTGTACGAGTCCGAGGGCAAGACGGCGGGCGCGTACAACTGGGGCCCCTACAGCGCGCACCCGTTCGTGCTCATGAACTACAGCAACACGCTCAACGACGAGTTCACGCTCGCCCACGAGATGGGCCACGCGATGCACTCACACTTCACCCACACGCACCAGCCCTACGCCTACGGCGACTACGCGCTGTTCGTGGCCGAGGTCGCCTCGACGACGAACGAGGCGCTGCTGATCGAGCACCGGCTCGCGCAGCCGCTCGCGAAGCCGCAGCGCCTCTACCTGCTCAACCACCTGCTCGAGCAGATCCGCACCACGTTCTTCCGGCAGACGCTGTTCGCCGAGTTCGAGCTGCGCACGCACGCGCGGGTCGAGGCGGGAGAGCCGCTCACCGCGGAGGCGATGAACGGGATCTACCGCGACCTCTACCAGAAGTACTACGGCCCCGCGCTCGTGCTCGACGCGGAATCCGCCGTCGAGTGGAGCCGCGTGCCGCACTTCTACAACAGCTTCTACGTCTACCAGTACGCCACGAGCTACGCCGCCGCCACGCTCATGGCGGAGCGCCTGCGCACGGGCGGGCCGGACGTGGTGGCGCGCTACCTCGCGTTCCTCAAGTCGGGCAGCAGCGACTACCCGATCGCGCTGCTCGCGAAGGCGGGCGTGGACATGACTTCGCCGCAGCCGATGCAGGCGACGGTGGCGCGCTTCGACCAGGTGCTCGACGAGCTCGAGGCGCTCTGGGAGCAGCCGTGAGGCTCCTCGTCCTCGGCGGCGGCCGCTTCGTCGGCCGCGCCCTCGTGACGGCCGCGCTCGCGCGCGGGCACGCGGTCACCACGTTCAATCGCGGCGTCGCGGACCCGGACGGCGTGCCCGGGGCGGAGGCGATCCGCGGCGACCGCGAGCACGACCTCGCGGCGCTCTCCGCCGGGCGCTGGGACGCCGTCGTGGACACGTGCGGCTACCTGCCCCACGTCGTGCGCGCCTCGGTGGGGATGCTGCGGGAGCGGGTCGCGCGCTACCTCTTCATCTCGTCGGTGTCGGTGTTCGACCACGCCGATCCCGCCGGCGCCGACGAGGACTCCCCCGTGCGCACCATGCCCGACGCCGAGGCGGCGACGTTCTCGCCCGAGCACTACGGTGCGCTCAAGGCGCGGTGCGAGCGCGAGGTGCGCGCGGGCTTCGGCGAGCGGGCGCTCGTCGTGCGCCCCGGGCTCGTCGTCGGGCCCGGCGACTACACGGACCGCTTCACCTACTGGGTCGCCCGCCTCGCGCGCGGCGGCGTGGTCGTGACGCCGGCGCGCCCCGCGCAGCCGGTGCAGTGGATCGACGCCCGCGACCTCGCGGCGTGGATGGTGCGCATGCTCGAGGCGGGGACGGGCGGCGACTTCAACGCCACGGGCCCGGCGACGCCCGTCACGCTCGGGGAATTCCTGCCGCGCGTGGCCGCCGCGGCCGGCGGCGCGCCCGAGCTCGCCCGCGTGGACGTGGCGACGCTCACGCGCCTGGGCGTCGAGCCGTGGTCCGACCTCCCGCTCGTGCTGCCGTACGACGGCGCGGAGGACGGCATGGCGCGGACCCGGGTGGACCGCGCGATCGCGCATGGGCTCACGTTCCGCCCGCTCGAGGAGACGACGCGCGACGTGCTCGCGTGGTGGCGGGCGATCGACCCGCCCCGCGCCCTGAAGGCGGGGCTCACGCCCGAGCGCGAGGCGGCGGTACTCGAGGCGTTCGCCGGCGCCTGACCTCGGCGCTGCGGCGCGCCCCGCGTGGCGCGGGCGGCGCCGCATCGTCTATCATCCATCCGGCATCGCGCCCCGGGTCCCGCCGCAGCCCCGGCGCGTTCGACCTCCCGGGCACCCCGCGCCCGCGTCGTCCTGCGCATCCCCGCACGTCCAGTCTCGAAGCTTCGCGGCCATCCGCCGCGGAGAGGGGATCCTTCCATGCGCTTCCAACCCGGCGACCGCGTTCGCCATCGCAAGTCCCGCGCCCTCGATGTGGTCACGAGCCTTCCCGGCATGCCCGAGTACGATCGCCACGGCTTCATCGACGCGCGGCTCGGCATGCGGCTCAGGCAGCACGACTGGAACTACCAGGAAGACTGGGAGTTGGTCGCGCCGGCCGCGGCCGCGCCGCCGAAGCGCTCGGCTCGCAGGCGCCCCGCCGCGCGCCGGCGGGCCGGCGCCCGCGCGAAGGCGCCCCGCGCTGCACGCAGGCGACGCGCGGCGACGCGCGTGCGCGCCCGCGCGGCACGGCCGGTGGCTCCCGCGCGCGCGAAGGCGACGCGACGGCGCGCGGTGAAGCCAGCGCGCGCGACGGGCACATCCCGCACGACGCCGACGCGCGCGCGCTCCGGTGCCCGCGTGCCGGCCATGGCGACGGGCCGGGCCGCGGCCACGCGCGACCCCGCCGGCGTGCCGGCTAGCCGGCGAGCGGCAACGCCGGCCGGATCCCGCCCACGACGCACTCGCGCGCGTAGCGGCCCAGCGCGTGGTCGAGCGGCTGCATCACGCTCGCGCGCTCGCTCGTGAGCGCGCTGTACGCGGGCCGCGGCGCGACGTGGCCGAGCGCCGCCCCGGGCACGGAGACGAGCGCGCGGTCGGGCACGCCGACGCACTCCGCGGCGCGCCGCGCGAGCTCGACCCAGGTGACCGGCCCGTGCGTCGCGAGGTGCCAGACCCCGTGCTCGCCGTCCACGAGCAGGTCGAGGCACTCGTCCACGAGGTCGGGCACGTAGGTCGCCGACACGACGAGGTCCTCCGCCGCGGCGAAGGGTCGCCCCGCGGCCAGCGAGCGCAGCGCCAGCGTGACGAAGTTGTGCTCGTCCCAGGGACCGAAGAACGCGCTCGTCCGCACGACGAGCGCGTGGGGCATGGCGGCGAGCACACGGGATTCCGCTTCGGCCTTGGAGCGGCCGTAGACCGAGAGCGGCCGCACGCGATCGCTCTCGACGTACGGCTCGCCGCGCGCGCCGTCGAAGACGAGGTCGGACGAGAACGTGACGAGCGCCACGCCGTGCCGCGCGCACGCGGCGGCGAGCACGCCGGGCCCCAGCGCGTTTTCCCGCCGGCAGCGCTCGACCTCGCGCTCGGCGTCGTCCACGCGCACGTAGCCCGCCGCGTTCACCACCGCCCACGGCGCGAAGTGGTCGAGCGCGCGGTCCACCGACTCGGGGTCGGCGATGTCCAGCGTGTCGCGGCCGATCGCTTGGTGCGCGAGCCCGCGCAGCCCGCACGCGCGCGCGAACGCGCGGCCGAGCGTGCCGCCCGCGCCCGTCACCAGCAGGGGGCGCGGGGCGCGCGCCTGCGGGCCGGGGGATGTACCTGGCCCGGCGGGCGAGGGCCCCGCGTCGGGGGACGGGAACTGGATGCGGTCGGGCCTGGCCCACCACCCCGGGGAATCGAGCACGGGATGGTCCGGCCTCCGCCCCGCGCTCATGCGGCGCACCGCGCGGGCGAGCGCGGTCGGACGCGGCCGCGGCGCGCGCACGTCGAACACGCCGGGCTCGTAGTGCCCGCGCGGGCGCGTGAGCAGGCTGTCCCAGTCGTAGGCGCCGAGCAGCGCCCACGCGGTGACGGCGCGCAGGTCCACCCCGTCGTCGCGCAGGCGCGCGGCCGCGTCCCAGAACCCGGTGAGCCAGCGGAGCTGCTCGTCGCGCGTGCACCCCATGTGCGCCTCGGTGACGGCGAGCGGCACGCGGTAGCGCTCCCAGGCTTCGGCGAGCACGCCCCCGGGCCCGGCGAGCCCGACCCCGCGCACGCGCACCGCCTCGACGTCGGCGTACGTGACGCGCCCGTTGTCGCCGTGCGTCCATGGCGGATAGGGCGCCAGGTCCTCGTCCAGCCAGCGCTCGCTCGTCACGTAGTGGTTGATCCCGAGCACGTCGGGCGGGCAGGCCTCGGCCGCGATGGCCTCGAGCTCGCGGTCGTCGAGGCCGAGCCAGCGCAGGTGGTGCGCCATGCGGTGATCGCCGCGCACGCGGCCGCACAGCAGGTCGAAGCTCAGCCAGCGCCGCTCGTTCTCGAACGCGGCCTGGTAGGCGAGCGCGGGCGTGGACCCCGTGCGCCCGAGGTCCTCCGTCTGCACGAGGCGCGCCGCGGGCGTGACCTCGCGGATCGCTCGCATCGCGCGGGCGACCGCGCGGCACTGGACGAGCACGGCGCGCACGAACGTGGCCTCGTCGCGGCCGTGCGGGTACCACAGGCCATAGAGGCCGCTGAAGCGCGCGGTCGTGAGCGGCTCGTTGACGGGCGTGAAGTCCTCGACCCAGGGGTAGCGTGCCGCGACCGCCCGCGCGTATTCCGCGAGACCGTCGGCAAACGCGTCGTCCACGAGCGACACGTGCCGCGGCCCGCTGCCGTGGTGGACGAGACCGACGATCGGGCGGAGGCCGAGCGCGCGCAGCCGCGCCATACGCTCGTCCGCCCAGCCCCAGTCGGCGCGCGCGAGCCCGGCCGGGGCGATGCGCTCCCACAGCAGCGGGTAGCGGATGGCGTCGATCCCGAGCGCCGCGAACGCATCGAGGTCGCCCGGGCGCGCGGCGTGGCCCGAGCGCTCGAGCTGGTCGCCGTAGCGGTCGCCAACGCGGTTCACCGTGCACTCGATCCCGCCCCAGATCTCGAGCCGCGGGCGGCCCGGCGACGCGGCGGTCATCGCGCGAAGGCCCCCCGGCCCGGCTCGGCGGCGAGCCCGGCCCGCGGCGGCACGAGCACCGTGGGGGCCGGGTCGGTGAGGCCCGCCACGAGGCGGGGCGCGATGGTGGACGCGCTGCCGGCGCGCGCCAGCACGATCACCGCGCCGCCGAAGCCGCCGCCCGTCATGCGGGCGCCGAACACGTGGGGCAGGGTGCGCGCGCGCGCGACCAGCCGGTCGAGCTCCGGGATCGAGACCTCGTAGTCGCGCCGCAGCGATTCGTGCGAGGCGTCGAGCAGGACGCCGAGCCCGGGCACGTCGCCGCGCTCGAGCGCCGCCACGGCCGCGAGCACGCGCGCGTCCTCGGTGACGACGTGGCGCGCGCGGCGGTCGAGCGGCGCGGGCAGGCGGGCGACGCGCGGGAGGTCGTCGGGCGTCAGCTCGCGCAGCATGGTCACGCCGAGCCGGCGCGCCGCCTCCTCGCACTCGGCGCGGCGCTGGTTGTACGCGCCGTCCGCGAGCCGGTGCGGCACGCCGGAGTCCACGACGATCCACTCCATCCCGCCCGGGAACGGCACGTGCCGGTGGTCGAGGCTCAGCGTGTCGATGAAGAGCGCGGCGCCCTCGTTGGCGAGGCTCGCCGCCATGGGGTCCATGATGCCGACGTGCGCGCCGGCGAACGTGCGCTCGGCCTGCTGCGCGATGCGCGCGATCTCGAGGTCGTCGAGCGCGAGGGCGAACGCCTCGCGCAGGCCGCGCAGCGACGCCACGTCCATCGCCGCGCTCGAGGAGAGCCCGCTCCCCATGGGCACGCGCGAGTCGAGCCACAGGTCGAAGCCGCCGAGCGCGTGGCCGCGGTCTGCGAGCCCCGCGGTGACGCCCTGGAGGTAGTCGAGCCAGCCGCGCCCGCGCGCCTCCGCGCCCAGCTCGTACGTCGCCATCTCGCCGTCGAGGTTCGCGCTCGCCGCCCGCACGCGCCGGTCGTCGCGCCGCGCGAGCGCGACCGTGGCGTGCAGGGGCAGCGCCGTGGGCAGCACGAAGCCGCCGTTGTAGTCGGTGTGCTCCCCGATCACGTTGATGCGCCCCGGGGCGGCGGCCGAGACTTCGGGGTCGCGCCCGAAGCGCGCGGCGAACGCGCTCATCGCCGCCCCCCGGCCGGCGCCGGCTCGACCCGCCTGAGCTCCGCCGCCTTGGCCTCGGGCATGGCGTCGTTCGCGAACATGCCGGCGCCGAGCTCCGTGCCGGCGAGGTACTTGAGCCGCTCGGTGGTGCGGAACGCGGGATAGAGCTCGAGGTGCACGTGCGCCTCGGGGTGCGGCAGCCCGTCGGTGGGCGCCTGGTGGAACACCATGACGTAGGGGAACGGCGCGCCCCGCAGCCCGTCGTAGCGCTGCAGCACCGACTTCAGCGCCCGGGCGAAGTCGCGGCGCTCGGCGGGCGTGAGGTCCGGCAGCGTGGGCGCCGGGCGGCGCGGCGCGATCCACACCTCGTAGCTCCACCGCGCCCACGCCGGCACGAACGCGACCACGTCCTCGCCCGCGTGCAGCACCCGGCGGCCATCGGCGAGCTCGTCGCGCACCAGCTCCTCGAGCAGCCCGCGGCCGTGCGCGGCGAGATGCGCGCGCTGCAGCTCGAGCTCGCGCGCGGGCACCGGCGGCACGAAGGGGTAGGCGTAGACCTGCCCGTGCGGGTGCGCGAGCGTCGCGCCGACCTCGACGCCGCGGTTCTCGAACGGCATGACGTACGTGATCGCGTCGAGCGCCCCCAGCTCCGCGGTGCGGTCGGCCCAGACGTCCACGAGCAGCGTCACGTGCTCGAGCGGCAGGTCGCCGAGGTGCGTGTCGCGCCCGGGCGTGTAGACGACCACCTCGCACACGCCGGTCGCGGGACGCGTCGGCACCTCTTCGACCGGCGGGTCGTGCGCCGCGAGCGTCAGCGTCGGGAACCGGTTCTCGAACACCGCCACGTCCCAGCGGCCGCGCGGCAGCTCGGTCGGCGCGTCCGGGTCCTCGGTCGGGGCGAGCGGGTCGTACTCCGGGGGCGGCAGGAAGGTGCGGTCCTGGCGGTGGCCGGCGTACGCCACCCACTCGCCGCGGAGCGGGTGCCAGCGCAGGTGCGGGTTCGCCGCAATGGCGCCGCCCGGCGGCGAGGGCGCCACGAGTCCGGCCTCGATCGGCGCGCGGCCGTAGAGGATGAGCGCGCGGCCGTCCTCCTTCCGCAGCCGCTGCCGGAAGAAGGTCATGGCACCTCCGCCCCCACCTGGCGGTGGAACCGGCTCATGCGCTCGTGCCACTCCTTCTCGGCGCGCGCCTCGTGCGGCAGGATCGGCCCGCGCGTGGCGAGCGCGACCTGCTCGATGGGGAACTTCGGGCGGCGGTCGAAGAACAGGAGCCCGTTCGCCTCCTGGTAGGTGTCGGTGAGCTGCGTGTAGCAGAACCCGGCGAGCAGGGGCAGGTTGCGCACCACCTCGAGCAGCGCGCAGTAGCAGCGCTGGAGCTCCTCCGGCGTGCGCGCGATCGAGTAGCCCCACGTGTCGGGATCGGTGGAGTACGCGATCCCGCCGAACTCGGTCAGCATGATGGGCTGCCCCGCATGCTGGTGGCCCTCGAGCGTGAGCAGCCGCCCGCCGGGGCGCTCGCGCTTGAACATGTGCGGCACGTCGTCCGCGGACTCGTAGCGCTCGGCGACGCGCGCGGGGTTCGCGTCGTAGTCGTGGATCCCGACGATGTCCGTCGCCACGCTCTCCCAGCCGTCGTTGCCGACCACGGGGCGCGTCGGGTCGAGCGTCTTCGTCAGGTGGTAGAGCCCCTGGACGAAGTGGCGCTGCGCCTGGATCTCGGGCAGGTTCGGCACGCCCCACGACTCGTTGAAGGGCACCCACGCGACGATGCAGGGATGGCTGTAGTCGCGCTGGATGACGTCGATCCACTCGCGCGTCAGCCGCTCGATGGACGAGGCGGTGAAGCGGTAGGCGCTCGGCATCTCCTCCCACACCAGCAGCCCGAGCTGGTCCGCGAGGTGGAGGAACCGCGGGTCCTCCACCTTCTGGTGCTTGCGCACGCCGTTGAAACCCATCGCCCGCACCAGCTCGATGTCGCGCCGGAGCGCGTCGTCGTCGGGCGCGGTGAGCCCGGTGTCGGGCCAGTAGCCCTGGTCGAGCACGAGGCGGAGCAGGTAGGGCCGGCCGTTGAGCACCACGTTGTGGCCCTGGATCCCGATCGAGCGCAGCGCGGTGTAACTGGCGACGCGGTCCACGGCCAGCCCCGCGGGATCGAGCAGCTCGAGCTCCGCCCGGATGAGCGTCGGGGACTGCGGGCTCCACAGCAGCTCGTTGCGGTAGTCGTCGATACCGGGGTCCGAGAAGGCGATGCGGCGCGAGACCTCGCCGTTGAGCACGGCGTACGTGTCGTCGGCGAGCACGAGGCTCCCGATGTGCAGGCGCACGTGCAGGCGCAGGTCCTCGCGCCGCACGCCGTCGAGCCGCGCTTCGATGCCCACCTCCCACCGCTCGAGGTTCGGCGTCCACCGCACGCTGCACAGCGCCGTCGCCGGCAGGCGCTCGAGCCACACGGTCTGCCAGATGCCGGTGGTGCGCGGGTACCAGATGGAGTGCGGCTCGAGGAACCAGTCCTGCTTGCCGCGCGGCTTCGCGAGGTCGATCGGGTCGTCCTCCGCGCGGACGACGATCCACGTCGCCGCCGACTGCATCGCGAGGTCGGTGATGTCCGCGGCGAAGGGCGTGTACCCGCCGTGGTGCCGGGTCGCGACGCGGCCGTTGATCCACACCGTCGCGAGGTAGTCCACGGCCCCGAAGTGGAGGATCAGCCGCTCGCCCGGCGCGAGCGCCGGGACCGAGAGGCGCCGCCGGTACCAGCAGGCCTGGTAGTAGGTCGTGTCGCCGACGCCGCTCGCCCGGGTCTCGGGGGAGAAGGGCACGTTGATGGACCCCGACCAGGTCACGTCGCCCGGCTCGGTCCACGCGCCCTCCCGGTCGAGCGCGAAGTCCCAGCGCCCGTCCAGGCTCACCCACTCCGCACGCTGGAGCTGCGGCCGGGGGTACGCGCGCGCGTCGCTCACGACCGCCCCGATTCCTCCGCGCGCGCGAGCAGCGCCATCGCGTCGTCCACCGCCCGCTCCACGGTGCGACCCAGCACCCGCTCGCGGCGCAGGCGCTCGCGCACGGCCTCGGCCGCGGTGCGCCCGGCGAGGAACGCGTGGTCCGAATTGTAGTAGGCCCACTCGCTGTAGCGCCCGGCGAGGAGGATGTCGTGCTCGAGCAGCCAGGCGCGGATCGTCTCCACGCGCGCGGCGCGCGCGTGGTCGTAGACGACGTAGGCGTACGGCAGGTCCACCTGGTTCGCCACCCACACGGGATCGTCGGCGCGCAGGAGGCCCACGCGGCGACAGTCGTCCACGCACAGGCGGACGAGGTCGTCGCCGTCGCACGGCAGCGGCTTGTGCTCCGAGTAGGTGATCTCGCACGTCAGCCCCGTGCCGCCGGGCGGGCTGCAGAAGGGGCTCGCGTTGCCCTGGACGAAGATGCGGTGGAACACCGTGTCCTCGGGATAGTAGATCCAGTGCTTGTCGGTCACGTCGGCGCGGCCGATGCCGAGGTTGACGCAGCGCACCGAGACGCGCCTGAGGCCCGCGGCGGCGGCGCGGACCGCGGGCGGCGCGGCCTCGCCGACGAGGCGCACCAACTCCGGCAGCGGCGCGGTGCTGACGAGCTGCTCGTAGCCGATCCGCGTGCCGTCGTCGAGCGTCGCCACGTGCGCCTCGACGTCCACGCCGACGACGCGCCGTCCGAGCAGGAGCGGCCCGCGGAGGTGCGACAGGAAGCCGTTCATGAGCGCCTGGAAGCCGCCGCGCAGCGGGTAGCCGAAGCGCGCGTTGGGTCCCATCGGCTTCGGCGCGGGATGCAGCGCGCCCTCGATCATCTCCTCGAGGTCGGGCAGCGGCACCCGCCCGCCGAGCCACGAGGTCTCCATCTCGTGGAGCGGGACCGCCCACAGCTTGCGGTTGTAGGGCACCGCGAAGTGGCGCGCGATGCCGGCGCCCCACACCCGGTGGATGAACTCCTCGAAGTTGCGCGGCTCGGACGAGGCGGGCGGGCCATGCAACGCGGCGGCATCCACGAGCGGCGCCTCCGCCTCGAGCACGCCGTCACCGCAGCAGTCGTCGAGCGATTCCGGGCGCTCGATGCGGGCACATGCGGCGCCGTTGCCGTTCGCGCCCGCGTGCGTCGCGCCGCTCCCGGTCGCGTGCCCGTCCCCGTTGCCGTTCGCGGGCGCGGACGTGCCGCCGTGCGCCGCACCGTCCTTCGCGCCGACGCCGTTCGCCGGAGCGGCGCCCGCGGCCGGCCCGCTGGCGCGGATCGGGCCGAAGCGCGCCTCGATGGCGCCGACGATGCACTCCTTGATCACGTCCGCGGGCAGGCCGTAGAGCGCCCCCTGGAACGGGTAGCGCGTGTAGACGTCCTTGCTGTAGATCCACGCCTCGCGCTCCTGCCAGTGCACGTTGTCGCCCAGCAGCCTGCGGTAGAGGTCGTGCACGTACGGGTCGTTGGAGAACATGATGTGGCCGGCCCAGTCGAACGTGAAGCCGCCTTCCTCGATCGAGCGGCACCACCCGCCCACGGTGTCGTTCCGCTCGACGAGGACGGCGTCCCGGCCGAGGTGGTACGCCGCGCTGAGTCCGGTCGGTCCCGCGCCGAGCACGAGCGCGCGGGTCGCCATGCGCCGGCCCGCGGGCACGGGCTGCAGATCCTCGCCGAGCTCGAGCGCCTCGAGGCGCGCGTCCATCGCGGCGACGGTGATGTCCCACGAGGTGCGCGCGAGCACCTCGCGCATCCCCGCCTCGCGGTGGGCGCGCGCCTCCACGGGCTCCGCGAGCGCGCGCTCGCACGCGGCCACGAACGCGCGCGGCGTCGCGGCCAGGTGCACGATGCGGCCGTAGGGTTCGGCGACATCCGTGATCGGCGTGCTGACGATGGGCCGGCCGGCCGCCATGTACTCGAGCGTCTTCGTGGGGCTGATGAAGCGCGTGGCGTCGTTGAGCGCGAACGGGAGCAGGCACACGTCCCATCCGGCCAGGTGCGCGGGAAGCTCGGCGTAGGGACGCTGGCCGAGGAAGTGGAGGTTGGGGTGGCGCGGGAGCGAATCCGGAGCGATCTTGACGATCGGGCCCACCATGACGATGGACCACTCCGGGTGCGCGCGCGCCATCGCGTCGAGGATCGCGGGATCGATGCGCTCGTCGATCACGCCGTAGTAGCCGAGGCGCGGGCGCGGCAGGTCGCGGGTCTCCTCCGCCTCGTCGCCCTCGAGCGCCCGGCCGAAGTGGGCGATGTCCACGCTGCTCGGGAAGCACGAGACGGCGGGATGGCGGTCGCGCTTCGCGCGATGGAGGCTCGGGCCGCCCGTGAACACGAGGTCCGCCCACTGCAGCAGCTCCGCCTCGCGCCGCACCAGCTCGGGCGGCGCGTCGAGGAACGCGGACAGCTCGTCCATGCAGTCGTAGACCACGCCGTGCGGCGCCATCGCCTGCGCGAGGGGCAGCGCCATCGGGGTGTAGAGCCACGCGAGGTGGCGGGTGATGCCTTCCTCGATCAGCGCGTCGCGCATCATGCGCCTGAGCGTCGGCATCTGCGCCGCGGCGAACCCGGGCGCGCGCTCCGGCGTGCGCGGGCGCAGCACGGTGAGGCCGGGCAGCGGATCGGAACGGTCCCAGCTGGCGCCGGCGGCCGGGTCGTACACCGGCTCCTCGACGAACAGGACGCGGTGGCGTGCGGCCAGCCGCGACAGGACGTGCTGCGGGCGCTGGTAGACGAAGTCCCAGCGCAGGTGCGAATAGACGACGAGCGGGTCTCGGGTCGGGCCGGTCACGTCGGAGTCCTCCCTGGTCGGCGCGGCGGGCCGCGGGAGTTGGAGCACGGAGGGCTCAACCGGTCTCGGCCGTATTCGGCGCGAATTCCCGCCGGGGGAGGCGTGTCCGGACGACGCGATGGGTTGTGGAAGATGGGCTCGAAGTCCCGGGGTGAAGTGCCCGCGGGAACTGGAATGCGTGGTCGCTGTTCCTAGGATGCAAGGCCGCGGTCGAGGTGGCAGACAAAGGCGTTGCACGCAACGTCGCGGTGTTCTCCCGGACGCAACGCGGCACTTTGCGGAGCGCCGCGGCGTGGACCCCCGCATCGGATGAGTTGGGCCCCGGCAGGGGACGCCGACCCGGTCGCGCGACGACCGGACGCGCGATCCCGCGCGGGCCGAGAGCCGCACACACGAGTTCCCAAACGCGATCGGGCCGGCGCAGCCGCCGGCTCGTGGAGGAATCCATGACGAAACTTCTCGCGCGTGGTTACGGTCGCACGTACGCCGCGGCGGTGGTCGCCCTGAACCTGCTGTTCTCGGGCGCGCTGGCGCTCGCCCAGACGGGATCCGGCGGATCGGGCAGCACGACGACGACGAGCGGGACCGTGGACGTCACGCACTCGACGAGCTCGAGCGCCGTGTGGTACGGGCAGTGGTGGATCTGGGCGGTCGGCATCGCGGTGTTCCTGATCATCATCGTGGCACTCACGAACCGCGGCGGCCGCAGCAACGCCTGACCCCGGCAGCGGGGAACGCGCAACGGGTCCCGGGAGGGCGTCTCCCGGGACCCGTTCGCATGCGCGTCCTCGTGCGGGCTACTTCTTGTCGGTCGGCGCGCCCGGGGGATGCCGCGGCGCGTCCCACGCGCTCGGCGGCGGGAAGACGATGATGGAGCCGCTCGCCTGCTGTCCCGGCGGCACGCGGTCTGGCACCTTGTGGTCCACCGTGGGAAGGCTCATGAGGTACGCGGCGATCGCGTGGGCGTCCGCGTCGGTGAGGCGCGAGAAGCTCGGCCACGGCATGGGCGGGAGCAGCACCGATCCGTCCGGGCGCTGGCCGGTGCGGATGGCGTTGACGATGTCCTGCTCCTTCCAGTACCCGATCCCCGTCTCCAGGTCCGGCGTCAGGTTGCGCGCGTACGAGACGCCCCACGGTCCCTGCCAGCCGATCTCGCTGCCGGACAACTTGCGCGAGAAGTCGGGATCCCCGTAGAACGTCCCCGGGGTGTGGCAGTCCCCGCAGCCCATGATGGTCACGAGGTATTCGCCCCGCGCGATCTTCGCCTTCGACGCGGCGCCCGCGGACTTGCCCGGCGCGGCCTTCTTCGTCGCGGCACCCTTCCCCGACGTCTGTGCGAACAGTGTGGCGGCGGCCAGCAGCAGCACGGTGCTCGCGAGCAGCACCGCGGCGATTCGAGTCCACTTCATGACCTGCCCCTCCCGGAAGAACCCGCTCGTGACGATGGAACGGCGACCGCGCGCCACTCTAGTGAAGCGGCGTGGCGGGCTTCAAGCCGCAAGTGCGGCAGGAACCGCGGAGCGGGCTCGACGCGGGCGCCGTGCGGCGGGTCAGGCGTCGCGCGGCTCGATGCGCAGCGCGCGGCGGCGCTTCTGCACGAAGAACTCGCGCAGGATCTCACCGCACTCGTCCGCGAGCACGCCGGCGGTGACGTCCACGCGGTGGTTGAGGCGCCGCTCGTGGATGACGTCGAGCACGGAGCCGCAGGCGCCCGCCTTGGGATCGGGCGCGCCGTAGACGAGGCGCGCCACGCGCGCGAGCACGATGGCCCCCGCGCACATCGCGCAGGGCTCGAGCGTGACGTAGAGCGTGCAGTCGGTCAGGCGCCAGGAGCCGAGCGCGTTCGAGGCCGCGCCGATGGCGAGGATCTCCGCGTGCGCGGTCGCGTCCTGGAGCGATTCGGTCTGGTTGTGCCCGCGCCCGACGATCATGCCGTCGTGCACGATGACGCAGCCCACGGGCACCTCGTCCACGGAGGCCGACGTGAGCGCGTCGCGAAGGGCGGCGCGGATGCCCTCCTCGTCGTTGCGGATCAGCATGGAGCGCTCAGGGCGCCGCGACGGGGAAGCGTGCGGCCCAGCGGACGAAGAGGCGCTGCGCGACGTCGGCGTAGGCGGGCGGACCGCCCTCGCCGGTCACCGGCTGCGAACCCAGGTTCCCGCTCGCGACGGCGATCGGGTTCGTGGACGGATCGTGCTCGGGACCATCCGCGGTCTCGCTCCCCGAGGCCGACCACAGGAGCCGGCCGGTCGAGTCCACGAGCGCCGCGTGGAGCTGCACCGTGGTGGCCGGCCTGCCGGCCTGGTCCCACTGGATCTGCCGCTGCTCCCAGCGGTCCACGCGCAGGGTGAGGACGGCGCTCGTGCGGAGGCTCGCGCACAGCCCGTGCGCCGCGAGCGAATCGACGCGGGGGTTGCGGAGCAGCGCCTGCTGCATCGAGGCGATGAGCGAGTCGCCCCCTGGAAGCATGGCGCGCACGGAGTTCGCGGACACCCAGCGGAAGCCCGCGCCCCGGATCGCCTGGCCCCACATCCCGGTCACCGTGCGCTCGACCTCGAGGTCGTGGTCGTAGGTCGCGACCGGGAACATGGCGATGCTGCGGATGCGCAGCAGGGACGAGTCGGCCACCGTGAAGATGACGTCGGACGTGCGCACCTTCCCCGCCGTGTGCCCCGCGGGCGCCCCGGCGACGAGCGCCGCCAGCGCCAGGGCCGCGACCGCGATCGCCCGGCGCACGCTCAGTTCCCCCCGAGCGCGGGAGGCACCGCGACCGCGAGGGTGGTGCGCACCACGCGCGCCTCGATCTCGCAGCGCGGGCACTTGCCCGCCCGCGCGACCGGCTCGCCGTCGGCGGCGCAGACGTAGGCGACGCGCGTGGCGACGAGGTCCACGTGGCACATCGCGCACTGCCCGTCGCGGTCGTACTCCATCCCGCACTTCGGGCAGTCGTAGACGAGCGTCTGGTCCGTCAGCGTGTTGATGAGCTGCGGCATCCCGGCGGCCGCGGCGGTGGCGGGAGGCGTCGCCGCGGGCGCGGGCTGCCGCGTCGTGTCGGCGGCGCGGGGCGCCGCGGAGCACCCGGCGAGCGCGAGGAGCAGGAGCAGCGGAAGGAGGCGCGTCATGGAGACTCCCTGCGATCGCCCCGGATTCGGCGGCCTGCCGGTGGGGCCGCGCCGGCCCGAAGTCACGTGCTGCGAGAAAGTGGTGCGCCCTGGAGGATTTGAACCCCCAACCTTCTGATCCGTAGTCAGATGCTCTATCCAATTGAGCTAAGGGCGCGTCCCGTTCACGAGGCGGGGCACGATGGCGGAGAGGAGAGGATTCGAACCTCCGAATCGGTTTTACCCGATTAACCGCTTAGCAGGCGGCTGCCTTCAGCCACTCGGCCACCTCTCCAACACAACTGGCGGAGGGAGTAGGATTCGAACCCACGGAGCTTTCGCTCTCCGGTTTTCAAGACCGGCGCCTTAAACCACTCGGCCATCCCTCCACCGACCATGGACAGCCCGACAGGGTGGTCACGGATGGGCCGGGCGCGGCGAAGCGCTGCATCGCGGGGTCGCTCGTCCTGGATTCACTTCGTCAGCTCTGCTGCCTCGGCCATGCCCCGCGCTCCGCGAGCGCCGAAGCGATCGAGAGGACGTGGGACCCGGCGAAGGCCGCGTAACCTACCATCGGCCTCGAGCATCTGGCAAGCCGACGGCCTTGGGCGGAAACGCGTTCGCTCCACGCCCGGCACGCGCGCGCGACGGTGTCGAGGCGCCCTCGCGGGCGCGGGCCTCGACGCCCGGCGATGCGGTGGATGCCGGCGCTCGCGGGCGCTCGCGCGCGTCCGGCTGTCCCCTCCTGCATCCCCCGCACGGGATCGTGCCCGAGCGTTCGGCGACGGGGTCATCCGTGCCCGCGGCGGGCCGCCGCGAGGCCGCTCCCGAGCGGACTCATCCGCCCCGGCGAGCCCCGCTCCGACGCGCGATCGGGCGCATCTATCCAGGTCCGCGTCGTGCCCCGGCCGTCCCGCGGACGAGGCCGCTCCGGAGCGGAAAACCTGACACGTTCGGGGCACTCAACCAATTGTGGCGCGGGTGCTTGATCGTCTATACTGCACACCTGTGCACGTGGCCGCACAATCCGGCTCGGGAATCATCCCGCGAGGGTCACCCCGGGCTGTTTCCGGCAGCAAGCGCCTGATCGGAGCAACGATGGCTCACATGAACAGCATCACCACGCCAAAGGGCACGAAGCTTCCGCTTCTCAACCTGCGCGGTAAGGACTACCTGCAGGTCGCCCATCGTCTCGTGTGGTTCCGCGAAGAGCATCCCGCGTGGTCCATCGAGACCGAACCTCTCACCATCCAGCCCGACTACGCGATCTTCACCGCCAGGGTCAAGGACGAGACGGGACGGGTCATCGCGACCGGCACGAAGCACGAGACGAAGCAGGGCTTCTTCGACTTCATCGAGAAGGCCGAGACGGGCTCCATCGGCCGGGCGCTGGCGCTGTGCGGCTTCGGGACGCAGTTCGCGCCGGAGCTCGACGAGGGCGAGCGCATCGTGGACTCCCCGATCACGCGTCCCTCGAGCAACGCCACGTACGGCAATCCCACGCCCGGCCGGATGAACGACGAGCCGCGTCCCGCGGCCTCGGGCGGCGCGGTCGGGAACGGCGGCTACAAGAACCTCGACTTCAAGAGCTTCGGCCCCGCGGCCACGGTCAAGCAGGTCCAGTTCGTCACCGACCTCACGGTGAAGAAGCTGGGCGCGCACGCCGGGGACAAGGTGGACGTGTTCGCGAAGCTCGCGGAGAAGTTCGGGGACGACCTCAAGTCGGCCTCCGACCTGTCGAAGTCGCGCGCCAGGATGATCATCGACACGCTGCAGGGGATGCCCGACCTGCCGCCGGGCGGCGCCCTCTACGCCGAGGACGACCCGCTGCTCGATTTCGACGAGAGCGCCTGATCCGCGTCTCGCCGGACCCGCGACACACCCGGACCTCCGCCGCGCCATGCACCCTCGTGGCGCGGAAGGAGGTCCGGCGCGTTTCGGAGCGATGCGGGGGCGCGGGCCTCACGTGCGCGGCGCCGCGCTCAGAACAGCGTCGTCTGGTCCAGCCGCCCGAGCTGGCGTGCGCGATGCTCGAGCCGCGTGTAGCCCCAGCGCGCCGCGAGGCTGAAGGCGAGCGTCGCGACCAGGAGCGTGGCGAGCAGGGTGGCGTCGGGTACGTGCGAGAGGCGGACGCTCGCGCCCTTCCCGAGCAGGAAGCGGCGCAGCGCCTCGTACCACCACGTGAAGGGCAGCACGAGCGAGAGCCACTGCAGCGCGCGCGGCAGCAGGTCGATCGGGAAGATGACGCCGCACAGCAGGTAGAGCGCGATCGAGATGCCCTCGTTGATGTTCATGGCCGCGCGCGGCAGGAGCATCGCCATGCCGGCGACGAGGAAGCCGAGGTAGAGCGTGGCGACGAGGCCGAGCGCCCACGAGGCGAGGAAGGGCAGCCAGGCGACGTGCCCCCAGTCCCAGCGCAACCCGACCACGAACCAGCCGACGGCGAGCATGAGCACGAGGCTGACGGTCGCGAGCACGAGCTTCACGCTGGCGCGCCCGGCCAGGTAGACGAACATGCCGATGGGCGAGGCGAACACGTACTTGAGCGTCTCGTAGTCCTCGCGCTCCTCGACCACCGCCCAGCCCATGCCGATCATCACCTGGACCACGTAGAAGTGGAACGCGTTGCCGACGTAGAACGCGAGGAAGGCGGAGGCGTCCGCGCCGCGCCCGCGCACCGCCCAGAACATCGCCGCGAGGATGAGCGAGGTGGCGAGCGGGCGCACGAGCGAGTAGACGATGAACAGGAACGGGTCCGCCCAGTTCGACTCGAGCTGCCAGCCGAGCCAGGCGGCCGAGCGCAGGCGCGCGGCGAGCGTGCTCACTGGTGCCGCTGCGTGAGCCGGCCCTCGCGCTTCGAGAGCCCCTCGAGGTAGGCGAGCGAGGACCGCGCGAGGACGAGGAACACGAGCGAGAGCGCGGCGAGGATCGCCATCTCGGTCGGGAGCGGCAGGAGCCCGTGCGCCCCGCGCCCGATCAGCACCTGGCGCAGCGCGTCCACGCCGAAGCCGAGCGGGACGATGCCGGCGGCCACGGCGCCGAGCGCCCCGAGCGTGCGCAGCGGGAAGTAGAGCCCGGAGAAGAAGTAGACCGGCTCCTGCAGCGCGTTGCTGATGTGCCACGCCTCGCGGCCGTAGAGCAGGAAGAGCGACGCGAGCGTCATACCGAGGGCGTAGAGCGCCGTCATGGTGAGCACGAACACCGCCAGCAGCAGCCAGGGGTCGAACGGCCCGACACGCACGCCGAGCACGACGAAGCCGACGAAGAGGCCGACCACCGAGCGCACCGTGGTCATGAGGATGCCGCCGAGCGCCATGCCGCCGAGGATCGCCATGCGCGAGCACGGCGCGGCGAAGTAGACCTGGAGCTGGCCCATCTGCTTCTCCCAGTAGAGCTGCGCGCCCATCCCCCACAGCACGTTGATCCAGTACGTCGAGAGGATCCCGCCGATCACCGCCAGCGTCTCGAACGTGCGCGGGGCGCCGAGGGCGCGGTAGAGCAGCACGTAGGCGCACATGCCGAGGTTGGGCAGGATGGCGTCGCTCAGGATCCACGCGGGCTCGCGCAGGGAGCCGACGACGCGCACGTACATGCGCGCGAACAGGGCGCGCAGGTTGAGGCGCACGGACGCGGCGAGGGCCATGCTCACGCGGGCACCCCGTCGTCCTCGATGCCGCGGCCGACGACGGCGATGAACACGTCCTCGAGCGAGGTCTCGCGCGTGGCGACGCCGTCCACGATGAACCCGCGCGTCTCGAGCGCGCGCAGCACCTCGACCAGCGGCCGCCCCTCGGCGAGGCGGAACTTGAGCGTGCGCGTGCCGCGCTCCGGGTGGAGCGCGCCCCACACCGGCTGCAGGCCCTCGATCGCGGCCACCGCGCCGTCGCCGCCGTCGTCGCGACGCACCTCGAGCTCGACGTGCTGGCCGCCCTGCACCTGGCGCCGGAGCGCCGGCACGCTGTCGCACGCGAGCACGCCGCCGCGGTCGATGATCGCGACGCGGTCGCACAGCACCTCGGCCTCGGCCATGTAGTGCGTGGTGAGCAGCACGGTGCGGCCCTCGCGCGCCCGCACCCACTCCGCGACGTACGCGCGCAGCGTGCGCGCCGCGTTGACGTCCATGCCGAGCGTGGGCTCGTCGAGGAACAGCACCTCGGGATCGCTGACGAAGCCGCGCGCGAAGTTCATGCGCTGGCGCTGGCCCGTCGAGAGCCGGTTGATGCGCGTGTGCTTCTGCTCGCCGAGGTCCACCACGTCGATCAACTCGTCCACGCGCGGCCAGGCGACGGCGCCCGGCACGCCGTAGAACTGGGAGAACATCCACAGGCACTCGCGCACGGTGAGGATGCCGTAGCCGCTCGATTCGCCGCCCGATACGAGACTGATGCGCCGGCGCACCTCGCGCGCGTCGCGCACGACGTCGTGGCCGGCGACGCGCGCGACCCCGCTCGTCGGGAACAGGAGCGTGTTGAGGATCTTGATGAACGTGGTCTTGCCGGCCCCGTTCGGCCCGAGCAGGCCGAAGATCTCGCCGCGCTCGATGCGCACGTCCACACCGCGCAGCGCGCGCACCTCGCCCCCGCCCCGCGAGGCCTTGAAGGTGCGCGTGAGGGCGTGCGTCTCGACCGCGGGAGTGCTCGGGGAGGGCGACATGGAGCGCGCAAGGCTAGGGATGCCGTCGTGGAGTGTCAACGCCGGGCCGGCCACGTGGTCCCACGGTGGGCGCATGCGGGGCGCGCGCCGGCCTCACGCGCCACGGGCGCGGGAGCAAGCGCGCCGCGACGGCCGGCGCCGCGCTCGTCCACCCATCCCGCGCGCCGGTCGGGCGGGAGTGACGCGGCCGCGCGGCGGCGCTAGAGTCGCGCTTCGCTCCCGTTCCCGGAGGTTCCTTGCGACGCACACCCCCACGTCCCATGGCGGCCGCGCCCCTCGGCACGGCGCCACGCGCCTGCGCCACGGTCGCGCTCGCCGTGCTCCTGCTCGCGGGACCGGCCCCTGCCGCCCGCGCGCTCGGGACCGACCACCGGCTCCCGCGCCAGGTGACCCCGGTCTCGCAGGCGCTGCGGCTCGACCTCGACGCCGGGCGGCCCGACTTCACCGGCAGCACGCACATCGCGCTCCGGGTGAACGCGGCGACGGACTCGTTCCAGCTCCACGCGCAGGCGATGACGCTCCGCTCGCTCGCGCTGCGCGCCCGCGGGCGCCCGGTGCCCGCGACCTGGGACGTGGACTCGACGACCGGCGTGCTCACCGTGCGCACGCCCGCGCCGCTGGCGCCCGGGGCCGCCACGCTCGACCTGGCGTTCGCGGTCCGCTTCGACACGCGGGCCGACGCGCTCTACCGCCTGCAGGTCCGCGGCCAGTGGTATCTCTTCACCCAGTTCGAGTGCATCGCCGCGCGACGCACCTTCCCGTGCTGGGACGAGCCCGAGTTCAAGATCCCCTGGCAGCTCACGCTCACGGTGCCGCGCGCGCACCGCGCGCTCTCGAACACGCCCATCGTGCGCGACTCCGTGATCGGCGCGCGGCGGCGCATCGTCTTCGAGCGCACGCCGCCCATGCCCTCCTACCTGATGGCGATCGCCACCGGGCCGCTCGAGAGCGTGCCGATCCCCGGCGTGCGCGTGCCCGCGCGCGTCGTGACGGTGCAGGGCCAGAAGCGGCTCGCGTCGTACGCGGCCCGCACCGCGCCGGCGATCCTGGCGCGGCTCGAGGCGTACTTCGGCATGCGCATGCCGTACCACAAGCTCGACCTCGTGGCCGTGCCGGAATTCGTCGCCGGCGCGATGGAGAACCCCGGCGCGATCACGTTCCGGGACGCGGCGCTCCTGATGGAGCCGGCGACCATGTCGGGCCGCGAGCGCCGCCGGTTCGTCACCGGGGCCGCGCACGAGATGTCGCACCTGTGGTTCGGCGACCTCGTCACCATGCGGTGGTGGGACGACCTGTGGCTCAACGAGTCGTTCGCGAGCTGGCTCGGCGACAAGGTGAGCCAGCAGGTGGCGCCCGAGTTCAACCTCCCGCTCGAGGAGCTCGGCGGGACGCACCGCGCGATGATCGTGGACGCGCGCCCCTCGACGCACGCCATGCGCCAGCGGGTGGACGCGTTCGACAACCTCGACGACCTGTTCGACGCGCTCGCCTACCAGAAGGGCCAGTCCGTGCTCGGCATGCTCGAGCACTGGCTGGGCGAGGACACGTTCCGCACCGGCGTGCGCGACTACCTCGCGCGGCACGCGTGGGGCAACGCCGTCGCCGCGGACCTGTGGGCGGCGCTGTCGAAGGCGTCCGGGCGCGATGTCGCGGGCGTCGCGGGAACCTTCCTCGAGCAGCCCGGCGTGCCGCTCGTCACGGTTGCCGTCGAGGGACGCACCGTGCGGCTGCGGCAGGAACGCTTTCACAACCTCGGCGCCGAGGTGCCGCCGGCGCGCTGGCGCATCCCGCTCACGCTGAAGTGGTCGGACGGCACGACCGTCGCGACGAGGACGATCCTGCTCGCGGATTCCGAGCAGGCGCTCACGCTCCCCGCCGCGCCGGTGTGGATCGAGCCCAACGCCGAAGAGCGGGCCTACTGCCGCTGGAACGTTCCGCCCGCCCTGCTCGAGACGCTCGCCGACAGCGCGGCGCGGGCGCTGGACCCGCGCGAGCGGCTCGGACTCGTCAACGATCTCTCCGCCCTGCTCGACGCGGGTCTGCTGCGCGGCGACGCCTACCTCCGCCTCCTCGCGCATTTCGGCGACGACGTCGAGCCGCAGGTCGTGGACGCGGCCCTGCGCGGCGCCGACCACGCGCGCGACCTGTTCGTCACGCCCGCCACTGAGGCGGCGTTCGCCGCGTGGGTGCGGCACACCTTCGGCCCCGCTTACGAGCGGCTCGGTCCCTCGCGTGTCGCGGGCGAGAGCGAGACCGCGACCCAGCTCCGGGCGGCGCTGATGACCGAGCTGGGCGACGCCGGGCGCGACCCGAACGTGCTGCAGCGGGCGCGCACGCTCACCACCGCGTACCTCGCGGACCCGGCGTCGATCGATGCCTCGCTCGCCGAGCCGGCGCTGGCGCTCGCGGCGATCCGCGGCGACTCGGCATTGTTCGAGGCGTACCGCGAACGGTTCGAGAGCACCACGCTGCCGACCGATCGCGCGCGCCTCCTCGCCGGCATGGCGGCCTTCCGCGAGCCGGCGGTGCTCGCGCGCGCGCTCGACTACACGCTCGCGGGGACCGTGCGCCCGAACGAGATCGTGGACGTCTTCGTGGACGCGCTGCAGCCCGCCGCCAACAAGGCGCAGGTGTTCGACTGGACCGTCCGGAACTACCGCACGCTCGCCGCGCGCGTCGCCCCGTACCAGGTCACGGTCCTCGCGCGCGCCGCGGGCGGCTGCTCGGCGGAGCGGATCGAGGCGGGGCGCGCGTTCTTCCTGGCTCCGGCGCACCGGCGCGCGGGCATGGAGAAGGAGTTCGCGAAGGTGGCGGATGCGACGCGCGACTGCCTGGCGCTCGCCGGCCGCGAGGGCGCCGCGGTCACCGCCTACCTGCTGGCGCTCGCGCGCTCGAACTGACGCGACAGCGCGGCCACGGCTGCAACTACCGTGGTCTCTCCCTCGCGACCGCGGCCTGGATCGTCGCCCTTCGCTGCCCTGCCTGCTCGCGCCGCGCGCGCATGAAGTCCGTGCCAAAGGCCTGCTCGGCCTCGTACTGGTTGTGAGCGCGGCAGCGCAGGCGCAGGTTCCCCACACTCGCCCTGCCGCCTGCTGCGTAAGGCTGCGCGTGATCGAACTCGAGCGCACGCCGGGCCGAGCAGCGCTGGCCCTGCTTGCTCGTGAACGTGCACTGGCCCTCGTCCCTCGCCCAGACCCTGCGCTTCACCTGGGCCGGGATGTGTCGCCGGGTCTCCGAGGGGCATGAGGTCGCCTTGGGCTTCGGGGTCGCCGCGCACTTGCGCTGCTCGAGCTGCTGGATCAGGGCATCGAGCGCATGGTCCAGCACCTGGGCGAGGTTGCCGGGTGCCACCCGATGCCCGAGCAGGTCCTGGGCATGCTGGAGCTTCGCGTGCGTCCCCTCAGGGATCGTCACCTGCAGCGCATAGCGCTGCGGGGCCAGGGGTATCGCCCGGGCGGGGGGTGCGGGAGGCGTCGCCCCAACTATCCCCGGGGAGAGTTGAAGGCTCTCACTCGACGAGCCCTGCAGGGGTGCCCCAACTATCCCCGGGGATAGTTCAGGGCACGGCCTGGCCGGCGTCACGGGGGCGAGGGGCGCCAGCCGTGCGGGCAGGTCGGGCCGGGGGTGGCGCTCTGCCAGCAGGTGCTCGAGCTCGCTCCGGGTCTTGTACGCCCCAGCCTCGAGCAACGCCTCGACCGTCGTGGGGCTCAGGTGCGGTGCCAGCAGCAGCACACCGCTCAGGTGGAGCTGGCCCTGGGCCATGGCTGGAAGGATCGCGGGGAACGTCCGGGCCAGGCGGGCGACGGCGATGCGCTTGTAGGCCGTCTGCTCCGACATGTGCAGGTGTTCCACGCAGTAGAGGTACATGGACGGGTAGCCCAGCGGCAGGTAGAGCCTGCGGGCATCCACCTCGCCCAGGTGCGCAAGGAGGGCCGCAAGCGTGGCGCGGTCCTGCGCAAGGAGCGTGGCGAGGTCCCGGAGCAGGGCCTCATCGGACAGGTGCGTGAGCGTGTGCGTGGGCATCGCGTGATCCGCTGCGGGGGCGGGACAGGATGCGAGGGCCCGCTCTTTCTATCACGGCCCAATCCGACGCTCGTGGACGCGCGCCCTGCACACAACGCGACGTGTTCCACGATCGAAGCGCCCCGCGCCACCGATCATGCGCGAGCACCGCGCCCTCGCGCGCTGGCGCGAGCCCCGTGGCACCGCCTCGACACGCGTTCACCCGCGTGCGAAAACGCGTCAAGGGGAATTCGTCGCGCACGCGATCGGCTGCTTCGAGCGCGACCGACAGACCGTGGCCCCGCGGCGTGTCGGCCCCGTCGCGACACCGCGTGGCGCGCCTCAGGCCCTTCGCCGCCCGATCATCACGATGCGGTCGCCCGCGACGTTGAGCGTGCGCGTGAGCGGCAGGTTGATGGCGTCGATCGCGGCCATCGCGCCACGCTCGAGCGGGGTCTTGTCGCCGTGCGCGCGGCCGGGCGGGATCTTGCTCTGGGCGAGCGAGACGACGTCGAAGCCCGTCGCCTCGAACAGGCGCGCGAGCGGGCCGGGCGTGAACTCCCACAGGTGGTAGGGCGGCTCGCGCAGCACGATCGGGCGGTGGAGCGCGTCCGACACCGCGAGGGCCAGGCCGCGCGCGAGCGAGTTCGTGGTGGTGGGGCCGCGCAGGTAGAGGTGCCCGCCAGGCTTCAGCACGCGCGCCACCTCGGCGAGCGTGGCGCGGCAGTCGGGCACGTGCTCGAGCACGTCGCCCATGTAGGCGAGATCGAAGCGCGCCGCGGGCAGCGCGGCCTCGATGAGGTCGCCGTGGTGCACCGTGAGCCCGAGGCCGCGCGCGTGCGCCACCGCGGCGGCCGACAGCTCGACGCCTTCGGCCTCCCAGCCGCGCGCGATCGCGTGCTTGAGGAGCCAGCCGCCCGCGCACCCGACCTCGAGCAGGCGCCCGGGCGGCCCGAGCCGCGCGAAGGCGTCGAGCAGGCCCGCGTTCTCGGCGCGGAACGCGTCCTCGGCGAAGTAGTCGCTGTCGCTGCGGCCACAACGGAAGTCGCGCTCGAAATACGTGGACGAGTAGAGCTCCGCGAGCCCCTCGCGCGTGGGCTGCACGCGGAGGAAGCGCATGCCGCAGTCGCGGCACTCGGCGGCGGGAAAGCGGCCGCGGAACGCGTACACGAGGGCCAGGTCCCGCAGTCGCCCGCTCCCGCACGCGAGGCAGCGCTCGAGCGTGCGGACCGGGAGCGGCGTCTCCACGCTCACGGCCGCGCGGCGCCCGCGACCTGCGCCGCGTCGAGGATGCGGAGCCCGCCCGCGACCGTCGCGCCGAGCCCGCCGTGCGCCCGCGCGGAGTGCAGCGCGTGCGCGATGCCGGCGCCGCCCATGACGCGGTCGCCGTCGTAGAACACGGCGAGCTGCCCGGGCGTGACGGCGGCCTGCGCCTGCTCGAAGCGCACCTCGACGCCGCCGTCCTCGCGCGGGTGCAGCGTCGCAGCGGCCGGAACGTGGTGCGAGCGGATCTGCACCGTGGCGCGCGTCCCCGCGGCGGGCGGCGCGGGCTGCAGCCAGTTGGCGGCGACGGTCACGAGGCCCGGCGCGTCGAGCTGCGCCTTCGTGCCGACCACCACGGCGTTGCGCGCCGCGTCGATCGCGAGCACGTAGAGCGGCTCCGGCGCCGCGATCCCGAGCCCGCGCCGCTGCCCGACCGTGTAGTGGATGATGCCGCGATGGGCGCCGAGCCGGCGGCCCTCGACGTCCTCGAGCGGGCCGGGCCGCGTGCCGCGCGTCTCACCGAGGTTGCGCACCATGAAGCCCGCGTAGTCGCCGTCGGGCACGAAGCACAGGTCCTGGCTCTCGGCCTTGTCCCACAGCGAGAGCGCGAGGCGCCGGCCGTGCGCGCGCACCTCGTCCTTCACGAGCCCGCCGAGCGGGAAGACGACGCGCGCGAGCGCCGCGTGCGGCACCAGCGCGAGCGCGTAGGACTGGTCCTTCGCCGCGTCGGCGGCGCGGAAGAGCCCGAAGCCGCCGTCCGCGAGCGGCGCGACGCGCGCGTAGTGGCCGGTCGCGAGCACGTCGGCGCCGAGCAGGTCGAGGCGCCCGAACAGGTCGCCGAACTTGAGGTGCTGGTTGCACAGCGCGCACGGGTAAGGGGTGCGGCCGCCGGCGTAGTCGTCGAGGAAGGGCTGGAGCACCCGCCGGCGGAAGACCTCCTCCGCCTCGACCACGAAGTGCGGGAACCCCATCGCCTGCGCCACGCGGCGCGCGTCGTCGATGGCGTCGAGCGTGCAGCAGGCGCGCGGGCTCACGGGCGAGCTGCCGTAGCACCACAGCTTGAGCGTGACACCCGTGACGCGGTGGCCCTGCTCGGCGAGCAGCGCTGCCGCGACGCCCGAGTCCACGCCGCCGCTCATCGCGGCGAGCACGGTGCGGGGTGTGGGCGCCACGGCGTCCGGCCCGGCCGCACGCGCGGTGTCGGGGGCGCCCGGGGTCACGCCTGCAACCCCGCTCATCGCGCGGGCGCCCCGTCCGCGCCCGACGACACCGCCAGCGCGCGCGCCGCGGGCACGCACGTCGCGAGGCCCTCGAGCACCGCGTCCACCTCCTCCGCCGTCGTCGTGCGCCCCATCGAGAACCGCACCGCGCACACGGCGAGCTCGCGCGGCACGCCCATCGCCGCGAGCACGGGCGAGGGCTCGACCGCGCCGCTCGCGCAGGCGGCGCCCGCCGAGACCGCGATGCCGCGCGCATCGAGGCTCATGAGGAGATGGTCGCTGCGCGCGCCCGGGAACGACGCGTTGACCGTGTTGGGCAGCCGCGGCGCCCGGGCCCCGTGCACCACGGCGTCGGGAAAGCGCTCGCGGAGCCCCGCCTCGAAGCGCCCCCGCAGCGCGCGCAGGCGCGTCGACTCGGCCTCGACCTCGCGGGCCGCGCACTCGGCCGCGGCGCCGAAGCCGACGATGCCGACCACGTTCTCCGTGCCGCCGCGGCGCCCGCGCTCGTGGCCGCTGCCGCGGAATAGCGGCTCGAGCGGAGCCCGCGCGCGCGACACCAGCGCGCCCACGCCCTTCGGGCCGCCGAGCTTGTGCGCCGAGACCACGAGGTAGTCCACGCCGAGCGACTCGAAGTCGAGCGCGATCTTGCCCGCCGCCTGCACCGCGTCGCAGTGCACGCGCCGGCCGGCGGCGCGCGCGCGGGCGGCGATGCCCGCGACCGGCTGGATCACGCCGGTCTCGTTGTTCGCGAGCATGACCGAGACGATCGCCGTCTCGCGCGGCAGGCCGTCCACGGAGGCCGGGTCCACCATGCCCTCGGGCGAGACCGCGAGGTGCCCGACCGTCCAGCCGAGCCGCGCGAGCACCTCACCCGCGCCGTGCACGGCGTGGTGCTCGAGCGCGGCGAACGCCAGGCTGCGGCCCCGCTTCTCCAGCGCGAGCGCCCCGCCGACGAGCGCGAGATGGTCGCCTTCGGTGCCGCCCGAGGTGAAGATGACCTCGTCCGGCGTCGCGCCGACGAGCGCCGCGACCTGGGCGCGGGCGCGCTCGACCGCGGCGCGCACGCGCTGGCCCTCGCGATGGAGGCTCGAGGGATTGGCGTGCAGCCCGTCGAGCGCCGCGCGCATGGCGTCGGCCGCCTCGGGGCGCAGCGGCGTGGAGGCGTTGTGGTCGAAGTAGATCATGCGGGGCCTGCCGCGCGGGTGGGAGAAGGTTGCGGCTGCAGGCGGGGACCGTCGCCCGCGGCGCGGACGGGCGACCGGCCCGCCTGCGCCGTCGGGCCGGGAGCTATTGGACGAACTTCTCCAGCACCTCGATGGATTCCTTCGCGCTGATCGCCTCGGGCGACGACGGCGCCAGGTCCACCACCTTGCGCCACATGCGGATCGCGTCGCGGTAGATGCCGGCGTCGGCGAACGCGACCCCGAGCGTGAAGTAGGCGCAGTAGGCGCTCGGGCGCTTCTGGATGACGTCGCGCAGCAGGTCGAGCGACTCGTCGTACTTGCCCTGCGCGTAGAGCGAGCTCGCGAGCCTGCACGTGGCGACGGAGTCGCCGGGCGCGGCCTTCAGCGCCTCGCGGTACGCGCCCTGCGCCTCGGTCGCGTGACCGCCGGCATCGAAGGCCGCGCCGAGGTTGACCAGCGTCTTGTGGTCCTTCGGGCGGAGCGAATGCGCCTTCTGCAGCACCTTCGTGGCCTCCGCGACGCGGTCGCGGTCGAGGTAGAGGACGCCGAGCCGGTAGAGGTTGTCGAACTTCGTCGAGTCCTTCGCCACGGCGCGCTCGAGCATGGCGAGCGAGTCGGGCGCGGCCTTGGGAAGGGTCACGGACTTCGCCTGCGTGGCGGAGGGCTTCGGGACCGGGGCGGTGTCGGCGGCGCGGGCCAGGGGGGCGAGCATGAGCGCGGTGCCCACAACGAGAGCCGTCAGAAGTCGCTTCACGGGGTCCGGTCCTCCACGAGACGTTGGGGTCAGGCGGCGAGAGATACTAACACGGCGCCGAAACCCCCTCCAAGGTCCGGGGCGGGGCCTTTTCGCCGCCACGGGGCCCACCGGGGCGGCTCACCCGCCGAGTCCCAGCCCCGTCAGGAACCGGCTCCAGCGCGGGTCGCCGTGGAGGGAGCGAAGGCGCGAGCTGGTCTTGGCCTCCGCGATCCCGGCATCGCGGAGGGTACACGCCCGCTCGAGCCACTCGAACGCGGCGTCCGCTTCGCCCCGGACCGCGTGGGCCTCCGCGATCTGGAACGCCGAGTCGTCGGAATACTTCGCGACCAGGTCCCGGAGCGCCCCGTCCGAGGCGGCGCCGCGCCCCGCGACATGGTGCACGATCGCGAGCGCCCACAGGCGGTAGGCCTCCTCCGACTCCCGTTCGGCCTCGGCGAGCGCCTCGCCGACGCGGCCCTGGGCGAGGAGCGTCAGCGAAAGATAGGCGCGCACGGCAATCCGCTGCGGCGCGAGCTCCACCACCTTGCGATACGTCTGTTCGGCCTCCGTCAGCTTTCCAGCACAGTGGGATCCGAAGCTTGGAATTCACGTGACTTGAAGTCGCGGC
>JADMIO011331812.1_pt1 | contig 66275 bp, 63 predicted proteins | sample 8958161 | NCBI WGS metagenome assembly JADMIO01 (sample SAMN16585339, study PRJNA669376) | soil metagenome | isolation source: Crop rotation soil | place: USA: Cullars Rotation, Alabama | collected 2011 | reverse complement strand
GCCGCGACTTCAAGTCACGTGAATTCCAAGCTTCGGATCCCACTGTGCTGGAAAGGTGATCGGCCACTTCATCCTGTCGATGATCCTGCTCGACGCCGCGTTCGCGCTCGCATGGTGCGCCCGCTACGCGCCGAACGAGCGGCGTCGCTCGAACGACCGTCTGGGCGTCTGGTCCGTGCGCGCGCTCATCCCGATCGGCCAGCTCACGATCCTGCTCGGCACGATCACGACCGCGGCCGGGCCGCACCCCGGCGACCATGCCGGCCAGCTCGTCAAGCGGTTCACGTTCAAGGGCGGCGACACGCTCCACTGGATGGTCCAGCGACACGGGCTGCTCGCGATCGTATTCGGCCTCGGCGCGATCGCCGTCTGGTTCATCCTGCGCCGCGAGGGCGGCGATCGCCGTGCCCTCAAGCCGATGACCGTGCTGCTCGGCCTGCTGGCTGCTCAGGGCGTCGTCGGCATCGTCCAGTACGCGCTCAAGCTGCCCGCCGGCATCGTGTGGGTCCACATCGCGCTGGCCGTGTTCACGTGGCTGAGCATGCTGTGGGCCGTCGGGGCCGCGGGGCGGCTTCAGCCGGCAGTCGGCAGTCCGCAGTTGGCAGAGCCGGTCGATCGGCGCGAGTTGGTCACCAGCCCGAGCTAGGTCACGCCTACCGGAGCGGGACGACCGTTCTCCCGTGCCGGCGTGCACTCCTCCAGCAGCTCGTCGAGCGCCTCGCCGATGCAGCCGGCGATGAGCCCGGCGTCGGGCAGCGTCTTGCGGTCGGCGTAGAGCCCGAAGAACGCCTGGTCCTCGAGCGTGGTCACACCGATCGCCAGCGCGTGACGGTCCGCCAGCGGCACGATCGGATACGCCTCGCGCAGCCGGCACCCGCGCATCCACATCGGCTCGCGCGGGCCCGGGATGTTCGACACCACGAGGTTGAAGGTCCGCGGGCTCGCCGCCAGCCGGGCCATCGCGCGCTGAACCACGTGCGGCGCGTGGCCGACCGCGCTCAGCACGAGGTCGGCGCCCTCCGCCTCGCGGCTCTCCTTGCGCTCGCTGGTGACCTCGTGCACGTTGCGCAGCCGCCGCAGTGGATCCGGCTCGTCGGTCGGCAGATCGATGAACAGGAACGAGATCCGGTTGCCGAGCGCCTCCGCCTCGGTGGAGCCGCGCAGGGCCACCGGCACCATCGCGCGCAGTGACACCGCCGGCTCCCCGCGCGCCTCGAGGAAGCGCCGCACGCCGCCGGAGCAGATAGCCAGCACCACGTCGTTGATGGTGGTGCCGAAGTCGCGCTTCACGCGCACGAGGTCGCCCATCGGCCGCGCCAGCCTGGCCAGGTGGCGATGCGGCGACAGCGGCGGGTTGAGCGCGGGCGCGTCCGCCGCCGTGCTGCCCAACGAGTTCACCAGGGCCGTCGCTGCACGCCGCGCCGAGCCGATCGCGCCGCCGAAGCGCCCGGGCGACGCCAGCAGTCCGATCACCTCGCGGCCCACGCCGAGCTCCTCCCAGATGCGGTCGCGCACGCCCTGCGCCAGGAGCGCCAGCCGGCCTGGCCGGTCAGTTGCGCTCCAGCCGTCCTCGCCGGGCGCCGGCGGGTCGGGCTCCGCGTCGAGCAACAGGGACGCAAGCTCCACCGCCGCGAGCCCGTCCACCATCGAGTGGTGCGCCTTGCCCACCACGGCCATGCGACCGTCGTCCAGCCGAGGCGCAACCCAGCACTCCCACATCGGGCGGCTGCGCTCGAGCGGCGACGACATCGCGCTCGCGACGACCTCGTCCAGGTGCGTGCTGTCGGCTTCGAGCACGTGGTTGCCGAGCTCGAAGTCCTCGTCGTCCACCCACACCGGGTCGTTTACGCCGAATGGAACCGGCTCGATCCGCTGCCGGTAGCGCGGAGCGCGGCCGAGGCGTGCGCCGATGTGGTCGCGCAGCTCGCCGAACGTGGGACGCGGGCCCTCCTCGGGCGGGTCGAACACCGCGGCCCAGCCGACGTGCATGTGCGCGGTGGGCGTCTCGACGGTCAGGAACGACGCGTCGAGCGCGGACAGTCGCGAGTGCGACATGCTCTTCCTCCTATGGGCCGGGAGCGAGGCGGAGCTCGCGCGACCATACTCCTCGCTCTGGCGGTCCGTATCCTTCCCGGCGCATGGCCACAACGCCCGAGCATGAGAAGTCCACCATCGCCCCGATCGTCGGCCCCGACGATCCGCGCCGGTTCACCGACTCGGGGATCGAGATCAAGCCCGAGTACACCGAGGACGACGTCCGCGAGGGCCTCGAGGAGCGCGTCGGCGAGCCGGGCGAATACCCGTTCACGCGCGGCATCCACGAGGAGATGTACCGCTCGCGCAAGTGGACCATCCGCCAGTACGCGGGCTACGCGAGCGCCAAGGAGACCAACGAGCGCTTCCGCTACCTGATCGACCACGGCACCACCGGGCTGTCGATGGCGTTCGACCTCCCCACCCAGCTCGGCCGCGACTCCGACGACCCGCTCTGCCTGGGCGAGGTCGGCCGCACCGGCGTGGCCATCGACTCGATCGACGACATGCGCCGCGTCTTCGACGGCATCCCGCTCGACGAGGTGACCACGTCGATGACGATCAACGCGCCGGCGTCCGTGCTGCTGCTGCTCTACGAGCTCGTCGGCGAGGAGCAGGGCGTCGAGGCGGAGAAGCTCGGCGGCACCACGCAGAACGACATCCTCAAGGAGTACATCGCGCGCGGGAACTTCATCTACCCGCCCGAGCCCGCGATGCGGCTGACCACCGACCTCTTCGAGTACTGCAAGGAGCGCATCCCGCGCTGGAACACGATCTCGATCTCCGGCTACCACATGCGCGAGAAGGGCTGCTCGGCGGTGCAGGAGGTCGGCTTCACGCTCGCCAACGCGATCGCCTACGTGCAGGGCGCCATTGACGCGGGCATGAACGTCGACGACTTCGCCCCGCGCCTCGCGTTCTTCTTCAACGGCCACAACAACGTGTTCCAGGAGGTGGCCAAGTTCCGCGCCGTCCGGCGGATGTGGGCGCGCATCATGAAGGAGCGCTTCGGAGCGCAGAAGGCGCGCTCGATGATGTGCCGCTTCCACACCCAGACCGGCGGCGTCACGCTTGCGGCGCAGCAGCCGGAGAACAACATCGTCCGCGTCGCGCTGCAGGGCTTCGCCGCCGTCTGCGGCGGCACGCAGTCGCTGCACACGAACGGCTTCGACGAGGCGCTCGCGCTGCCGTCCGAGCGCGCCGCGCGCATCGCCGTCCGCACCCAGCAGATCCTCGCCAACGAGTCCGGCGCCGCCGACACGGTCGACCCGTTCGCCGGCTCCTACTTCGTCGAGGCGCTCACCGACGAGATCGAGGAGCGCGCGCAGGAGCTGATCGACAAGGTCGAGGAGATGGGCGGCTCGGTGAACTGCATCCCGTTCATCCGCGGCGAGGTCGAGCAGTCGGCGTGGGGCTACGAGGAGCGCTACCGCATCAAGCAGGACATCGTGGTGGGCGTGAACGAGTACGTGACCGATCAGGTCGACGACGTCGAGATCCTCCGCGTGGACCCGGAGTCCGAGCGCCAGCAGGTCGAGCGCCTCAAGAAGTTCAAGCAGGAGCGCGACCAGGAGGCGGTCAAGAAGCGGCTCGAGGAGCTACGCGAGGTCTGCAAGGGCGACGGCAACCTGCTCCACCCGATCCGCGCCGCGCTGAAGGACTACGCCACGATCGGCGAGGTGTGCGGCGTGATGCGCGAGGAGTTCGGGGAGTACTCGGAGGCATGAAATGAGCTGCGGCGCTCGGCCTGCCGAGAAGCTGCGGTCCGCGGAGTGCGCCTCCGCCATTTCATGAGGCCTAGGCGCGAGCCTCTGCGCGGTTCGTCTGCGCGCAGAGCCACTTGAAGCCGGACTGCAGCCAGTCGTTCGCGGCCGACGCGGCGAGCACGTTCGTTACCGTGCGTCCCGTGGGCGGGTCGGCCATCCGCACGCCGACGACGGCGAGCGCGCTCCACGCCCCCACGCAGCGCGTGCAGGTGACGAGCTCGCCGACGGCTCGCCGCAGGCGCGTGCCGCGCGGCCGGCGCTCCCCGTTCTCGACCGCCACGAAGGGCTCGCGGACCCAGGTGCCGATCTTCTCACGCGCGACCACCTTCGCGAGCGCGAACGTGGCGCCGGCGATGGGGATCAGCTCGCGCCCCTGGATCGGGTCCTCGCGGGCGCGCTCGCGCGTGGCGATGAGAACGCCGATGAGCAGCGTCCCGTAGACCGCGTTCAGCTTGAGGTAGTCCGTCGGCTCGACGGGGCGGTCGGCCGTCTCGCTATGCGCCTCGGGCTGGGTCTCGGTGGCCATGCGGGCTGAACCGTACCCGTGGTGAGTAGCGTTTAACGCACGATGGTCGATTGGTCGCTCGCGCGGCAGCTTGCACGGCTGGCCGCAAACGCCGGCTCCACGCCGCCGCCGCTGCCCGCGACGGACTTTGCTGAGCTCGTCGCGGAGTCCGAGCGACACCTCACCGACTACACGTCGCTCCATCCCGAAGGCGGCATTCCCGCACCCGAGCGCGTCGACCGCGCGACATGGGCCGAGGTGAACGTTGACTCCCTCGGCAGCCTGCTCGGCCCTGTGACCGATCGCCTCGGCGGGCGCTTCGAGGGCGCCGGCCCGTTCGCCGGGCCGCTGCGCGTCGCCGCGGGCGCGACCGTCGCGGCGGAGTGCGGACTCGTACTCGGCTACATGTCGCAGCGCGTGCTCGGCCAGTACGAGCTGTCGCTGCTCGAGCCCGAGCGCCCGCCACGTCTCCTGTTCGTCGAGCCGAACCTTGCGCGCGCGATCCGCGACCTCGAGATCGACGCCGACAGCTTCCTGCGCTGGATCGTCCTTCACGAGGTCACCCACGTCCTCCAGTTCTCCGGCGTGCCGTGGCTCCGCGACCACATGGGATCGCTCATGCGCGACTACCTCGCCACGGTCGAGGTGCGAATCGAGCGCGGCGCGGCCGGTGGGCTGCCGTCGATGCCGGACATGCGCGCGCTGGTCGAGCGCTTCCGCGAGGGTGGACTGGTCGCGCTCGTCCAGACCCGCGAGCAGCGCGACATCTTCGATCGCATCCAGGCCGTGATGTCGGTGATCGAGGGCTACTCCGAGCACGTGATGGATGCCGTCGGCGAGCGGGTGCTGCCCGCCTATGAAGGCCTGCGGGACGCGATGGAGCGCCGCCGCCGCAGCCGCTCGGCGCCCGAGCGGGTCCTGCAGCGAATGCTCGGCCTGGACCTCAAGATGCGCCAGTACGAGCAGGGCAAGCGCTTCTGCGACGCAGTCGCCTCCGCGCACGGGGTCGCGATGCTGAACCGCGTCTGGGAGAGCCCCGACGCGATTCCGACGCTGGCGGAGATCGAGGACCCGCAAGCGTGGGTCGCTCGGATCGAGCGCCCGCGCGCCGCAGCCTGATTAGCGCCCCGCCCCCTGGGTACGGGATTTACAGGGGTTCGTGGCGCATGCGAACGTGCGCCCCGCCGTCTTTGGCTCTGTAGAGCCGAATCCGCGGGGGTTTACAAACGTACGTTCGCGGCTATACTCCTATTGTCCTTAGAACTAATATCCTTAACGCGAGAGATCCAGACAAGGATCTTTCCGCGGAGGAGGGATTGCACTAACCATGGCCACGCAGAACAACACCAACCGAAGCAGCGCGCGCCGCAGCACCAGCTCGACGCGCAGCCGCTCCACCGCCAACCGCTCTTCGAGCACCCGTTCCTCGGGTACCCGCTCGACCAGCACCCGTCGCGCGACCAGCGCCAGCCGCTCGCGCACGAGCACCGCTCGGAGCGCCTCGGCACGCCGCGCGGCCGCCACTCGTCAGGGCCGTACGGCTCAGTCGAGCGCTCGCCAGACACGTAACGCCGCCCGTCGCACGGGCCGTGACGCCAAGGCGACGGCCACGCAGGCCGCTCGCACCGCCGAGCAGGCCACCCGCGCTCAGGTGACCGCCATCGAGGCGGCCGCTCAGCAGGTCGAGCGCGTTGTGCTCACCGGCGTCGGCGCTGCTCTGACCGCGCGCGACAACGTCGTCGAGACGGTCAAGCCGTACACGAAGCGCGTGACCGCTCAGCGCGAGATCCAGAAGCTCCAGCGCAAGGCGAACGTGAACGTTCGCAAGTTCGAGCGCCGCGGCACCACCGAGCGGAACAAGCTCGAGCGCCAGGTCAAGCGCACGCGCACCCAGCTCGAGCGCGAGCTGCGCCAGCGCCGCAACCAGGTCAGCCGCCTGGCCAAGCGCAACCAGCGCACTCTCGACACCTCGGTTCGCGGTGCCACGCGCGAGTTCCGCCAGGGCAACATCGTCCGCGGTGCGGAGCGTCTCCAGAACGGCGTCACCGGCGTCGCGGAGAACGTCGCTAGCACTCTTTCCTAGCGACACACTTCCCCTCGCGCCCGAGCGGAGAGCGGGCTAGCGAGGTAAGGCTTCCGGCCATATACCCGCCGGAAGTGCAGTATCTCTCCTCCCTCAGCCGGCGGGGTCCTTCGGGGCCCCGCCGGTCTTTTTTATGCTTCCGCTTATGCGGGGGAAGGTGGCGATAGCCGCCGGCGTTGCGTGATGATCTTGCCCTCGGGCGGCCGTGGACGCGCGGCGGCCGAGTGCAGCTTCGACGCACGCTCGCCGCTGCCCCCCGACATCCCCCACTCGATCTCGTGGATCGAGAAGCAGTCGCGTGCAATCGTGCGGCGCGACGCGCGGAATCCACGCTCCCCCCTCGCGAAGGTTCTCGCGGGATCGGGCTACTCAATCGAGCGGACGGGCTACATCTCCAACGGCGAGCCCTCGCGCTACCACCGGACATTCCGCGCAATCGGCGGGATGGTGGACCTCCGTCTTGCGCAGGCGCATCCGGTCGACGCCGTGGTGCCCGCATGGTCGGGTCCATGGCCGCGCAGGTCGAAGAACTACAGGTACTCGCGGCGCTACGGCTACGTCCCGTACCGCGCTCACTTCGTGTCGCGGAGTCCGGTGACTGACCTGACGATCGACGTCGACGTGCGGGTGCGGCGCGTGATCGGAATCGCGGGCGGGGTCGAGTCCGGCGAAGACCTCTACGACCCACTGCCGGGGCACTGCCCGCTGCGGGCGCCGCCGCGCGCGGATTAGCATCCGCCGCGATGCTCACGGGCCACTGCCTCTGCGGCGGCGTGCGATTCGAGATCACCGAGCCGCCGATCTCCGCTTCGTACTGCCATTGCACCCGCTGTCAGCGCCGCACGGGCGCCGGGGCATCCGCCAACGCGCGGGTCGCGCCTGGGTCGTACCGGATAATCGAGGGCGCCGACCTTGTTCGCGAGTGGGCGCCGCCTGACGACGGGCACATCAAGGCGTTCTGCGGGGAGTGCGGGTCCGCGCTCTACAGCCGCCCCCAGGATGACCAGCGCGTAACGGGCGTCCGGCTGGGCACGATCGACGGCGATCCCGGGGTCCGGCCTCGCCACCGGCACCACGTCGCCACCGCCGTGGTCTGGGAGGAGATCCCGGACGACGGACTGCCCCGGTACGAAGACGTGCCTTTGCCATAGTTGACGGCGATGCCCACCCCGGAACAGATCCGCGAGGCGCTGAAGGTCGTAATCGACCCCGAGCTGCGCCACAACATCGTCGACCTCGGCATGGTCCGCTCGATCGAGACGCCAGCCGAGGGCCGCGTCGACGTGGTCGTCTCGCTCACCACCCCCGGCTGCCCGATCCGGTCGCACTTCCAGAAGGGAGTGACCGAGGCCGTACGCGGGCTCGGCGGCGTGGAGCAGGTGAACGTGGGCTTCGACGTGCTCACCGACCAGGAGAAGTCCGGGCTCCAGCAGCGGCTCGGGCGCCAGGACGGACTCCCCACCGGCGCGCTTGCGGCTGTGAAGAACGTCATCTGCGTCGGCTCGGGCAAGGGCGGCGTCGGCAAGTCGACGATCACCTCGAACCTCGCCGCCGCGCTGGCCGCCGAGGGACAGCAGGTGGCAGCCATGGACGCCGACGTGTGGGGCTACTCGATCCCGCGGATGCTCGGCGTGCACGGACGCCCGACGGTGTCGCCGCAGCGCAAGATCCTGCCGCTGGTCGCACAGGGCGGCGTCAAGGCGATCTCGATCGAGTTCTTCCTCGACCACGAGGACCAGGCGATCACCTGGCGCGGCCCGATGCTGCACAAGGCGATCCGGCAGTTCCTCGAGGACGTCGACTGGGGCGAGCTCGACTACCTGCTGATCGATCTGCCGCCCGGCACCGGCGACGTGTCGATGACCCTCGCGCAGCTGCTGCCTCAGGCGCGGTTCGTGATCGTCACCACCCCGCAGCCCGCCGCACAGAAGGTCGCCGCGCGCGCCGCGGACACGGCCAAGCGATTCGATCTCGAGGTCGCGGGCGTGGTGGAGAACATGTCCGGCTTCGTCACCCCCGGCGGCGAGCGCTTCACGATCTTCGGCGAGGGCGGCGGGCAGGAGCTGGCAGACCAGCTCGACGTTCCGCTGCTCGGCAAGGTGCCGCTCCAGGAGGAGCTGCGTGTGGGGGCGGACGAGGGCGTGCCGCTCGTGATCTCCGACCCTGATGCGCCCGCGGCACAGGCGATCTTCCACGCCGCGCGCGGGCTCATCGCCGCGACCCCGCAGCAGATCCCCACGCTCCAGCCGGAGCTCAAGCCGGCACCGCCCGCGCCGGCGCCGCCGGTCACCGGCACCGCGCTGCCGATGGCGCGCTAGCTCAGCTCGCCGAGCGACTTCTTGATCTCGTTGAGCCGGCGCTCCGCGTCGGCGACGGCCGGATTCTCGACCTCGTCGTTCGCGATCTCGGCCGGGGTCAGGGAGCCGCCGCCGAGCGCGGCGAGGCGCTGCTCGAGTAGCTCGCGCTCCTCGCGCTCGCTGCGCAGGCGCGCGGCCAGCGCGCCCTCACGACGCTCACGCTGCTCCAGGTCGGCCCGCGCCTTCTTGAGCTGAGCCTTCAGCTTCGCCTCCGCGTCCGCCGCGCGCTTGGCGCTCGCCTCGGCGGCTTCGCGCCGTTCGCGCTCGCCCTCGGCTTCCGCCTGCGACACCATCTTCACGATCTGGGACTCGGCGGCCTTGCGCTCGCTCGCCTCCTCGAGCGCGGCGCGCAGCTCCTCTGCCTCGACCCGCAGCTTGGCGAGCTCCTCGACGTCGCGCGCCGAGGACACCCCTACGTCGGGCTGCTGCATGATCGCCTCGCGGGCGCCGTGAAGGGTGGCGCTCAGTGCATCGAGCCGCGGCTCGACCTCCGCCCGGGCCTCCTCCACCGCGTTCAGGCGACGTGACGCGGCGCCGCGCGCGGCAGTCAGCCGGCGCTCAGCCTCGCCGGCGCGCGCGTTCGCGGCGTCGAGGGCTTCGCGCAGCTCCGAGAGCTCGCCCTCGGACTTCGAGGTCTCGACCTGGGCGCGCAGCTCCGCGACCTCCTGAAGTGCGGCGTCGCGTTCGCTCGTGGCCGCTTCGAGCCGGTCCGCAAGGCTCGACCGCGACTGCTCGGCCTCGCTCCTTTCGCGGGCCGCGGCCTCGACTCGCGCCCGCATCTCGGCCGTCTCAGCGCGCAGCGTCTCGAGTTGCTGCGCCAGTTCCTCGCGAGAGGCGTCGGCTTGCTTCTGCAGGTCGTCGCGCTCGCGTTGGACCGCTTCGAGCTGGGTCGCCAGTTGGGAGCGCACGGCGTCGTTCTGCGAGCGGAGCTGGTCGCGCTCGCGCTCGGCCGACTCGGTCCGACGCGCGGCCGCCGCGCTCTCCTCGCGCAGGGCTTCCAGCTCGGCGGCGACGTCGTCGCGCTCCCGCGTCACTGCCTTCACCCGCGACGAGAGCTCCGAGCGCACCGACTCGAGGTGGGCGGCCGCCTCTTCCGCGCGTCCTTCGGCAACCTCCGCGCGCCGCGCAATCTCTGCGCGCGTCGCATCGGCGCTTCCGAGCCGGCCGCGGGCCTCGCTTACCTGAGTGGTCGCGGCCTCGAGCGCCTGACGCAGCTCGGCCGTCTCCGTGCGCGCGGCTGCTAGGTCGTTCGCCGCCCCGTCGATCGTGTCGAGCAGCGTCAGCTCGCGCGAGCCGAGCTGTTCCACGAGCTGGCTCAGCTTTGCGCGCTCCGCGCGTTCGTACTCGAGGGCTTCGGCAAGCTCCGTGAGCCGCTCGTCGCCGCCCCGCGCCGTGTCCTCGAGGCGTCCGCGCGCGTCGTCGAGCTCGGCTTCGACAGCCTCCACGCGCTCCCTCTCCCGCGCAGCCTCCTCCTCGAGCTCCCGCACCCGCGCCTCGAGGGCCTCGGCGGCCGCCCGCTGCTCGCCGGCGGCTGTCTCGGCGCGATCGACGTCCGACGCGAGGCGGCTGGCCTCGGCCTCGCGCGCCTCCAGCGTCTCGCGTGCCTCGGCGAGCTCGCGATGCACCTGGGTGAGCTCGGCGCCACGGGAGTCGACCTGCTCCCGCGATGCGGCGAGCGCCTCCGCCAGGCGTTCGGCCTCTTCACCACGAGACTGCGCATGCGCCCCTGCCTCCGCCAGCTCGGCAGTCAGCCGTTCGACCTCGGCGGTCTGCTGGCTCGCCCGCTCGGTCGCGGCCGCCAGCTCCTCCTGCTCGCGTTGCGCGTCCGCACGCGCCGCCTCGAGCTCGGCAGCGAGCCGCTCGCTCTCCGAGGCCCGCTCATCCGCCTGCGCCCGCACCGCCTCGAGCTCCGCCGCCAGCCGCTCCGCTTCCTGACCGCGCTCCTCGGACTCGGCGCGCGCCGAATCGAGCTCCTTGCGCAACTGGGTGAGCTGCGTGCCCCGCGCATCCACCTGCTCACGCGAGGCGGCGAGCGCTTCGGCCAGGCGGTCGGCCTCCTCGCCATGCGATCGCGCACGCTCCTTGGCGTCCTCGAGGTCCGCGGCAACGCGCTCTGCCTCGGCGCGCTGCTGATCGATCCGCTCGGTGGCTGCCGTGAGCTCCGCGCGCAGCCGCCCACCCTCGGCGCGGGCCTCCTCGAGCTCGGCCTCGAGCCGCTGCACCTGCTCACCTCGCTCACCGGCCTGGCGCTGGGCATCCGCGAGCTCCGACTGGCGCTGCTCCGCGTCGTTCTCCTGCTGTTGCGCGCGCTCCGCAGCCGCAGCGAGCTCCTGCTCCAGCCGGCGCCGACTCGTCTGCGCGTCGCCCAGCTCGGACTGCAGGCGATCGACGTCCGACGCGCGCTGCGCCAGCTCCGCCCGCGCCTCCTCGAGCTGAGTCGAGGTGCGCTGCGCCTCGTCGCCTCGCTCGGCCGCCTCATGCTGGGCGTCGGCCAGCTCGCCCGAGAGGCGATCGATCTCCGTGCGCTGGCCGTCGGCGCGTTCCTTCGCAGCTCCCAGTTCTGCTCTCAGCCCGTCGGCATCCGCGCGCGCCGCATCGAGCTCGGCGGACAGCTGCCGGCCCTCGGCGCTCCGCTCGCTCAGGCGGTGCTGCACGTCCGCAAGCTCCGCCACCACCCGCTCCATCTCGGCTGCCTGCTCCTCCGCACGCTCGCCGGCGGCGTCTGCCTCTCCCCGCACCCGCTCGAGGTCGCCGCGCGCCGATCCCAACTCGTCCTGGAGGCGCCGGACCTCAGCCTCGCGCTGACCGGACTCGCTCCGCGCTTCCGCCAGCGCCTTCGTCAGCCGGTCGACTTCGGCGACCTGCTGGTCCGCGAGCTGCCCGGCGGCGTCGAGCTCCCTGCGCAGCTGGTCGCGGTCCACGCGCGTGCTCTCGAGCTCGGCAGCCACGCGCTCGGCTTCGGAGCGATGCTCGGCGACCTCCGCCTGCACGGTCTCGAGCTGGGCCGCCAGGTTCTGCGTCTGCTCGTCCTTCTCGCTCGCTTCACGCCCGCGGGCGGCCGCCTCCTCGCGCGCCGCCGCGAGGTCGTTCGTCAGGCCGTCGATCTCAGACGCGCGGGCGCTCAGGTCGGTCTGGGCCTGCTCGAGCGCCCGTTGGGTCTCCGCGAGCTCGCTGCCGCGCGCGTCAGCCTCCTCGCGCGCCGCGCCGAGCGCCTCGGCGAGGCGGTTGGCCTCGTCGCGTTGCTCGCGCGCCTGGGTGCGCGCGGCCTCGAGCTCCGCCTCCAGCCGCTCGACCTCCGCCGCGCGTTCGCTCTCCTCGGCCTGGCCTTCCTCGACGCTGGCGCTGAGGGCCTGGATCTCCGCAGCGGATGCTTCGAGCTCGCTCCGCGCCTCTGTAAGCGCGGCCATCCGCGTGTCCGCCAGCTCCCGCGACGCCGTGAGCTGATCGGCCAGCCGGTCTGCCTCGTCGCCGTGCGATCGCGCACGGTTGCGCGCGTCCTCCAGCTCGGCCGAGAGCCGCGCCACCTCCGCGTCCCGGTCGCGCGCCTCTTCGCCCAGCCGCTCGACTTCCTTGCCGAGGCGCTCGTTCTCCGCACCGCGCTCGTCCGCCTGCTCGCGCGCAGCACCGAGCTCCGACTCCAGGCGCTCTGACTCGGTGCTCCGCTCCTCGAGCTCCGATCGGACTGCCTCGAGCTCGTTGACGAGTCGCGCGACGTCGCTGCGCCGCTCGGACACCTGCTCCCGCGCGGCCTCCAGCTCCGCCTGCGCTCGCTCCGTCTCAGCGCGCGCGGCGTCGCGCTCTGAGGCCACACGCTCGACGTCGCTGCTCCGCTCGGAGGCTTCGGCCCGCGCGCCTTCCAGCTCGTGCTCGAGACGCTCACCCTCCGTGCGGGCCGCGTCCAGCGCGTCGCCCAGGCGCTGGAGCTCGGAGGCCTGCGACTCGGCCTCGGTGCGTGCGGCCGCCAGCTCGGCCTCGGCCCGATCGACCCGCTCCGAGCCGGCCTCCAACTCCGCGACCAAGCGCTCGTTCTCGGCGGCGCGCTCCACCGCCCGCTTGCGCTCAGCCTCGACCTCCGCCTGCAGACGCGCGGCATCAGCACGCGCCGCCTCGAGCTCAGCTTCGAGTCGATCGACCCGCTCCGAGCCGGCCTCCAACTCCGTGGTCAGGCGCTCGTTCTCAGCGGCGCGCGCCTCCGCCTGTTCGCGCTCAGCCTCGGCCTCCGCCTGCAGACGCGCGATGTCGGCACGCGCCGCCTCCAGCTCCTCTCCCAACCGCTTCGGCTCGGCCTCCGCGGCGGCGACGCGCTCGTCCGCCTCGCGCCGCACCGTGCGCAGGTCGCGAGCGAGGCGCTCGATGTCGTCGGACCGCGCCTTGGCCTCGCGCTCGCGACGCGCCGCTGCCTCGCGCGCCGACGTGAGCTCGCCCCGCAGCCGCTCGAGCTCGCGATTGCGCTCGTTGACCTCGCCGGCACGCACGCGCGCCTGCTCGCGCGCAGTCTCCAGCTCCGTGCGTGCGCGCTCGAGCTCCGCAGCGGTGGACTCTGCATCGTCCGCCTGCCGTCGCGCCTCCTCGAGCTCGGCACCCAGCCGTTCAGTCTCCGCCTGCGCCGCGTCGCGCGCCGCCGCCAACTCCGCCCCGGCCGCTTCGCGCTCGCGCAGCTCCTGCCGCGCAGCCTCGAGTGCCGCCTGCGCCGTGCGCGCCTCCTCCTCCGCGCCACGCCGGGCCGCCTCGAACTCCTTGCGCGCAGCGGCGACGTCCGAACGCGCTCGCTCCGCCTTCACACGCGCAGCCCCGCTCTCGGCGAGAGCCTGCTCCGCCCGCGCGGTCGCCTCTCGCTCCGACGCGGTCGCGGCCTCCGCGCGCGCACGGAGCTCCGCCAGCTCGGCCTCCGCCCGCTCCGCTCGCTCACGGGCGCTCTCCGACTCGCGCTCGAGCCAGGAGTTCGCCGTCACACGCTGTTCGAGCTCGCCTCGAAGCCGCTCGAGCTCCTCGCGTGCGGCCGCCACCTCGGGATCGACGGCGGGCCGCCGCGGCTTGGCGGGCGCTTCGTCGACTCCGTCGAGCACGACCTCATGCCCGCCCGCGACGAAGCGGAACTCGCTTTCGCGCCCGGTCACGAGATCGAGCGGCACGGGGAACCCCGTGTGCGCGTCGCCGGGAGCGCCGGGCAAGGGCTCGAAGCTCTGCACGCGCCCGTCGGCGAACACCAGCAGCTCCTCGGCAGCCGCCTCCACGCGCACCAGCGCAAGGTCAGCTCCGGCCGCGACGTACTCTGCGCGCATACGGGGCTAGCCGCGGTTCCGCGCGAACAGGCGGCTGAGGCGCTTGGCCTCGAGCGCGGCGGCATGCTCGTCGAGCGCGGCCGGGGTCAGCTCGGCCTCAGGCTCGCCGAACACCTCCTCGAGGATCTCCTCCGGATCCTCGACGCCGAGCTCGTCGCGCAGATAGGTCTCGACGTCCTCGCGTGAGGCACCGTCCTGAGCCATGTCCACCGCGGCGAGCCGTGCACTCGAAGCGCGGCGCGCCGACGCCGTCTGCTCCGTGTTTTCCCCCTCCTCGTCGAGCCCGGCCACGCGGAGGGTGTCCGCGAGCTTGGCCCACTGCCGGCGGATCTCCGCCGCCTGCTCGAGCAGATCGTCCGCCACGGCGCTCAGCTGCCCGCGCGCGGCCGCCAGTGTCAGCCGCGAGCGGTCGAAGTAGGTGCGCACGCGCAGCGGCTTGCCGCCGCGACCGATTTCCCACACGTGCGAGAAGGGCAGCTCCCACTCCTCGTCACCGCCGGCCGGACGACCCCTCATCACGCCCGTCACGACAACCCGCGACCCCGCCTCGACCATCTCCTCGCCCTCGATCGTGAGACCGTCGAGCAGCCGCTCGAGCGGCTCGAGCACCCGCGTGCGCACCTCGAGCGCGCCGCGGTGCGTGCCCGAGAGCGGGTAACCCGGCAGATCCGGCTCGACCCACTGGAATTCCTCGCTGAGCAGCGCAAGCAGGGGCGAGCTGTCGCCCCTGCCGAGTGCCTCGTAAGCGGTGCCGAGCGTCCAGTCGGGCAAGGCCCGAATAGTAGGCCCTGCGGCGGGCTTCTAGGACTTCGCCTTGTAGTAGTTCGCGTTCATCTCCGCGAACTTCTGCCATTCCTCCGGCAGCTGGTCCTCCGCGAAGCAGGCATCCACCGGGCACGCCTCGACGCACGCATCGCAGTCGATGCACTCGTCGGGATCGATGTAGAGCATCTCGACCTGGTCGTAATCCGGCTCGTCAGGGGTCGGATGGATGCAATCGACGGGACACACCTCGACGCACGAGTTGTCCTTGGTGCCGATGCAGGGCTCCGCGATGACGTAGGCCATGTGGTCCAGTTGCTCCTTTCGGGTCCAGCGGGCGCCCGATCATAACTACAGTGAGTGCGTGGCCATCACCTCGCGAATGTTGCGCCAGCGCGGTCAGCGACAGGCGAAGGAGCTGGGAATCGACCCGGCCCGCGTGCCGCCCGGGCAGTACCTCACAGACCGCTTTCCGGTGCTCACGGTCGGCCCGAATCCGGACTACGACCTGTCGAGCTGGGACTTCTCCGTGTTCGGCGAAGTCGAGAACCCCCTGACCCTCTCCTGGGACGAGCTTCACGAGCTGCCGCAGAAGGAGGTCGTGACCGACATCCACTGCGTCACGCGCTGGTCGAAGCTCGACACCACGTGGCGAGGCGTGCCGGTCTCGGAGGTGCTCGATCGCGCGGGCGTGAAGCCATCCGGCGCGCACGTCATGGCCTACTCGGACGGCGGCTACACGACGAACATCCCGCTGAGCGCGCTCTACGACGACGACGTGCTGCTTGCTCACACCTATGGCGGCGAGCCGCTCGAGCAAGACCACGGCGCGCCGCTGCGGCTGCTCGTGCCCCGGCGCTACTTCTGGAAGTCGGCCAAGTTCCTGCGCAAGCTCGAGGTGATGACCGAGGACCGCATGGGCTTCTGGGAGCTGAACGGCTACCACAACGACGCCGATCCCTGGCAGGAACAGCGACACTGGTTCTAGCTTGATTCTGCTCACCGGGGCTACCGGCAACATCGGCACAGCCGTGCTGCGACGGCTGACGGCAAAGGGCGAGCGCGTGCGCTGCCTCGTGCGCGACCCGCGGCGCCTGGGCTCGGAGCGCGTACGCGTTCAGATCGCGCTCGGCGACCTGGCGGACCCGGCCTCGTTCCGGAACGCTCTGCGCGGCGTCGACACCGTGGTGCACCTGGCCGCCGCGATCCGCGACCAGCCGCGCGCGTCGATCGAGGAGCTCAACGCGGTGGCCACGTTCCGGCTCGTGCAGGCCGCCGAGCGCGCCCGCACCAAGCGCTTCATCTTCTTCTCCGCGATCGGGGCGAGCATGCACCAGCGCTCGCGCTTCTTCCGCGCGAAGGCGCTGGCCGAGCAGGCCGTCGAGGACTCCGACCTCCAGTCGACCACGTTCGCGCCCTCCATCGTCTACTCGCCCGGCGACCCGTGGATCACGCTGCTCAGACGGCTGTCGTTGCTGCCGGCGCTTCCGGTGTCGGGTTCGGGCCGCGCGGCCTACCAGCCGCTCTGGGCCGAGGACGCGGCCGACGCCGTGCTGGCGACGCTGGACGGCCGGCCTGCGGCTGGCGGCCATCAGCGCTTCGAGCTCGCGGGCCCCGAGATCCTCTCCTACGACGACATCACGAGGGTCGCGCTGCGCTCGTTCGGCCGCCGGCGCCGGCTCCTGCACGTGCCCCTGCCGATCGTGCGCGCGGGGCTGCGCTCGCTCGAAGCGGTCGTCCACGACAAGGCGTTCGCCACGTGGGAGGAGGCGGAGCTGATGGAGATCCCGATGACCACGGAGCGCGGCACCGCCGACGCCGAGTCGCTCGGGGTGCATCCGCGGCGGATGGCGGCGGTGCTGGGCGCCGCCTAGCGCCCGACGTACCCGATCATCCGGTTGGTGAGCGCGCCCACCAGGCGCAGCTCATCGCCACTCGGGGGCGGCGTGTCGCGCAGGCGCGGGAGGACGCGGCGCAGCAGGCCCGCGTCAGCGCGCTCCACGAACCCTGCGGCGATTCGCGACGCCTCGCGCACGAGTGACGGCTCAACGCTCCAGACGGTCTCGAAGCGGCGCGCGCGATCGGGCACGTCGTCCTGGCCCGGACGCTCCCACGCGGCTAGAAACGCCCCGTAGTCCGGCGCGTCGCAGATCAGCGACCACTCGCGGCCGAACGGGTCGCCGCGGTCGATGGGGAGCTCGATCGGCGCGCGCTCGTCGTCCGGCACGCGCGCCTCAGGGAAGTCGGCGAACACGATCGTGCTGTGGGCGGTGAGCGCCAAGTCGCGCCAGCGCGCCTCCGACTGGCGCCAGAAGCGCTCGCGCTGGAAGCTCGCGAACAGCACCGGGCGCTCGGCGCGCGAGACGCACTCGTCCTCGATCGCGTGGCTGAGCCTGATCAGGGTCCACTTCGGCAGGACGTAGGCCTGGAGGTCGGGCCGGCGGCGGCGCAGGCCGGCAAAGATCGACACCTCGGGCGCACTTGCAACCTCGCGCGCGCGATCGATCGCGGCCTTCATCGACAGGCCGGCCTCGCGGTCGCGCGCGACCTGGCGGACCTGCACGATCTGGTCCGCGGTGTAGCGGCGGTGCCCGCTCGGCAGCCGCAGCGGCTCGGGAAACCCGTAGCGGGTCTCCCACATCCGCAGGGTGCCTTCGGACACGCCGGTTTCGCGCGCGACCTCGCGGATCGAGAGACCCTCTTCCACGGTCTGGGTCAAGCCGCCGTCTGCAGAGTCGCGCGTGCCTTGCGCAGCCCGAGCCGGAGCCTGCTCTTGGCCGTGCCGAGCGGGACCTCCTTGACGCGCGCGATCTCCTGGGCCGTGAGTCCGCGCCCGTACGCGAGCAGCAGCGCGTCGCGCTGGTCGCCCGGAAGCGTGTCGAGCGCGCCGAGCAGATGCTGCGACCGCTCACGGCGGATGACGGGCTCGGCAGCGCTCTCCGCGGGCGACGAGGTGGCGCGCGCCTGGACCTCCGCCCGCTGCACGGCGTGCTCACGCGCGGCCTGTGAGCGCCAGCGATCGAGCGCACGGCTGCGCGCGAGCATCGAGACGTAGCTCGCGAGCGATCCGCGGGCGGGGTCGTACGAGTCGGGCCTCAGCCAGAGCTGCACGAACACATCCTGAACGACATCCTCGGCGGCGGCTTCGTCGCGAAGGACACGCTTCGCCGAGGCGAGGGCGAGAGGGGCGAGCTGGCGGTAGTTCTCGGTGAACTTGCGCAGGTTCTGGAGTTCAGACGGGAGCATCGGGCAATTCCTCGTGTTGAGGGTTAGTTGAACAAGTTGTACAGCTTCTTTCCGATTAGTTCAACAACAAACCTCAACATTTTGTGGAACGAGGAAGGGAGGAGGGAGGAAAGGGGGGCTCTGCCGCGCCGCCCTTTCCCCTTTCCCCTTTCCCCCTCCAAACGCAGAAGGGCCCGGCGTGTGCCGGGCCCTTCGAAACTGCGATCTGCCGGAGGGGCAGGAGCTACATCATCCCGCCCATATCGGGCATTCCGCCACCGACGCCGGCGCCATCCTTCTCCGGCATCTCGGCCACGATGGCCTCGGTGGTCAGGATGTTCTTGCCGATCGAGGCGGCGTTCTGCAGCGCGGAGCGCGTGACCATGGCCGGGTCGATGATGCCGGACCCGATCAGGTCGACGATCTCGCCGGTCTCGGCGTTCAGGCCGTGGCCCTTCGACGCGTTGCGAACGTCGTTGACGACTACCGAGCCCTCGAGCCCGGAGTTGTGGGCGAGCTGGCGAACCGGCTCCTCCAGCGCGCGCAGGATGATGCGGGCGCCGGTCTTCTCGTCGTCCTCGTCGAACAGGTCGAGGTTGATCGCCTCGGCCGCCTGGATGAGCGCGGAGCCGCCACCCGGCACGATGCCCTCCTCGAGGGCGGCGCGGGTCGCCTGCAGCGCGTCCTCGACGCGGTGCTTCTTCTCCTTCATCTCGGTCTCGGTCGCGGCGCCGACCTTCACGACGGCCACGCCACCCGAGAGCTTCGCCAGGCGCTCCTGGAGCTTCTCCCGGTCGAAGTCCGAGTCGGTGTTCTCGATCTCGGCCTTGATCTGGTTGATGCGGCCCTTGATCGCCTCGGTGTCACCAGCGCCGTCGATGACCGTGGTGGTGTCCTTCGCCACCACGACGCGGCGGGCGCGGCCGAGCTGCGAGACCTGAGTGTTCTCGAGCTTGAGGCCCATCTCCTCGGTGATCACCTCGCCGCCCGAGAGGATCGCGATGTCCTCGAGCATGCGCTTGCGGCGATCGCCGAAGCCCGGCGCCTTGACCGCGACGCCGGTGAAGGTGCCGCGGAGCTTGTTCACGACGAGCGTCGCGAGCGCCTCGCCCTCGACGTCCTCGGCGATGATCAGGATCGGCTTGCTCTGCTGGATGACCTGCTCGAGCACGGGCAGGAGGTCGCGGACGTTGCCGATCTTCTGGTTGGCGATGAGGATGTAGGGGTCCTCGAGGACCGCCTCCATGCGCTCCTGGTCGGTGACCATGTAGGGCGAGATGTAGCCCTTGTCGAACTGCATGCCCTCGGTGAACTCGAGGTCCATGCCGAACGTCTGGCCCTCCTCGACATTCACGACGCCGTCCTTGCCGACCTTGTCGATCGCGTCGGCGATCACGTCGCCGATCTCGTCGTCGGCGGCCGAGATGGCAGCCACACGCGCGATCTGGTCCTTGCCCGAGACCTCCTTGGCCTGCGAGCGGATGTTCTCGACGACTGCGTCGACCGCACGCTCGATGCCGCGGCGGAGACCCAGCGGGTTGGCGCCGGCCGCCACGTTCTTGAGGCCCTGGCGCACGATGATCTGCGCGAGGACAGTGGCGGTGGTGGTGCCGTCGCCGGCAACGTCGTTGGTCGCGGTCGCGACCTCGCGGACGAGCTGGGCGCCCTGGTTCTGGAAGACGTCCTCGACCTCGATCTCGCGAGCGATGGTCACGCCGTCATTGGTGATGGTCGGCGCGCCGAACTTCTTGTCGAGCACGACGTAGCGGCCCTTGGGGCCAAGGGTCACCTTGACCGCGTTCGCGACCGCGTCTACGCCGGCCTCGAGGGCGGCGCGCGCCTCCTGGTCGTACTTCAGCTCCTTGTGAGCCATGTATTCCTCCGTCTAATTCTGAAAAGTTGGGGTGCTAGCCGGCGACCTTGGCCAGGACGTCGGACTCACGCAGCACGAGGAGCTCCTCGCCCTCGACGGTGATCTCGGTGCCGCCGTACTTGGAGTAGAGGACCTCGTCGCCCTCCTCCACGTCGAGCGGAACGCGCTCGTTGTCGTCGCCGAACTTGCCGTCACCGACGGCGAGGACCTTGCCGCGCTGCGGCTTCTCCTTGGCCGTATCGGGGAGGACGATGCCGCTCGACGTCGTCTCCTCCTCCTCTACCGCCTTGACGATCAGACGATCGCCCAGGGGCTTGAGCTTCATGCGCAACCTCCACAAACAGGGACTTGACTTCGCGGGTTGGCACTCTAGCAGGGAGAGTGCCAATAAGTTGTGAAAGTTTCGCTCTACGAGTGGAAATGGGAGGGAGGAAAGGGGAAAGGGGAAACGAGGGCGCTGACCCCCTTTCCTCCTTCCTCCTTCCCCCTTCTAGTTCTGCGCCGGAGCCTGCGGCCGCATGCGGTCGGCCATCTCCTGCGGGCGCTCCACGATGGCGGAGAAGCGCACAACCGTCACGAGGTCGTCCGGTGACACGGGGCGTCCGTAGATCTGCTCCATGAAGTGGACGGTCTCCTCGTTGCGGCGGAACTCGGGGTTGTCGTGCTCGATGTCGCGCGGCGACAGGTCCCGGACGGGCTTGACGTCGACCGAGTCGATCACCGCCTCGAAGATCTTCTCGCGCGGGGAATGCTGGAACCCGACGGTCACGAGCACGACCTCGCCCTTCTTGTACTTCGAGCTCTTGTCGCCCAGCCGGATCGTGGCGGTTTTGCGGCCGCGCTTGAGCTGGTCGATGAAGACGGGCGAGTAGAAGTTCAGGACGTACACAACCGCGCGGAGACTACCGGGAGGAAGCGGTTGCCGACAGCGCGGCCTTCGCCATGTCCTTCTCGCCGCGATAGGCCAGGAGGCGCGGCGCATCCTCGAGCGGGATCCACTGGGCGCCGTCCACCTCCTCGCGCTGATAGTCCCGCACGGTCCCGGAGACGTAGCGGAACAAGAAGAAGCTCACGACCTTGAACACTCGGTCGCCGCTGCGCACGTACCAGTACTTCACGTCTCCGAGCTTCTCGACCAGCCGTGCCTGCAGGCCGGCCTCCTCGCGAACCTCGCGCTCGGCGGCCTCCGCGGCGGTCTCGCCGGGGTCGATGTGCCCTTTCGGCAGCGCCATCACCGTGCCGTTCTTCACGAGCACCACGGCGAGGTAGTCGCGTCCGCGCATGCGCCTGATCACGAGCCCGCCGGCGGAGAACTCGCGGGTCAATCGGCCACCAGCGGCACGAAGCGCACCGGCACGACGCGATCCGCAGCGCCGTCCTTGAAGACCATCAGGTACTCGCCCTCGCCGCGGCGGACGGGGCACACGAGCGGAGCGCCGGGACGAAGCTGAGCACGGAGCTGCGCGGGCGGCTCGCGGTCGGCGACGGCCGTCACGAGGATCGCGTCGAACGGCGCCCGGTCGGCCGCGCCCTTCGTGCCGTCGGCCCGGCGGACCTCGACGTTGTCGTAGCCGAGCTCGTCGAGCACGCGCCGCGCCTGCTCCGCCAGCGCCTCGTGCCGTTCGATCGTCACGACGTGGCCGCAGCAGCGCGAGAGAACCGCGGCGCCGTAGCCCGAGCCCGTGCCCACCTCGAGAACGCGCCGGTCGGGCCCGGGCTCGGCGAGCATCGTCATGCAGCCGACGATCCACGGCTGCGACATCGTCTGCCCCTCGCCGATCGGCACCGCGCCGTCGCGGTAGGCGTCGCCGCGCACGTCCTCCGGCAGGAAGCACTCGCGCGGGACGTCGCTCATCGCCCGCAGCACGAGCTCGTCCTCGATGCCGCGGTTGCGCAACTGGCGCTCCACCATCCGCTCGCGCCGGCTGCGGTAGCGCTCAGTAGATGTAGTTCCGGAGCGATTCAGGGTCATGGACCACTACCCGGCCCCGCCCCGTGGTTATTACGCCCGCGCGCTCGAGCCGGGCGAGGAAGCGCGACGCCGATTCGCGCGACGCACCCGCGAGCTGCGCGATCTCGGCCTGCGTAGCGTCGATCACGACGTCGCGGTCGCCGTTGCCATCGCTGCGCGCCTTCGCCTGGGCCAACAGCGCGCTCGCTACACGGCCCGCCACCGTCTGGAACGACTGCCGCGCGATCCGCTCGTTCGCCTCGCGCAGGCGGTCGGCCAGCCCCTCGAGCATCTTCACGGCGATCTCGGGGTGCTGGACGATGATGCGGCGGAGGTCGCCGGAGAGGATTGCCAGCGCCCGCGTGGGCTCGAGCGCCTCGACGCTCGCCGAGCGCGTCTCGCCGCCGAACATCGCCAGCTCGCCGAACATCTCGCCGGGACGCAACTCGGCCAGGGTGATCACGCGGCCGTCGGAGTGGCGCCGCGTGACCCGCACCGCGCCCTCCCGCACGACGAAGCACGTGTCGCCGCTGTCGCCCTCGCGGAAGATCGCCTGGCCCGGCTCGTAGCTGCGCGGGACGGCCACCTGGGCCAGTTCGCGGAGGTCGCGCTCGGAGAGGTCCGAGAAGAGCGGCACCCTCCCGAGGAGCCGCGCGGTGTCTTCCCCCGTTCCCATGCGCCAGATGATGTCAGCGGAGGCGGCGTGTGGGAAGCAGCCGCCGGATATGGCAACCTCGCGCCCTGAAGCGTGTTCTAACCGCACCCCCCATGAGACGCGTATTACTTTCATCCGCAGCTGTCCTCGCCTGCGCCGCTGCGGCCGCGCCGGGCGCCTCCGCCAGGAGCAGCAATCTCTGGGCCACGGTGAACGTCTGCGACACCGCCAACTCGCCCAACGCCATGGGCGTGCGCGCACGCATGCCGGGCGACGGGCGGCGTCACCGGATGTACATGCGCTTCGAGGCCCAGTTCAAGAACGCCAAGGGGCAGTGGGTTCCGGTGTCGGGCAAGGGCGCGTCGCGCTGGCTCTACGCCGGGTCGGCGCTCTTCAGGACGCAGGAGCTCGGCTACACGTTCTCGTTCGACGCGCCGAAGGCGGGGAGCAGCTACCTCATGCGCGGGCTCGTCCAGTTCCAGTGGCGCACCAGGAAGGGCGCGGTCGTGCGCCGGACGCACCTCTACACCGAGGGCGGCCACCCAACGCACGGCGCGGACCCGAAGAACTTCTCGGCGGCGCGCTGCACCATCAGCACGCCCGCGAAGTAGTCCTCAGGCGGGCGCGGGCTGGAACAGGCGCGGATCGTTGGTGATCACGCCGTCGACGCCGATCGCCTCGAGCTCGCGGATCCTGCGCGGGTCGTCGACCGTCCATACGTAGACGAAGCCGCCGGCGCCCTGCACGTGCTCGACGAGGCGCGCACTCGAGAGCAGGAAGTGGATCATGAGGCCCTCGCAGCGGCCGTCGCGGACGAACCGGGCCACGATCGGCGGGAGCCTGCGGCGCCACCAGCGCAGGTACAGATAGACCGCGGGCGCGAGGACCGAGCGCGTGTAGTCGCGCTTGGCGCGCGGGATCGACCAGCCGCGCCGGACGCCGGTGTCGAGCTCGCCGAGCTCGTCGATCGAGCGCATGTACGTGGTCGAGACGATCGACCGCTCGATGAGCCCGCGCCGCTGCAGCCCCTCCGCGACCTCGCGCTCGTAGCCGGGGATCTTCATGTCCACGTCGAGCTCGACCCCCGCATAGGCCTCGGTGGCGAACAGGTCGAGCCCCTCGTCCATGGTCATCACGTTCGGCCGCTTGGCGTCCTCGTAGTCGTGGGCGAGCACGAGCCGGCCGTCGGGCAGGCGCAGCACGTCGAACTCGATCATGTCCACGCCGTGCTCGAGCGCCGCCTCGAAGCTGGCGCGCGTGTTCCCGGGCTCCACGAGGTCGGCGCCCTTGTGACCCACGCGCTTCATCGCTGGCACTCGGGGCACCAGAACGCGGTGCGGTTGTCGTCGCCCTGGCCGCGCGAGCGGATCTTCGCGCCACAGCGGGGGCACGGGAGCCCGGCGCGCTCGTGGATCGTCTTCGGGATCCGGCCGCCGCGCTCCGCCGAGCGCCGCATCAGCGGCTGGATCCCGCGGACGATCGCGAGCGCCTCGTCGTCCGAGAGGTCGCGCACGCGGCGCCACGGGCTGACGCCGGCCAGGAAGCAGCCCTCGTTCTTCCACACGTTGCCGATGCCCGAGATGATGCGCTGGTCGAGCAGCGCGTCGCCGGTGCCGCGCGACTGGTCGTCGACGCGCAGCCGCCGCAGGAACTCGTCCTCGGAGAAGTCCTCGCGAATGACGTCGGGGCCGAGCATGGCCAGGCGCCGGTCGAACCGCGTACGGCCCTCGGTCATCAGCTCGAGCACCGGGCCGTCGAACTGCACGACCTCGTGGTCGTCGGTACGGATCACGAGCCACGCGCGGCGCGGCGACCGGTGCCAGCGCTCGCCCTTCCGGTAGACGCCCCACGCCCCGCCCATGCGGAGGTGCGAATGGAGGGTGAGATCGCCGTCGAAGCGCACGAACAGATGCTTGCCGTGGGCGTCGACGGCGCGCACGTCCCGGCCGGCCAGTCGCTCCGGCCAGTGGTCCTTGCCGTGGCGGGGATGCGGCGTCTCGATCGAGCGGATCTCGCTGCCCACGAGCGCCGCCCCCACTCGCCTCGCGGCGTTGTGAATCGTGTCCCCCTCGGGCATGTGCGCAAAGGCTAGGCCGTCAGCGTCAGCTTCCGCGGCGACTGCCGGAAGCCCGCCTCGATCAGCAGCGCGCCGAAAGGCGACCCGATGATCGACTCGCCGTCGAAGCGCTCCACCGCGATCTTCTTGATCCGGCCGCGGTGGACCTCGTCGGCCAGCGCCGCCAGCGCAGCGGCGATCCAGGCAGCGGGCTCGCCGCGCTCGTCCAGCGGGTCGCGCAGCGCTACCAGGCCCTTGCCGCCCCGCTCCACGTAGAGCACAGGCTCGGCGTCGATCGTCACCACATACGCGCCCGGGACGCGCGACGGTCGGCGGCTGCCCAGCTCCTCGCGCTTGGGCCACGGCAAAGTGGCGCCGTACGGATTGGCGGGATCGGTCGCTGCCAGCACCAACGTGCCCGCCGGCTCGTCGGAGCGCATGCCGCGCAGCCGCTCGACGGCCGCGGAAAGCGCGAACTGCGCGCCACCCAGCCCCTCGACGAAGTAGCCGCGGCGGGCGGTGCCGAGCGTCTCGAGGTTCACGAGCTCGCCGTACAGCGCGGCGAACCCGCCGGGGATGCCCTCCGCCAGCACGGTCTCGCGCGTGACGATCCCGTAGCGCTCCAGCAGGATCTCCGCGATCGCGCGCGAGCGCTGCGAGTACGACGGCGCCTCCGCGAACAGCGAGGCGGTGAGCGACCAGCGGCCCTGGATCTGCGGCGCGGCAGGGCGGCGCCGGCGACCGAAGCGGCGCTGCGCGCTCTCGCGCTGCGCGCGCGCGAGTGTGAGTCGTGGCGCACGGAGCGGCGCGAACGCGTCGTTGGTCACCTCGCCCGCCCACGCCAGATCCCACAGCGCGTTCTGCAGCTCCACGGGCTCCGCCTCGATGTCGGCGATCAGGTCGGTCCAGAATGAGGCTCCGCGATCGAGGCGCTCGCGAATCGCGTCGTGCAGCTCCCCCTCCGGGCGGTCCGCCTTCACGGGCGGCGGCCCCAGGAACGGGGCGTCGTCGCGGAAGTAGAGCGTCACCTTGCCGGAGTTGCGGCCGAGCGCGCCGGCGCCCACCCACACGAGCTCGCCGCTCGCGCAGAGCTGGTCCATCCAGGCCTGCGAGTACGCGCCAACGCGGCGCGGCAGCACGTCGCGCTCCCAGACCTCGGCCGAGAGGGCCACGCCCTGCAGCGGCACCAGCACCTCGCGCAGCCGTTCCACGCCCGCGCCGCCCGGAGGCGCCGAGTCCACGCCCTGCCACGACGGGATGAGTCGCGCCAGCGCGCGCTGCTCCGCCGGCTCGACCTCCTTGCGCAGCGACGCGAGCGACGCGCGCCGCAGCCGGCGCAGCACGTCGGGATCGCACCACTCGCGCTCTGCCCCGCCCGGGCGCAGCTCGCCGCGGACGAGGTCGCCCGCGCGCTCCAGCTCGCGAAGAACCGAGCTCGGATCGACCAGGTAGCGGCGCTGGAGCTCGCCGGTGGTGAACGGCCCATGCGTACGCGCATAGCGGCGGACGATCTTGCGCAGCGGCTCATCGACGCCCTCGAGGAAGACCTCGGGCAGCCCGCCCGGCGGAACGGCCCCGAACGCGTCGCGGTACAGCCCGGCGTCCTCCGCCGCCACCCAGCGATCGTCGCCGCCGATCCGCATGACCACCGCCCGGCGCTCCCCGCGCAGCTGGTCGAGCATGGCCGCGGAGTCGACGCCGTCGAGCGTGCGCGCCTCGACCTCGTCCGCGGTCAGGTCGCCGAGCGCGCGCAGCGTGTCGTGCAGCGAGTCGGCGTTCGCCGCGCGCATCCGCTCGCTCGTTCGCTGGAGGTCCGCCTCCACCTCGTCGAGCGCCGTTGCGTCGATCAGCTCGCGCAGCTCCTCCTGGCCGAGCAGCTCGCGCAGGAGGTCGCGGTCGAGCGACAGCGCCGCCGCGCGCCGCTCGGCGTTGGGCGTGTCGCCCTCGTACATGTAGGTGGCCACGTAGTCGAACAGGAGCGACGACGCGAACGGCGACGCGCGCGGAGTCTCGACCTCGACCAGTGAGATCTCGCGCCGGTGCAGCGACCGCAGCAGGCCGTCGAGCGCCGGCAGGTCGAGCACGTCGCGCAGGCACTCGCGGTAGGTCTCGAGGACGATGGGGAACTGGCCGTACTGCTTCGCGACCTCGAGCAGCGACTGCGCCTTGAGCCGCTGCTGCCACAGCGGCGTGCGCTTGCCGGGGTACGCGCGCGGGATCAGCAGGGCGCGCGCGGCGTTCTCGCGAAAGCGCGCGCCGAACAGCGCTGACGCCGACAGCTCGCGCACGACGAGCTCGTCGAGCTCCTCGGGGTCGATCATCACGAAGTCGGCCGAGGGCGGCTCGTCCGCGTCGGGGAGGTGCACGATGATCCCGTCGTCCGACCAGATCGCGTCGGCCTCGAGCCCCAGCTCGTCGCGGATCTTCGCGCCGAGCGCGAGACCCCACGCGGCGTGGACACGCCCGCCGAACGGCGACAGCACGCACAGGCGCCAGTCGCCGATCTCGTCGCGGAAGCGCTCGATCACGATCGTCCGGTCGGATGGGACCACGCGCGTGGCCTCGCGCTGCTCGCGCAGGTACGCGACGAGGTTCTTGGCGGCGCGCTCGTCGAGGTCGTGCGACGCGGCGAGCTCGGACGGCTCGGCATCGACGGCCCAGCGCGAGAACTCTCCCACGGCGCGCCCGAGGTCGACCGGGCGGCCGATCCCGTCGCCGCGCCAGAAGGGCACCGCGCCGGGCGCGCCCGGTGACGGCGTGACGATCACCCGGTCGCGCGTGATCTCCTCGATCCGCCAGGTCGACGCGCCAAGCAGGAACGTCTGCCCCGGCCGTGCCTCGTAGACCATCTCCTCGTCGAGCTCGCCGACTCGCCGGCCGTCTGGAAGGTGGACACCGAACAGGCCGCGATCGGGGATCGTGCCGGCGTTCGTGACCGCCAGCTGCAGCGCGCCCTGGCGCGGACGAATGGTGTCGGCCACGCGATCCCACACGATCCGCGGGCGCAGCTCGCCGAACTGCTCCGACGGGTAGCGGCCGTCGAGCATGTCCAGCACGTTGTCGAGCAGCTCGCGCGAAAGGTCGCTGTAGGGATGGGCGCGCCGGACGAGCTCGTGAAGCTCAGGCACGCTCCACTCCTCGCCGGTCGCGGACATCGCCACGATCTGCTGCGCCAGCACGTCCATCGGGTTGCGGGGCACGACGGTCGTCTCGATCTCGCCCTCGCGCATCCGGCGGACGACGACAGCCGACTCGAGCAGGTCGGCGCGGAACTTCGGGAAGATGCGGCCCTTCGAGACCTCGCCCACTCCGTGGCCCGCTCGGCCGATCCGCTGGAGGCCGGCGGTAACCGACTTCGGCGACTCCACCTGCAGCACGAGGTCGACCGCTCCCATGTCGATGCCGAGCTCGAGCGACGAGGTGGCGACGAGGCACGGCAGCTCGCCCGACTTGAGCAGCTCCTCCACAACCAGCCGCTCCTCGCGCGCGAGCGAGCCGTGGTGCGCCCGCGCGATCTCGAGCGGCGCCACGGCGGCCGGCGCGCCGTCCGGAGAGACGGCGCCCTCGCGCTCGGCGCGGCGCTCTGCCGCCAGCTCGTTCAGCCGCAGCGCCAGCCGTTCGGCGCCGCGGCGGTTGTTCACGAAGATGATCGTGGAGCGGTGCTGCTCCACCAGGTCCAGCAGCTCGGGGTAGATCGCGGGCCAGATCGAGCGGCTCGTGGAGTTCTCGCCGCCGGCGATCGGATCGATATCCCGTGTGTCCGGCTCGCGCATGTCCTCGACCGGCACCTCGATCCGCACGTCGAGCTCCTTGCGCACGCCGGTGTCGATGACCGTGCAATCGCGGCCGGTGCCGGCGAGGAAGCGCCCGACCTCGTCGAGCGGGCGCTGCGTTGCCGACAGCCCGATCCGCTGCACCGGCTTGCCCGCCTGGTGCTCGAGCCGCTCGAGTGTGAGCGCCAGGTGTGCGCCGCGCTTGGTCTGGGCGACGGCGTGGATCTCGTCGACGATGACCCAGTCGACCCCGCTGAAGATCTCGCGCGCGCGAGAGGTGAGCATCAGGTAGAGCGACTCCGGCGTGGTGATGAGCACGTCGGGCGGAGTGCGCAGCATCTGCTGGCGCTCCTTCTGCGGCGTGTCGCCGGTGCGGATCGCGACCGAGATGTCGCCGCCGATTCCGCGCAGCGGTGCGCGCAGGTTGCGCTCGATGTCGTAGGAGAGCGCCTTCAGCGGCGACACGTACACGAGCCGCGTGCGCGGCTCCGGCGACGGATCGGCGACGAGGCGATCGAGTCCCCAGAGGAACGCGGCGAGCGTCTTGCCCGAGCCGGTGGGCGCCGAGAGCAGGGTGTGCTCGCCGCGCGCGATCGCGGGCCATGCCTGGATCTGGGCCTCGGTCGGCTCCCTGAAGGCGCGCGTGAACCACTCACGTACCTGAGGGGTGAACGATGTGAGCGGATCGCGCGACATACAGCCCTCTAAGGCTACGAACCGACGGCGGCGGACGGATGTCCGATCGCACCCCGGCGCGCAGGGGCCGAGACAACTCAAGGATCGGTACGCCTCGAATGGGGTTGCGGTCCGCGCCACCCGAGCATGCACGCGGCCACCCACCACCTCCGGCGAGCCCTCGCGCTCGTCCTCGCCACGACCGCGGTTCTGGCGATCCCGGCAACCGCGCATGCGGCGTTCGCGACGGTGAGCAGCGGCAGGCTCACGTTCACGGCCGCGCTCGGCGAGACCAACGACGTGACCGTCACCTCGAGCGCCGACTCGATCCGCGTCGCGGAGGCCGGTCACCTGGGCCCGCTCCCCATCCTGATCGCCGGCACGGGCGGCTGCAGAGGCCTCGCCGCCGCGCTCGACTGCACCGGTGCGACCTCGGTCGCCCTCAACACCGGCGACGGCAACGACCGGATCTCCGCCCGCGACGGGGTCGTCGAGCGCATCAGCTGCGGGTCGGGCGCCGACAGCGTCGTCGCCGACGCGACCGACGTGACGGGAGCGGACTGCGAGAGCGTGGACCGTCCGGCGGCCCCCGCGCCCACCAGCTCCGGCCGCACCGATACGCAGCCGCCGCCCGCACCCAGCCCCCAGCCGTCGACCGGCGGTGGTGGCGCCGCGGCCGATATCGCCAGCCCGTTCGTGAACATCGTGGCGCCCGTGATCCCGCACCAGACGGTGGCGGTGACCCCGTCGGGAGTCGCGAGCGTTCAGGTGTCGTGCCCGGCAACCGCCGGTTCGTGCAGGGGCACCGTCGCCCTGGTGCTGGTGCGCAGCGCGGGTCGCGCCCGCATCGTGGCCGCAGCCAGGCCGACCGCCGGCATCAAGCTCGGTAGCGCGAACTTCACGGCCGCGGCCGGCACGAAGCCGATCGTCCGGATCCGGCTGAACCGCCGTGGCCGCCGGCGCATCCTGCGCTCGCGCCACACGCGCTGCCGCATCGTCGTGACGACGCGCAGCGCCGACGGCAAGGTCGTGACCACCACGCGCGACCTCACCCTGCGGGCCCGCAGGACCGCGAAGAGGCGCCACCGGTGACCCGCGCCGTCCGGGCGATTCAGGCACTCGCCGTCGGCGGCGTGATCGGCTACGGCCTGCAGGCGGCGATTCCGGCGTGCCGCGACCTCGCCGGGGACTCTTTCGAGGTCTGGAGCTACCCGGCGCTGTTCGTGCTGGCCGCGGCGCTGTGTTTCGCGCGCTGCGTGTACACGCGTGATCAGCGCGCCGCGTGGGCGGTGCTTGGCGCCGGCCTCCTGGCGGACGGCGCAGGCGACATCTACTGGAACATCGCGATCGGCGACGCCGTTCCTCCCGCGTTCACGCCGGCCGACGCGCTGTGGATCGCCTTCTACCCCGCGTGCCTCGCGGGCGTGGTGCTGCTCGTGCGCACCCGGCTCCAGAAGCTCGAACTGGGCATGGCGGTGGACGGGCTGATCGGCGCGCTCGGGCTCTGCGCGGTGGGCGCGGCGCTCGCGGCCGGCGCGATCATCGCCGAGCGCTCGCTGTACCCGGAGGACTTCGTGATGGACGCGGTGATGCTGTTCTGCGACCTCACCCTGCTCGGCGCTGCGGTGGCCGCGCTCACCGTGACCGGATGGCGTCCCGGCCGCGGACTCGGCCTCGTTTGCCTCGCGTTCGTGATGAGCGCCGTGGTCGACGGCTTCTCGATCTGGCAGGGCGCGACCGGCGCCGACGTGAAGAGCACCGGGATGGAGACGCTGCTGCCGGCGGCGGCCGTGCTGATCGGCGTGGCTGCGTGGCAGTCGCCGTCGGCGAAGCTGCGCGTGGCTACGACCGGGGTGCGTGCGGTCGCGCTGCCGGCGGCATTCGCCTGCATGGCGCTGGCGCTGCTCGTGGTGGATCTCGCGGCCGGCGTGAACGCTGCTGCGATGGCACTCGCGATCGCGACACTCGCTGCGGTGGTGGTGCGCATGGCGCTCGCCCTCGCGCAGCAGGCGCATCTGCTGTCGGCCAGCCGCGCGGAGGCGCACACGGACGCGCTCACGGGTCTCGCGAACCGGCGGCGGCTGATGGCGGACCTCGACAAGGTGGCCGCCAGGGCGGCGCTGGGCGCTCCGCATGCCCTCCTGCTCTTCGACCTCGACGGGTTCAAGCAGTTCAACGACTGGCACGGCCACCCGGCCGGGGACGTCCTGCTCCACCGGCTCGGCGATCAGCTGGTCGCGGCGATCGACGGCGACGGGCGCGCTTACCGCCTCGGCGGCGACGAGTTCTGCGTGATCGTGGAGGGCGCCGATACCGAGGCGCAGCGCGCGCGCCTCGCGGCCCTCGAGGCTCTGTCGGGCAGCGAGGAGGGCTTCGACGTAACGAGCTCGTGCGGCGTCGTGGTGATGCCGCGCGATGCCGCCACGACCGCGTCGGTGCTCCAGCTCGCCGACGAGCGCCTCTACGCGGAGAAGGCGCGGCGGCGCACGTTCGCACCCGGTCGCACGCCCTCTACGCGGGCACCGGAGCCGCTCGAGGTGGCAGAGGACGCGCCTTCCGCCGCGCCCGCCGAGCTCGACGCGTTCACGCAGGCGCTCGGCTCAGGAAGTCGCTCAGCGAGATAGGCGCGCGGCCGGTGAGGCGGCGGATGTCGTCGCTCACCATCTCGAGCTCCCCGGCGGCGATCGCCGCGTAGGAGGTCACCCAGCCCGCGACCTCCCAGTCGGGAGCGCCGAAGGACGCACGCGAGGCGTACGCCTCGTCCAGGGTCTCGTTCTGGAACGTCACCTCCCAGCCGGTGGCGCGGGTGATCTCGGCGGCGGCCTCCGCGAGCGTGAACGCCTCCGGTCCCGTCGCGTCGTACGTGGCGCCGTCGTGCCGGCCGTCCTCGACGAGCGTCGCCACCACCGCATCGGCCAGGTCGTCGCGTGCGACCGCGCTCACGCGCCCGTCGCCGGCAGGCCCGCGGATCACACCGTCGTCGCCGACCATCGACGGGATGAAATCCATGTACCAGCTCATCCGCACGAACGTGAACGACTCGAAGCCCGCATCACCGACGAGCTGCTCGGTATGCCAGTGGTCGCGCCCGAACGTGAAGGTGTGGTCGGGGCCGGCGCCCAGGAACGACAGGTACACGCAGCGCCGTACGCCCGCGGCCAGGGCGGCTTCCACCGCGCTGCGGTGCTCGGCGACGCGGTCGAGCGTCTCGTGCGCGGGAACGAGGAAGAGCGTGTCGGCGCCTTCGAGCGCGCGCCGCATCTCGTCGCCGGCCGCGTAGCCGGCGGCCTGGCTCACTTCGGCTCCGTCCAGTGCGGGAGCACGGCTCGCGTCGCGCACCACCAGGCGCTGGCGCACACCCTTCGCCGCGAGCCGGCGCGCCACGCGGCCACCCATCGCACCGGTGGCGCCGGTGACGGCGACCAGTCGCCTATCCGAAGGTGAAGGCGTAGCCATTGATGCCTGTCTGCGGTCGCAGCTCGAGGTCGTGCCGGCCCACGCGCGGCAGGTTCACGAGTGTGTACAGCCGCTGGCGCCGTACCGCGATCGTGCGGAGCGGCCTTCCGTCGAGCAGCACACGCAGCTTGCGCGTCCGCCCCGGCGATCCGAGCACCAGGTACACGTGCCGCGCCTGGAAGCGCGCGAAGAGCCGCGCGCCCTGCTCGGCTGTCGCGCTCTCCGGCGTGATCTTCCAGACGCCCCGGTACGCGAAGCCGTTCAACGGCAGCCGCGGCGCGCCGCCGTAGAAGCGCGTGAAGCCGTTCGTGATCCTCCGGTCGAAGCCCTGCGCGCGCAGCGAGCCGAGGTACGTCTCCGGTGTCGCGAGGCCGCTGGGCGTGATCACGTGCGCGCGCGACATCCCGCCGAGGCGCGTCCGGCCCGCCTCCGCCAGCAGGCCGCGGATGGCCCGCTCCGTCTGGCCGTAGTCGCCCTCGCCGAAATGCACGTGCCGCACCTGGCCGTTGGCGTCGATCAGGTACTCCGCGGGCCAGTACTCGTTCGAGTACGCGTTCCAGGTGGCGGCGTCGTTGTCCTGCGCGACCGGGTAGCGGATCCCGTCCTGCTTGATCGCGGATGCGACGTTCCCGGCGTCGTGCTCGAACGGGAACTCCGGCGTGTGCACGCCGATGATCGTGAGCCCGTCGCGGCGGTACTTCGCATCCCACGCCTCGAGCTGCGGAAGCGTGCGGATGCAGTTGATGCACGTGTAGGTCCAGAAGTCGATCAGCACGACGCGGTGCTGCTGCCGGAGCGCCGCGAGCGTCAGCGGTCTGTCGCCCGGCGTGTTGAACCAGCGCTGCGTGCCCTGGATCTCCGGCGCGGGCCCGTAGTGCGCGAGCCCCGACGGGCGGCCGCGGACGGCGGCGAGCGCCTTCGAGACGGACTTGCTGCCCTCGAGGCCGCCGGTCGGGTTCACGAGGAAGCTCGGCAGGTCGCTGGCGATGGCGTTCTGGAAGCGCGTGTCGAGGTTCGCGAGCATCAGCACGCCGACGACCGCCATCAGCACTCCGAGCGCCTGCTGCACTCGACCGCTTCGCGCGGACAGCCTCCTCATCAGGCGCCGGCCCCCGAGCATGAGAACGTAGAGCGCGACGGCCGAGCCGATGCCATACGCGAGCGCGGTGGCGAGCCGGCCTGCCGTGAAGGTCTGCGACGCCGACAGCGTGATGACGCCCGCGAGGATGGGGCCGGCGCACGGCGCGTACACGAGTCCGAGCGAGAGGCCGAGCAGGAACCCCGAGCCTCCGCCGGCACGCTGCGGCACGATCCGCGAGATCCACGCTTCGATCCGCTCGCCGACCGCGGGCACGGCGAGCGCGACGCCGAAGCCGATCAGGCCGGCAATCGCGAGCGTGCGCAGCAAGCCGTTCGGCAGCCCGAGCGCGTGGATCACGTACACGAGCGCGACGGTGGCGAACGTGAAGGAGACGGCGAGGCCGGTGACGATCCCGAGCGGCCGCCGCCTGCCGCCCGTCGCGCCCGCGGCCAGCGCGACCGGGAGGACGGGCAGAACGCATGGCGACAGCGCGGTGCCGATGCCCGCCACAAAGGCGAACGCGATCAACAGGACCATCTCCAGGAGTATCTACGTATGAAGCTGACGCTCGGTTAAGAGGTCAGCCGAGGACCCCGCGTGTGCGAATGACGGATGCCGGCGCGCGGCTGCCAAGGACGCAGGGTCGGCGATAGACGCTCTGCGTCATCGCGATCCGAGGACGCCGGCAGGCGGGCGTCCGGCGCCGTCAGGTGTGCGCGGGGGGTTCTCGGCTGGCCTCTAAGTGCTTCTCGAGCGTCTCACGCACCCAGCGGCGCGTATCCGAGTCGGCCATCCGGTAACGGCCGAGCAGCTCCTTCTGGCCTTCGAGCGGGAGGCCCGAGATCGTCCAGCCCACCGCCAGGCGCTCGAACAGCAGCTCGCCACGGCGCTGCCACTTGTCCTCCTGCGACGCGCTCGGCGAGGCGTCGAGCTTCTCGAGCTGGCGAAGCGTGCCTTCCGACAGCTCGTCGCGCACGGTCAGGACGTTGCCGTCGGCGTCGGTGTAGTCCGTCGTGGAGGCGGGCTGCTTGGGTGACTGCTGCTGCCGGCGGCGACTGCGGCGTCCCACTACGCGGCAGTCGTATGCGCGTTGCTCTCGCCGCCGCGCTTGCTGCAGTCGATCTGGAACCAGACGCACTGTCGCTCGCGCTCGACACCCCACTTGTCGGCCAGCTGCTCGACGAGGAACAGGCCCCAGCCCTCGTCGGCGTCGTCCGGCGGAGCGGTGGGCGGCGGGTCGAAGCCGGGCCCCGAGTCGCGCACCTCGATGCGCACGACGTCGCCGTCGATCTTCACGCCGAGCAGGATCGAGTCGTCCTCGTTCACCTTCGCGTGCTTCACGCTGTTCGTGACGAGCTCGGACACCAGCAGGCGGATGTCGAACGCGACGCTCGCGTCGAGGTGGTTGTCGAGATCCGACAACGCCAGCCGTGCCGCCGTTACGGCGTACGGACCACCGGCCAGCTCGAAGCTCATGTCGGATCGCATCGTGCGTTTCTCCCCCCCGCCGCGGGCTATCTTCTTCCCGAGCGCCGCGAATCATGCCAACCCGGGCGTCTCGGCGTTGTCTCGCCGGTCAATCGACGAGGCGGCTCCAGCGCTCCTCGATGTTGCGAGCGCGCCAGAAGACGGCCGCGGACACCCACGTGATCACGAAGAGGCCGACGATCACGTAACCGAGCGAGCTGAAGTCGATGCGCGCGATGGCGTTCCAGAAGCCGCCGCGCAAGTCGAAGCGCCGCGTGACCACCTGCATCACCTCGACGCCGCCGATGGCGAGTGCCACGGCCACCGACAGCGCCGTGACGGTGATGTTGTAGTAGATCCGCCGCACGGGATTGCCGAACGCCCAGCCGTAGGCCTTCGACATGAAGGCGCCGTCGATCGTGTCCATCAGGCACATGCCCGCGGCGAAGAGAATCGGCAGCGACAGCACCGCCAGGAAGGGAACGTGGTTCGTCGCGACGCCGGCGGCCAGCGCGAGAAGGCCCACCTCGGTCGCGGTGTCGAAGCCCAGGCCGAACAGCAGCCCGAGCGGATACATGTGCCAGCTCTTGCGCACCATCCGCGCGAACCGGCCCACGAAGAAGCGGTTCATGAACCCGCGGTCGAGGAGCCGCTGCTCGAGGCGCTCGCGGTCGAACTCGCCGGACTTCATCGCACGGAAGATGCGCGCGATGTCCATCAGCACGATCAGGTTGAGCATGCCGATCAGGAGCAGGAACACGCCGGACACGCTCGTGCCGATCGTGCCGCCGTAGTTCTGGAACGACGGGATCTGCGAGTTCACCGCCTTCGCCGCCACGGCGAGCGCGACGGCCAGGCCGAACACGATCGTCGAGTGGCCGAGCGAGAAGAAGAACCCCACGCCCATCGAGCGCTTGCCCTGCTGGAGGAACGTGCGCGTGGTGTTGTCGATCGCCGCGATGTGGTCGGCGTCGAAGGCGTGGCGCAGTCCGAACGTGTAGGCGAGCGTGCCGAGCCCGGCGAGCGCGACGTGATGGCGCGAGTAGTAGACGAACAGGCCCCAGCCGATCACGTGCAACGCGACGATGGCCGCGCCGAAGCCGCCGAGTCGGCGCCACTCGCCCGAGGTGAGGGCGCCCCTCAGCCGGCGCATCGGCGATCCCGCGCCGTGCAGTCGGGGCACACGCCGGCGATGGGCGCCTCGTCGAAGCTCGCGTCCCAGCCGAGCGCGGCGCTCACTGCAGCGCGCACCGTGGCCACGGCTCGCCGCCCGGCCGGCCGCACGGCTCCGCAGCGGACGCACGCGAGATAGGCGGCCACGTCGGGATCGGCCAGCGTGTAGAGCGCAGCGCCCTGACCTGCGCAGAGGCGGCGAACGACGCCGATGCGCGCGAGCGCGTCGAGGTTGCGGTACACGGAGCCCACGTCGGACTCCGGCACCCGGCCGTCGAGGCCGCGCGCTACGGCCTCCGCCGTGACCGGGCGCTCCGCGGTGGACAGTGCCGTGAGCAGCACGCGGCGAGCCAGTGACGCGCGCAGGCCGCGTGCGCGGACCGTCGCGAGGGCAGCGTCGAGCGAAGCCGTAGGGGCGAGCTTCATTTGGACTCCTCCATGACGCCGAGGCCGGACCAGGTTGCCCCGTGTGTCGCTCGTTCCTTCGCACGGCGAGAGCGTGTGGATCACCCGATCACCCCCGGCACGGCGCGCGCGGTGAGCACGCATCCGACCACCACGATCACGAGGGCCGAGATCGCGGGCAGGACGGCGGTCAGGCGGCCGGGCACGCGCAGGCGCGACAGCGTCCTCTGCGCGTAGACCACGGCCAGGCCGATCCCGGTCATCGTGCCCGCGAGGCCGAGGCTGAACGCTGTGATCATCACGAGCCCGAGCGGCACCTGGTGCTGCGAGACCGCGCCCAGCAACACCACCAGCGCCGAAGGGCAAGGGATCAGCCCCGCCGACGCGCCCATCGCCACGAGCCCTCTCCACGAGAGCTCGTGCTCTTCGTGGTGGTGATGGTGATGGTGGTGCTGCTGAACGCGGACGCGCCTGATCCGGCTGCGCAGGACGCCTGCGCCCACACAGACGACGAGCAGTCCGGAGATCAGCGTGAGCCACGGGTAGAGGTCCTCGGGCAGCACGTACTGCGACAGGGCGAGCGTCACGAGCCCGAGCGCGAACACGCCCGCCGTGTGGGCGACCGTGACCGTGGCGCCGAGAGCCACCGCGTGGCGCGCCGTCCCGCGCGTGCCCACGAGATACGCGGCCACCATGCTCTTCCCATGGCCGGGCGACAGCGCGTGCAGCGCGCCCCAGCCGAACGCCGCGAGCAGCAGGAGCACGAGCACGCCCTTGCCGCCGGACGCGTCGGCGAAGATCCCGGCGAAGCCGTCGCCCGAGCGGTTCTCCGTCACGCTGCCGCCGCCCTGAGCCCGCGGCGCGGTAACGGATCCGTTGCCGGACGTGACGTTGAAGCTCGCGGAGCGCTCGTTCAGCGGCGTCTTGATGAGGCTCTGCGGGTAGTGACGCAGGCCGTCGGTCGGGTCGTCGGCGGGCACGTTCGAGTGGACGTCGGTGCCGTCACCGGGGCGGATCACGACGGCCTTCCATCCGAGCCGGCCCGGGAAGGTCTCGTCGCGGAACTGCACGCGCCGGGGGTCGCGCACGCGCGCGGACAGCTCGAGCTCCACGCGCGTGGTGTGCAGTCCACCCTGGCCCATCGGAAACGTAAGACGCCCGCCCGGGGCGAGAATCAGCGGAACCCGTCGCCCGTTCACGTACAGCGCCAGGCCCCGCTCCGCCTCCGCCCGCTTGCGCGCGAGCACCGGCAGGCCGCGCTCCTGGAACGTCGGGATCTCGGCCTGGTCGATCGTGTACGCCACGTCCACCCGGTCGCGCGAGATCGTCACGTCGCTCAGGTGGTTGATCGTGAAGTTGCCGAGTGGGTGCGCCGACGCGACGGCGGGCAGCGCGAGCGACAGCACCACGACCCCGAGGGCGAGCCGCTTCACCGCAACTCCCCCTCGGCGCGCGGTGCGTAGAGCGGCGAGAAGCGCGGGTTCAGCGCCAGGGCGGCGCGCAGCCAGCGCCGCCCGAGGGGGCGCCGGCCTGCGCGCATCGCCGAGGTGCCCGCGTGGTAGAGGAACATGGGGTCGCGCGAGCCCAGGCGGAGCGCGCGTCGCGCCCATTGGACGCCCGCGCGCGGATTCCCTGCGCTCGTGAGCGCCCACCCGAGCGCGTCGGCGGAGCGCACGCTCGGAGCGTTCGCCCACGCTCGCCGCGCCAGCAGGACGGCGCGCGAGGGCGAGCCGTGATCGGCCTCGAACAACGCGAGCTCGGTGTCGGTGTTCACGCCGTTCGCGGCCAGGAGCCGCTCTTCGACGCGAACGAGTGCCAGGTCGCGGCGACCCTGCGCGGTGCGGCCCGCTGCGAGCTCGTCCTCGCCCAGCGCGATCACGTACTCGGGTAGCGGCAGCCGATCGACGACCGCTCGGAGGCGCCTGACGGCGGGCGCCAGCCGGCCGCGGGCAGCGTCGACCTTCGCCAGTCCGGCCTCCGCGGGCGGGTAGCCGGGGAAGCGCGCGAGCGCCTGGCGGTAGGCCAGCGCCGCGGCGGGCACGTGCCCTTGCACGAACTCGAGCTGGCCGAGCAGCGCCTGCACGTACGCGACGTTCTCGGGAGCGCTGCCGCCGGCCGACACCGCCAGCTCCATGGCCCGCGTGGCGCCGCGCAGGTCGCCGTGCAGCTCGCGCAGGTACGACACCCGCGCGTACGACGAGAGGTTCGGCTTCTCGTCGACCATCTGCTGGAGGGTGCGCGCGGCGGCGTGATACCGCCCGAGCTCCACCTGCGCGTCGACGATCACGCCGAGCGGCTTGACCACCTCGGGAGCCGCCCGGTGCGCCTGGAGCCCGTACTCGAGGCCGAGCTTGAAGTCATGTCTCGCTAGAGCGAGCGTGCCGAGTGAAGTGAGGACCGCCGGCGTGCGCTTGACCCCGCGGAGCACACCCTCGGCGCGCGTGTAGTACGAGGCGTCGCCGGTGTCGCGGACGTGCTGCAGGTCCTTGTCGGCGACGAGCGATAGCTCGTCGGGGGATTGGTGATTAGTGACTAGTGATTGGTGATTAGTGACTCGGTTCAGCGTCGAGAACAGCGCCACCGCCCCTGCGAAGACAACAGCAGTCAGCAGAAGGAAGAGAGGGCTAACGCGCTTTCTGGTCAACATCTCTCTGCCTTCTGCTTTCTGCTTTCTGCCTTCTCTACGGCTGCGCCGGTGTCGGCGCGTGCCCGGGCTCGTTCCGCTTGATCTCGGAGTCGAACCCGGCCCTCGGCGGCGCCACGTACGGGAACGCCGTCAGGAACGGCTTGTCGTTCTGGTCGACGCCGTCCCCGAGCGGGAGCTTGTGCCCGATCAGGAAGCCGCCGACCACGCGCAGCTCGATGTCGACAACGTCGTCACCGAGCCGGCGGCCGTTCGGGAACCCGGCCGTGTCGCCCGCGAGCACGCCGAACCGGTTCGGGTTCGCGGCGGGTGGGACGCCCAGGTTGATCTTCAGCGTGTCGGCCGCGGCCGGGTGGCTGGAGATCTGCGTGAGCCCCGGGATGCCCGTGAGCAGCGCCGTCACGATGTCCGTGCGGTTGGTCTGCTTCACGCCCAGGTTGAACAGCACGTTCATCAGGTGCGCGAGCTCCGGCTTGAGCACGTACCGGCCGTAGTTCTTCGCGTCGTCCTGAGGCTGCGTGCGGTTGAACTGGTCCTTCTTCCCTAGCGGGATCACGACCTCGTTCACCAGCGGGTTGCCCAGCCGGCTGATCTGCACCCACGGCCCGTGCGAGCCCTTGCCCGTCACGTCGTCGGTCACCTGGAAACGGCGCCGTTCGGTCGACGACCAGACTCCGACCACCGCGTTCGACGCCTTGGGCCCGCTGACCGCCTTGTGGTCACGCGTGACCTGATCCTCCGGAACCTGGAGGACGATCGAGTTGACGTTGTAGCCGGCGAGGTCGTCCTTGCCGCCGCCCTGGTTGCCCGTCCCGACGTTCGGCCGGAAGTCGATCGAGTCGAACGTCTGGCCGAGGTCGACGAAGAACGGGTCGTCACGCTGCCCGACGAACACCTTCCCCGCGCCGTGCGCCAGCGTGCGGATGCCCTGCTGCGCAAGCGCGCTGTAATCGGGCATCGTCTTCGGCCCGATGTTGCTCGGCACGACGGGCTGGTCGTGCGCGATCACCTTCTCGCTCGTCAGCTTGCCCTTCGCGTTATAGGTCTCGCGGGTGATCGCGTAGACCTGGCGCACGTTCAGGTTCTTGTCGCTGAGCGAGTGGACCGGCGGCAGCGCCACCGCGAACGAGTTCCGATTCCGCGTAAGCGTGCGGAACGCGAACTCGTACCGGATGTCGTGGCGCCCGTCTCCGGTGTTGTCGATGTTGATGTAGTAGTGGGCCTTCGGGTCGAAGTTGTAGAAATTCGGCCCGCCTGCCGGATCCTCGAACGGGATCCAGTTCGCCACGACCGTCAAGGCATTGGGCGCGTCGTTTGCCTTGAACGCGTAGACATCCGTGTCGTCTGCGGTCGGGTCGTTGGCGGTGTTGGGCGCCTCGCGGTGGCTCGAGCCGATGCTGAGCGCTGCCGCCACGAGGGCCGCGGCGATTACCGCCGCGATCAGCGAGAGCTTTCTCCTCACTGCCTTCCTCCTCCGGACGTTCCGGGGACCGACCCGCGCCGGTTCCCCCTCTCGCCCGGTGTGCGCCGCGTGCGCGGCGGCGGATCAGGAAGGTGCTCGCAGCTGCGAGTCGTTCGCAGCTGCGGCGCGCGCGACCGAGAGCCGGTCGAGCTCCTCGCGCAGGCGTCGCGCGAGCGGATCGCCGTTCAGGATGGCGAGCGTCGCGCTGTTAGTGGCTGACCTTGCGCACCTCGCCGATGTCGGCGCCCGCGTGCTCGATGACGTCGTGCAGGAGCGCGGCCGCGATCACGTCCTCGGCGTAGTCGCGCACTCGCGCGACCCTAACCCAGAACGGGGACCGGCTCAAACCGCCGGCGGCGGCGCCATCTCAGGGTGCGATGCGTCGGTGAACTCGCGGAACAGGCCGGTGACCACGAACGCGACCTGCTCGCCGATGTCGACCGCGTTGTCGCCGATCCGTTCGAGGGCCCGGGCCATGAGCATCATGTGCATCGCCCACTCCCGCCGGTCGGGGTCGTCGCCGATCTCGATGGCCAGCTTGAAGACCGCGCGATTGAGCCGGTTGATCCGCTCGTCCTGACGAACGAGATCCTGGGCCAATCCCACGTCGCGGCTCTCGAAGGCGATCTTCGCCTGCGCCACCTCCGACCGGGCCTGCGCGCCCATCTCGGCGATCTTGTCGCGCATCTCGTCGTGTGCCGGCGGCCTGTGGCCGGACAGCGGCAGGATCTTCGCGATGTTCACGCACTGGTCGCCCATGCGCTCGACGTGCTTGATCACGTCGAGGATCGCGGCCACCAGGCGCAGGTCGGTGGCCACGGGCGCCTGACGCGCGAGCAGCGACAGCACGCCCTGATGCACCTCGAGGTAGCGGCCGTCGATCCGGTCGTCGTCCGCGATGACCATCTCCGCCAGCTCGATGTCGCAGTGCTCGACGGCCTCGAGCACGCGGTCGAGCGACTCGCAGACGAGGTCCAGGCCGCCGAGCGCCTGCTCCTCCAGCCCGGCCAGCTCGTGACGGAAATGCTCACGGGGCTGGCTTGCCATCAGCCGAACTTTCCTGTGACGTACTGCTCGGTTCGGTCGTCGTTCGGATTGGTGAACATCTTCTCGGTCTCGTCGACCTCCACCAGCTCGCCCGACAGCATGAACGCGGTTCGGTCGGCGACGCGCGCCGCCTGCTGCATGTTGTGCGTGACGATCACGATCGTGTAGCGCGACTTGAGCTCCTCGATGAGCTGCTCCACCTTCAGCGTGGCGATCGGGTCGAGCGCAGAGCACGGCTCGTCCATCAGGATCACCTCGGGCTCAACCGCAAGCGTTCGCGCGATGCACAGGCGCTGCTGCTGCCCGCCCGAGAGGCCGATGCCAGGTTGGTTCAGGCGATCCTTCACCTCATCCCAGAGGCCCGCGCCGCGAAGCGTCTGCTCGACCCGGTCGCGGAGCTTGCCGCCGCGCGCGCCGGTCAGCTTGAGGCCCGACGCGACGTTCTCGAACACAGACATCGTCGGGAACGGATTCGGCTTCTGGAAGACCATCCCCACCGTCCGCCGGACCGACACGACATCGACCGAATCGGCGTAGACGTCGACGCCGTCGAGCTCGACGCTCCCGTTCGAGCGCGCTCCCGGAATCTCCTCGTGCATGCGGTTGAGGCAGCGAACCATGGTCGACTTGCCGCACCCGGAGGGTCCGATGATCGCCGTCACCTCGTTCGGCGCGAACTCGATGTCGAGGTCCTTCACGGCGTGTTGGTCGCCATACCACGCGTTCAGCCCGCTGACCGTCACGCGGCGTCCCGTCTCGGACACTTCGCGCCGTGGCTTGCGCTGCATCGGTGCGCCGCCCGGGCGCTTTCCTGCTCCTGTTGTGATCTCCGTGTCCATTGACTCCACCGTCATGCCAGTCGGCTCCTCCTTGAAACGAAGCGGGCGACGAGCGTGAGGAGCAGGATCATCAGAACGAGCGTGAGGGCTGCCCCCCACGCGCGTTGCACAAGGCGATCCTGTGCCTGCCCTACGTCCGCGAAGATCTGAGCGGGGAGCGAGTTCATCCGGTCCCCCAGGTGGAAGCTGGTCCCCTGCACGATCGTTGCCGTGAACAGGAGCGGTGCGGTCTCGCCGGCGGCACGGGCGACCGCGAGCAGTGTTCCCGTGAGGAGGCCGGGCAGCGCCGTGGGCAGCACGATCCGCGCGACCACGCGCCACCGCGGCGCGCCGAGAGCAAGCGCCGCCTCCCGCAGGCTGTCGGGCACGAGCAGCAGCACGACCTCGGCCGAGCGCGTGACGATCGGCAGCATCAAGAGCGCCAGCGCGATCGATCCCTTCCAGCCGGCGAAGCCGCCGCCCACGCCGGTCAGGATCAGCGTGATGTAGATGAACAGGCCGAACACGATCGACGGCACGCCCGTCATGACGTCGACGAAGTAGCGCACGGCCCTCCCGAAGCGGCTGTCGCGTCCGTACTCCGTCAGGTAGAGCGCCACGCCGATTCCGACTGGGATCGCGATCGCCGATGCGAGCAGCACCATCTCGATCGTGCCGAGGATCGCGGACTTGATTCCGCCCGGGTCGCCGAGGAAGTTGCCGTTCGGGTCCGTCGTGAAGAAGCTGCTGCTGAACGCGCCGAGCCCCTTCTTCAGGAGGTAGTAGAGGATCAGGACCAGCGGGACGAGCGCGAGCACTGTCGCGGCGCCGAGCACGCCGCGCATGAGGAGATCCTTGCGGCGGCGCCCGGGGCTGATGGCCACCAGGGTGGTCATGCGCTCACCGCAACCGATCCCGCGCCCTGCTGCGTCGCTCGGGCCCTGCGATTGGGCGTGCCCCTGTTCACGATCCAGCGCGCCAGCGCGTTGACCGCGAGCGTGAGCACGAACAGCACGAGGCCGGCTGCGATGAGCGCGGCGCGATGCGTCGGGTTGTTGGCCGCCTCGCCGAACTCGTTGGCGATGACCGCGGCGAGCGAATAGCCCTGGTCGAAGATCTGCTTGCCGATCTGCGGCGCGTTCCCGATCAGCAGCGTGACCGCGATCGTCTCGCCGATCGCGCGACCGAGGCCGAGCATCGCGCCGCCGGTGATCCCCGCGCGCGAATAGGGCAGGACCGCAGTGCGGATCATCTCCCAGCGCGTCGCGCCGAGCGCGAGTGCGGCCTCCTTGTGGTCGGCCGGCACGGTGGCGATCACCTCGCGCGAGATGGCGGAGACGATCGGGAGGATCATGATCGCCAGGATCAGGCCCGCGACGAAGTAGCCCGGGCCCGCGACGTGCCCGCCGACGAACGGCAGGAACGAGAGCTTGTCGGCGAACCACTGCTCGGCGGGCCGCAGCTTCGGGACCAGGAAGAAGAAGCCCCAGAGCCCATAGACCACGGACGGGACCGCGGCGAGCAGGTCCACCAGGATCGTGAGCGGCGCGCGCAGCCGGCGCGGGCACAGCTCGGTGATGTACAGCGCGGTGGCGACCGCCACCGGCACGCCGATCGCGAGCGCGACCGCCGACGTGATCAGCGTGCCCACCAGCAGCGGAAGCGCGCCGAAGACGCCCTTGGACACGTCCCAGCTGTTGTCGAAGACGAACCCGAGGACGCCGAACTTCGAGAACGCCGGCTGCGACTCGACCGTCAGGCGGACGAAGAAGTAGCCGATCAGCACAAGGGTTGCTGCGGCGAGGCCGGTGAGGCCCCACCGCAGCACCTTGTCAGGGACAGCTGCGAGCGGTGAGCGCTGGAGGGCCGGCGCGCGGCCGCTCGCGGTGATCGTCCCCGCTTCCATCGGCCTCCGCTAGCTCCCTGCCGTGAGCGGCGAGCCGTTGCACTGCAGCGTGTTCGCCGCAGCCTTGGTCTTCGTCAGGAGCGCGGCCGGCAGCTTCGCGTACTGAAGCTGGTTCAGCACGTTCTGCCCGTCGCCGAGGCCGTAGTCGATGAACTTCTTGACCCCCTGAGCCTTGCTCTTGGAGAGCCCAGCCTTGCACATGTCCTTGTAGACGATCACGAACGTCTGCGAGGAGATCGGGTAGGCCTGCGGGTTCGGCGCGTTGATGATGCTCACGCCGAGGTCCTTCGGGATCGAGATGCCCTCGCCGGCCGCGGTCGTGGATGCGAGCGTGGGCGCCACGAAGTTGCCGGCCTTGTTCTTGACCGAGGCGGTCGTGAAGTTGTTCTGAAGCGCGTACGCCTCCTCCACGTAGCCCACGGCCCCGTCCTGCTGCTTGACGGCGCCCGCGACGCCGTCGTTGCCCTTGGCGCCGGTGCCGGTCGGCCACTTCACGGTCTTGTCGGCGCCGACCTTGTTCTTCCAGTCGGTGCTGTAGTCGGACAGGAAGGTCGTGAAGCCCTTCGTCGTGCCCGACTCGTCGGAGCGGTGGATGACCGTGATGCTGGTGCCCGGCAGCTTCGCGCCCGGGTTGAGCGACGCGATCGCCGGATCGTTCCACTTGGTGACCTTGCCCTGGAAGATGTCGGCGACCGTCTTGCCGTCGAGCTTCAGGCCCTTGGGCACTCCGGAGACGTTGTAGGCGACCGTGATCGCGCCGAACGCCATGGGCAGCTGCACGCCCTCGCCCTTCTTCGCCGCCGAGCGGTCCTCGGGTGTGAGGGCGGGGTCGCTGGCGCCGAAGTCGGCCGTTCCGGCCTGCCACTGCGCAACGCCCGCGCCCGAGCCGACGGGCTGGTAGTTCACGGTGAGGCCCTGACCCTTCAGGTTGTTGCCCCACTGCGAGTAGATCGGGGCCGCGAAGGTGGAGCCGGCGCCGTTGATGGAAGCACTGCCACCGCCTGGCGAGGCGGTCGAGTTGTTGTCGCTGCTGGAGCCGCAGGCCGTGACGCCCAGGGCCAGAGCGAGGACGGCCACGAGGCCGAGCCAGATACGCAACTTCAAGGTCGCTCCTTGGTCGTATGACTGCACGGCGCGAGGCTCGCAGCAGCCAGCGCGGAGTCTGTTACCGGCCTGTGGCGGTGTTGTGAAAACCCTGTGAAAGCTCTGCGGCGAACCGATAGCCGAACCCGAAGTGGGTGTGGATGAAGCGCCAGTCGGGGACCGCGAGCTCGAGCTTGTGGCGTAGCTTGCGCACGTAGACGTCGACCGAGCGGTCGTCCTTGCGGTACGGCCGGCCCCACACGGCGGTGTAGAGCTCCTCACGACTCACGATGCGCCCCTCGCGCTCGACGAGAGCATCAAGCAAGGCGAGCTCACGGACCGTGAGCGGTATCGGCTGGTCGTCGACCCGTGCGACGAACTCGTCTGGCCTGACCTCCAAGACCATGGCGCCAAGATTCGCCGCTGGGCACGTTCCCGCCGTTAAAGCCCCGCAACCAGCATGTAAACAACCTGTGAATCGCGCCGTTGCCGTTGGCACGCTCACATAGACTCAGCAGTGAATGGACCGCCTGCGACTCGCCGTCATAGATGCGGACTCGGGCTTCGTGCGGGTACTGAACAAGCGCATGGCCGCCATGGGCTGGGAGTACCGGACGCTCGCGTCGCCCGTCCCCGCGGAGCAACTGATCGCCATGCGGCTCAACTGCCTCGTCGTGGATCTCGAGTTGCTCGGCCCCAACGCGTGGAGCTATCTCGAGCGCGTGTGCGAGCAGATTCCCGGCCTCGGCGTGATCGTCGCCACCCCGCGCTCGACCGTCGCCCAGCGCGTGCGGGGCCTCCGTCTCGGCGCCGACGACTGGATCGGCAAGCCGTGCCACCCGGAGGAGGTCATCGCGCGCGTGGAGGCCGTGGTGCGCCGCCGCCGCAGGGCGCACGGCGAGACCGACCGCAAGCCGATCGTGGCGGGCGAGCTCGAGATCCGCGGCGACCAGTTCCAGGCGTACGTCGGGGGCCAGAGCCTGGACCTCACGCGGCGCGAGTTCGAGCTGCTCCACCTGCTGTCCGGCACCCCCGGCCAGGTCCTGCCGCGCGAGGAGATCTACCAGCGCGTGTGGGGTTACGCGATGGCCCACGGCGACCGCTCCGTCGACGTCTTCGTCCGGAAGCTGCGGCAGAAGCTCGAGACTGCATCGCCGGGCTGGAGCTACATCCACACGCACTTCGGCATCGGCTACCGCTTCGAGCCGGAGGGCGAGGCGGCCGAGATGGTCGCGTCGCCGGCCGCACCCGCTCCCGTCGAGGAAGCGGAAGACATAGCTGCGCGCGTGTGAAGTTCCGCCGCCCGGTTCGCGACGAACGGCTCCTCGAGCTCCTTGAGGAAGCCGGTCGGAACGCAAGTCGGGCCACCGCGCTGCTCACCGAGATGCTCGCCGACTTCCCCGAGCGAGCCGAGCTCGCGCGGGACATCCTGCTGCGCGAGCAGGAGGGCGACCGCATCGCTCACGACGTGATCTACCGGATCGCGCGGGCGCCGCGCCGGGCCACGCTCGATTCGCGTGACGTCTACGACCTGATCCGCGCCCTCGACGACGTCGTCGACCACACCGAGGAGGCCGCCGACTCGCTCGGTCTCTACGGGATCGAGGCGCCGATGGAGCAGGCGCAGCAACTGGCGGACCTGCTCGCGCGCTCGGCCGTCGCCGTGGAGCACGCGCTCGAGCAACTGCACGACGGCCACGAGATGAACGGCGAGCTCGTGCAGATACACGAGCTGGAGAACGAGGGTGACCGGGTCTCGCGCGAAGCGATCGCGTCGCTGTTCGCGACCGGCATCGACCCGATGGTCGTGATCCGCTGGAAGGACGTCTTCGAGTCTCTCGAGCAGGGAATCGACTCGTGCGAGACGGTCGCGCACGTGCTCGAGGGGATCTCGATCAAGGTCGCGGGCTAGCCTCTCGCGCTTGCCGCGCTGGAGCCTCGCCGTCCCCATCCTCGCCGCCGTGCTCACCGCCGCGACGTGGGGCTCGAGCCCGCCGTGGCCCGTGCTCACGGTCGCCGCCGTCTTCCTGGCCGGTGCGGTCCTCGCCGCCGTGCATCACGCCGAGGTGGTGGCGCACCGCGTCGGCGAGCCGTTCGGATCCCTCGTGCTCGCCGTCGCCGTGACGGTCATCGAGGTGGCCCTCATCGTCACGCTCATGGTGGCCGGCGGGGACAAGACCTCGACACTGGCGCGCGACACCGTCTTCGCGGCGGTGATGATCACCTCCAACGGCATCCTCGGGCTGTCGCTGCTGTCGGCGACGCTGCGCCATCGAACGGCGTCTTTCAATGCCGAGGGCACCGCCAGCGCGCTCGCCACGGTCATCACTCTCGCCACGCTGAGCCTCGTGGTGCCGCGCTTCACCACCAGCCGGCCGAGCCCGGAGTTCGCTCCTGCACAGCTCGCGTTCGCTGCGGTCGCTTCCGTGGTGCTCTACGGGCTCTTCGTGGTGATGCAGACGATCCGGCACCGCGACTACTTCGTGCCCGAGGCCGGTCCCGAGGAGCACGCGGATCCGCCGACGAACCGGCAGACGCTCGCGAGCCTTGCGCTGCTGCTCGTCGCCCTCGTCGCGGTGGTCGGGCTGGCGAAGCTCGAGTCCCACCCGATCGAGCATGCGGTGCGGAGCCTCGGCGCGCCCCAGTCGGCCGTCGGCGTGATCATCGCCCTCCTGGTGCTGGCGCCCGAGACGCTGGCCGCGGTCCGAAATGCGCGCGCGAACCGGGTGCAGACGAGCATCAACCTCGCCTTCGGCTCCGCGATGGCGAGCATCGGCCTCACGATCCCGGTGATCGCGCTGGCCACGATCTGGATCGAGACGCCCCTCGTGCTGGGGCTCGGCGCGACGCAGGACGTGCTGCTCGCGCTCACCACCGTCGTCGCGGCGCTCACCATCCTGCCCGGCCGCGCGACGCTGCAGGAGGCGGGGGTCCACCTCGCGCTGTTCGCGGCGTTCGTGTTCCTCGCGTTCGTGCCCTAGCCGCGCGGGCGCACGAAGCCGGCGAGCATCTTCCCGACTTCGATCTCGGCAGTGCCGGAAGTGACGACGGGGTCGTTCGCCGCGAACTCGCGGATCTTGTCCTCGTCGTCTGCCTCGACCACGCCCAGTCCCCACGAGCCCGTGCTGTCGAGGACGGGGCCGAACACGACCATGTCGCCCGCATCCACGAGCGGCTGCCAGTACGCCGCGTGGCGTCCCATGATCTCGCGCTCCTCGTCGCTCATGTCGAGAGCGAAGTCCGGGCGCGGGGCTTTCAGCCTGAAGATGAAGGTGGGCATGCGCCGAAGGTTAAGTTCGATCCCCATGAAGGATCGTGCCTCGTTGCACCTGCCCGGCGGAGTACGCGCTCGCATCCACGTGACCGGCGATGATACGGGCGGTGCGTTCACGCTGCTGACGGACGTAGGCCCTCCCGGCTGGTCACTTCCGCCGCACCGGCACGCGAGGGAATCGGAGACGATCCACGTCACGGCGGGCGCGCTGTGGATGGAGGTGGACGGCGAGCGAAGGGACCTGACGCCGGGAGAGACGATCCACGTTCCGCGCGGAGTCCTCCACAGCGGCGGGACACTCGGCGACGACCCCGTTCATCGCGTCGTGGTCTTCGCGCCGGCGGGGATGGAGCACTTCTTCGAAGCCCTGGCGGTGACGAGCGATCCGGGCGAGATGCTGCAACTCGCTCGCGATCACGGCTGGACGTTCTCGTAGCCAGAGCCCGGCACTGCCACCCCAGGTGGCAAATGATTAGAACCCTCTTGTGTCGGGCACGACCATTCCGGGCACGCCGACGCACTCGGATGGTGCAGCGCTACCCCCGCTTCACAAGGACGGACGGGACGGCCCTGAGAGGCCGCCGGCGGACTTCCTCACGATCCCCTACATCCAAGGAGGACTGCTTCATGGCAGCCACCGATGTCACGCGTACGCGTGATGCAGGAACGACTGGCGTTGGCGCGACCGCGCGCCGGCTCACCACCGAGACGAAGGCGGCGTTCAAGACGACCGAGTTCTTCTCGTACCTCACTGTCCTCGTCGGCCTTCTCCTCGCCGGGCTCCTGACCAAGGCGGGCGACGGTCACGACGACCGCTTCCAGGCGCACCAGGTGTGGCTCTACGCCACGATCCTGACCGTCGGCTACATGGTCAGCCGCGGGCTCGCGAAGTCCGGCAGCCGCGAGCCGTTCGACGGCGACGACCGCCACTAGGTGATCCCGGCGGGGCGAGGCCGAACGGCCTCACCCCGCCGTCGCCAGAAGTTGCAGGGCTTTTTCGCCTTCACGCGGGGATAACAAGTCCCCTCCCGGCGTTGAAAAGAATCTGCCGGTGTGCCAAAGCGACCGGTTAGAGTGCGACACAGATGATCTGGCTGCTCCGGCACGGCGACGCCGCGGACGGCTCGCCCGACGCAGAGCGCCCGCTCACCAAGAAGGGGGAGGAACAGGCACGGCTGGCCGGCCAAGCGCTGAAGAAGCTCGGCGTGAAGATCGACGCCTGTCTCGCAAGCCCGAAAGTCAGGGCGGCGGACACCGCGAAGCTCGCCTGCGAGGCCTTGGATGTGGAGGTCCAGCTCGAACCGAAGCTCGCGGGTGGTCCGTTCCATGCGGAGGAGCTGGCGGCGGGTCTCGGCGAGGTCCTCCTGGTCGGGCACGACCCGGACTTCTCGGCTGCGGTTCATGCCATGACCGGAGCGCAGGTAAGGATGAAGAAGGGCGGCATGGCTGCCGTCGACACGGGCGAGCTGATGGTCATGCTCCGGCCGTCCGAGCTCAAGGCGATCGCCAGCTGAGCTGCGCCTGCGTCGACATCGGCTCGAACACCACGCGGCTGCTGGTGGCCGAATGCCGCGACGGCGGCGCGATCCGCGAGCTGATGACGCAGCGCGTGTACACGCGCCTCGGAAAGGCGCTCGGCCGCGACAAGAGGCTGTCGCCCGAGAAGGTCGAGGAGGTCGCGCAGGTCGTGGAGCGCCAGGTGCGGCACGCCCGCGAGCTCGGAGCCGAGCGGGTGCGCGTCGTGGCCACGGCAGCCATCCGCCAGGCCAGCAATCGCGACGAGCTCGTCGAGGCGATCGAGCTGGCGTCGGGCGTCCGGCCCGACGTGCTGTCGGACGACGACGAGGCGCGACTCGCGTTCGCGGGCGCCACGCGCATGCTCGCCGCGCCTCCCGACGGCGCGATCGCCGTCGTCGATGTCGGCGGGGGATCGACCGAGATCGCCATCGGCACCATCGCCGAAGGCGTCACGTGGTCGCGCTCGTTCCGGATCGGCTCGGGCTTCCTCGCCGACAGCTACCTGCGCTCGGACCCACCTGCGGCGAGCGAGCTGGATGCGGTGCGCCACCACGCCGCGGGTACGTTCGAGGGACTCCGCGCCCCGGCCGTCGAGCGCGCGGTGGCGTGCGGCGGCAGCGCGGCGTCGCTGCGCCGCATGGCGGGCGCCGAGCTGACGCATGACGCACTCGAGCGGGCGGTCCGGCTGCTGGCGAGCGCGCCGCGCGCGGACATCGCGGAGCGGTTCGAGCTCGACCCCGAGCGTGTGCACCTTCTCCCCGCGGGCGTGCTCATCCTCGACGCCGTGTCGTCCGAGCTCGACGTCCCGCTCAAGATCGGTGGCGGCGGCCTGCGCGAAGGCGTCGTGCTGGAGCTGGCCGCGCCCTGATGGCCAAGGCACGCGAGATCCCCGACCTGACGGGCGCACTGAGCTTCCGCGCGGCCGCGGCGGCGACGGTCGAGACGCGCGCCGCAGAGGTCTTCGAGCACTCCCACCACGTGCTCGACACCGAGGACATCGAGCGCGTGCACGACATGCGCGTGGCCACGCGGCGCCTGCGCGCGGCGATGGAGATCTTCGAGCAGTGCTTCCCGAAGAAGGAGTACAAGCGCGCGCTGCGCGACGTGAAGCGGCTGGCCGACACGCTCGGCGAGCGACGCGACCCCGACGTGCACATCGCGGAGCTCGAGCGCGTAGCCGCGGCGCTCACCAAGACCGACGCCATGGGCATACGCAGCCTCGAAGACGAGTTGCGTGCGGAACAGAAGGCGGGCAACGAGGCGCTGCGCACGATGCTGCGCGAGGTCGAGGAGACCGACCTGCGCGGGCGGCTCGAGGCGCTCGCGACCGCGGCGAGGACGGCAGCGTGAAGGCGCGCAAGGTCAAGGGCCTCGACCCCGACGGCCCGCTGGCAGAGAACGCACTGCGAATAGTGAAGGTCAGGCTCGACGAGCTGCACTCGTTCGCGGGCGCGGCGCGCGACCCGGCCGCGGTCAGGCAGCTGCACGACATGCGCATCGCCGCAAAGCGGCTGCGCTACGTGCTCGAGGCCACGACACCCGCGCTGGGGCCGGCTGCCGCCGACGGCGCGAAGCAGGCGAAGAAGCTGCAGGACGTGCTCGGCGAGATCCACGACTGCGACGAGTTCGCCCCGCGTGTTCGCGCCCATCTGGCGAAGCTGCAGGCGGAGGACGCCCACGCCGTGCGTGCGGCGGCGCCTCCCGACAGCAAGGACCTCGACCCGGCAGCCGCTAAGAGCGCGCCGAACCGCGGTCGGTACCGTGGGCTCGAGGCCCTGCACACGTACGTCGTCGCGCGCCGTGACGTTCTCTACTCCGCGTTCCTGCGCGAATGGGAGCGCGTCGGGAGCGACGGCCTGGGACCTGGCCTGTTGGAACGCCTCCACGGGACTACGATCGAACAGCGAGACGGAAATGACTGATGTCGCTCCCGAGATCACCACCGACGAGTCGCCGCCCATCCCGCTCGACTCGTCCGAGCTCTACTTCAACCGCGAGCTGTCGTGGCTCGACTTCAACGACCGGGTGCTGCAGCTCACCGATCACGAAGGCATGCGGCTGCTCGAGCGGGTCAAGTTCCTCTCGATCTACACGACGAACCTCGACGAGTTCTTCATGGTGCGCGTCGCCGGGCATCACGATCAGGTCGACGCCGGAATCGAGGGCCGCGGCCCCGACGGCCTGACGGCGCAGCAGACGATCGACTGCATCGCGGAGCGGGTGCGCGAGCTCGACGGGCGCCACTCGCACCAGTGGGAGAACGTCGTGCGTCCGGCGCTCGCCGAGCAGGGCATCCGCATCGTGAACTGCGAGCACTGCAACGAGGAGGAGCTGCGCGCGGCCGACCGCCACTTCCACGACCAGATCTTCCCGGCGCTGACGCCGCTCGCAGTGGGGCCCGGGCGGCCGTTCCCCTACATCTCGAACCTTTCGCTGAGCCTCGCCGTGTGGGTGCGCGACCCGGACAGCGAAGCCGAGATCTTCGCGCGCGTGAAGGTGCCGAAGGAGGTTCTGCCGCGCTTCATCCAGATCGGCCGTGACACGTTCGTCCCGCTCGAGTCGATCATCGCGCGGAACCTGGACCGGCTGTTCCCGGGCATGGAGGTGGTCAGCCACGACTTCTTCCGCGTCACGCGTGACGCCGACTTCACGGTGTCCGACGAGGCCGACGACCTGCTGCGCGCGGTGGAGTACGAGCTCCGCCGGCGCCGCTTCGGCGAGGTGGTGCGCCTGGAGGTCGGAGCGGGGATGGACGAACGGCTGCGCTCGCGGCTGATCGACTGGCTCGGCGTGGAGGAGCGGCAGGTCTACGACGTGGACGGGATGCTCGACCTCGGCGACCTCATGGAGCTGTACGCCGTCGACGGGTACCAGGACCTGCGCGACTCGCCGTGGTCGCCCGTCACGCAGGAGGCGTTCCACGCCGAGGAGGGCGAGAAGGCGGACGTGTTCCCCGCGATGCGCCAGCAGGACCTGCTCGTGCACCAGCCGTACGACTCGTTCGTGACGAGCGTCGAGCGCCTCGTCCAGCAGGCAGCCCACGACGCCAACGTGTTGGCGATCAAGCTCACCGTGTACCGCACGTCGGACGACTCGAACTTGATGCCGGCGCTGGTCGAGGCGGCCGAGCGCGGCAAGCAGGTGGTGTGCCTCGTGGAGCTGAAGGCGCGCTTCGACGAGCGGCGCAACATCTCGTGGGCGCGCGTGCTCGAGGAGTCCGGCGCGCACGTGGTGCACGGGCTCCCCGGGCTGAAGACACACGCGAAGGCGCTCGTGATCATCCGCCGCGAGGGCGACGGCGTCCGCCACTACGCGCACATAGGCACCGGCAACTACAACGCGAAGACGGCGCGCCTGTACGAGGACTTCGGCCTCTTCACGACCAACGAGGACATCACCGCCGACGTGGCGGAGGTGTTCAACACGCTCACCGGATTCTCGCGGCCGCGCCGCTACCGGAAGGTGCTGGTCGCGCCCGCCCACCTCCGCGACGGGCTGCTGGAGGAGATCGAGGCGACCGTGCAGGCCCATCGCGAAGGCAAGCCGGCGCGGATCGCGATGAAGATGAACTCGCTGGTGGATCAGCAGTGCATCGAGGCGCTGTACGAGGCGTCGCGTGCGGGCGTCCGGATCGACCTGAACGTGCGCGGCATCTGCTGCCTGCGCCCCGGTGTGGAGGGCGTGAGCGAGAACATCCGGGTGGTGTCGGTCGTAGGCCAGTTCCTCGAGCACTCCCGCATCTACTCGTTCCACCGCGGGGACGAGAAGCGCTACTGGATCGGCTCCGCCGACCTCATGCCCCGCAACCTCGACAACCGCGTCGAGCTGCTCGCGCCCGTCGAGTCGCGATCGCTTCAGCGTGAGCTGGAGGACACGCTCGAGCGCTGCTTCGCCGACGACACGTTCGCCTGGGAGCTCGAGCAGAACGGCCGCTGGCGCCGGCGCGGCGGCGACAACCGCTCGGTCCACGCCGAACTGCGCGAGCGTGCCCTGGAGCGGGCAGCGCCAGTACTCGCTGATCGCCCGCCGGAGAGCCCGGCGGCAGCGTCTACCTGACCGCTCTCAGATAGACGAATTGGCGGTCATATCGGCGCGCGCGGGTGCCGATACAGACCTGCCGATGGCTTTCTCCCTCCCCAAGCGGCTCGGCCTCGCCGACCGCGCTGCGAACGGCCGCACCGACCGAGGCGTGATGGCGCGAACGCTGATGTACCCCTTCGCGATCGGCGGGACGGTGTCGCTGATCGCCGCTGGTGGCGGGGGATCGCACGAGATCCTGCGGCTGGCCGTTTCGGCCGCCGTTTGCTGGGCGGCCGCGGCGCTGCTGCTCGGCGTCTATGACGCGCTGCCGGAGTGGGGCTTCACGGCCCTCTGCGTGGTGGGCACCGGGCTGCTTCTGTGGACCGTGTTCTCGGATGGCGACTCCGGCCAGGCGGTCGCGCCGCTCCTCGCCGTGCCCGCTGCGTACGGGATGTTCTTCCTGCGCAAGGCGGAGGCCGGTGGTGTGGCGGCCCTCGCCGCCGGTGGCTACGTCGCCGCCGCGCTCCTCGGCCCCGGCCTTCCGGCAGGTCGCGTGCTCGTCACCGCCGTCGGGGTCGGCGCAGCCGCCGCACTCGTGGGCATGCAGCGCGCGAACGCGAACCGCCTGATCTGGCGGCTTTCCGACGCGGCCGTCACCGACGCGCTCACCGGCTTGATGAACCGGCGCGGCTTTCAAGAGCTGATCGAGACCGAACTCGAGCGCGCGCGCCGCAGCGGCCAGCCACTCAGCGTCATCATCGGCGACCTCGACCACTTCAAGGCCCTCAACGACCGCTTCGGCCACGGCGCCGGCGATCGCGCGCTTGAGCAGCTGGCACTCATCCTCGACACCGCAAAGCGCCGAATCGACACGGCTGCGCGTATCGGCGGCGAGGAGTTCGCGGTGATCCTCCCCGACTCCGACCACCACGCCGCGTACATCCTCGCCGAGCGCATGCGCCGCGAGGTGCGCGAGACGTTCATGTACGAGCCGTACGAGCTCACCATCAGCCTCGGGGTGGCCACGTTCCCGGCGCACGGCACGAGCGTGGAGTCGCTGGTCGCCCAGGCCGACGAGGCGCTATATGCCGCGAAGGCGCTGGGCCGCGACCGCACGGTGGTCTACAGCGACGACCTCGAGGACACCGTTCCTGCCGAGCTCCTGGTGTCCCGCCGCCACGCCGACCGCAACAGCACCACCGTCATGGCGCTCGCCGACGTCGTGGAGTCGCGCGACCGCGGCACCACCGCCCACTCGCAGGCGGTGGGCCGGTACGCCGCCGCCATCGCCCGCGAGCTCGGGGTGCCCGAGCCGGTCGTCGAACGAGTCCGCTTCAGCGGCATCGTGCGCGACATCGGCAAGATCGCCATCCCCGAGGAGATCGTCCGCAAGCCCGGCTGGCTCTCCGCCGAGGACTGGATCGCGATGCGCCGGCATCCGGAGATCGGCGCGTCGATCCTTGCGGGCGCCGAGATGGACGACGTGAGCGAGTGGGTGCTCTCCCACCACGAGCGCCCGGACGGCACCGGCTATCCCCACGGCCTGAGCGGCGCCGAGATCCCGCTCGAGGCCCGCATCCTCGCCGTCGCCGACGCCTACGAGGCGATGACCAGCGACCGCGTCTACCGCTCCGCTCTGTCCCATGAGGACGCGCGCGAGGAGCTAGAGCGCTGCGCCGGCACGCAGTTCGACAAGCGGGTCGTCGAGGCGTTCCTGCGGGTGCTCGACGAGCAGTCCGCGCCGGGCCGCCTGCGGCTGGTCACCTAGGGCACCCCTCCGCTACCCTCACACCGCGCCAGCGGGCGTAGCTCAGTTGGTTAGAGCGCCGGCCTGTCACGCCGGAGGTCGCGGGTTCGAGTCCCGTCGCTCGCGCTTCGTTGTTTCTCCCGCTCACGCGCTGTTATTGCTCCGGCGTTACCTGAGCGAAGCGCTGGAACCGTGGCCCGATCACGGCCCAAACGTCAGCGGCGCCTCGTCCTCAGACCGGTCGCGCACGGCATCGAGAGCGTCTAGGCGGCTCGCGATGCCAGCTCCTGCGCCGTCGAGAAGCGCCCCGTAGTGGCGCTCGATCATGCGGACGCTGGTGCCCATCACACGCGCCAGCTCGAAGACCGAGATACCGGCGGCGAGCGCGTCGCTGGCGAAGGTCGAGCGCAGGTCGTAGATACGCGCGGGTCGCGCGACGCCGGATGCCTCGACCGCGGGCGCCCACTCGCGGCGGCGGAAGTTGTCGAGGTTCATCAGTTTGCCGCTGGGCGCTGGGAACAGTAGTGGCGTGTCGAGTCTCGTCGGTAGTGCTTCTAGCGCGGCGATCGCACGACGGCTGAGCGGCACCTGACGGCGCGCGCCGCTCGTCTTGCCCAGCTCGACGACCTCGAGCGGCGTGTCCTTGTGCTTGCCGCCGGTCACAGTGCGAACGACGTTCAGGACGCCGGCACTTCGAACCACGTCGCGGCGTTCGAGTGCCTGCCATTCCTCCGGGCGAAGCCCCGTGGCCGCCGCAAACGCAGGTAGCGGTGCGTACACCGGTGACAACTCCAAGCCGAGCGCGTCGACCTCTACCCGCGTGAAGGTACGCACCGCGCGCGGCGCCGGCTGGCGATTGCGGCCCGCGAGCTTTGCCGGGTTTCGGGTCGTATAGCCCCACCGGACTGCGGCCTCGAGCGTCTGGCGGAGGGCCTGGACAACGCCGTAACGCGAGCGTTCGGGTAAGCGTGCCTGCCACGACGCGATCTCGCCGCTCATTCGCTCGAGGTCACGTAAAGGAATGTCTCCGAACGCGCAGAGCGCGCATCGGCATGTCTTCGGCCTGGCGCGCGCGGGACTATGCGCGAGCCGCTCTCGCAGCGTGGCGATCGTCCGGGGCCGGACGGTTGCACCGTGGCGTTCGAGGTAGAGCGGCACGAACTCCGCGAGAGTAAGCGCGGGCAGCTGCGGCCCCTCGCCGCGGAGCTGAGGCTCGATGACCTTGCGGTAATGATCAAGGGCGGCACTCTTGGTCGGGAACGGCGACCGCCGCCGTCGAGCTCCGGCTGCGTCGTAGTAACGCAACCCCCACATCCCGTTACCCAACTTGTAGGCGCTACCGCGCTGTACTTGTGGCATGTTCGATCTCTCCTCGGCGAGGCGGACAGCCTATGCCGCCTCCGGCTGGGGCACGAGCGGCGCAACGTGTCGGCTCCCACCGATGTTGCGGCTGTCGAGCCAGCGTTCAATCTCGGTCGCCCGGTAGCGGATGGCGCCGCCCGGTAGCCGGATCGCGGGAAGCTCTTCGCGACGTGTCCAACGCAGCACGGTCTCGGTTGAGACGCCAAGCGTCTCGGCGAGTTGACGGGCCGTTACGAGCGGGCTCGCGTTCGGAGTCATGAGGTTCGGCTTCCTGGGGTTGCAACACGTAGTCGGCGCCGCGGTTGGCGACCGCGAATGCGGTCTGGAGCGAGCCGCCGTAGGTGGGAAGCTGGCGGCACAGCGGAGCCGCTCCCGCCGGGTGGGAGGACGACGCCTGCGGAGAACGAGCTTGCGAGTGGTCCTCGCACACGTGCGAGACCGAGCGCGGAGCCTGCGCAGCGTGAGGTGTCCGGCCAGGACACCTCACGCTTTTCTGCACCGTTGCAGGGAAAACTATTGGCCGCGACGGGCGAACTTTCCCGGGCCGATCCCGGGGGCGTCCCGGGTCTGTCCCGGGCCAATTCCCGGGGATCTCCCGGGGCCAATCGGTCAGATTGAGAGAGGATGTCCATAGCAGTTTCCTCGCCGCCAGCGGATCATTTGTTGTTCCGATGCCTTCGGCTGACGTCCTCGTCAAGCCGCTCGCCCTGCGGGCTCGGGCCGGAGCCTGGCGGCTCACTTTGACTAGGCCGCCAGCGCTCCGGCGACGTACAGGTAGGTTCCGGCTCCGCCGGCACCAGCCCCTCGAGCTGGTGCCCAATCCGACTCCCGCCCTCCAGCGGGACGGGTCTTCGTCGTGACGTCCGCCCGGTGACCGCCCCGTTGGTACGCGGGCCATAACGCGCCATGCCACACGTGTCCTCGGTTCGTGGAGGTCGCGAGGTCTCCGAGCGTTGCGAGAAAGAGCGGCGACGGGCGCGGCGCAGGCGAGCTGCGCGCGCTGTCACCTGCGACTCGTCCGCGCCAAACGCCGCGCATCACGAGCGTCTCGCGGCGAGCATCGGCGGCGGACATGCGCGAGGATGCATCGATGCACGAAACAGTCCCGCAGGTGTTTCTCATTGCGCGGCCCGCGGTCGACCTCGTCGGTATGCGCAACTACCTCGACAAGGTCGGCGGCACCGCGTGGCTCGACGGGCGGCTGGCCGATGCGGAGGCTCCGAACGCCGCAGAGCTGCTGATCGAGTTCTCCGGACGGGCCTGCTATCGCTCCTGGCAACCGGGGCTGAACCCCAACGTCACACGGACTCGCGCTGATCAGGGCGAGTATTTCGCGAACCTGCTCGCCAGCGCTCACGGGTCCGTGCTCGAGCATGCGACCTTCACGTTCGTCGCGCGTGACGTATCGCGTGTCGTCACGCACGAGTGGGTGCGTCATCGCGCCGGCGCTTCATATAGTCAGGAAAGTCTGCGCTACGTGCGTCTGACCGATATCGGCTTTCGGGTTCCGCCGGCGCTGAGCCCGCTGCGCGGCCAGGTTCTCGAACTCGTCGAGACCCTTGAAGAGTTTCAGCGCGAAGCCGCCGACACGCTCGACCTTGACGCTGAGGGTGTCCCCTTCGCAGTCAAGAAAGAGGTCACCTCAGCGCTTCGACGACTCGCCCCGATCGGACTCTCCACCGACATCGTCGCGACGATGAACGTCCGCACCCTCCGTCACGTCCTCGCGATGCGAACTGACCCGTCCGCAGAGGAGGAAATCAGGGAGGTCTTTGACCAGATCGGACGGCTGTGCGTCGCGGAGGCACCAGGCTTATTCCAGGACTTTCGCCGCCGCGACGACGGCGCATGGGTGCCCGAACACCATAAGGTCTAGCGTTTGTGCCGGCCCAGCCGACTCACCAAACGTCGAATCAGGTGAGCGACGTCGATCGCGAACCGCCCTCTCGCGCCGCTGCGCCGCCCGAAGTTGTGCGGAGTTTGCAGCGCGAGGTACTAAGCGCGTTGCGAGCACAGGGCTTCACCCTCAGGCGTGGGTTGATAGTTCCTCCGGATCTAGCCGACAAGCAGACCCTGCGCGATCTGCACGTTTCAGCAGTCGCGCATCGTGTCGCCCGCGCGCGGGACGGCCTGCGCCGACACGAGTCGCGGCTCATCGGGCGACTTGCGCAGACAACCGAGGTCAACACCGAGGCGTTTGCGCCCCGCTTGGTCGCTGTCGAGCGAGGAAGCGAAGAGGAATTGCTCTTCCGGTGGGCGGCGCTGCATTGGTCCATTCCGGTGTCATCAGGCTATGGCCGCAGGCTTCGGTTCATCGTTGTCGACGACGCGAACGACGGCAAACTCGTCGGATTGATTGGCCTCGGCGATCCTGTCTTTGCTTTGGCCGCCCGCGACAACTGGGTTGGCTGGGACATCCCGACACGGAGGCGAAAGCTGCACCATGTCGCTGACGCCTTCGTGCTCGGGGCGGTGCCCCCGTACGCTCATCTGCTCGCAGGCAAGCTCGTCGCAATGCTCGCTACGAGCGACGAGGTCCGGGCCGCCTGGCAGCGCAAGTATGGCGGACGTACGTCGCTGATCGCCGGGCAAAGCCGCGACGGGCGTCTCGCGATGCTCACCACCACGAGTGCCCTCGGACGTTCCTCCGTGTACAACCGTCTTCGGTTCGGTCCGGACGAGGAGATATTCCTGTCAGTCGGTGAGACGCGCGGGTCGGGCGAGTTTCACTTCTCTGATGGTTTGCACTCGGCAATCACGGAATTCGCGCTTCAGTTTTGCGAGCCGACAGCCAAGGACGCCCGCTGGGGGACCGGGTTTCGCAACCGCCGGGAAGTCATCAAGAAGGCGCTGCCAGCGCTCGGGTTTAGCGACCGCCTCCTCTATCACGGCGTGCGCCGCGAGATGTTCGTATGCCCACTCGGCAGCAACACTAGGCAGTTCCTCACGGACGAAGACGAACACCTCGAGGCCCTCACCATGCCGGCCGCTCACATCGTCGACTGGTTCCGCTGGCGCTGGATGCGACCACGCGCCCAAACGGCCGCAGCCCCAGTGTGGTCGCCGCAGGACTGGCGGTTGTGGAGCTAAGAGAGAGGGGCCGGGACGGCCCGTGCGGATCGCTCGATTTGCGAGCTCGCACCCGACGGCAGCCAAGGCCGGGCGACCTAGTCGCTTTCAGCGGCGACAGCGTTGGCCGCACGATCGGGCGGCACATTGTTCATCTCGAGCACGCCGCCCGCGTTAGGCAGTTCTGCATAAGCGATATACACCTCCGCATGAAAGAGCCGACGGAAGCGCAGGTAGCGCATTTCCAAACCAGCGGCTGCGACGACGGCGGCGACAAGCCACCAGCCAGCGCCCGCTCCCGCACGTCCGCTCGCGATGCCAGCGGTTATCGCCGCCGCGGATATAGCGGCGGCCAGCCCTACATTCCGCGAGAAGTCGGCGAGGTAGGAGAATGTGGCCAGACGCGCGGCGGTCGGCGGGTCGCCGCGTACCTGCATAAAGCAATGCTTCCATAGTGCCTTGGAGCCCGACGCCGCGGGCGCGCTGCCTGCTGGGAGCGGGAAGCCAGCGCCGAGCGCCCGCGCGATGACCCGCGCACGCGTGATCCCGTCGAGCGGCCGGTAGAGCTCGCGCGACAAGCGCGAGCCTTTAGGGGGCTCGTCTGCGAACAGAGTCTCCTCCGGTGGGAGGGTCAGCGCGACCGCACCGCGCTCGAACACCACTCCTGCAAGCTGGGCGACGAGTTGTCCAACCACGTATGCGCCGAGGACCGCAAGCAGCGCCAAGGGCAGTGCTGGCGCTTCATCGAAGGCAGCGCCGTTGCGGAACCCGAAGTCAACTCCCGCGATGACGAGGAAGCCGGCACTTAGGTAACTGAAAAAATCGTAAACCGAGAACGGGAGGCTGCCCACGGTCATCGCCCCGCCTTTGACGGCCGGTCGGTCGTAACAGGTGAAGGCACGGTCACTCCCTCGGCTCGTCGTACAGCAGCTCAACCGTTCCGACGCGACGCAGTGCGCGTCGCAGCGCCCCGGTGGGGCCGAGGGCAAGCGACCAGAGTGGACCGGCGCCGGTGGAGTAGTGGGCGGCGTTGTATTCCGCCGGCCGAGCGAAGGCGACGCGCACGTCGGGTCGGACATAGCAGAACAGCGCCGCTCCGAGGGCCTGCATCTTTGAGCCCATTGGCGACAGGGTCAGGTTGTGGTCAAGGCCGCAGCGCGCGTACAGCTGCTCGAGGATCAGCAGCGTTTCGCGCGGGTCGAATGTCGACACCTCGCGCTGGTCGTGGCCCGAAGGGATGCCCTGCACATCACGTATGGCATCGCGTCGCCACCTGTTCTCTTTGCGAGGCGGGATCCCGATCATCCAGATCACCGGGGCATGCTCGAAGTCGATGATGAACTCGGCGTCGACCTTGGCGATAATTCGCCGGGCCCGGTCGCGGCTAAATCCGGGGAACATGACGACGACGTGCGGCAACTGTGCATCGTGATCGCCCGGATATTCGCTGGAGAACTCGACCGTAAGCACCCCACGTTCGAGGTTCAGGCGATCCTCGTCGGTCCACGCCTGAGGGTCGTTCTCGTACTCGGCGCGTAGCGGGAAATACTCCTCCGCTTCCGCATAGAGGACGTCGAGATCGCAATCCGCTCTTAGCAGCTCGTGCACGACGCGCATGACGGCCTGGTTCGAAGCTACGCTGACGTCAAGCGCGACCCGCAGTCGGCGGTCGGCGGGCCTGGTGACCGCGCCTATGAGTTCGCCCAGGCTACGGTTAAAGCCCGGGTCATCGACTTCGAGCTCGATGACGGCGGCACCTAGCGTCGTGAGACACGCCTCGAGCTCGTCTTTCCGGCGGCGATTTTCCTCGGGGTTAGTGGCATACGTGAGTATGACCGCGGTCGTTGCCGACGCGCCCGCGGCCGCCAGTGCAGTCGGGACGGCGACGCAGCGATCCTCGAAGCCGAGGGCGCAGATGAACACATCGCAGTGCTCCTGTGCTCGTGCATCGAGCGGTACCAGGTCGGGCACGCGCTCGGCTACGTCTTCCACTGGGACCACACGGAGCCCGACGGGCGGAGTCGATGATTCGCTCATGTCGACTGTTCTCCGAAGAGCGACGGATGCTCATCGGCTTTCTGTTTGGGCTGCCGCCGAAAGAAGTCCGCGCAGGCCTCTGTGGGTGACTCGAGCAGGAACTTGAACTGAGTTGGGGTCAACTTGAGAGCTGTGTTCTTCTTTAGCGCCGCTCCGAAGGACGGCAGAAAGACTCGACGAAGCTGCCAGCGCAGCGTCGGCACGTGGCCGCGTCGCGAGCGGCCGGACTCCATCTCGATGAAGACCCCGCGGCGCACGAGCTCCTCGAAGCGTTCGGCCAATTCGCCCTCGAGCGCCTCTTCGGCGTGTCCTTCGTTGTCGACCTCAATCCGGGGTATCGCCGGCGGCTCAAGGCGTCCGCCCCCCTGATCGATGAGCTTGCCCTCGCGCAGCACATTGGCAACGAAGGTGCCGAACTCTTGGACCAGCAGCCGCATTTCGGCCCCTTGGGGGACGTGTCGCTTGATCACATTCACCTGCTCAGTCGACGCGCGGACGATCGCGTCGTGCTGGACGCTTGCCTTGATGCGGGTGTTCGTCTCCCGCGCCACGCGCCCGCCGTCGAAGATGGCCCGATATACGCCGAGCAGCGTCGACACATCTCCGGAACATAGGTCGGCGATCGTGTCCAACCCGTGATACTGCGAGCGGTTGTTCGTCTCGCGCAACGCACGGTCCAACGTGCGGTACTCGCCGAAGTCCGAGTAGCCCAGGAGGGTCGTTGCGTCGCCCTTGTACTTCGCAATCCGCAAGCGGTTGTCGAGCAGCTTGACCGCGAACTCATGAGCTCGCCGAAGCTGCTCACCGGAGACTAGGCGCAGGTATTCGCGCCCAATGTCGACCGGGACCAGCTCTCGCGTCATCTCGAAAGGCTGCCCGGCGATGTCGCTTAGTTCCGCTCCGTTCTTCTCCGATGACACCTTGAACAGGTGGTGCGAGCTCCGCTGCCCCCAAAGAACCTGGTTGAGGACCTTCTGCACGGAGGGGTTGACCCGACGCGCGGTGAAGTCGTCGACCAGAAACGTCATCCGGTGCTCCACGAAAAATGGGATGCGCTCGACGAGTAGCCGCGCCAAGTCCCCGATGAACGCTGGCACCGTGCGTGCGCCACCTGTCGCCTGGCCGCGCCTCATCCGCAGGTCGCACGTCACGCGTTCGCGCTCGACGAGGTCGAGGGCCTGGCGAAGCCGGCTCGCGCCGCGAAGCGCCGCGGATTCAGCGCCGAGCGCGCGCTGTAAGAACTCGAGCAGCGCGCGCTCATCGTCGGCGCTGATCTCCCACGGCGTTGTCGACCCTTGGCACTGCTGCATCACGAGCAGCGTGTCGACCACTTCTGCGGTGAGGACCAGGTTGAAATAGTGGACGAGGTCGTCCTGGTAACGCTCAACGATTGTTTCGTCGCGCATCCAACCGAAGCGTCCCTCGAGGGCGGCGCTGCACGAAATGAAGAAGCCCGCGATGCCGTAAGCGTCAAGGTCAGCGTCAGGCCGCATAAGTTGCGTCTTGAGTGCGAGCCAGCGCAGCAGAGTGCTCTTGCCGCACCCGCGCGGGCCGGTAATTAGGTACGCGTCGCGCCCTGCGACTCGGGACAGCCAGGGCGTCTCGGCAAAGAGGTCGATGAAGACGTGATCGTCGGAGATGTTCTCAGCGGAGATGAACTCGAACGGGCTGGTCATCGTCTGACCGCCAAGGCCTTGGCGCGCCGCCGCCCTACTTTCGGCGCGCTCGAACGCTGTCCGAACCTCCGCGGGGTCACGCAGGGCGGCGTCGCGATCGGGGTCGACCATGCGACGCAGCAACTCGACGCACTCATCGAGGAACCGGCGGTCGCGGCGCGAGCCTACGCGCCGTTGGACAATACGCTCGTGGATCGCCACGATCTGCCTAACCACGTGGTCAAAGTCACGCAGCGGCTTCGTGGCGGCTTCGATCGGCTTGAGGCTCCCCAAGTCGATGATCTTCAGGCTGAACTCTGTGTCGAGCGACCCCGCCGGGGGCGGAGAGATGATGATGTTGCCGTCGTGCAGGTCGTCATGCTCGAGACCGTGTGTGCGCAGTGCCGATAGCGCCTCACAGATTGCCTTGACGTAAGCGAGCAGAAAGGAGGCGGTGACGTCCTGGGCTCGCTGGCGTAGGAAGTCGCGCAGCGACATTCCCGGGACGTACTCCTCGACGAACATCACGCAGTCGAAGTCGCCGCTGGACAGCGCGATTTGCGTGCGCCCAGCGTCCTCGAGCCGCGCGAATACCGGATGGGCCTCGAGCTTCGCAGCGCGACTGAGCTCGCTCTCGTAGGAGCGCTCTCGGTAATCGTCGTAAAGGGCGAGCTTGAGCGCCCGGTCGCGCGCGCGCTCGTCAACGGCGCGCCAGACAACGGCCTTAAAGCCGCTGCCAATCGTCTCGACTGGGGTATATGTCCGCCCGTTCAGGTTGACCACGGACGGCTGGCTGGACGGATCCAGCAGGGCTTCGCGCATGGCTTCCGGGATTGTTATGCGAGCGTCTTCGGCCACCGGACTCTACGGTCGAGCGCGTCGTCGGGTCGGGAATGCCGACCGGCACGGGGGGCGCCTGTTCTTGACAAGCTGCCCGCCGCTCCCTACGACTTGGCGGGCTTGGGCGCCGAGGGAAGGGTCGGCGTTCGCAACGCGGTCCCGCCGAGTAGCCCGATCAGCACGGCCGCGAGCGCGCCCAGAACGGCAAGGACGATCCGCGCGCCTATCGGCCACATCGTCAGCGCGCCAGACAGGGCGACGGCGATGAGCGCGATCGCCTGGGCGGTCGCGACGCCGATCGCTCGGCCGCGGCCGGCACTAACGCGCACGTCTAGCGCCACCCGCGGGCCCTGGACGTTCTCCCCCGGCTCAACTCCGACGACCGTTGCACGGTCTTCGAGGCCATTAGCTTCGGTTGCCGTCAAGCGGACGACGATGCGGTCATAGCGCGAGGCAACTTCGAAACCGTTATGGCCCAGCGTCCTGATTGCGCTCCCATCGACGACAACGGTGAACGGCTGCGGCGTGGCTGGCGCCGTCGGCTGCGCGTGAAAAAGCTCGAGATCGTAGGTCTGGCCCGCCTGCAGGACAAACGCTGGGTCGGCTTGCGTGGTCCGTAGCCGCCGGTCGTCGCCGCCACCGGTCGGCTTGATGCCGAGGACCCGCACGAACCGAGCGTCACCGAACGCTTCGGTCCGTGCGAGGTACTCGCCGGACCGGGCGAACAGCACGCTCGCCTCGCTCGCCGAATCCCAGTCCTCTGCCGGCACAGGCGCGCCGAGACTCGCGGAGGCTTCGTAGGGGGTCTCAGTCAACTCCCCCAAGCGGCGGGTGAAGCGAGCGACCTCATCCCCAGGCTGCGCGCGACCATCGACAGTCGGCGGAGCGAAGAGGCCGGCGTACTTGCCGGCGCGGAAGGTAACGAACAAACTCGCGCCCTCACGGCTTGTCGCTGTGACCAGCCCACGGCGTACCGGAACGAAAGCCGGAGCGTGGTAGCGGGCGCGCTGTTGAAGCGAGAACACGACAACACACTCCGTGTCCTGGAGCTTCGACCAGGCCGCGGCGAGTTCGGCAGTCACGTACTTGGCGTCGTAGCGGAACGTATACGGCTGCCCCTCCGGCAGGGCGAGGACGTTCAAGACGTCCTGGGCGTACACTTTCCAGCACATTGGGATCCTAAGCTTAGAATTCCACGTGGACAAGTTGTCGCG
>JADMIO012726923.1_pt1 | contig 66284 bp, 69 predicted proteins | sample 8958161 | NCBI WGS metagenome assembly JADMIO01 (sample SAMN16585339, study PRJNA669376) | soil metagenome | isolation source: Crop rotation soil | place: USA: Cullars Rotation, Alabama | collected 2011 | reverse complement strand
CGCGACAACTTGTCCACGTGGAATTCTAAGCTTAGGATCCCAATGTGCTGGAAAGGAGCCGACGACTACCTCGTGAAGCCGTTTTCGGCACGTGAACTGCTCGCCCGGGTCAACGCGCAGCTGCGCGGAGCTCAGGCACGCCGGGAGCGCGACGACCTGCTGAACCGGGAGCAGGAGGCGCGGCTCGAGGCGGAACTGCAGAAGGAGCACCTCCACTCGCTGTTCATGGCGGCGCCCCTCCCGATCGTCGTGCATCGTGGGCCCGACCACGTGCTGGAACTCGTCAATCCCGTTGCCTGCGCGCTGCTTGGCCGCCGGGCCGAGGAACTGACCGGCCGGCCCGCCTTCGATGCAATTCCGGAACTCCGCGAGCATCCGTTCCGCGAACTCCTCGATCGCGTGTATGCGTCCGGGGAGTCGCAGATCGGCAGGGACATGCCGGCCCGCCTCGACCGAGACCGCACCGGCCAGCCCCAACTGATGTACTTCGACGTCGTGTTCACGCCCCTGCGAAACGCCCGCGGCGAAGTGGTCGGCGCGCTGTCGGTCGGCAGCGACGTGACCGATCAGGTGATCGCGCGACGCGAGGTGAACGACCTGCGGGAGGCCGCCGAGTCCGCCAACCGCGCCAAGGACGAATTCCTGGCCATGCTCGGCCACGAATTGCGGAACCCCCTCGCGCCCATCCTGACCGCGTTGCAGTTGCTGAAGCTTCGTGGGATTGAAGCGGGCGAGCGCGAGCGGGCCATCATCGAGCGGCAGGTCAAGCATCTGGTGAGCCTGGTGGACGACCTGCTGGACGTGTCGCGCATCACCCGTGGAAAGATCGAGCTGAGACACGAGCCGATCGAGGCCGCGGAGTTCGTGGCACGCGCCATCGAGATGGCGAGCCCGCTGCTGGAACAACAGCGGCACGACCTGACGGTTGAGGTGCCGCGGACCGGACTGATGGTCGACGGCGACGTCGATCGCCTGGCCCAGGTCGTGGCGAACCTGCTGACGAATGCCGCCAAGTACACCGAACCGGGTGGCGTCGTGTCCGTGCGCGGCTTCGTCGAAGGCGGAGACGTCGTCGTCACCGTCAAGGACTCGGGCATCGGCATCGAGACGGACATGCTGCCGCGGGTCTTCGAACTGTTCGTGCAACAGCGACAGACGCTCGAACGGTCGCGTGGCGGGCTGGGCCTGGGCCTGGCGATCGTGCGCAGCCTCGTCGGCCTGCACGGCGGCACGGTGTCGGCGACGAGCGGTGGTGCCGGGGCCGGATCCGAGTTCACGATCCGGCTGCCGCACGCGGCCGCGCGGCGCCCGTCGCCGGCGCTGGCGATTGACGATGCGGGCCAGCGTGCCAGGGCCGGCCAGGACGGCACCCGCGTCCTGATCGTCGACGACAACATCGACGGCGCCACCCTTCTGGCCGAGACGCTGTCGGCGTTCGGGTATCACGCACGGGCGGTCCACGACGGCCCGACCGCGTTGGCCCTGGCGGATGACTTCGGCCCGGACGTCGCCCTGCTCGACATCGGGCTTCCCGTAATGGACGGGTTCGAACTGGCGCGCCAGTTCGCCGCCCGTCCGCGTCTTCGGCGTACGCGGCTCGTGGCGCTGACGGGCTACGGACAGGAGCAGGATCGCGCCGAATCAGCCCATGCGGGCTTTGCCGCGCACCTCGTCAAGCCCGTCGATGCGCTGCACTTGCGACAGGTCATCGAATCGGTGCTCGAGTGGAAGGCGACACCGTAGCTTGTCGACGACGCGCGCGATCAGGAAACGGGCCGGGCGTCTGCCGGAGCCGTCGTGAGCCAGGCCTCGAGGGTGGGATAGCGCGATGCCAGAAAGTACAGCCCGCTCGCTGGAAAGAACACCACGAGCGGCACGCTGAGGGTCATCAGGACGACGAAGAGCACGAGGACGCCGACGCCCATGGCCGCAATGACAGGCGCGGTCATCGTCATTTCCCATGGCGACGGGAGACCGTGGACGCCGACGGCGGCCACCAGGGCGCCGATGACCAGCGGAATCAGCACCACCAGCGCGACGATCGCCATCGCAATGCTGGCGGCAATCGACAGAAGAAACTTCAGACCGAAGTATCCGGCGAATCCCCACGGGTCCGCGCGGACCAAACCAAGCAGGCGTCGCCAGGCATCACGCACCGGTTGATCGTCAACCGCCAGAATTGGCGCCAGAAAGTCCTTGGCCATCACGTACACGACAAGCGCCACGATGACGCAGGCCATCAGTATCACGACGCATGCGAGGCCGGCGGTGACGAGGAGCGCCACGTGGTCCTGCGGCTGCGACAGCCATCCCGCGAAATAGGCGACGGCCAGCGGCACGCCCACGACGACCGCCAGCGCGATGCCGATGGCCGTGTGGTACACGAGCTGCCACCGAAAATACCGGCGGCCGACACGCCGCCGTGCGATCCAGCCCGAACGGAGACCGGCGCACCGTTTGGACACGATCGCATCGATCAACACGAAGCGGCACACGCTGTTGACATAGAGGACGAGCAGCAGGATGCCGAACAGGACGATCGCGGCGGCGGCGATCCCCGCGAGGATCAGCGGCAGGCTGAGCGCGTCCAGCGCCGGCCCGAACACGCTCCAGTCGGGCGGCGAGCCCGGCGACGGCGGCCCGCTGAACGTCGACCGGCAGCCCCCACCACCGAGTTCCGCGGTAGCCAGGCCCAGGACGGCCAGCCGCCACCACTGGCCCCAGCCAAAGGGCAGCAGTTGGCGTTTCGTGTGGTCGATCGCTCTCGACACGGCGTCACTCGCAGATCGCATGGTGGTGAGAGCGTCATGCTACTCCGAACCTGCCACGTCTTCGTGCACGGAACTACCCGGCACCCCACGCGCGGCCGGCCGTGCGGGCTCGCGCCCAGGACAACAGATCTTCCAACGGCCAGCAGTTGACGATCCGTTCCGCTGGTATACCTGCGATGAGTGCGTGCGCCCGGGCGGTATCGGTATACGCGAGTTGCGGCACCGCGTGCGCGTCGCTGTCGAGCGCGAAGAGGCAGCCACACGCCATGGCCTCTGCCGCGAGAGAGAAGTCCAGATCCTGACGTGAGGGGTCACCGTCGAGTTCGATGGCCACGCCGCTGCGCGCGGCGGCCTTGAAGACCGTCGTCCAATCGGCGACCACGCCGGCTCGCGAGTCGTACTTCCGGCCGCGCGGGTGACCCAGCACGTGTACGCCTGGCGCGGTGACGGCGGCGACCATCCGGGACGTCTGCGGCAGGGGCGAACGCAGACCCGAGTGTGGCGCGGCGACGACGATGTCGAGTTCCGCGCGCTGGTCTTCGAGCACGTCGACCTCACCGTCCGCGCGGATGTTGGCTTCGACGCCACGCAGCAAGGTGAAGTGGCCCGCGTGGCGCGCGTTCAGGGCCGCAATCTCGCGGGCCTGCGTCCGAAGGCGCGTCAGCGACAGGCCGTTGGCAATCGGCAGGCCCGCGGAGTGGTCCGTCACCGCGGCGTAGCGGTAGCCGCGCGCGAGACAGCCGTCGACGATGTTCGCCAGTGACTGTGTGCCATCGCTGTACGTCGAGTGCATCTGCAGGTCGCCCTGACAGACCAGCCCCGCGCCGCCGTCTGTCAGGATTTTCAACGTCGCGGCGCGGCTGAGAAAGCGATCGCGCAGGCCGCGGCGCCGCGTCACCTCCGCACGCTGGCCGCTTTCGTCCACCGCCGCTTCGACGATCGCGGATTCGCCGGCGTCGAGCATCTGCAAGACGATGCGCGTCGATGCAGGGCCCACATGGGGGATGCGCTCCAACGCGCCACCGGCGCCGACGTAGGCGTCGATGTCGCGCTCCAGACTCCGGATCGCATCGGCCGCCTGCGAGTAACCCCACCGCCGTTCGCGCGACCGTTGCGCGCGTGCCATGTCCTGAAGCGCCCCGGCAATGTGCATGTTGCGGTCGACGCCTGGCGACACCGTCGGCCGCCGGGGTCGTCTCGGCGGACGACTCATGAGGAGACAGGGTCGAGCAGGTCGATGGGGATCGCGCGCAAGTGAATTGTGTCCTGATGGAAGCGGCCGGCCAGGACACGAGCATAACTCCGCCACCATTCGCGGTCGAATTCATCCGTCACGACTTCGACCATGACGATGTCGTCCTGATCGGCGCGACCGCTGGGCGCGATCCAGTTGCCCTGGCCGGGCGAGCGCAGGTACGCCGTGACGCCGGAAAATCGGGTGAGCAATTCCGCGCGGGTCACCGCGTAGTCCTCGGCGGGGACGGTCAGCGCGGTGCCGGGCGCCGGCAGGAGGATCTGGACGAGCACCATGACGTCACGCGCGTGCCGCGTGCGCGCGACGCTCGTCGGCGGCAATAGGCTGGTTCATGTGTTCGGCCAGGCCGGTCGGGAGGATCCTGGCGAACCAGCCGAGATCGAGTTCGCGCGACGCTCGGGCGATGCTGTCCGCGGATGAAGCCGGGCCCGGCAGCAGCGCTTCAGCGGCCATCTCCGCAAGCCAGGCGGCGAGTTCCGGCGCGACCACGTTGCCGAGTTCGGCCAGGCGGGCCTGACTGCCAACCGTCAGGCGCGCGCGACGCGCGGCGGTGGCAGCCACGATCTGCTCGGCGGCCGTTTCTACCTTCACGGCCGTGAGCGGCGTGATGCTGCCCAGCGCAAACCATGCGGCCTCGTACCGGTGCTGGCCACGAACGGTGACGTTGCGGTAGGAGCCGGTGCGCATCAGGCCGGGCGTCACCGTCAGCACCGACACGCGCGAACGGGCCAGTTCCGCACGAAGGCCGTCGGAGAGCGCTGAAAGCGCGAATTTGCCGACGCAGTAGGGCAGCAGGTGCGGCACAGCTACCCGCCCGCCAATCGACGAGATGTTCACGATGCGTCCCTGCGTCTGCGTGAGCGAGGGCAGGGCCGCTTTGATGAGAAACAAGGGACCCCAGAAATGCGTGGCAAGGGAGTTTTCGAAGTCCTCATTCGTCGCGTGCACGAATGGTGTGCTCTCGATGACACCGGCGACGTTCACGAGGATCTCGATCGGGCCCACGGCGTCGACGACGTCGGCGATGAGCGCCTGGACGGCGCGCTCATCGCGAATGTCGCACACCCGCGCCACGGCATCCGCGCCGTGCCGCGTGAGTTCCAGGACCGCACGGTCCAGTTCCTCGCCGCTCCGCGAAACGAGCACGAGGCGCGCCCCGCGCGCTGCCAGTTGACGGGCGATCGCCAGGCCAAGGCCGCGAGCGCCGCCAGTGACGAGCGCCAGCCGACCGTGGAGGTCACGATCTGATGACTCGTGCGGTCCGGAGCGTGTCCGCCCGTGCATCAGCCACGCCGCCGCGCCGCCAGCCACGGCCAGCCCCAACACGGTGGGCCACGTTCCGCCTGTCCGGCGCCGCAGGGGCCGCGTCATCGATCCGCCGATCCCGGCTCGGCCATGCCGCGGTGCATCTCGGCCATGACGGTCGACGGCGTGATGGACGAGATGGCCGCGCGCAACTTGTTCTGCCATCCGCTGACGACGTCGGCTTCGCCGCGCATCATGGCGTCGTAGCCGACCTTCGCGACGTCTTCGGGACTCTGCTTGTCGCTCTGGCCCACCTTGGTGTCCATCATGTCCGCCCGTTCGAAGAAGTCCGTCTCGGTGGCGCCCGGCATGAGGCACGTCACCGTGACGCCCGACCCTTTGAGCTCGGCGCGAAGCGCGTACGAGAACGAATCGATGAACGCCTTGGTGCCGTTGTAGACGGCCTGATACGTTCCGGGCATGAGGCCGGCAATCGAGCCCGTGATGAGGATCCGGCCTGCGCGGCGTGCACGCATCCGTCTGCCGACTTCGTGGATCAGGTACACCGTGCCGGTCACGTTCGTGTCGATCACGTGCTTGATCTCGTCGAAGTCCTGATCGAGAAAGGCCCGGCCGAGCCCGTGTCCGGCGTTGGCGAGCAACGCGTCAACCGGCCGATCGCCGATGAGGGCAAGCAGTTCGTCCACGCCCTCGACGGTGGAGAGATCGACTTCGAGCGCGGATACGTCCGCGCCTTCAATCTCGAAGCGGCGTTGCGCCTCGTCGAGGCCCGGACGGTCGGCGGCGATGACGAGGTCGTAGCCGTTCTGGGCGCACAGACGGCCCAGCTCGAAGCCGATGCCGCTCGACGCGCCGGTGACCACCGCAAGAGGACGTGAGGAGGTTGCCATGTTCAGAAGCCTTTCGATGATGTATCTGGACCCGCGAGGCGGTTCACGCCTCAGGGACGGAGCACGACCTTCGTGCAACTGTCGGCCTTGTCGAGGAACATGCGATAGGCCTCCGGGGCCGACTCCAGCGGCAACCGGTGGCTGATCACGAACGACGGGTCGATGGCGCCCGATTCGATCAGATCGAGAAGACGAGGCAGGTATTTGTGCACGTGCGTTTGCCCCATCTTCAGCGTGAGCCCCTTCGCAAACGCGGCGCCCATCGGCAGTTTGTCCAGGTAGCCGCCGTACACGCCGGGAATGGACACAGTGCCGCCCTTGCCGCATGCGACGATGGCCTGGCGGAGCGCTTCGAGCCGATCGGTCGCCAGCATGACCGTCGTCTTTGCCTTGTCGTAGCGCGCGCCAAGTGATCCCGTCCCGTGTGCCTCGAGACCCACGGCGTCGATGCAGGCGTCCGGCCCACGCCCCGCGGTCTTCTGACGGAGGACGTCGAGGACGTCCTCCTCATCGAAGTTGATGGTCTCCGCACGGCACAGGTCCCGGGCCATGGCCAGGCGCGCCGGCACCCGATCGATGGCAATGACACGTTCGGCTCCGAGCAGGTAGGCGCTCTTCATGGCGAACAGGCCGACCGGCCCCGCGCCCCAGACGGCCACCACGTCACCAGGTTCGATCTCGCAGTTCTCCGCGGCCATGTAGCCGGTGGGGAAGATGTCCGAGAGGAACAGCACCTGCTCGTCGGCAACGCCGTGCGGGATCTTGAACGGACCGACGTCGGCGAACGGCACGCGCACGTACTCCGCCTGCCCGCCGGCGTAGCCGCCGTACATGTGCGAGTACCCGAAGAGCCCACTGGCCGAGTAGCCGTACAGCTTCTCTGCCATCCAGGCGTTGGGATTGGAGTTGTCACAGAGCGACCAGTGCTCGCGCGAGCACGGTTCGCAGTGGCCGCACGCGATGGTGAACGGCACGACCACACGATCGCCGACCGACAGGCGTGATGCGCCCGGGCCGGTCTCGACCACCTCACCCATGAATTCGTGTCCCAGGATGTCGCCGCGCGCCATCGTCGGAATCACGCCATCGTAGAGGTGCAGATCCGAGCCGCAAATGGCTGTGGCCGTAACGCGAATGATTGCGTCACGCGGGTTGATGATGGCTGGATCGGGCACCCGCTCGATCCGGACATCGTGGGCGCCGTGCCAGCACAGCGCCTTCATGACGCCACCTGCTCGACCGCGTGGAACGTGCGGGACCGCGCACCTGCCGGCTGACCGTCCGTTGACGGCACCTCGCCGGCCTCCATCACGTGCTTCAACCGGCGCAGGTCCTCGCGGACTTCAGACGCGGGTGCCCGGCCCATGAGCCAGGCCACGGCTGCGCCCAGCTTGCCCGCGGGCGGCGCGTACTGCATCGTGACGGTGACCTCCGTGCCCCCACGCCGCGCCGGCTTGAACGCGACCGAGCCGGCGCTCACGACGTCCGCGCCCGGGAGCGACTTCCAGCTGATCAATTCGTCGGGGATCTCGTTGATGAGGATGGCGTCCCAGCGCACGGTCTGCCCGGCCGGGCCTCGGAACGTCCAGCGCGAGCGGAGGTCGTCGAGCGCTTCCACGCTCACGAGGTGCGTCATCACCCGTGGGAGGTTGTCGAAGTTCCGCCAGAAGCGGAACACGTCAGACGGGGGGCGCGCGATGGTGACGGACTCCTTGACGTTCAGGCCTCCGGCGCCGCTGAGCACGCGCTCAGGGGCGTCACGCCGCGAGCGGATGCCGGCCGCGGCGTAACCGGGACAGAACCCCGAGGCGCCACGTGCGAGCAGTGCCGCACCGGCCGTCCCCGACGGCCCGAGCAGGCGCCGACGCTTCCACGCGTGAATGAGCAGGGCCGTCCCGACGCCGACGCTGACGGCACGATCCCAGGCAGCCATGTTGCGATTTGTGTGCAGATCAAACATTGGAACCTCGCAAGTTGCCGGCGCCCCGCACCGGCGAATTCCGAAGGTGTGGTGTGCGCGGACCAGAGTGGGTGACCCGACGCTCGATACGGGTCGATGTGGGTAGGTGTAGCAACAGCGATGCCGTCGGCAGGACCGCGAGCGCCACGTCGAGCGGCGCCCGCTGGCGCTTCTCTTGCGTAGAGCGTGAGCGGAGCACAAAGGATTCCATGCCAACCGAAACCGCTCAGCACGTTGACCGATCGACCGCCGCTGACCCCGTCGTCCGGAACATCCGGGCCGTGGCGCAGATGGAGCGCGCGGCGTCGCTGAAGCGGCCGATGTTCGCGCGTGTGTGCGACCGGGTGACGCACGACGCCGGCACCACCTGGTCGATTGCGCTCCACGGCGCCTGGTTCGTCCTCTGGATGGCCGTGAACACCCTGAGCGCACGCCGTTTCGACCCATTCCCGTTCTCGCTGCTGACGTCGATCGTCAGTCTGGAGGCCATCTTCCTGACCCTGTTCGTCCTGGCCAGCCAGAACCGGCTCACGCAGGAATCGGACAAGCGGGCGCATCTGGATCTGCAGGTCAATCTGCTGGCCGAACAGGAGATGACGCTGGTGCTCCGCATGCTGCGGGACCTGTGCCTGAAGTCCAACGTCGACGTGCCCAATGCGCTTGACGCGCTGCTCGAGGATGTGGACATCGAGAGCGTCGCGGAACGAGTCGAGGAGGAGCTGCCTGCCGAGAAAGTGTCCGAGAACGGCGCGGCAAGCCCGCGCACGCATCGCGCATCGTGAGGGCTGTACCGCACCCGCCGGCCTAGCGTCGGCGATCGAAAGCGAACAAGTGCGCGTCGGGGTTGGGTCGGCCCTGGAGCTTATCTCCGAGCAGGCGTGAGGCAATGACGCTGAACGTGATGCCGTTGCCCCCATAGCCGAGTGCAAACCACGTCCGCGGGTACTGCGGCAGCTGGCCGATGTAGGGCAGGCCGTCCGCCGTCGTCGCGAACGTGCCGGCCCAGCTGAAGGCCGGTTCGATCTCCAGCAGCGGGAACATGCGCCGGACGCGCGTCAACAGCCGGACGGTCTTTGCGTCGAGCGTGCGCGATCGCCGATGACGGAACGGGTACGGTTCATCCTCGCCCCCTGCCAACAGCCGTCCGTCGTCTGTGGATCGCAAATACAGGTAGGGGCGCGCCGTCTCCCAGATCAGCGAGCGATCCTCCCAGCCGGCGAAGTGCGCCAGAGGCTCGCTGACGAAGGCCCAGGTGCTGGCGAGCTGGCCAGGCCGCACAGGTAAGTTGAACGGGATGTCGTAGCCCGTAGCGACGACGAGATGACGCCCGCGTACGCGATGACCGCGCTCGAGCGTGAGTTCGACGCCGTCGACGCGTGTATCGATCGTGCGGACTGGACTGCGATCGTGGATGCGCGCCCCACGGCGGCGCGCCGCAGCGAGTACCTCGAGGGTGAACCGGTAGCAGTCGATCTCCGCCGTTTCTTCACTTCGGATCGCGCCGGCCGCGCTGAAACTGTAGCGCGCCTCCAGATCTCGACGTGTGAGCCACGTCACTTGAAGGCCACTCGACCGCCTGGCGTCGCATTCCTCACGCAGGCGTCGGACGTCCCAGCGCCGCGAGGCCAGGTACAGACTCGGGCGCCGCCTGAATCCGCACGGATGAGTGAGGCCCGCGAGCAGCGATTCAATCCCGGACACGGCATCGCGCCCCAGGTGGTACACGCGCTCGGCGCCTCGTCGGCCGACGACGGCGGTGAGTTCGCGGAGCGACGTGTCGGTGTCGTACAACAACAGACCCGTCGTCGCGGCGGAACTTCCAGAGGCGGCGTCGGCGCGATCCAGAACAAGGACGTCCATCCCGGCCCGGCTCAACTCGAGCGCCACGAGGGCGCCCGTGACGCCGGCGCCGAGCACCACGACCTCCGCCACCGCGTCAGAGCGCAAAGACGGGTAGGTGTCCGGAAGGCCATCGCGTACGGCCCAGAACGGCGTTCCGGAATGAAGGTCTTTCACGCCTCCGAGCGCCTCTGTGCTTGTGGAGACAGCGGCGATTCGGCAGGTCCCGCCAGCACGGCGCCAGTCGGCGAGAAGCGTGACCCATGACACGGACAATCCCATGTGTGCCCGGCGCGATTCCACTGCACGTGGCAGCCGAGATGCGTGCAGACCGGCGAGAGCAGCGTGAGCTTGCCCTTGTCGGACCGGTACGCCGCCGTGCGGGTCCCGTCCAGATCGATGAGCTTGCCTTCACCTCGACGCACCGCGCGAAGCGACGTCGCGTCGGCACTCACGAAGCGGTCCCGAATCAGGTAGTACGGGTAGTCCTTGTTCTCCTTGAGGTAGTCCCACAAGCCGCCGCGAATCTTCGTGCGACCCACGTCGAAGAGTTCAGCCCAGGGATTCCGACGTTGCTCGACCCAGTCGGCCGCCATCATCGCGGCCACCGTACCGAAAGTGAGGCCATTCCCCGAGAACCCGGTCGCCGCGAACTGGCGAGGCGCGACCTCGCCGATGTACGGCAGCCCGTCGTTGGTTTCGATGACCTGCCCTGACCAGCGATGGGTCAGTTCAATCCCGGGCCACCACGATTGCGCTATCCGGGTGAGTCGATCAAAGCACTGGTTGGTGTCGGCCACCTGGCCGGTCTTGTGGTCTTCGCCGCCGATGATCACGTAGTCCGCATCGCGCTGTGGATACAAACGGACGTAGTGATAGGGATCCGCCGTGTCCCAGTAGAGCGCGTCCTCCAGACGTCCGCGCGCGACTCGGCCGCCGACGACGTAGCTGCTGTAGAGGGCCAGCTTCGTCTGCAGCAACGCGGCCTTCGCCATTCCCGCCTTGCCCATGATGGGCGTATGCGTTGCCACGACGACGTGGGCGCACGACACCTTGTGTCCGCCGACCGACACCTGAAGCGGGTCGTCCGATACGTCATCGACGTCGCTGTGCTCGAAGATGCGCCCGCCCGATTGTTCGATGGCCGCGGCCAGGGCGGCGAGGTACTTCCGGGGATGAAAGCGGGCCTGATCGTCGAACTCGATGCCCGGCTGACCCACACCCGGCACGGCGTCCAGAAATCGTGCGCCGAAGCCGAAGGCCCGTGCGGTCTCCGCATCGCGCCGCAGGGCAGTGATGTCGGTGTCCGACGCCGGGTCCGGCCCGGCGGGCAGATGTAAATACCCCGGGGTCCAATCGAAGTCGCAGTCGATGTCGAGGTCGCCAACGTGCTGCTCGATGCGCACGATAGCCGCCGCACCTGCATCGCACACGGCGCGAGCGTGATCCGATCCGAATGTTCGCTCCATATCGGCCAGTCGCACATCGGTCACCCACGTCAAATGGGCGCTCGTATGACCGGTGTCGCCGTGCCCGCATCGGCGTCGCTCGAGCAGCACGACCGCGTGACCGGCCTGGGTCAGCAACCATGCGGTCGTGAGACCCATGATGCCGCCGCCCACGACGACGACGTCGGCCGTGAGGTCGGTGTCCAGCGCGGGGAAACGTGGCATGGAGGCCGAGGCGTTCCAGAAGGATTCGTCAGTCATGTTGGCGCGGTCGCTGCGAGGAGCAACACTCGAGGCAGCAAGAGGCGTTCCGCGGGCGGGTTCGAGTGCGATCGGCCGAGGCGTGGGTTTAAGGGACGCTGTGCCACACAGTGGCATGTCTCTGCCACATGTGAAGCGCTCTCCCGGCGTTCGAGGACCCCCTGCACCCCGACGAGACCGCGTAGCCGTGGTATCCCGCTTGCACTGTTGCAACCACGCGGGAGGTTGCGTGACTGCGGTGCATGTTGCTGCTTCGTCACAGAGGCGGCTCGTCGAACTCTGGGAACGTCCGCACACCCTGCGCGGTTGGCTGGCGTCGGTCGATCACAAAGAGATTGGCCGGCGCTACATCGTCACGGCTTTCATCTTTCTCATCGCCGGAGGCATCGAAGCGCTGGTGATGCGGACGCAACTGGCGCGGCCCTCGCAGCAACTGGTGGACCCGGAAGCCTACGACCAGTGGTTCACGCTGCACGGCATCACGATGATCTTCTGGTACGCGTCGCCCGTGCTCTCGGGCATCGGGAACTTCGTCATTCCGCTGCTCCTCGGATCGCGCGACATGGCGTTCCCCCGGCTCAACGCCTTCAGCTTCTGGTCGTATCTGTGTTCCGGCGTCTTCCTTTACGCCAGCGCGGTCGCGGGTCAGGTGCCGCACGGCGGGTGGTTCGCGTATCCGCCGTACACGAACGCGGTGTTTTCGCCGGGCCTGAACATGGACTTCTACGCCCTGGCGATTCTGTTCCTCACCGTCTCGACCACCGTTGGCGCGGTCAACTTCATCGTCACGATCTTCACCCTGCGCGCACCGGGCATGACGTGGCGCCGCACGCCGCTGGTGATGTTCAGCACCCTGACCGTGTCGTGGTCGGTGATCTTCTCACTGCCAGCTCTGACCGCGGCCTGCCTGATGCTCGAACTGGACCGTCGATGGGGCACCCACTTCTTCGACCCGAGCCGCGGCGGCTCGGTGCTGTTGTGGCAGCAGCTGTTCTGGTTCTTCGGGCATCCGTGGGTCTACATCGTCTTCCTGCCGGCCACCGGCATGGTGTCGATGCTTCTGCCTGTGATGTCTCGACGTCCCGTCGTCGGCTTCAGCGCGATTGCGGTCAGCACGGTGCTCACCGGCGCGGTGGGATTCGGCGTCTGGGTGCACCACATGTTCGCCGTGGGCATGGCCGAGATGTCGATGAGCTTCTTCAGCGCGGCCTCGATGGTGATTTCGATCTTCAGCGCCGTCCAGGTCTTCGCGTGGATTGCGACGATGTGGTCGGGCGCGCCGGTGCGAGCAACGGCGATGTGGTACGCGCTGGGCTTCCTGGCAATCTTTGTCGTCGGTGGCCTGAACGGCATCATTACGGCCTTCATTCCCGTCGACTGGCAGCTTCACGACACCTACTTCGTCGTCGCGCACCTGCACTACGTGTTGATTGGCGCCAATCTGTTTCCGGTCCTCGCCGCGGTCTACTTCTGGTTCCCCAAGATGACGGGACGCATGACCAACGAGCGTCTCGGCAAGTGGGGCTGCGCGCTGCTCTTCGCAGGGTTCAACGCGACGTTCCTGCCCATGCATTGGAACGGCCTCCTCGGCATGCCCCGTCGCATCTACACCTATCCGGCCGCTGCCGGCCTGGGCGGGCTGAACGCCCTCGAGACCCTTGGCGCCTACCTGATGGCGATCGGTTTCGTCGTCATCCTGTGTGACTTCGCCCGCGCGCTTCGCCGCGGGCCGTTCGCTCCCGACGATCCGTGGGGCGCCGACACGCTGGAATGGGCCACGGCCTCGCCGCCTGAGTCCTACGCCTTTCCCGCGATCCCACTGGTCGCCAGCCGGCACCCGCTGTGGGACGAGCATGACGAATTTGCGGACGTGCGGGCGTGGCGTGCACTCGACCACACGCGCGCGACGCTGAGCTCGACCGTCTCGCGGGCCGAGCCCTTCGGCCTGGCGATCATGCCGGAGGACACGCTGGCGCCGCTGCTGCTCGCGCTGACCCTGGCCGTGACGTGCGTCGCCGCCCTGCTTCTCTCGTCCTGGGCGATGGTGGCTGGTGGGGTCGCATCGCTGGTCGTCGCCGGGACATGGCTGTGGCCGGAACCGGTGAGGGTCGCATGAGCGCCCGGGTCGTCGCGCCGGACGAGCTGTCCTGGACGCCGCCGATCGATCGCCGGCGCGGTCGCGCGGCGATGTGGCTGTTCATCCTCAGCGAAGCCGTGCTGTTCCTGATGCTCTTCTTCGCGTACTTCTACCTGCGCCACACCAACGCAATCTGGGCCGTACCAAAGCCATCGCTGAAGCCCGCGCTGGTCATGCTGGCACTGCTCACGCTGAGCAGTGCGGTGCTGCACATGGGCCAGCGGGGGCTTCAGCAGGGCAGGCACGCACGCGCACGCCTCATGATCGTCGCGACGGTAGCGCTGGGCGTCGCGTTTCTCGTGGTCCAGGGCCTCGAGTTCCGCGATCGGCTGCACGAGCTCACGCCATCGACCAACGCGTATGGCTCGATCTTCTACACCATCACCGGCATCCACGGCTTGCACGTCGTGCTGGGGCTCGCGATGTTGTGCTGGGTGCTCGTGTTGCCCGATCTCGTGTCCGCCCACCGCCCCCCGCACGACCCGTACGAGACGGCGGCGCTCTACTGGCATTTCGTCGACGTCGTCTGGGTCGTCATCGTGGCCATCCTCTACGTCGGCCCGAGTCTGACGCCATGACGACGAGGGCGGCACTGGCGGGGATCGCGGTAGCGTTGCTTGCGTCGTGCGGCTGTGACGGCCGGTCCGTCGAAGCACGGGCCGCGGGCGCCGCAGGACGCCACAGTCCAGAGGCCGCGCGAGGCATCGCGGCCATCCGACGTTACGACTGCGGCGTCTGCCATGACGTTCCGGGCGTCAACGGCGCGCACGGGTTGACCGCCGCGCCGCTCGATCGGTTCGCCCGTCGCAGTTTCGTCGGCGGCGTGCTGCCGAACACGCCTGACAACCTCGCGAGGTGGCTCCTCAACCCGCGTGGCGTCGACCCGTTGACGGCCATGCCCACGGTCGGGATGAGCGAGCAGGAGGCGCGCGATATCGCCGCGTACCTCTACGAGCTGAGGTGAAGGGATGGATGTGATGCGCAAGGTGATCGTCGGGGCGTTGATGGTGGCCGCCGGACTCGCTGGTTGCGCGAAGCGGTCGGCGCCGCCGGTCGACGCACATGTACGCGACGTCCCCGGCGCGCCGCCGACGACCCAGTTGGTGGACGCGCTGCCGCGCGGCGAGTGGCGCATGCCGGCAGGCGACTACGGCAACCTGCGCTACAGCCCGCTCGACATCGTCACCACCTCCAACGTGCAGCAGTTACACGTCGTCACGACCTTCAGCACCGGGGTTCCGCACGGGCACGAGGGGCAGCCGCTCGTCGTGGGCCACATGATGTACGTGGTCACGCCGTTTCCGAACAACCTGATCGCGGTCGACCTGACCAAGCCCGGCGGCGCCATTGCCTGGATCTTCGAGCCGCACGCCGACTCGCGTGCCGTCGGCATCGCCTGCTGCGACATCGTCAACCGCGGCGCCGTCTTCGCGGATGGCAAGATCATCTACAGCCTGCTCGACGCGCACACCGTGGCCGTCGACGCGCAGACCGGCAAGGAGGTGTGGCGGACGACGGTCGGCAACATCGACATCGGCGAAACGATCACCGGCGCCCCGCTCGTGGTCCACGACAAGGTGCTCGTGGGAACCTCCGGCGCCGAGCTGGGTGTGCGCGGATACCTGGCGGCACTCGACGTCAAGACCGGGCGCGAGTTGTGGCGCGCCTACAACACCGGGCCCGATCGCGACGTGAAGATCGGCGCCAGTTTCCATCCGTTCTATGCGAAGGACCGCGGTCGCGACCTGGGGATGACCTCGTGGCCTGGCGAGCAGTGGAAGCTCGGGGGCGCGACGGTGTGGGGTTGGATCTCCTATGACCCCGAGACGAACCTGATCTACTACGGCACGGCCAATCCTGGCGTCTGGAATCCCGACCTGCGGCCGGGCGACAACAAGTGGTCGTGCACGATCTTCGCGCGCGATGCCGACACCGGTGAAGCCCGATGGGCGTATCAGGTGGTGCCGCACGACGCGTGGGATTACGACGAGATCATGGAGAACATGCTCGTCGACATGCAGTACGGCGGGCGGATGCGCAGGCTGCTCATTCATCCGGGCCGTACCGGCTTCGTGTTTGTGATGGATCGCGAGACGGGCGAGGTGCTCTCGGCCGAGCCCTATCAGCCCGTGAACTGGACGCCCGGCTATGACCTCAAGACGGGGAGTCCCATCGAGCGTCCCGAGAAGCGGACGCACTTCGGTAAGGTGACGGAAGACATCTGCCCGTCGTCGACCGGTGCGAAAGACGTGATTCCGTCGGCGTTCTCGCCACGCACGGGACTGGTCTACATCCCGGCGCACAACACGTGCATGAACTACGAAGGCGTCGAGGCCAACTACATCGCCGGCACGCCGTACCTCGGCGCCAGCGTCAAGATGTTTCCCGGTCCGGGCGGCTACCAGGGCGAACTGGTGGCGTGGGATCCCATCGCCGCGAAGAAGGTCTGGGGAAACAAAGACGAGCGGTTCCCGATTTACAGCGGTGTGCTGGCCACCGGCGGCGACGTCGTGTTCTACGGCACGATGGATGGCTGGTTCAAGGCGGTGGATGCGCGCACTGGAACCGACCTGTGGAAGTTTCACACCGCGTCGGGCATCGTCGCGAATCCGATCACCTATCTGGGCCCCGACGGCAAGCAGTACATCGCCGTCTACTCGGGCATCGGCGGCTGGATGGGCGCCGTCGCCTTTCCCGAGATCTCGCTGGACGATCCGTATGCCGCCCTCGGCGTCGTCGGCACGATGAAAGACATCAAGAAGTTCACCGCCCCCGGGAGTGTGGTGTATGTCTTCGGCTTCTAGCGTCGCGCTCCTCGTCGGGGCGTTGGCGGTGGCCGGGAGCCCGGCCACGCCGCTCCGGGTGTGCGCGGACCCCAACAACCTACCCTATTCGAACCGGGCCGAAGCCGGGTTCGAGAACGCGATCGCCCACGTGGTTGCCGACGCGCTGCACCGGCCGCTCAGTTACGAGTGGCTGCCACAGCGACGCGGCTTCCTTCGTCAGGGGCTGAATGCCGGGACGTGTGACGTGGTGATGGGCATGCCGACGGCGTCGTCGGCGGTCCGAAGTACCCGGCCGTACTACCGGTCCAGCTACGTCTTTGTGACGCGCCGATCGTCGCCGGCCATTCGGACGTTTGACGATCGGCCGCTGAGACACATGACGGTCGGCGTGCAGATCATCGGCGACGACTACGACAACTCGCCGGCGGCGGAGGCACTGGGGCGTCGTGGTCTGGTCGATCGTCTGCGGGGATTCCCCGTCTACGGCGACTACAGCATCGCCGTGCCCATGCGTCCAGTGATGGACGCCGTGGCAACCGGCGCCGTTGACGTTGCCGTCGTCTGGGGGCCCTTGGCCGGATTCGTGTCGGCCCTGGAACCAGCGGCCAATCTCGTGCTCACGCCCGTCGTGCCGCAGGCGCGTGATGCGTCCCTCCCGTTTGCGTTCGACATCGGCATGGCCGTGCGATCGAACGACGACGCGCTGGCGGCTGCGTTGAATGCGGCCATCGACGCACGCCGGCAGGAGATTGCGTCGGTGTTGCAGCGCTTTCACGTGCCGGTCGTTGCGGCGCAGGTGGGGAGGGCGCGGTGATGAGGCCTTACCAGACAGCCGGGCTGTTGATCGTGTTGGTGGCCGCCGCGGGTGCGGGCTGTCGTCGCGTGGCGGCCGATGACCTCCCGCCGGCCGCCGTTCCGACCGTCCGGGCCATCGTGGGGCCGGTGCCTGGGCCGAAGGACGTGCCGTTGCCCGCGGAGAACGCCGCCACGAGCCACCGCGAGACGGTCGCCGCAGGGCGGATCCTGTTCAACCAGTTCAACTGTTCGGGATGTCATGGCGACCATGCCGGCGGCGGCATGGGACCGAGTCTCCGCGATGTCGACTGGATCTATGGCGCGACGTCCGCGCAGGTGTTCAGCTCCATCGCCGAGGGGCGGGCGCACGGGATGCCCGCGTGGGGCACGCGCCTCACGGACGAGCAGATCTGGAAGCTCGTCGCCTATATCCGATCGCTGCGCACGCCGAACGAGCCGGAGCCTCCGCAGTGAACGGCGCCGTGCTCAGCCTCGCGCAGCAATCCGTGCTCGCCCCGGCCGGCGGCGCCAGCCGGCAGATTGCGGGGCTGACGCTGCCCATCCTTCTGGTGTTCTCCGGCGTGTCCGTCATCATGTGGGTGCTCATCGCGTGGGTGGCCACGCGCCGCACGGGCTCCTTCGCCACGCATGCGCCGTGGACCGATGACGGCGGCGCTGGCGGGCGGGCCTGGATCCGCGTGGGCGGGATCGCGATACCGGTCTTCGTGCTCAGCGTGATGCTCGTCGTCAGCCTGCGCGATCTGTCGTCCTTCGCGATGATGCAGCACGGCGCGCCGGACATTCGCGTGATCGGCCATCAGTGGTGGTGGGAAGTGCACTACCTGGAAGGCGGGCGGGACGTCGCGTCGGCCAACGAGGTGCACGTGCCCGTCGGACGCCACGTCGACATCGAACTCATCTCGCGCGATGTCATTCACTCGTTCTGGGTGCCGGAGCTTCACGGGAAGGTCGACCTGATCCCGGGCGTCATCAATCACATTCAGATCGACGCGCTCGAACCCGGCATGTACACGGGGCAATGTGCCGAGTATTGCGGCGCCGAGCATGGGTTGATGCGGCTGGTGGTGCGCGCCGAGCCGGCCACGGCGCACGATGCCTGGCTCGACCACGAAGCGCGGGCCGGCGAGACCCCGCTCTCCGGTGAGGCGGCGGACGGGCGCGAGGTGTTCATGCGCCACCAGTGCTCCCTCTGCCACACGGTGCGAGGCACCGCGGCAGCCGGACAGGTGGGACCGGATCTCACGCATTTCGGATCGAGGACGGGCCTGGCGGCCAACGCGTATCCCAACGACGTCGCGAGTCTTTCCGCCTGGGTCACGCACGCGCAGGCGATGAAACCGTACGCCGGGATGCCGAACATCACCGCCTTCACCGGGCCGGAGATTCATGCGCTCGTCGCGTACCTGCGGCAGCTGCAGTAGGAAAGGACAAACATGCGTACGCAAGTCCTGCTCGTGGTCCTGGCCGTCGTGACGGCGTCCGGCTGCTCGAATCGATCGCGTGGCGAGACGCAGCCGGGCGCTGCGAACGAGTTGAATCAGGGCACGCCAACCGGGCAGGCGGCCGCGAAGTGCGACGCGCTCCCGTCGAAGGCCGATCTGCGGCAGGCCGTGCGCCGTGCGCCCGACGTGGAAGGCGAGGCCGGCGGACTCTTCTCGGGCCGGTCGGAGTGGGCCGCGCTGGTCGACCGCGAAGGGCACGTGTGCGCCGTCGTGGCGTCCACTGACGATCCGGCGGCATCGTGGCCGGGGAGTCAGGCCATCGCTCAGGCCAAGGCCTACACCGCGAACGCTTTCAGTGCGGACACGTTGCCGCTCTCGACGGCACGCATGTACACGCTGACGCAGCCCGGGCACTCGCTCTGGGGCCTCGCAGCCGGCAACCCGTTCAACGCCGCCTGTCTGGCCGCGCCGGCCGATGCCGGACAGCAGACGGGCCGGATCTGCGGCGGCGCGATCGCGTTCGGCGGCGGCGTGCCGCTGTACAAGGGCAAGACTCGCGTCGGAGGTCTCGGCGTGAGTGGCGACACCGCCTGCGCCGACCACGAAATCGCGAAGCGCGTCCGCCACCTGGCCGGCCTGGACCCCGAGAAGGGCGAATTCGCCGACGACATCACGTTTGCCGGAGCCGACGGGCCCTCGATCTACACGCACCCGCTCTGCGCCAACACGTGGCGCAACGGCCGCAAGATCGGCGACGAGGCCGTGGCGCAGGGCTACTGAGGCGTCTGCCCGCCGTTCTGATTCTTCAAGGTCCGGCGAGCACCCGCTGCAGCGACAGGGCATTCATCGTGGCCGCGCCTGCCGCGGTGTTGTCGAAGATGCACCAGACATCAGCGTCGCCCGGCCAGCCCCGTACGCGTTGTGCCCATTCGTCGAGCGCCACGTCGTCGTAGTTCGACCAGTAGATGCGTGGACGGCCGTGAAGACGGTAGTAGATCGTGGTTCCGCTGCCGTCACCGGCGCCGCCCAGCCAGCCGCCAGGCGCCTCGACCGGCGCGATGCGGGGCGGGTCGGCCGCGACTCGACCCACACGCCACTCGTGAAGCATGGCGGTCGCTGCCGGTGAATGCCACGACGGGTGCCGGGGCTCGCACACAACGGGGCCTGCGAACCGTTCGCGGACGAGTCGCAGGAACCGTGCGACCAGGGCGCCCTCATAGGCGAATCCCGGCGGCAACTGCATCAGTACCGGACCCAGCCGATCGCCGAGGCCTGTGATGTCCGACGCGAAGTCATCGAGCGGTTCGGCGGCCGATCGCAGTGCCAGCTCATGCGTGATGAGTCGCGGCAGTTTCACCGCGAACCGGAACCCGCTGGGCACCTGCGAGGCCCACGACGCGAACGTGGACGTCCGATGGCGCCGGTAAAACGTGGAGTTGATCTCGACCCCGGACAGACGCTGCGCATAGCGGGACAGGTGCGTCCCCTGGACCGGGAACCCGCCCTTGAAGGCCGCAGGCAGACTCCAGCCCGCGGTGCCGATGGTTATCACTGGCCGAACGTGGCGTAGTCCGCGCAGACCTGGCGCCAGATGTGCTCGGCCCGCGCTGTTCGCCGGTCATGCCGGTTGGCGAGGTCGCTGCCGGGGTAGTGCTCCATGTCGACCTCGGGCCCGACGCACAGATGAATGCCGGTCCGAGTGATGTGGCGCGCTTCGCCGAGTTCGGCGCGCACGGTCTCGGGAGGCGGCAGGAACGCATACGTCCCGAGCGCCATCGGGTAGAAGTGCGTCGCGCGGTCTGCGCGGCCGGCCATCAGATAGAACATCTCGACGCTCTGCGGATCGAAGGCGGCCACCTCGACAACGCCGTGCAGATTGGCGCGGTCGCGTCCACCGCTCGGCGCGACGTAGATGCACTTGCCGCCTTCGGAGAGCAGTTCGCTCATCCGCTCCATCGTCTTCTTGTTGTGCAATTGCTTGGCGGTCTTCTGTTCGGGCGGGTGATCGATGTACCGCTTGGAGTAGATGCAGAGCAGGTTGCGACCCATGCTGAAAGGCACGGCGAGCGGGTCGGTCGTGACGCGCTCGCCCGCGACGAAGATCATCTGCTGGCCGATCGCGGGGTAGTCGTCTTCGAGCAGAAGACTGATGGCCTGAGGGTCGCCTTCCGTCTGGTGGTTCGCGAGGAAGATGACGTTCTCGCCCGCGGCAAGCTGTTGCTGCACTCGATTCAGGTGCTGGCGACCGCCAACGGTGGAACGGGCCTTGTCGACCAGCGGCCGGAGGAACTCGACGCCGAAGGCGTAGTAGTCGAACGGCGCCGTGATTTGTGGGTGATAGGGTTCGAACACGAACGGCTCGTCGAGCTGCACCTGCATGCGCTCCACGAAACCGCAGAGCAGGTGGTCGTAGTCGTCGGCGTCGAGTCCGCCCTCGATGAGCGCGGCCCGATACGTGGCGAAGAAGTGCACGAGGATCGGCTTGTACCGCTGGGGGAAGCGGGGATCGTCGAGCAGGGTCTGAAGCTGTGCCGCGGACGGAACGAGGTTCAACATGGGGGCCGAACCCATTCTATCCACGGGCGCCCGACGGGACGAGACTGCGCTAGACTGCGCACATGACGCATGCACCCCGCATCCGGACCGCTGCCATCGCGGTGTTGTCGATCAGCATGGCCGCCGCCGCCCTGGCCCAGGCCGTTTTTGACGTTCGGACGGGCGAGTGGGAAATGACGGTGGCGGGCATCGACATGCCGGCTGCCGCGCTCGAAAAGCTGCCGCCGGGCGCCCGGGCCCAGTTTCAGGCAGAGATGAGCAAGCCCCACACGTCATCGTCGTGCATCTCCGCCGATGACCTGAAGAACCTGAACATCGGCCGGACCGGGGACGATGACGACAAGGACTGCAAGGTCACGTCGCGATCCGTCACCCGGACCACCGCGGACTTCACGCGTCAGTGCACGGGGGACGAGAAGCGGACCGACGTGATGCACGTCGAGGCGCCGACGCCGACCACGTTCCGCGCGAACATCAAGAGCACCACCGCGGATGGCACGATGACCATGACGATGTCGGGGAAGTGGCTCTCGGCCACCTGCAAGAGCGACAAGTAGTTCTCAGCTCGCGCCTATCGCGTAGGCGAGCCCCGAGGGGGGAAGCGTCGTGAAGCCGAGGTGCGCGTACATGGCCTGGCTGTCGGTCGGGGGACGCACCACGCCGATGTCGTAGCCGAGCGTGCGCGCGACGAGCAGCGGCGTCAGGACGAGCGCGGTGCCGATGCCGCGGCCGCGGAACGCCGGCGCCACGCCAACCGAATAGAGACCGGCCGCGCGGCGGCCGAGAAACAGTTGCGCCACACCGGCGGGCTGGCCGTCCACGCGCGCGAGGTAATGGTGGAGGGGCTGCCGGCCGCTCAGCCCGAGGCTGGAGTAGAGGCCTTCGCGCACGGATCGCGGTTCCGGGGCGATCTGACTCCGGACGTCCATCCATTCAGCCAGGTCGTCGCTCGAGAGCACGCGGTCCACGGTCAAGCCGGGGAACCGCGACATCTCACGCGCGAGTCGCTCCAGCGACGCCGCCATGGCCACCTGCGGTGCGACGGCCGGGCAGCCGAGCGCGTGCAGGCGCGGGGCCAGATCGCGTGGCTCACTGCCGGCATCGACGTGCCACACCGCGGGCAATCCCTGATCGCGAAACTGCTGCACGAGGAGCGGGACCTGGATGTCGGCGTCCGGCGCGGTGAGGCGCGTCCAGACGACGCCGTTGTAGTCCTCGGACGGCACGCCCGTCACGACCCACGTCAGATCGGTGCCGCGATGGCTCGTGGCGAGCGTCGACGTGCCGAGGTACGCCAGCCGTTCGGCGTGGTTGTCGGCCTCGACAAACGGCCAGTCGTCTCGCATGGAAGGCATTGCCATCAATCGATAGCACACATTGATGGGCTTCGGGCGGCGAAAGCCCCGAAGAGGCCCGGTTTTCTTGGCTTTCCCGTCGGTCACACGGTACAATGCCCGCCCAAGGCCGCGGGTGTCTTCAAGGGAGCGTGCGCGTGATTGCAGCGGTTCGTCGACGGGTGGCACTGTGTCTGCTGGCGATTGCGGCGCTCGGCGCCGCCGCGGCCTGTGAACGCAAGTCGGACGGCGGTTCCGCGAGCACGACGGGCGACATTCCTGTCGGCATGTACGCGTCGCTCACCGGTGACGGCGCGTCGTTCGGCCAGTCGTCGAAGGAAGGCACCGAGCTCGCCATCGACGAAGTGAACGCCGCCGGTGGCCTGCTGGGCGGACGGAAGTTCTCGCTGTTGACGGAAGACGACCAGAGCAAACCCGAGGAAGCGTCGAACGCCGTCACCAAGCTCATCACGCAGGACAAGGTCGTTGCCGTGCTGGGTGAAGTGGCCAGCCGCCGATCCCTGGCCGCAGCGCCCATCGCGCAGAAATACCACGTGCCGATGATCACGCCCGCGTCGACCAACGAGCGGGTGACCGAAGCGGGCGACTACATCTTCCGCGTGTGCTTCATCGACCCCTTTCAGGGCGAGGTGCTCGCGAAGTTCGCCTACAACGACCTCAAGGCCCGGAAGGTCGCGGTCCTCAAGGACATTTCGCAGGACTATTCGGTCGGACTGACCGAGTCGGTCGTCAAGCACTTCACGGCGCTCGGTGGACACGTCATCGACCCGATCAGCTACAGCGGGGGGGATCCTGATTTCAAGGCCGTCCTGACCAACATCCGCAGTCAGCGGCCGGACGCCATCTTTGCCACCGGTTACTACACTGAAGCCGCCATCATCGTCCGCCAGGCGCGGGAGCTGGGAATGACGATGCCAATCCTGGGCGGCGACGGGTGGGTGGGCGAGCCGCTCAAGAACGGCCGCGAGGCGCTCAAGAACACCTACATATCCAACCACTACTCGGGCGACAATCCCGATCCCGTCGTCCAGACATTCGAGAAGTCGTATCGTGCGAAGTTCGGCCACCCTCCGGACTCGATTGCGGCGCTGGCCTACGACGCGGTGAAAGTGCTGGCGGATGCGATCACGCGCGCGGGATCCACCGATGGCGTGAAGGTGCGTGATGCGCTCGCAACGGCCGACGTCGCCGGCGTGACCGGCCGGCTGAAGATGAACGCCAAGCGCAACGTGGACAAGCCGGCGGTCGTCCAGGAAGTGACGTTCGTCAACGGCGACGTGAAGTTCGTCTACAAGGCCACGGTCAGCCCCGACTAGCGTGCCCGGCCGGCAGCCCGCCGGCTTCTGCGCATGGACACGTTCTTTCAACAAGTCATCAACGGTCTGTCGCTCGGCGCGATTTACGCGCTGATCGCGCTTGGCTACACGATGGTGTACGGCGTGCTGCGACTGATCAACTTCGCGCACGGCGACGTGTACATGCTCGGCGCCTTTGCCGGGTACTACCTGGCCAACGCCCTGAATCTTGACGCGCACCCGTCTGTGCTGCTGGCGGTCGGCGTGACGATTGGCTCGATGGCCATCTGCGCGGTGATTGGCGTGGTCATCGAGCGGTTCGCGTACCGGCCCGTGCGCCATCACTCGCGATTGACGTCCCTCATCACCGCGATCGGCGTGTCGTTGCTGCTCGAGTACGGCGGGCAGGTCGTGTTCGGCGCCACGCCGCGATTCTTTCCGCAGATGATCCGGTCCGAGACCTACGCGGTCGGGAACGTGCAGATCACCAACCAGAGTCTGTTGATCATCGTCATGGCCGTGGTGGTGATGTTCGGTCTGCAGTTCATCGTGCATCGGACGCGCATTGGCAAGGCGATGCGGGCGACGTCCTACAACCTGTCGGTCGCCAAGCTGATGGGCATCAACACGGACTTCGTCATCGCGTTCACCTTTGCGCTGGGGTCGGCGCTCGCGGCTGCCGGTGGCGTGCTCGTCGCGCTGGCAATTCCGCGGATCGATCCGCTCATGGGCCTGATGACGGGGCTCAAGGCGTTCGTCGCCGCGGTGCTTGGCGGCATCGGCAACATCCCGGGCGCCATGCTCGGCGGGTTCCTGATTGGCCTGATGGAGACCGGAATCAGCGCGACGGCGTACTCGACCTACCGTGACGCGGTGGCCTTCGCCGTGCTGATTCTCATCCTCATCATTCGGCCCGCCGGCATCCTGGGCTCGGCCGTCACGGAGAAGGTCTAGCCCGATGGGCCCCGCGCGCAAGGTCGTCGCCCTCGTCGGGACGATTGCGCTGCTCGCCGCGCTCAGTCACGTGTTCGAGTCGGGCCTCGGCGACTTCCAGATCAATCCGTACTACGCGCGCATCATCAACCTCATCGGCATCAACATCACGCTGGCGGTCAGCCTGAACCTCATCAACGGCCTGGCGGGCCAGTTCTCGATCGGCCATGCCGGCTTCATGGCGGTGGGCGGGTACACGGCGACGTACGTGACGGTGTACTTCGGCGCGTCGATCGCGGGCTGGGTTGGGGGCACGTTGAACGGTGGCGCGGGCGCGTTCGTGGCGATGGCCGTCAGTCTGGCCGCGGGCGCGTCGGCCGCGGCGCTGGCCGGCCTCCTGGTCGGCGTGCCGTCGCTGCGGTTGAAGGGAGACTACCTCGCCATCGTGACGCTGGGCTTCGGCGAGATCATCCGCGTCATCATCCTCAACATCCCCGCAGTGGGCGGCGCGACGGGGTTCACGGATGCCCGGCCCATCACCACGTTCTTCTGGATCTTCCTCGTGGCGGCCGGCACGATTGCGATCGTCCGGAACATCGCGCGATCGACCTTCGGCCGCGCACTGTCGGCGATCCGCGGCGACGAGATTGCCGCTGAAGCCATGGGGGTGCGGACGACCCGCTACAAGGTGATGGCGTTCGTTGTGAGTTCCGCGCTGGCAGGCGTGGCTGGCGGACTGTCGGGCCAGTTATTCGCCAACCCGCTGAATCCGCAGAACCTCAACTTCGTGAAGTCGATCGAGGTCGTCGTCATGATCGTCCTGGGCGGCATCGGATCGATTACCGGCGCAGTCGTTGGCGCCGCCACGCTGACGGTGTTGCCCGAAGCGCTGCGAGGATTCGATCAGCAGTTTCCAGGCCTGCGGATGGTGCTCTACGCGCTGCTGTTGATTCTGTTCATGATCTTCCGCCCGCAGGGCCTGTTCGGCCGGAAGGAGTTCGGCTGGGCGTGGCTCCGGATGCCGGGCCGCACCAAGATTCCGGTCGCCCTGAGCGATGTGGCCGACGCCCGGCAGCATACGGGTCGACGCCCTGTAGATCGGCGATCGACGCTCGGTGGGAGCGACACGGATGAGTGACGGGGCGTCGCCGCTCGTGCTCGACGTCCGCCAGGTGGACAAACGTTTCGGCGGCCTCACCGCCGTGAAGGATCTGTCGCTCCAGGTGCCCCGGGGCGCGCTCTTCGGGTTGATCGGGCCGAACGGCGCGGGCAAGACGACCGTGTTCAATCTGCTCACGGGCGTGTATCGGCCGACCGACGGTGAGATCCACTTCGACGGGCGGCGCGTCGACGGCAAGCGTCCGTACGAGATTGCCACGCTCGGCATGACGCGCACGTTCCAGAACATCCGGCTGTTCCCTGACATGACCGTGCTCGAGAACGTGATGACTGCCCGGCACCTGCGCAGCCGCCAGTGGCTGGCGGATGCGGTGGTCGGGACGCCGCGCCACCACCGGGAGGAACGCCACACGCACGCGCGGGCCATGGAGCTGCTGCGGATTTTCGGCCTCGAGGCGCTGGCGGGCGAGATTGCGACGAACCTGCCGTACGGCAGCCAGCGGCGGCTCGAAATCGCACGCGCGCTGGCCACCGAGCCGAAGCTGCTGCTGCTCGACGAGCCGGCCGCCGGCATGAACCCGCAGGAGTCTCTCGATCTCATGGATTTGATCCGGTGGATCCGCAACGAGTTCGCCATGACGATTCTGCTCGTCGAGCACAACATGAAGGTCGTCATGGGCATCTGCGAGCGGATTCAGGTGATCGATCACGGCGAGACGATCGCCGTCGGGGCGCCCGCCGACATCCAGCGGCACCCGGCGGTGATCGAGGCCTACCTCGGGGGCAGTTGATCCGATGCTGACCGTCGAAGCCGTCAACGTCTTCTACGGGGGCATTCATGCCCTGCGCGATCTCTCCATCGAAATCCGATCGGGTGAGGTCGTCACCCTGATTGGCGCGAACGGGGCGGGGAAGTCGACGACGCTGCGGGCGATCTCGGGGTTGGTCGCCCCGAAGAGCGGCATCGTCCGCTTCAACGGCGACGACATCACGGGCGCGCCGGCGCACACGCTCGTCAGCCGGGGCATCTCGATGTCGCCCGAGGGCCGCGGGGTCTTTGCCAACCTCACGGTGCTCGAGAACCTCGAGATGGGCGCGTACCGTGTGCGCGACAAGGCGCAGATCAAGAGCGACCTCGAGCGCGGCTTCCAGTTGTTTCCGCGGCTGAAAGAACGGCTGAAGCAGCGCGCCGGCACGCTGTCCGGCGGCGAGCAGCAGATGCTGGCGATGGCGCGGGCACTGATGTCGCGGCCGACGCTCCTCCTGCTCGACGAGCCGTCGTTGGGGCTCGCGCCGATCGTGTGCCAGACCATCTTCAGCACGATCGACGCGATCAAGGCTGCCGGGACGACGGTGCTGCTCGTCGAGCAGAACGCGAGTGCGGCACTGAAGCACTCCGATCGCGCCTACGTCCTCGAGACCGGCGCCGTGGTCCTGCAGGGGACCGCCGCCGAAGTCGCCAGCAACGCCAGAGTCCGCGAAGCCTATCTGGGCGAGTAACGACGGCCGGTTCGCCACGGAGCCTCGGGCCCTCGGGCCCCGGGCACATCAATAGAACTTCCGATGCGTGTGGGCGTACGCCCGCCGCGCCGGCACCTGCACCAGCGTGCGCTCCGGCCAGCGCAACGCGGTCAGCTTCCATCCGAAGACGCAGCCGGTGTCGATGTCGAGGCTGTTGCGCCGCCACTCCGGATGGCCGACGCAGGTGTGGCCGTACACGACCGCCGCCTGACCCTCATAGTCGTGGACCCAGGGATGGCGCTTCTCGTGGTCGGTCGGATCCATCTCGCCGTTCATGACGCCGTAGGCGGCCAGATTTCTGATGTCCTCATCGGCGACGCCGTGAAATTGCTCCGGCAAACCCGTGTGCGCCACGACGAGCCGGCCTTCGTCGAGGAGGACGTGTCCCGGCAGGCGCTGGAAGAACGCGAGGACGTCGTCGCGGAAGGCCTGGGACTCGCGCTCGAGGTCCGCGACTGTCTCGGCAAGTCCGTAGACGAGTGGCACCGCTTCGCCGGCGAGGTGACGTTCGAGCTGGACGTCATGGTTGCCAGGCACGGCAAGGGCGGCGCCAGCGTCGACCATCCGCATGGCCAGCGCGAGCAGCGCGGCCGTGGCGGGACCGCGGTCGACGAAGTCGCCGACGAACACTGGCAGGCGCCCGTCCGGTGACCGCCAGCCGACCCGTGCGTCAGGCTGATAGCCCAGGGCCTGAAACAGATCGTTCACTTCATCGAGGCAGGCGTGCACGTCGCCAATGACGTCGATGGGCTCCGTGTGGTGCCGCTGATCGACGGGGACGAGAGGCGTCATGCGGCCACTCCTTGCGTGCGCCCGCCCGCGAGGGCGCGGTATCGTATCGGGCAGGGAGTCCCCTTATGAAACGTAAGCACTTTCTGGTGCGGCCGGGGTCCCACGTCCGGCTGGCCGACTTCTCGACGAGCCACACCCGTGGTATCGGCGCACGGGCCGACGCGGCGCGCCTGCTCGACGAGAGCATCAAATCCATTGCCGACGCGCAGACGAAGCTCTACGCCCAGGATCGCTGGGCGCTGCTCATCATCTTTCAGGCCATGGACGGCGCGGGCAAGGACTCCACGATCAAACACGTCATGAGTGGCGTGAATCCGCAGGGCGTCCAGGTCACGAGCTTCAAGGCACCGAACTCGCACGAGTTGGACCATGACTACCTGTGGCGATCGGTCGTGGCCCTGCCGCCGCGTGGCATCATCGGCATCCACAACCGATCGCACTACGAAGAAGTACTGGTCGTGCGGGTCCATCCCGAGTTTCTCACCCGGCAGCAGCTGCCGCCCGAAGTGATCTCCAAGAACATCTGGCGGCAGCGGTACAAACAGATTCGACACTTCGAGTCGCACCTCGTCCAGAACGGTACCATCGTTCTGAAGTTCTTCCTGCACGTGTCGGCCGACGAACAGCGCCGGCGCATGCTCGAACGCATCGAGAAGCCCGACAAACAATGGAAATTCTCCCTGGGGGACCTGAAGGAGCGCGCACGCTGGGATGAATACCAGCGCGCGTACGAGGAGATGCTGGAACACACGAGCACTGACGACGCCCCGTGGTTCGTCATCCCCGCCGACCACAAATGGTACATGCAGTGGGCCGTGGGCGAGCTCATCGTCGACACCCTCAAACGGCTGAACGTGGAGATGCCTGTCGTCGATGCGGATCGTCGGCGCGATCTGGCCGAGGGCAAGCGCCTGCTCACGGAGGAACGCCGCACACGACGCCGGTAGTCCCCGGGTCACGCCGTGACGAACACCCGGAGCTTCCGAGGCTTCACGTAGAGCCGATCGCCGATGGCGGGGCGCAGGTCGTCGTACGTTTCGCGGCTCAACTGCACCTGAATCAACCTGCCGTCATCGTCGTGCAGTTCTGTCTTGACGGTGCCGCCCGTGGTATTCACCTCCGTGAGCGTGGCCCAGAGACCGCCGCCGTCGTCGTTCCGGCCCAGCGCCAGTTCGTGCGGCCGCGCGTAGCCGGCGGCCGGCTGTGGCGTCGACGCCGTGTGGGCGGGGTAGTCGAGCGCCAGCGGTCCGAGGAGCGCCTTGCCGTCCTCGACGCGGCCGTGGAAGATGTTGACGCTGCCGAGGAAGTTCATCACGAAGGACGTCGCCGGGTGCTCGAAGACCTCTTCCGGACTCGCGTCCTGTTCGATCCGGCCCTCGTTCATGATGACGACGCGATCGGCCAACTCGAGGGCTTCTTCCTGATCGTGGGTGACGAACACGCTGGTGAGATGAATCTCCTCGTGCAGACGACGAAGCCAGCGCCGAAGCTCCTGGCGGACCTTTGCGTCGAGCGCGCCGAAGGGCTCGTCGAGGAGCAGGACCTTGGGCTCGACGGCGAGCGCGCGCGCCAGCGCCACGCGCTGACGCTGACCGCCGGATAGTTGCCGCGGATAACGGTCCCCGAGGTAGTCGAGCTGTACGAGCTCGAGCAGCGTCCGGACCTTCTGCCGGATGATCTCGTCGGATGGGCGCCGGGACCGCGGACGCACCCGCAGCCCGAACGCCACGTTCTCGAAGACGGTCATGTGGCGGAAGAGGGCGTAGTGCTGGAAGACAAAGCCGACGTTGCGGTCGCGCGGATTGCGCTCCGTGGCGTCCTCGTCTTCGAGCAGCACCGAGCCTGTGTCGGCCCGCTCGAGGCCCGCAATGATGCGCAGGAGCGTCGTCTTGCCCGACCCGGATGGGCCGAGCAAGGCGACCAGCTCGCCGGACGCCACCGAAAAGCTGACGTCCTTGAGGGAGACGAACTTGCCGAACGTTTTCGTGACGTGGCGGACCTCAATGCCCATCAGGCGGCCTCCGTGAACACTGCGTCATCCTGGGCCGCCAGCGCGCGGGCCAGGCGCCGTTCGACCACCGCCTTGACGACGAGCGTGACCAGGGCGAGCAGCGTGAGCAGTGAGGCGACGGCGAACGCCGCCTGAAAGTTGTATTCGTTGTAGAGAATCTCCACCTGCAGCGGCAGCGTGTTGGTGCGGCCCCGTATCTTGCCGGAGACCACCGACACCGCCCCGAATTCGCCCATAGCCCTCGCGTTGCAGAGGATGACGCCGTAGAGCAGACCCCACTTGATGTTCGGGAGGGTCACGCGGAAGAAGGTCTGCAGACCGCCGGCGCCGAGCACGCGCGCAGCCTCTTCCTCTTCCGTGCCGCTCGCCTCCATCACCGGGATGATTTCGCGCGCGACGAACGGAAACGAGACGAAGATCGTGGCCAGCACGATCCCCGGCACGGCGAAGATCACCTTCAGGTCGTGATCGAACAGCCACGGACCGAACCAGCCCTGCCGGCCGAACATCAGCACGAAGATCATCCCGGAGATGACCGGCGAGACCGCAAAGGGCAGATCGATGAGCGTGATCAGGAGGTTGCGGCCTGGAAAGCGGAACTTCGCGATGGCCCACCCCGCGGCGACGCCGAACAGCAGGTTCGCGGGAACCGCGATGCCCGCCGCCAGCAGCGTGAGCCACAGCGCCGCTTGCGCGTCGGCTTCGACGATGGCCGCCCGATAGGCCGCGATGCCCTTGGCGAACGCTTCCGTGAAGACCATCGCAAGCGGGACGGCAAGAAAGAGGCCGAGGAAACCCAGCGCGAGGGCGATGAGCGTCGAGCGCAGCCATGCGGGCTCCGTCAGGAGCCGCTGGGGGGATGTTCCGAGTGAGCGCCGTGCGTGTGTTGATCCGGCCATCGCGGTCTCAGTTCGCCAGCCGGCGCGCAGTCCAGTGTTGGAGTGCGTTGATGCCGAGGAGCAGCAGGAAGGAGATGGTCAGCATCACCAGCGCAATGGCCGTCGCGCCGGCGTAGTCGTACTGCTGCAGCTTCGTGATGATGAGCAGCGGCGCAATCTCGGTGCGCATGGGCATGTTGCCGGAGATGAACACAACCGAGCCGTACTCGCCGACGGCGCGCGCAAACGAGAGCGCGAAGCCCGTGAGCCAGGCCGGATACAGATACGGCAGGATCACCGTCGTCAACACGCGCAGCCGGCTCGCGCCCAGACTGGTAGCCGCTTCTTCGACCTGGGCGTCGAGATCCTCGATGACGGGTTGCAGCGTGCGGATCACGAACGGGAGGCCAATGAAGATGAGCGCGACGGTGATGCCGAGCGGCGTGAAGGAGACCGTGATCCCGTATCGCGCGAGCGGTTCACCAAGCCATCCGTTGGGGGCATAGAGAGACGTCAACGTGATGCCCGCGACCGCCGTCGGCAGGGCGAACGGCAGATCGATCAGCGCGTCGACGAGGCGCTTGCCAGGAAACTCGTAGCGAACGAGCACCCAGGCGACTAGCGCCCCGAACATGGCGTTGACCACGGCCGCGATGAACGCCGTGTAGACGCTCAGCTTGTACGAGGCGACGACGCGTGGGTCGGTGATGGTCTGTACGAAGACCGGCCAGGTGGCCGTCGCGCTCTTGATGGGGAGCGTCGAGAGCGGAACCAGGACGATCAGCACCAGGTAGAAGAGCGTGAATGCCATGGTGATGCGAAACCCTGGCAGGACGCTGCGCGAACCGGGACGAGAAGCCATGATGAAAAAAGGCGCCCGCGCCGGGGCGATGCCCGGCGCGGGACACGGGTACGAGTTACCGGCCCGACGGCACGTAGATTTGATCGAAGTATCCGCGGTCGGCGAAGTGCACGTCGTGTGCCTTTTGCCAGCCGCCGAACGCCTCGTCGATCGTGAACAGCTTGACCTTCGCAAAAGACGCCGCGTATTTGGCTGCCACCTGCTGGTTGCGCGGACGATAGTGGTTCTTCGCGATGATGTCCTGGGCTTCGGGCGTGTAGAGAAACCTCAGGTACGCCTCGGCTGCGGCCCGGGTGCCGCGCTTGTCCACGTTCTTGTCGACCACAGCCACCGGCGGCTCGGCGAGGATGCTCAGGGACGGCACGACGATCTCGAACTTGCCAGGCGTCTCGGCCAGCGCCAGGTACGCCTCGTTCTCCCACGCCAGCAGCACATCGCCAATCCCGCGCTGCACAAAGGTCGTGGTCGATCCGCGCGCCCCGCTGTCGAGGACGGGTACGTTCCTGTAGAGCTTCGCGACGAAGTCCTTGCCGGCCGCGTCGCTGTTGCCGCCGGCGCGCTTGCCGTACTCCCAGGCGGCCAGGTACGCCCACTGCGCTCCGCCGGACGTCTTGGGATTGGGTGTGACGACCGCCACACCGGGCTTCACCGTGTCACTCCAGTCCTTGATGGCCTTCGGGTTGCCCTTGCGGACAAGAAAGACGATCGTCGACGTATACGGTGAGCTGTTGTCCGGCAGCTTCTTCTGCCATCCGGCGCCGATGAGACCGGACTTCTGGATGGCATCGATGTCGTACGCGAGCGCAAGTGTCACGACGTCGGCCTCGAGGCCGTCGGACACGGCCCGTGACTGGCCGCCAGACCCGCCGTGGGACTGTTCGATCTTCAGCGTCTTCCCGCCGTTCTTTGCGGCGTAGTCCTTGACGAACGCTGCGTTGATGGCGGTATAGAGCTCGCGTGTCGGGTCGTAGGACACGTTGAGCAGCGTCTGGGCGTGCGCCGATGCGGCGCCAGCCAAGGTAAGGACCGCGATGGCGGCGAGGCGGGCGAATATCTGCCGGATCATGGGAATCTCCAGAAGAAGGGCGCGCGGCCGCTCAGAAGGCGAGCTGCGTGCGGAAGATGATTGAGTTCTCGTCCGGCCTGGTGCCGGACCCGCCATCGAAAGCGGTGCGTTCGTAGGCAATGTAGTACTTCACGAACTGCACGGGGTACCAGTCCGCGCCGACGGTGAACTGCCTGGCGGTGCGGCTCGCGCCTGCTGCGGCGAGACCGGCATCGAATGCGGCCTGGTCGACCCGCAACTGCGAGAACCGCGCGACGATCTGGACGGCGCCCCAATGGCCCGCCGACGGATCGAACGGCACCTTCGGCCGAATGACGCCGCTCGACGCGGCTTCTCCCGTCAGGATCCATGTGCCGCTGACATCCCACCCGTCGTTCGTGATCTCCCTGCGCGCCGTCGATTTGGTGATCTTCTGGGTAGTACGCGCGTACTCCGCGAACGTGCCGAAGCCCTTGTAGTAGTAGGCGACCCCTGGCGTGACGCGGACACGATCGCCGTCGGCGGTGGCGCCGGCATACGAGAAGTACGTCTGACCGGCTGATGTCTTGAACGACGGCAGGGCGCCGGTCTGCGATCCGCTCGAGGCGCCGAGATGAAACGCCAGGTTGTTCAGGGCCGATCCCGGCGTCTTCGGGTTGCGGAAGGGCTGCAGGAAGACACGGCCGGCGACGTCCTTGCCGTCGTTCGGGTCGACGTCGGTCGTCGAATTCGACCCGTCGACGATGCCGTTGAAGACGCCGAGGGCGTAACTCACCTTCGCGCCGGCGAGGTCGCCCTGCACCTGCACACCGACGTCACGGTTCGGGATGAGGCTCGACGCCAACGAGCGCTCCGGAAAGAGCAGGCCCGGGTCCGTGTAGAGCAGTTCCAGACCCACGGGCGTCTTGTCCTTGCCCACGCGCACGCGGAAAGCGTTCGAGAAATGTGTGTCGAGATACGCGTCGAGCACCGTGGCGGCGCCGTTGCCGAGTTCGGGTGTCAGACGGAAGTCGAAGTACTTGGCGACGCGCCCCTGGAGCATCGGCCGGGCCTTGCGAATCGTGAACGTGTCCGTGAACGGGGCCGGATCGTCGGTCGTGAAGCGGCCGTCGACCTGGATGACCGTGCCGATCTGGATGCGGTTGTCGCCATTCGCGGACTGGATGAAGAACCCATCCTGCCAGCCAGCGGTCACGGCGGGTGCCGCCGGGGGCTGGGTCGTCGCCGAGGCTGTGGCGGGGACCGGTGTTGCCGGGGCTGATGGGGTCTGCGCGCCTGCCGCGGAGGCCGACGCCAGCACGACGATGGCTGTTGTGCTCAAGAGACGCATGGAGGTGAGCCGCCAGATGGACTGCAGTAATCGGCGGTCAGGGACAGAAGGCATGAGGGTTCTCCGACAAAGAGCCGGGCGCCTGGCCACGGCTGACAACGGCGTACGACGAACTGGTAGACGAATCGGATTCGCCGAGGCGCTGCGAGTGTGGGGGAGAACGAGCCGGTAGGACTTGCGCTACGGTCGTCGACTACCTCGACAGCGTCGGCAGCATACACGCGCATCGACACGTGGTCGACACGGCGCAGGCACGACAACAGGCGAGGAACGACGTCATGAAGCCTCTTCAGCAGACACGAAGAGGGCGTGCGGTGTCAAGGGGAAGGCTTAGGGCTTAAGGCTTAAGCCTTAAGCCTTAAGCCTTAAGCCCTAAGCCTTAAGCCCTAAGCCTCAAGACAACCCTATGCCTTGCGACGATGCCGCAGAAACTCGATGGCGACCGGCAGCAGTGACACCGCGACGATGCCGATCGTCACGAGCGAGAAGTTGTTCTTGACGACGGGGACCTGGCCGAACAGGACGCCTGCGCCCACGCACAGGCCCACCCATGCGGCGGCGCCAATGGCGTTGTAGGCGAGAAACGCGCGCGGCGTCATCGCCGCGGCGCCGGCGACGAATGGGACGAACGTGCGCACGATCGGGACGAAGCGTCCGAGCACGACGGCCTTGCCGCCGTACGTCTCGAAGAACTGGTGCGCGCGGGCGAGATGCTGGCGGTTGAGCAGCCGGTGCCACGCGCCGGCCGTGTCGGTGGCCTGGAAGATGCGCGGCCCGACGGCGCGTCCGATCGCGTAGTTGACGGCGTTGCCAAGGAAGGCCGCCGCGAACAGCAGGCCAATCAGGGGCGTGGGCTCGAGGATGCCGGGGCCGACGAGCGCGCCGGCGGCAAAGAGCAGGGAGTCTCCCGGCAGGAACGGCGTGACGACGAAGCCGGTCTCCGCGAAGACGATCGCGAACAGCAGGCCGTAGATCCACCACTGGCCGTGCGCGTTGACGAGCTCGAGCAGGTGGCGATCGAAGTGCAGGACGAAGTCGACCAGTTCGGGCACGGTGGGAACTTACTTCGTCGACGGCGGCGGCGCGGCCGTGACCGCATCGCGGATGACGACGAGCGTCTCGCCGGGCCTGACCATCCCGAGATCGCGACGTGCGGCCTCTTCGATGGCCGAGGCGTCTTCCTGGAGCCGTTTGCCTTGTGCGAGCAGGTGCTGATTCTCGAGACGGAGGGCGGTGACTTCGGCCGCCAGCTCGGCCTCCTCGCGCGACTCTCGGACCGTGGCCAGGTAGCCGCCGTCGCCGACGACGGCGTTGACGAGCAGCGCGCCGAGCACGATGGAGAGGCCCCATGTGATCGCCTGCCGACGCCGTTCGCGCTGTTCGACCGCCGACGCGCGCTTGCGCGCCCGGCTCGACGCGGGCGATGTCAGGGGCGGCGACGCGACGTGGCGCAATTCCGACAAGCTTGCCTGTTGTATCAGGTTTTTGCGGCCCGTACAAGCGGAAATTGCGCCGCATTCGTGAAAACGCGCCCCCGGCCCGCCGCCATAGAATGTCCGCATGAGTGACTTCGTCGTTGCCCTGACAACCGTCCCTGGTGATTTCGACGCGACCGCGCTGGCCCAGGAGATCGTCGGCACCGGCCTGGCGGCCTGCGTGACGATCGTGCCCGGCATCCGATCCGTCTACACGTGGAAAGGCGTCCCCCAGGTGGATCACGAGCAGCAGTTGCTCATCAAGACGACCACGGCACAGGTGGACGACCTGTGGGAGACGCTCGCGGCGCGTCACCCGCACGACGTGCCGGAGTTCCTGGTCCTGCCGGTCATCGACGGCAGCGACGCCTACCTCCAGTGGCTGGATCAGAACGTCGGCCCGCGCGCCGAGTCCTGATCGTTCGTTCCTTGTTTGTTGCTATGATCTGCTCGCGAAATTGCCCACGATCCTCACACGATGGCGGAGCCGGCTGACGCGCGGGGCGTCGCCTGCGGATGCCTGGACCGCCGCGGGGCAGCAATCGCCGCCCATCGTGCTGGCCAGCTTGTTGCGGACGCTGCCCGGGCGGCTCCTGCTCCTGACCTCCGGCCTGCTCCTTGTCACGGTGGGCCTGCAGTTCTTCCTCACGCCACCGCCGTTCCTCGATCTCTTCCGTAAGGTCGTCTCGCTCGCGTGGCTCGCGGGCGTGGCCTGGGTCGTCGTCCTCGCCATCTCGCGCAACCGGCGGGCGTTTCTGTGGCGTGTGCGGCGCAAGCTCCTGCTGTCGTACCTCTTCCTGGGCGTCGTGCCCGTCGTGCTGAGCACGGCGTTCGCGCTCGCGTTCGGCGTGCTGCTCTACGTCACCGTCACCTCGTACGTGTTCCTCGAGGGGTACGGCGACACGGTCGAGGACCTGCACCAGATTGCCGAGACGTCGGCCATCGAGCTCGGACGTAACCCGGCCACCGTCGCGGCCGCCCTCCAACGAAAGGTCGCGAACCTCGCCGCGACCTATCCGGAGCTGTCGCTCGCCGCCATTCCGGTGACGCCCGGCGAGCCGCCTGTGACCGCCGGGTCCTGGAGCCATGCGGTCGCGCCAGACGCGGTTCCGCACTGGATTCAGTTGGCCGGCGGGTTCTCCGGTACGTTGCCGCTGACGTCGACGGCGGGCGCTCCGGCCCTGGTCATCCGCTCGGTCGTGCCGACGACAGACCGCACGCGCTTCGTCGTCGCGGATCTGCCGGTCGATGCGGCGGTCGTCGACCGTCTGCGCGACCGCACGGGGACCGGCATCGCGGGCCTGGTGGTGTCAGGCTGCGGCGCGCCTGAGGCGCCCGCAGCCCAGAGCGAAGCCAACCGGCAAACGTCGCTCTTCCGCGAAACCGTGGCGTTCGTCGATTGCACGGGGTGGTCCACGGGCGACCGGGGCCGCATCGCGGTGCATCTCGTGGCCCCCGTGGCCGGCCTCTACGACCGGCTCGCAGCCGTGGGCGCCGAGCCGGTCACCGGCACGTTCGACTTCAGTTGGTCCGTGCTGGTGCACCTGCTCGAGGTGCTCGGCGCGTTGTTCCTGATTGTGCAGGGGTCGGCCTTCGTGATGGGCGCCGTGCTGGCCAAATCCATCACGTCCGCCGTGCACGAGCTCTTCGTCGGCACCGAACGCGTGCAGCAGGGCGACTTCGCGCACCGCATCTCCATCGACTCGCGCGATCAGCTCGGCGAGCTGGCCGACTCGTTCAACCGCATGAGCGCGAGCATCGAGCACCTGCTGCACGTCCAGCGGGAGAAACAGCGGCTCGACGACGAACTGCGGATTGCGCGGGAGATTCAGAAATCCCTGCTGCCGGTGCATCCGCCGCGCATCCCTGGCCTCGACATCGCGGCGCTCTGCGAACCGGCCCGCGAGGTGGGCGGGGACTACTACGACTTCTTCGAGATGAGCCCGGGCGTGCTTGGCGTGCTGATTGCCGACGTCTCCGGCAAAGGCACATCGGCTGCGCTCTACATGGCGGAGCTCAAGGGCATCATCCTCGCGCTCAGCCACACCGTGACCTCGCCACGCGATCTGCTGATTCAGGTCAACCAGCTCCTGGCCGATCACCTGGACAACCGCAGCTTCATCACGATGACCTACGCGGTGCTGGACCTGAACGCCCGGACGCTGACGTCCGCGCGGGCCGGTCACACGCCCCTGATGGTCGTCTCCGGCGGCCGGAGCGACGTGATCATGTCGGACGGCATGGTGCTGGGGCTGCGACTGCCGGGCGCCACCGAGCGATTTCCCGCGATCCTGGCCGAGCACACCCGCGCGATCGTGCCGGGGGACATCGTCGTGCTTTACACTGACGGCATCACCGAAGCCATGGATCGCACGGGGGAGCTGTTTGGAGACGCGGCGCTGGCGCGCGTGCTGCAGAGCCAGCCCGACCTGGGCGCGGCCGCCATTCGCGAGCGCGTTCTGCGCGAGGTTCGCGCGTTTGTCGGCGACGCCGAACCGCACGACGACATGACGATGGTCGTGCTCAAGGTCGATGCGGTGACGTCGTGAGGTCGTGATGGACGCCGCACCAGCCGGATCGCCGATCGTCGTGTTCCACAGCCACTCGTCCATCGAGGCGGAGGTGGTCCGGGCGCTGTTGTCGGCACACGGCATCGATTCGGCCGTCGCGTCGGCGCTCTCGCCGTCGGTGTTTCCCATACGGTTCGGCCAGGCGGAATTTCGCGTCAGTGTGCCGGCGCACGCGGCGCCGCGCGCGCGCGACCTGATTGCCGGCCATCTCGACGAGGCCGCGGCGGTCGAAGTCCGCCGGTTGAGCGACACGCTCGGTCCCCTCGAGGCCCGTATCGGATATTCCTTCCGTGATCTCGGCCTGCTGGAGCATGCGCTGACGCATCGATCCCGCGCGCACGAAGATGCCTCCGGCGGCGTCATCGACAACGAATCGCTCGAGTTTCTCGGCGACGCCGTGCTGGGGTTCGTGATCGCGGATCTGCTGTTCACGAGGTTTCCGACGCACAGCGAGGGCTACAAGTCCAAGGTCAAGGCCGGCATCGTGTCGGCGACGTCGCTGGCACGTCTGGCGGAGGACATCGACCTCGGGCGATACGTCCTGCTCGGACGCGGCGAGGAGAAGACCGGCGGCCGACAGAAGCAGGCGATTCTGGCCGACAGCTTCGAGGCGCTCATCGCGGCGATCTACCTCGACGGCGGCATCGACGCCGCGCGCGCGTTCATCGTGCTCTGCTTCGCGCCATTCTTCGCGGCGGCCGGTGACCAGGCTGCGGATGCCTCGTTCACCGACGATTGGAAGTCAGCCCTGCAGGAGTGGCTGCAGGCGCACGGGCAGGGCCTGCCGGTCTACCGCCTGGCCGCGGCCGACGGCCCCGATCATCGCAAGCGATTCGAGATCGAGGTGCTGGTCGGCGGGCAGTGCATCGCGCGCGCGGAAGGACGGGCCAAGAAGGAAGCCGAACAGCTGGCGGCGCGCGATGCTCTGGCGCGGCTCAAAGCGCCCGCGAAGGCCGCCGGCGAGGCCGAGGGCTGAAGCCCTGGGCCGCACACGTTTATTGGGCTCCGGGCCTTCAGCCCCGGGGGACCGCGCGTCAGTCGATTTCGATGATGCCCGACCGTGCCGCGTCCTGCGCGCCGTCGGTGCTGACGCCGACCGGGCCGTGGCTGGCCGGGCCGGCCGATCCGTTCCCGGCCGACGGCAGGCGTGCCTTGGCGTACGCTCCCACCTCGCGCACCACGTCATCGTCGGACGGCGGCAGGGGCCGCCCGTAGAGGCGCACGTACAGGCGAATCAAGGGATCGGTGAACGCGTACCGCTTGCCGCGCATCGTGATCAGATCCACGTCTTCGAGCCACGAGAGGTAGTCCTTCGTGGAACCGGGCGTGCGGTGCAGGAGGTGCGAGATCTCCGTGAGGTTCAGCGGCTCGGACTCGGCCAGCACGCCGAGAATGGCCTTCAGGGCGCCGTACCCGCGCGCGCGGTGCAGGCGCAGTTCGTAACACTCGCGGCAGCGCGCGGTGAGCGCGCCATCGGGCGCGATGGCCGCCGCCAGCGCCGCGACCGGGTCGGTGGCCGGCCCCATGGCGGCCAGGTCGTTCAGCAGCAGATGCGCCGCCGCGGGGACGCCGGCCGAGAGCGCCGCGACGGCTGATGCCACGTCGGTTGCCCAGTCACGGCGGCCACCGACGAAGAGCTGCGCCATCGTCTGCACGTCCTGCACGTCGAGCGGCGGCACGTGAATGACCTCGAATCGCGCCGGCGCGTCGCGGAGCAGGCGATGGACGCGCGCCGTGAAGCGGGAGGCGAGGACGAAGCGTGCCGGGCTCTTCGCCAGGTGGGCCACCAGGTCGCGCTGCATGTGCCTGAGCCCGGGGAAGCTCTCGAAGGTGCGGACGTCCAGGAACTCGTCGAGCAGGAACGTCGGCGCGCCGCCCGGCGCCTGGGCTCGATCGAAGTACGTGAACAGAATGTCGACCGCATCGCGCGTCGACGACGGCGCCCGGCGGAGGTCGTCCGGTACCGGGATGCGGGTGGCGGCCAGGACCTGGGTGAGGCACCGCTCGGGCGTCGTGGCCGCGGCCGCGATGTCCAGGTACTGCGCGCGATCGCGTGCGATCAGCGTCTCGAGCCGCAGCAGCAGGGAGGTGCGTCCGCTGCCGCACCCGCCGAGCAGTACGGGAATGCGGCCCGAGTCGAGCGACACGACCACGCGTCGTTCAAGGGACGGACGTTCGACGATCACCGAATCAGTCCTGCGGGCATGTCATGTCTGCTGGGTGAGCCGCCTCTGCGAGGCCGGGAAGCGTCACTCTAAAGAACGCGCGTGACTACTGTCAATCAACAACCGTCGCACGATGTTTCTTGACAGAATCGCCAGAACGCCTCCGGCATTCCCGACGAAAAGGTATGATGCTACCCGCATGAATGTGTGTGTGTTAGGCGCCCAGTGGGGTGACGAAGGCAAGGGGAAAATCGTGGACCTGCTGACGCCGCGATTTTCGATCGTGGCGCGGTATCAGGGAGGCCACAACGCGGGGCACACGGTGTACGTGTCCGGCCGCAAGTTCGTGTTGCACCTGATTCCCTCGGGCATCCTGCACCCGGGCGTCATCTGCATCATCGGCAGCGGCGTGGTCGTGGACCTCGAGGCGCTCTTTGCCGAGGTCGACAAGCTGGCCGGCATGGGGGTGGACGTGACCGGACGCCTGCTGGTCAGCGATCGCGCGCACCTGATCATGCCGTACCACCGCGAGATCGAGGTGCTGGCCGAGGCCCGGCGCGGCGAGCGCAAGATTGGGACGACCTCGCGCGGCATCGGCCCGGCCTATGAGGACAAGATCGCGCGCCGCGGCATTCGCGTGGGCGATCTCGCCGATCCGTCGAACGATGGGCCGCTCGCGCACGCCATTCGCGAGAACGTCGAGGTGCGGAACCGGCTGGTCGGCGACACCGCGATGAAGTGGGAGAGCCTGCTGGCCGATCTTCGCCAGCACTGGACGCGCCTCAAACCCCTCGTGGCGGACACCTCGCTCTACCTCGACCGGGCCATCAAGAACGGCCAGCGGGTCATGTTCGAGGGCGCGCAGGGAACCCTGCTCGACATCGACCACGGCACGTATCCGTTCGTGACGTCCTCGAGCGCGACAGCCGGTGGTGCGTCTACAGGCCTGGGCGTCGGACCGAAGTCGATTGGCAGCGTTCTCGGTGTGGCCAAGGCCTACACGACGCGCGTCGGCGGCGGACCGCTGCCGACGGAGCTGTTCGACGCGGTGGGCGAGCGGTTGCGTGACACGGGACAGGAATACGGCGCGTCGACCGGGCGGCCGCGCCGGTGCGGCTGGTTCGACGCCGTGGCGGTGCGGTACGCCGCACGCATCAATGGGCTGGATGCGCTGGCCATCACCAAGCTCGACGTGCTCGACGGGTTCGACAGGCTCGAAATCTGCACGGCGTACCGCTGGGGCAACGAGGTCCTGACCGAGATGCCCGGGGACACCGCGCAGTTCGCGGCATGCACGCCCATCTACGAGACGTGGCCCGGCTGGTCGCAGCCGACGAGCGGCGTCACCGAGTACGCCAGGTTACCGAAGGAAGCTCGCGCGTACATCGCGCGGCTCGAAGAAGTGACCGGCGTGCCCGCCGCGATCGTGTCGACCGGGTCCGATCGCGATCACACGATCATTCGGCGGGATCTGCCGTCGGCCGGCTGGCTGGGCTGAGGCTCAAGGCTTAGGGCTTAGGCCTTAAGGCTCAAGCCCTAAGCCCGAGGCCGCCCTACGCCGTCGCGCCTTCTTTCGCACAGAACTTGTCGAAGGCCATCGTGAGCAGATCGGCGATGGCTTCGGCCGACCGCGACTCGATGTCCCGTCGCTCCACCATGTAGAGGAGCTTGCCATCGCGCAGCAGGGCGATGGACGGCGAGGACGGCGCAAAGCCGGTGAAGTACTGGCGCGCGCGATCCGTCGCTTCCACGTCGGCGCCGGCAAAGACGGTGGCCAGCGTGTCCGGCCGGTTCGGGTGCTGCAGGGCCATCGCGATACCGGGGCGCGCCTTGCCGGCAGCGCATCCGCACACGGAATTGACGACCATCATCGTGACGCCTGGCGTCTTCAAGGTCGCGTCTACGTCCGCCGGCGTGCGGCACTCGACCGCACCAACCGTGGTCAATTCCTGACGCATCGGGGCCACAAGGTATTCGGGATAGGGCATGGGAGATTGTTCCTTTAGTTGGGGCTTAGGGCTTGGGCTTAGGGCTTAGGGCTTAGGGCTTAGGGCTTAGGGCTTAGACTCAAGCCTTGAGCCTTGAGCCCTGAGCCCTGAGCCCTGAGCCTTGCTAACATCAAGTATATGCCCCTCTCCCGTCGTCAGTGCCTGATGCTGGCTGTGCCACTCCTGGCGGGCCGCCGCCTGCTCGCGGCCGATCCGCAGGGACTCGAAGGGTTCGTCACGAATGCCGGGCCGCCGTGCGCACCGGATGCGCAACTGACCCCGGCCGTGCCTGCGGACGCGACGTACAAGAAGGGCGCGCCGATGAGGCAGAGCCTGAGCGACGCCGGGATGGCCGGCACACCGCTGACGCTCTCGGGAACCGTCGCGGGCCTGACATGCGGGCGCATCAAAGGCGCCACGGTGGATGTGTGGCAGGCTGACGCGCAAGGGACGTACGACACGACAGGCTTCCGCCTCCGCGGACGGCAACTGACCGATGCGGAAGGACGCTTTCACATCGAGACCATCGTGCCCGGCAACGCTGCCGGCCGCGCCAAACACATCGGCCTGCATGTGTCGGTTCCCGGCAAAGCCGAGTTCTGGACGGAGATTTTCTTCCCGGACGATCCGAAGAACGCGACCGATCGCCGGTTCAAGAAGGAACTGGCGATGAAGATGGTCCAGGCCCCGAAAGGCCGCCAGGCGGGCATCTTCGACGTCGTCCTCAAGCTCTGAGGGAGATGGCAGTGAAAGCCGTTTCGAGCGTTACGGCGCTGTGTGCGATCGGGTGTGAAAGCCCGCGGCCTCGAGTTCCTGCCGAAGCCGTTCGAATGCGGCCGAAGTGGTATCGGGTGCGCCGACGGCCTTGAGCAGGCGATCGACGTTGTACATGCGAAACCGGATCGCTTCCATGTGGAAGGCAGCAATGGCCCGGCGGAGCGCTTGAGCTTCCTCCACCAGTTCGTCGCGTTGCGCGCCGGCGGGCAGCGCCGAGACCGCCGGCAGCAGGGTATCGATCGTGGCCAGGGCGGCCGCTGTGCGTTCAGACATGAGTCAACTCCTGAGCTCGGCCCGTTGGCCGGCCCGCAGCACATCACGATAGCAAGGCTTGGCGCCTGATGTCGAAGACGTCTCCAGAGCAGGCACGCGCATTCATCCAGGACGAACTCGACACCGCGACGCTGTACGACGCGCTGGCGGCCCGTGAAGCCGACGACCGCCTCGTGCAGGTGTACCGCCGGCTCGCCGCGACCGAGCGGCGGCACGCCGACCACTGGCTTGCGCAGTTGGCGGCCGATGGCATCACGCTGCCGGCACATCGCCTCGGGTGGCGTGCGCGCGTGCTTCGTTGGCTGGTCCGGCGTTTCGGCGCCGCCTCTGTCGTGTCGGTCATTGCGGGACAGGAGATTGCCGACGCGCAGCGGTACGCCTCGGTTCCGGATCGCGCGCCAGGCATGGACACCGATGAGCGCGGGCACGCCCGTGCGTTGCGCGCCATCGTCGGCGACGGCGGCACGGAAGGCGCGTTCATCGCGCGGCTCGAAGGCCGGCACCGCAGCACCGCCGGCAACGCCTTACGCGCCGCGGTGCTCGGCGCGAACGACGGATTGCTGTCTAACTTGAGCCTCGTCATGGGCGTGGCCGGGGCGAGCCTCGGCAATCGCGAGATCGTCATCACGGGCATTGCCGGGCTGCTGGCCGGCGCGGGGTCGATGGCGCTTGGGGAATGGCTGTCGGTGCAGAGTTCGCGTGAATTGTACGAACGGCAGATTGGCGTCGAGCGCGAGGAGATCCGGACACATCCCGAAGAGGAAGCCGAGGAACTGGCCCTGATCTACCAGGCGAAGGGGCTCGACGAAGCGCAGGCGCGTGCCGTTGCGGCGCGTGTCATGGCGAGCGAGACGACCGCGCTCGACACGCTCGCGCGGGAGGAACTCGGCATCGACCCGGGCGAACTCGGCGGATCGGCCTGGCAGGCCGCCGGCGCCTCGTTCCTGTTGTTCGCCGTCGGCGCCGTGATCCCGCTCTTTCCGTTTCTCGTGCTCAGCGGCCACGCGGCTGTGACGGCCAGCGTGATCGCCAGTGGCGTGGGGCTGTTCGCGATCGGCGCCGCGATCACGCTGTTGACGGGCCGCAGCGTGTGGATGTCCGGCTCGCGCCAGGTCCTGGTCGGCCTTGCCGCCGCCGCGCTCACATTCCTCGTGGGGCGCGCGATCGGCGTATCGCTGAGCTAGCCGGCTCGCTACGGCCGGTGCATCCGTTCCAGGCGCTTTGTCGCCAGCCGGGCGGCCAACGAGCAGAGGAACACCATCGTCACCAGCACGAGCGCGCCGGCCCAGGCCTGGCGATGCCAGTCTTCGTGCGCGGCCTTCGCGTAGCTGTACACCTGCACGGTGAGCGCCGACATCGGTTCGGTGAGCGACGTCGACCAATAGCGGTTGTTGAAGGACGTGAAGAGCAGTGGGGCGGTTTCCCCCGCAATGCGGGCCAGGGCCAGCACGATCCCGGTGATGATGCCCGGCAGCGCGGCCGGCAGCACGACCGTGAACACCGCTCGCGCGCGGGTCGCGCCGAGCGCGAGCGCGCCTTCACGCAGCGAGTTCGGCACGAGCCGAAGCAGTTCCTCCGTCGTCCTCGTGATGAGAGGAATCATCATCACGCCGAGCGCGAACCCGCCGGCCAGCGCCGAGAACTGCTTGACCGGCAGCACCACGAGCACGTACGCGAAGATGCCGATGACGATGGACGGGATGCCGTTCAGGGTATCGGCCGCGAACCGCGCTGCCGAGGCCAGCCGCGTGCCGCCGGATTCGACGATGTAAATGCCGCTGAGCACGCCGAACGGAACGGCGAAGAGCGCGCCGAGCCCGCAGAGCACCAGCGTGCCGAGAATGGCGTTCGCCATGCCACCGCCCGTCTCGCCCGGGGGCGCGGGCATGTGGGTGAAGAAGTTCCAGTCGAGTGAACTCAGCCCCTGCCTGACCACGAAGAAGAAGATCAGGACCACGGGCACCAGCGCGAGCAGTACTGATGCCACGCACAAGCCGGTCATGAGGCTCGAGAGGTACCGTCGGCGTGCGTCCCGGTTCATCATGCGGCTGACTCCTCCGCCGGCACCACGGCCGTCGACGAGGGACGCGGCGCGCGCTGCCTCGTCATCCGCCAGATCAACAGACGCGACGCGACGTTGATCAGCAGAGTGATGGTGAAGAGCACCAGGCCAACCTCGATGAGCGCCGACAGGTGCAAGTCGTCGGCCGCTTCGGCGAACTCGTTGGCTATAACGGCCGCCATGGTGTACTGCGGCTCGAAGAGCGACCACGAGGTGGCGGGCCGGTTGCCAATCACCATTGTCACCGCCATGGTTTCGCCGATCGCGCGGCCCAGACCCAGGAGAATCGCGCCGATGATGCCCGTCCTGGCGTAGAAGACGGCGACTTTCGTCGCTTCCCAGCGCGTGGCGCCCATCGCGTACGCGCCCTCGCGTTGCGACGGCGGCACGGCCTTGAGCACCTCGCGCGCCACCGATGACGTGAAGGGCACGATCATGATGGCGAGAATGACCGCGGCCGTGAACAGGCTCACACCCACCGGCGGGCCGCTGAAGAGTGGGATCTCACGTACGCAGTCCGGCAGGGCCTGCTGCAGATCGCGGACCGCGGGCACCAGCACGAACACGCCCCACAGACCGTAGACGATCGAGGGGATCGCGGCCAGCAGTTCCGTCAGAAACGTCAGCGGTGTTCTCAGCCAGGCCGGGCAGAGTTCGGACAGGAAGATCGCGATGCCCAGGGCGACGGGCGTGGCGATAGCCAGTGCGAGGATCGACGAATAGAGCGTGCCCCAGATGAACGGGAACGCGCCGAACTCGCCGAGGACGGGGTCCCATTGCGACGTGGCCCAGAACTTCAGCCCGAACGTTCGAATGGACAACTGGGACTGGTAGGCCAGGATGCCGGCGATCGTGACGACCAACGCCACGAGCACGAGCGCGAAGAGCCCGGTGGCACCGTAGAAGGTGCGATCGCCGGAGCGGGTAGTCTGAGCCATCGTGAATGGACGGCGCACGGGGTGCGAGCCCGAAGGCCCGCGCCCCTCGCGTTCTTGTGTTACTGGACCTTGATCTTCTTCAGTTGCTCGAGTTCCAGGGCGACGACTTCCTTCGGCAGCGGCGCGTAACCCAGGTCGCCGGTGAACTTCTGGCCGTCGCCGAGCGCCCAGACGAGGAAGTCCGCCATGGCCTTGGCCTTCACCTTGTCCTTGGGACTCTGGTAGAACAGCATCCAGGTGAAGGACGAGATGGGATACGTGTCCTTCCCGGGTGCGTTGGTGATCGACACACGGAAGTCCGCCGGCATGCTCTTGGCCGCGCCCGCGGCCGCCGATGTCACCGAGGCGATCGACGCCTTGACGAACACTTTCTCGGCGTTCTGCACGAGGCCGTACGACTGCTTGTTCTGGAGGGCGTAGACGAGTTCGACGTAGCCGAGCGCGCCGGGCGTCTGCTTGACGAGCGCGGTGACGCCGTCACTCTGCGCGCCGCCGAGTCCCACCGGCCAGCTCACGGCGGTGGCCACGCCGACCTTCTGCTTCCACTCGGGCGAGATCTTCGCCAGGTAGTCGCACCAGATGTACGTCGTGCCGCTGCCGTCGGAGCGGTGCACGATGGTGACGGTCGTCGATGGCAAGGTCACGCCGGGATTGAGTTGCGCGATCGCCGGGTCGTTCCACTTGGTGATCTTCCCGAGGAACAGGTCCGCCAGCACAGGGCCGGTGAACTTCAGTTCGGCCGACACGCCCGGGATGTTGTAGATCGGCACCACGCCGCCGAGCACGGTCGGGAAGTGCAGGATGGGACCCGGCGCGGCGGCAAGCTGGTCGTTGGTCATCGGGCCGTCGCTCGCGCCGAAGAAGACCGTCTGGTTGGTCACCTGGCGGATGCCTGCGCCCGAGCCGACGCCCTGGTAGTTGATCTGCACGTTCGAGTGGAGCTTGTTGTACTCGCTGAACCACTTCTGGTAGATGGGCTCGGGAAAGGTCGCCCCGGCCCCGTTGATTTGCATGTTCTGCGCGGCCACGCTGGCGCCGAGCGCTATCACGCACGCTCCGGCTGCTGCCAGTCGCCATCCGCGCAAACTGTTGAAAGTCATCGTCATCTCCTCGTTGAATCGTGCCTTAAGCCTTAAGCCTTAAGCCCTAAGCCCTAAGCCCTAAGCCCTGAGCCTAGAAGTTAATCAGCCCGTGCAGCGTGATGCGCTGCTGCGTGGGCTGCGGGGTCGTGAACTGGCTGAACTTCACCTGCTCGAAGTCGAGGAGCAGGGCCGCCGTGGCATTGCCGCCCGGATGCGGGAACCAGTAGGCGATGCCCGCGATGGTGCGGTTCTGCCGCGCGTCCTTCGTGGCCGTATTCGGCCGGAAGGAGTCGTAGCGGAGCAGCGCCTCGAGGCCGTTGCCCTTCTCCTTGAAGAACGGCGTCAGGAAGACCGAGTACCCATCCGACTTGATCTTGACCGCCGTGGCCGACGCCTCGTCCGATCGCGAGATGTAGTCGAAGCCGAAGTTGTAGCGCTTCTGCTCGAGCCACACGCTGCCCAACGCGCGGTTGCGATCCGCGTTCTTCACGACGTGATCGCCGTAGTAGTAGCCGGTGGCCCGCAGGCCGCGGCCGAACGCGTTGCCCTTCGCGAGTGGCCGGATGGTGCCGCGGATGGCCACGGCCTTCTGGTCGTTGGCCTCCGGCTTGGCATAGCCCTCGCCGTTGTAGAGGCCCACGTGGAAGTCGCCGTAGTTGTTCGGCAGGTTCGTGTGGAACGACACGCCGCCGTCAGCGGAGCTCATGCCGCCATCGCGCTCGGCGAATACGGTGCCCTGGAACCGGTAGCGGTACACGCCTTCCTCCGCATCGATGAAGGGCGTCTGCTGGATGCCGATCCGCACGTACGTGCTCTTCCAGTTGCCGGTCCAACGGTCGAGGTTGAGCTGCGCGTAGCCGTACTTCAGCCGGAACGTCAGGCTGCCGTCGAGGCTCGTGTTGCCGCCCGTGAGCCGCGAGATGTCCGGCGTGATGCGGTAGGACACGACCGACGAGATCTTGCCGGTGACGTTGACGTAGGTGCGCGTGACGTTGAAGGCGTTGGACTTGACCAGGTTGCCGCCGGCGTCGGTCGCCTTGGGTGTGTTCGTGAACGTGTAGTCGTAGAACACCACGGCCCCAAGGCCGATGGATTGCGAGTCATCCGGCGGGGTGTAGCCGGCCGCCGGCGTCACCTGCGCGGCGGCAAGCCGCGGCCACGTGAGACCGGCAAGAAGAGTGAGCAGAAGAATCGATCGACGGAGCACCAGCGCCTCCACACGTGCCGGTCGTCGACCGGCACACAGCAACAGTAGGGTTCGTGCATTTCGCGACGGAGTCGCCGCTGTTACGGCCAGGTAAATTCGGGGGACGCCCCGGCCGGCCAGCCAGCGATCGCGGCATGCGTTGGACACGGGGCGGAGTCTGGCAGGCGCGTACAAGGACCACATGACGGTCCTGTTACGGCAGTGTGAAATCCGATCGCACGGCCATGGCTACAATGGCGCCATGTATGCCGTGCTGTTGATGATGCACGCGTGGGTGCGGTGGGTGGTGGTGCTGACGGGCCTCGTCGCGCTGGGACGGGCCGCCGCGATGCGACCGGTCTGGACGCGGGCGGACACCTCCGTGGCGCGTGTGTTCGTGGGCGCCGTGGACTTGCAGATGTCGCTCGGGCTCATCCTCTATCTCGCGGTGAGTCCCTTCACGCAGGCCGCGTTCGTCCGATTCGGCGACGCCATGCACGACAAGGTGCTGCGGTTCTGGGCGGTCGAGCACATCACCGGGATGCTCCTCGCGATCACGCTCGTGCACATCGGTCACGTGCGATCGCGGCGGCCAGGCGACGCGCGTCTGCGTCACCGCGCGGTGCTGCTGTGGTTCGGCGCCGGTCTGGTCGCGATCTTCATCACGATGCCGTGGCCGTTTCTGCCGTACGGACGCCCGCTCTTCCGCTGGTAGATTGGCGGTCTGGACGCACGCGGGGAGCACATGTCCGAGCAGCGCAAGCCCATGACCCGTGCCGCGGTCGTCAAGGAGGTCTGCCGGCGCATCCGCGTGGCGCGTGGCTACTGGGACGCGCACAACAACCGCGCCTGCCGCGGCGAGCGCGAGAAGGCCCTGGCGCTCTACGAGACGTTGACGCCGGCCGAACGCGAGAACGTGCCGCAGGAATTGCGGGTGTGGCTGCGCTACCGGAGCGAGAAGTACTTCGGGGAGGGCCGCACCTCTCCTGGCGCCCGACGCCGGCGCTGAGCGGGCGGGAGGCCTGAGGGGGCGCGGTAGCGGCCGTTTTTCGGATTCTGATATCGTTAGTCGGTTGTAAGCGGCACGACCGACGTCCCCATCGTCCAGCGGTCAGGACGCGGCCCTTTCAAGGCCGAGACTCGGGTTCGATTCCCGATGGGGACGCCACTCCTCGCTGCGCTCCGGCGCGGCATCCCACATCGCGTATCAGGCACTCGGTCTTCGGCGCTTCACGCCTCGACCTTCGGGCGCGATTCCCGATGGGGACGCCACTCCATCTGCTCAGGTCCTGTTCATCGCCGAGTGTCAGCTGTAGTTCGCGAAGCGAAGGTGGACTGCCTCCCACGGAGAAAAAGGGTGCCCTCGCCCGCGCGGCGGGAACGCCGTGCACGACGGCTAAATGGTGCCGCGTCGCGCGAGATGAGCCGTGCGACAATCTCGGAAACGATGATCTGGTCAGGGGTGCTGCGAGACGTCGGGGCGGCGGGGACGGCGTGGATACTCGCGGGTGTCGGAGCATCGTACCTGCGCAAGGGGTACCGGCAAGGCGTCATTCCGCACGTACCGCGGCGGCCCACCAAAATGGACGTCGACCGCCGACACGAGCCCGGCAGGTTCTGGCTGATGATGGCCTTGGTCCTTCTCTTAACTGCGATCGCCGTCGGGAACGGCGTCGCCTTCTCCATGGCCATTCCGAATGACTTCGTAGCTGCACGCGCATCCGGCAAGACGGGCCTATAACCTTCTAAGCCTGATGTCAGCTTGTAGGTGAGTTGGTAGGCGTCCGCCGGGCAGATGGACGCTCGACGCGCTGAGATATCATCGCAAGTCCGCAGCGGCGGCGCGCCCCTCAGTCCGCAAGGATTCTCCTCATGCTGGCAAAGCCATCGGTGTTACTCCGCGTCGAGGGGGCCGCGCTGTTTGCGTGCAGCCTCTTTCTCTATCACTCTCTTGGCGCAGGCTGGGGCCGATTCCTCGCCCTGTGTCTGTGGCCCGACCTCTTCATGCTGGGGTATCTCGCCAGCGTGAAACTCGGGGCTCGCTTCTACAACCTCGTACACATGGACGCGCTGCCCCTCGTGCTGGCTGTGCTGGCCTTTGCGCGTCGCGAGCCAGGCGCGGCAGCGTTCGCGCTGATTTGGCTGGCACACATCGGGTTGGATCGCACGCTCGGCTATGGGCTGAAATACCCGACGTTCTTCAAGGACACCCATCTTCAGCGGGTGACCGAGCCGGGCCCCGTCTAGTCTGACGCTGCAATCGTTCCTTCCTACGCCAGCTGTTCAGCGAGGAAGCGTCCGCCTCATCCAGAACCAGCCGACACCAACACTCAGCGCTTGCCGCTGTCACTCGTGTCGTATGCCCGACAAGAACGTGCGCCTCACCGCAGGTTTGTGCGCGCCGGTCCTGTCTGACAGCCGTGTGACGGAGTGACGCCTGATGCGTCGACGAGGGTCGACTCGGCATCGGGGTTGCAACGGCCTTTTGCGCTCCCAGGCCCAGCCATACGTGTAATCCGGAGGGTGTGATGTCTCGCGATGGCATTCCTGAGAGCGGGCGGCGCCGTTATCCCCGGTTGGTGGTGGAAAAGCCGGTGCCTGTGGTCGACGTCACGATCGACGCGCCGATGTCGCTCGAGGATGTGAGCCTCGGCGGCTTCCGGTCGCGGTCGCCCGTCCCGGCTGAGCCAGGGAGCCGGCATCGTTTCCGGATCGAGCATCCAGCTGTGTCCACCGAAGTGGTGGCGCGCGCCATCCACTGTCACGGCCTCCCGGATCGTGGCGCGTACGCCATCGGGTGGCAGTGGGGCAGTGACTCGTTGACCGCGAACGCCCGGGTCCACCTGATGGCGGCGATTGCGGACGCGCAGCGGGTGATGCGCAGTGCCGCCTTGTTCCCGCGGGCTGAGCCGGACGCCGCCGCCTCCGGGCGGTCATGAGTCCAATCCCGTCATCTCGATAGCTGTGCCTGGGCGTCTGATGCCGCGGCCACAGTCCCGCGTTACATCGCGACGACGCTGGGTGGGCGGTGGGATGTCTTGCGCGTCCTGGCCAGCACAGGACGCAGGCGTCGGACGAGGAACCGCACGTAGATCCGCAGGCCGACAAGCGCAAAGCAACCGACGACGACGATCACGACGCCCAGCAACATGACCCACACCGGTGCGATGCCACGCGTCTGAACGCCGGGAAGATGCACACCCGAGGCTTCGAGCATCCCAATCAGGACGATCGCGGCGCCGGCGGGAACGAATCCGATTCCGATCGAGCCCAAGCCCCCCACGACCAGCAGTGTGGTCATGCTGCCGGCGGCGACGACGGCGGCAATCGAGACGAAGCGCCTCACCCGATCGAACGGCGCCGGTCCGCTGGAATGCAAGGCCAGCTCGACCGCATACGCCTGGCCGAGCGCTTCAGCTGGCCCCAACGCTTCGAGGACGGCAGAGAGGGGAGTGCCTGCGGCCGTGGCATCGGCGATGTGATGGCGAATCTCCGCCACGATCTCCTCTCGTTCAACGCAGGCCTTGAGCGAGTCGTCCAGCACGCCGAGGTAGCGATCGACGACGGGATGTTCGTGCGTCACGGCATTTCTCCTTTGAGACAACGCGTCACGGCCCCGACCATGTCGCCCCATTCGGCTGCGAGCACGGTCAATCTCCGGCGTCCGGAGGCCGTTGCCCGGTAGTACTGCCGGGGCGGACCCGCGGGCGAGTCCGCCATGTAGGTCTCGAGAAACCCGTCGGCTTTCAAGCGACGGAGCAGTGGGTAGACTGTGTTCTCGCCTGCGGCGAGCGGTCCCAGGGCGTTTAGCGTCGTCACGATCTCGTAGCCGTAGCTCGCCTCGTCACGAAGGATTCGCAGGACGCAAAGCTCCAGCACGCCGCGGCGGAGCTGCGAGGACCAGTCAAGAGGGGTAGGTGTCGGCATGCCTGGGTGTCAGACGCCAGTTCGAGCTAGCGTGTGGTGCACAGTAGCACGCTACTGTGCGGAACGCAATAGTGAGGGCTACTGCGCTGCAGGCGTGCCAGGTCTCGCGATCGCTAACGCGCTGCCGCCGGCGATCCAGCCGCAGCGCCGGCGCTTGGTGGGGCGGCGATCTGGCCTTCGTCCCAATGCTCGTCGGCCTTACCGTCGACGAACCGCCACATGTCGAAGTGAGTCGTGGTGTAGGTCTGTCCGGGGTTGCGCGGATCCGGCCGCGTGCTGACGGAGGCGACGCAGACGATGTCGTTGCCTTGCGTCGTCACTGCGACGATCTTGGTGCTCCACTCGCGCGGATCGGCAGGGATGGGCCGACCGGCCCCGCGGGCGCCGAACGCCTTGGCGATCGTGTCGCGGCCCGACGCAAAGGCTGGGTTGTGCTGGATGTAGCGCTCGGTCAGCCAGCGGTCGGCTTCATTCCAATGGCCGTACGCGAGCAGGTCGATGACGATGTGCATCGCGGCCTGCTTGTTCTTGTGCAGCACCGGATCGCGATCGGTAAACAGGGACGTCGGATCGACGACGCCGACGACCGGGGCCGCCTGCCCGAACATCGGGGCGCCTGCCAGCGTGAAGAGCAGTCCAACAGCTGCGATTCTTCGCATGGACGCCATCCTCAGCGAACCGATCACGCGGTGTCAAGCGCGACAATGGCGAACGCCGGCCGGCACCAGGCGCCGGAACGGCGGGACGGCTGGTAGAAACCCTCCAACCATCAGCAGCATCTCCGAGACCAGTCGACGGGATCCGCACCCGGCTGGGTCAGCCTGAAGACGTTCCAGGCCTTCGCCGGCCGGGTGCGAATGGGTCAGGCGCCGATGACTTCCACCTGTTCGTACACTTCGAATCGAGGCGTGTCGACGACGCCGGCCTTGGCCATGACCTGGCCGAGATTCGGGTTCGCCGTGAAGGCATGCGCCTCTGTCGCGGTGTTCCAGCCCGACACCACGAGTACCTGGTTCGGATCCTCGGTTGCGCGATTGACGCGTGCGAACAGCGCGCCGGCCGCGGTCGGCGGAAACTGGTCATAGACGGATTTCCAGCTCTCGTAATCGCGAACCCTGTGCTTGATGGCCATGACAAACATGATGTGCCTCCTGGGTGAACGACGTAACAACGTGTGAACGACAGTTGTTGCAACGAATATACGAGCCGGCATCGACGGCTCGCCGAATGCCTTTCAGGGATAGGTCCCGAGTCCGTCGAGCACTTCCGCGAGAAGCGTCGCGAGCTGCCGAAGCTTGGCATCGCTGACGTGTCCCATCAGGGCCTGCGGCATGCGTTCGGCGTGTGGGTCCAGGTCACTTAGAAGGTCGAGCCCCTTCGCCGTGATGCTCACTTCGACGATGCGGCGGTCTTTCGAGCCGCGTCTGCGTGCGACCAGCCCGCGGGCCCTCAACTGGTCAACGAGTCGTGTGACATCCGGGTCACGCGCAATCATGCGCTCGCCGATCGCGCCGCAGGTGAGGGCGGTTGGGTGGCTGCCCCTCAAGATGCGCAGGACGTTGAACAGGCTGCTCGACAAGCCGAATTCGGCCTTGAGGAACTTCTCCCACGGCGCCAGCGTCGAGGCCGCCGTGCGGCGGATGGCCAGCACGGCCTCCTGTGCGGGCGATGTGAAGGGCCGCGTTTGCTTGATCTGCCCGGCGAAGCTCTTGGCCACGGGCGTGACGATAGTCGTGTCAACGACTATTGTCAACAGGAATTAATGGGGTGGGAAATGTGAGCAGGTCGCCGACACACTAGGCGCGGATGCCGCGGTAGACCAGCCACAGCGCGAACGCGTCAATGGCGGCGACGGCCGCATCGACCGCAACGGCCTTGGGGCCTTCGGAGATCGGGCAGAACCCGAGCACGTTCCCGTCGAATGGGCTGGCGGTCATCGTCAGCACCAGCACGAGTCCGCCGAGGACCAGCAGGGCAATCTTGGGCATGGGCGGGATGATAGCGCCGCCCCTGGCGGCGGGCAACCGTTGGCACCCGCACGCCGGCCGTCTTAGTGGTCAGTGCCGTCGCTTCGACCCGCGATTGCCGGAAACAGGCACGCAGGCGGATGTAACCCCTGGCGCCTTCGTCAGTATTCTGTCCGAGCGCGAGGGGCAACACGCGCGCAGGCGCTGGTCGCGGCCGTCCGCGCGCTGGAGGCAGAGGAACAGCGATGGCGGAAGCCGTCGCGCCGGAGTCGCGCAGCTCAGCCGAGTTCCGCCGCGGTCAGAGGTCGGATGTCGATCCGTCGCAACCAGATTTCCGCGTATTCGGCTTCGATGCCGATCCGGCCGCGGTCGAGCGGCACGAACTGGAGTGCGGGCGGTGCCGCCGCAGCCGTCCGGGCGCCGCCGGCGGCACCGGCAGCACCAGTTCCGGCTGGCCCGGCACCGCGTCCCTGGAATACGGGGGGATCGGGGCGCTCCATCCGTCCCATGGAATTCACAATCCGCCCGTTGACCACGAACGCGCAGTCCGCGCCACGGGCGATGCATTCCACAACGTTCCACCCGTCACGGTCTTCGAAGTCACTGACCCGTCTCGTCAACGCCGTCGTTGGCTGGCCCGTACTACTCCCGCCTGCCGGCCCGCTTCCAACTCCTGCGGCGCTACCGCCTCGTCCAGGTGCGGCCGCGGGGATCGGCCAGCGAGGCAAACCGGCGATGGGGTTGGGGGAGACATATCGGACGCCTCCGACAGGAATGGCGTCGCCGACGTCGGTCTCCTGCACTTGAAACTCCATGCACATCGGAAACACCCGATCCTCGCCGACGACGTGGATCAGGAGGCCGTTGTCGCGTTTCTGCTCCGTGCGCGGCGGGAATCGCGCGGATCCCCAGCGGTACTCGACGCGGAGCCGATAGTTGGCAAACTCCCGAGTCGTGCACAAGTATCCGGTCTCCGGAGTGTCGCCCACATGCTGGCCGAAGATATGGAGCAGTCCGTTGTCGACTCTGAAGATCCCGGACGGGTCATTGTTCCTCCCCGACTGCTGCAGGAACGTGTACCAGCCATCGAGATTCCGCCCATTGAAGAGCGATATCCAGCCGTCGGCCCCGGGAGCCGGCATCACGGCCGGAGGCTGTTGCCGTGTCGTCATGGTTCGTCCCACAGCAAACGACCCGAAGAGGGACGATGCACTCGTGTTGAGGAAGTTGCGTCTATCCATGAAAGTCTCCTCTGACGGCAAACGGGGTTGTTACGTTCGCGGATGGCCGGCTCGTCCGCCCGGGCCTCGCCGCTTGTCACCGACGCTTCACCATCGCGCCATTCCACGACTGCGGCGATTGCCGTCGTCTGGCGGTGGCGGACTGGTCGGTACAGTGGGTCGTCATCGCGCGTGCTCTGTGTTGTAGGCCCACACCGCCTGGCTGAAGAGCGCGCCATCGACCCAAATCGTCTGACCACTGATGAACGAGGCAGCCGGGCTCGCGACCAGCGCAACGGCTGCACCAACGTCTGAGGGAGTGCCGACACGCCCAAGCGGCGTGACGCGCCCCCAGACGTTGGCATAGTCGGGGTCTTCCAACGCTGTGCGTTCGACCGCGATCGCGCCGGGGGCGACGCAGTTCACGCGGATGCCGAGCGGACCCAGCTCGACGGCCGCGACCTTCGTGAGCAGCTCGATGCCACCCTTGCTCGCCGAATACGCGACGAGATTCGGGAAAGGCAGCTTGTTGCAGCCCGAGCCGATGTTGATGATCACGCCGGAACCCTGCGCCTTCATGACGCGCGCTGCGGCTTGTGTGCACAAGAAGCAGCCTTTCAAGTTGACGTTGATGACGTGATCCCACTCGGCTTCAGACACCTCGAGAAGTGGCTTCCACGTCTGCACACCGGCGTTGTTGACCAATACATCGCACCGGCCGAACCGATCGGTGACCTGCGCCACCATGCGACTGACCGCGTCCGCGACGCTGACGTCCGCCTGCACGATTGCCGCGTCGACACCCAAGGCGAGAAGCTCGCACGCCGTTTGCTCTGCCTCGGCGGCATCGTCCAGGTAATTGACCGCCACCGCCGAGCCTGCGCGGGCCAGGGCGAGTGCCACGCCCTTGCCGATTCCACGCCCGCCGCCGGTTACGAGCGACACTCTGCCTAGAAGTGGCCGTTCAGTGAGAGTCATGTCCCCCCAGATCTCGGACGTTTGTGAGACACATCGCGCCGACCCGCCGACGGAGCGCGATCGCCTCACCTTGGAGCCTGCGGGCTTTCACTACTTCCCCAGGCGGCGATGACGCTGGCCGGTCCGGTCCGGGCACTCCGCCATACGTCCGCGACACCTACGTTGGCCCACGTCGCCGATACCGACCCGGCGTACAGCCAAAGCGCTGACCGAAACGCGTGGTCATGTGCTGGATCGATCGGAAGCCCGTCCGCGCGCACACCTGTTTGAGCGGCAGGTCCGTTTCCGCGATCAACTGGCGTGCCCGTTCCAATTGCACGCGATCGATGGCCGTGCGCAGCGTGCGCCCCGTGGCCGTCTTGAACCGGATTTCGAGAGCCGACCGCGACGTCGCACTCGCCCGAACCACGTCCGGTACACGGATGCCGTCGCAGGCATGATCGCGGATGAACGCTAGCGCCGCCGCCACGGATGCATCCTCGACCATGCGGACGTCGGTCGATTGCCGGGTGACGATGCTGATGGGATTTACGACGAAATGCCGCCGCGCGATCGTCCGTCCTTCGATCATCTCGTCCAACAGCGCCGCCGCGTCCTGCCCCAGCTGCACCGCGCCCTGTTCGACGCTCGTGAGCGGTGGGCTGCTGAGCTCACAGAGCAGCTCGTCATTGTCCACGCCAGCCACGGCGACGTCGTCGGGCACGTCGATCTCAGCACTCCGGCAGGCTTCCAACAGCTGGCGACCACGTTCGTCGTTCGCCGCCATGATGCCGACGGGCCTTGGGAGCGTTCGAATCCAGTTGGCCAGCGAACGCTGCGTGGTGATCCAGTCACGCCGATCCCGTTGCCGCCCACGGAAGACGGCACAGGCGCCGCGGTTTTCTACCTGACGTACGAACGCGCGCTCGCGCTCGGCCGCCCAACCGTTAATCGGTGACTGCGGATAGCCGCAGTACGCAAAGTGGCGCAGCCCACGCTCGAAGAAGTGGTCCGCGACCAGTTCTGCAATGGCCTCGTTGTTGGTGTGGAAGTAGGGTATCGGTCGACTTCCTGCCCACTCACGACCGCCGCCGAATCCGACAACCGCGAGGCCGGAGCCGGTGACGGCTTTCGCCACGCGCGGATCGTCCAGATCGGCAATGATGCCGTCGCCCTTCCATTTGCGCAGATCCGGCAGCCTCTGATCTTTCAGCGCGTTCTCCTCGATGTAGACGCTATATTTGCGCTCGCGCTGGAGATGACGTGCCACGCCACGCATGACCTTCAGGTCGTACGCTGACCGGGCGTCGTAGATCAGCGCGATGCGCCGTAGCGGGCGGCTCATTGTGTTCTCGTCAAAGACGGACAGCGGCCGCGTCGGTGTTGCCCCGGTGCCGGACGTGCGCCGGATCAGCTAGCTCGCTGCCTTCGGCCGCGCGATGTCCATGTACAACCGCGAGCCGTCCGGACGAACCGTGTAGAAAAGCGAGATCCCTTTCGACCCATCGCGCATCGGATGGCCCACCAGCCGAACGTGATCGCCGGCTTTGTAGGTTGCGCGCGTCCAGCCCTGTCGAGTCGAGATATTGATCGAACCACCCTCGACGTCCCAGGTGCCCACCGTCTCCGCAGGCACGCCATTCCCCGGCGCCACGCGAACCGTGAAGTGAATGTGCGGATTCACCCATTTCCATTCGGTAATCACGCCCTCGAACGTCACATCCCGATCCATTTCGAACATCGCGAACGAGTGGTGCGCCCGAACCAGTGCCACGGCGGACACGAGACATATCACCACGGACGCTGTCATCTTTCTCACTGCGCACCTCCGGGTTGGACAATATTCTCGACGGCGGCCCGTCGCGCAATGCCCGCGTTTTGTGTTCTTGCCCAGAAGCTTTACATGACTCCACTTCAACCAGACGGTCGAAAACGGGGGACAGGGCCGATTTAGACGGCAGGCCATGTCACCACGGAGCGCCGCCCTGCATTACACTCTGGCCCATGGCCATTGATTTCACCCTGAACGGGAAACGCCAGAGCGTGGACGTTCCGGCCACGATGCCGCTGCTGTGGGTGCTGCGCGACACGATTGGGCTGACCGGCACCAAGTTCGGGTGCGGCATCGGCCAGTGTGGCGCGTGCACTGTCCACGTGGACGGCCAGGCCGCGCGCGCGTGCCAGACCAACATCTCGGCGGTGGCCGGCAGACGCGTGACGACGATCGAGGGGCTCTCGGCGGACCGCACGCATCCGGTGCAACGCGCGTGGATGGAGGTGGACGTGCCGCAATGCGGCTACTGCCAATCCGGACAGATCATGACGGCCGCGGCCTTGCTCGAGAAGACGCCGACGCCGACCGACGCCGACATCGACACCGCCATGCAGGGCAGCATCTGCCGGTGCGCGACCTATCGCGCGATTCGGAAGGCGATTCACGTGGCCTCGGCCCTGAAGGCGAAAGGCGGTGTCGCGTGAACGTCTCCGTGGTGGATCGCCGGGGTTTCCTGAAATCGAGTGCCGCAGCCGCAGGCGGACTCATCGTGGGATTCGCGCTGCCCGGCCGGGCGGCGGTCGCCCTCGCTGATGCCGCGCAGACGACGGCTTCGTCAGCGGCGCTCAATGCCTTCGTACACATCGGCACCAACGACATCGTCACGCTCATCATCCACAAGTCGGAGATGGGGCAGGGCACGATGACGTCGCTGTCGATGCTGCTGGCGGAGGAACTCGAGTGCCGATGGGAGAGCATCCGCACGGAGTTCGCGCCGGTCGAGCCGGCCTACGGACTGATCGGCGTGTACGGCAGTAACAGCATCCGATCGTCATGGCAGCCGCTGCGTGTGGCCGGCGCCACGGCGCGCGAGATGCTCGTCTCGGCGGCGGCCCAGCAGTGGGGCGTTGATCGCGCGCAGTGCAGGGCCGAGAAGGGCGCGGTTGTCAATCACACAACTGGCTCGCGGCTGACGTACGGCGCACTCGCGGTGGCGGCTGCGGCGCTCCCCGTGCCGGCCGCGCCACCACTCAAAGACGCGTCGGCGTTCACCCTGATCGGCACCACGCCGAAGCGGCTGGATACGCCAGCGAAGGTGGACGGCAGCGCGGTATTCGGCCTCGATGCGCGCCTGCCGAACATGCTCTACGCCGTCGTCGCGCGTTGTCCCGTGTTCGGCGGCAAGGTCGCGTCGTTCGATGCTGCGAAGGCCAAGGCTGTGACGGGCGTGAAACAGGTCGTCCAGGTGTCGACCGGTGTGGCCGTCATTGCCGACAACACCTGGTCCGCCATGGAAGGGCGGCGCGCGCTGGCGATCACATGGGACGAAGGGCCGACGGCGTCGGCGTCGAGTGCCGGCATCCGCGAACAGTTCGTCAGGCTGGCAGGTCAGCCCGGCGCCGAAGCGCGGCGCGTCGGGGATCCCGCGTCGGCGATCGCGTCCGCGGCCTCACGTGTGGAGGCCGTGTACGAAGCGCCGTATCTGGCGCACGCGCCGATGGAACCCCTCAACTGCACCGCGCACGTCACGCCGACGAGTTGCGACGTGTGGGTCTCGACGCAGGCGCAGAGCTCGGCCCGCGACATCGCGGCGCGCGCGAGCGGCGTGCCGCCCGCGAACGTCAAGGTGCACACCCTGCTGCTCGGAGGAGGCTTTGGCCGCCGCGCGCAGGTGGATTACATCGGCGAGGCGGTGGAAGTCGCCAAGGCCGCCGGCGTGCCCGTCAAGGTGACGTGGTCGCGCGAAGACGACATCCGTCACGACCTGTACCGGCCGGCGTCCTACGTGAAGTTCGCCGGTGCGCTCGATGCCGACGGGTGGCCAGTGGCGATCACTGCGCGAGTGGTGTGCCCGTCGTTCGGCTTCGGTCGCGGCGGCGTTGACGGAACGGCGGTTGAAGGCATCACGCCCAATCCGTACCAACTCCCGCATTTTCTCGTCGAGTATCAGCGCGCGGACGTGGGCATCCCGACGACGTACTGGCGATCGGTCGGCTACTCGCAGAACACGTTCTTCCTGGAAGCGTTCCTCGACGAGCTGGCTGCCGCCGGCCGCAAGGATCCGCTCGAGGTGCGCCGGCGCCTGCTTGCGGGATCGCCGCGCATGCTGGCCGCGCTGAATCTCGCGGCGTCGAAGGCCGGCTGGGGCACGCCGCTTCCGGCCGGTCGCGGACGTGGCCTGTCGATCGTCAACAACATCGGCAGCTTCACGGCGCAGGTCGCGGAAGTATCGGTGGAAGCGGGCGCCGTGCAGGTTCACCGCGTCGTCTGTGCCGTCGACTGCGGACAGGTCGTGAATCCGGCCGGGGTCGAGTCGCAGATCGTGAGCGGCATCGGCACGGGCCTCTCAGCGGCGCTCAAGGACGGCATCACGATCGACGCCGGCCGTGTCGTGCAGGGCAACTTCAACAACTACCGCGTCATGCGCATGACCGATGCCCCGGTGATCGAGGTGTACACGGTCCCGAGCACCGCCGCGCCAGGAGGTATCGGCGAGGCCTCGACGCCCGGCATCGCGCCAGCCGTCGCGAACGCCATCTTCGCCGCGACCAGAACGCGGGTCCGGGTGCTGCCGATCAGGATGTAAGACTGCCGCTGAATCCTTCTGAATTGGCCTGAAACACGGCCTTGCGCACACTCCCGGTGGCCATGGTTCTGCTAGAGTCACCCAGCGTTTCCGAGGGAGTGAATCATGCGACGAGGTGTGTGCTGCGGTCTCCTGGCGCTACTGGCCGGACTTTCCGGTTGTTCCCAACCCGCACCGGCTCCGGCACCTGAGCCAGTCGCCCCAAAGACGGAACTGACCCAGTTCCGACCCTCGGCCACCGTGCGGGAACTGATGCAGTCTCTCGTCGCGCCCAGTGCCCAGGGCATCTGGGACTCGGTCGGTACGATCTCGAATGCCAAGGGGACCGTCAACCTGGAGCCGAGGACGGACGCGGAGTGGGCCGCCGTCCGGCGGCATGCGGTCGCGCTGATGGAATCGACCAACCTCCTGCTGATTCCCGGCCGGCATATCGCGCCCGCGGGGTCGCAGGTGAACAAGGCCGAGGACGCCGCGCCGGGGTCCGAGCTTCCACCAGCCGAAATCGAGAAGCTCGTGACGGCCGGATGGCCGGCCTTTATCGGCATGGCGCACGCCCTTCACGACTCGGCATCGACGATCATCGAGCAAATCGACAAGAAGGATGCTCGGGGCCTCGAGCGGGTGGGCAGTGACCTTGACGCTGTCTGCGAGTCCTGCCACCTGACGTTCTGGTATCCCAACCAGCCCAAACGCTGACCGTGAGGCGGCCCCCCGGTGCGGCTTTTCAGCGCACTCCCGCCAGAATTCACTGTGTTTCAGGGCATTTCACCGCTCCGCCGTTGAGATGACCGGACACTCCTCGTAACGTATCGCCACGTCGACGCGGCGCTGCAAACGCGAGGGGAGTTTGATGAAGCATGGTCTGATCGTCCGGCTGAGCGTGTTGGTCCACGGGCTGATGTCCGCGGTTGCCTTTGGTCAAGGTCTGCCACTCGAAGGCCGGGTGACCGACTCGCTCGGCGGGGCCATCAACGGCGCCGCAGTGGCACTGGTCACCGGTGCGACGACGTCGAAGACGACCCGAACGGGCGTCGATGGCACGTTCACACTGGACGCCGTGCCAACCGGCAGCGTGACCCTTCGCGTCGGGGCGCCTGGATTTGAAACCATCACGAAGGCCGTTGCGGTGACGGCCACCATGGCCCCGATCACCGTCGTGCTCCCTGTGGCGGGGGTGGTCGAGTCGGTGGGCGTCGTCGGCACGAAGCTCGAGGAGGACCTGCCGCAGATCCTCGAACAGGGCGGCGTTCATGTCCAGACGATCTCAGCGGCGCAGATCCAGAACGGCGGGTACGATGACGTCGCACAGGCCTTGCAGGCGCTGGTGCCCGGGCTGTTCCTGACGCCGAAGGCCGGGCCCTTCGACTACGTCACGGCGTCGCTCCAGGGCTCGCGCACCAACGAGATCCTCTGGCTCGTCGATGGCGTGCGGATCAGCAATCGCCTGTACAACGGCACCACGCCCCTCGATACGATTCCCGCGCACATGGTCGAGCGCATCGAAGTACTCGAGGGTGGTCAGGGCCTGTTCTACGGCACCCAGGCGGTAGCCGGCGTCATCAACGTCGTGACGAGGGCCTTCACCGATCGCACGAACGCCATGGTGCAGGCCGGCGGCCACACCAACTCCGGCGGCTTCGCCAGTGGCATGGTGCGAGGATCGGCCAACGGCAACCGTCTCGTCGTCTACGGCTCGACCGACGACGCGAAGGGCTTTCAGCCGTTTCCGGACGCGCAGTACCAGCCCAGTACGACGGACCGCAACCGCGGCTTCAACGTCCACACCGTCGGCGGCAAGTACGCGAACGACGTCAGCGACCAACTCCGCGTGACCGCTGCGTACCAGTTCACCGACGCGGGACGTCTCGACAACCTGCGGCCGGGCCGGTCCAGTGCCTCGCAGAGCGGCGGGCCGTCAGACATCTTCAACGCGCGGCACGAGAACCTGTTCAGCGCGAAGGTGGACTACGCGCCCCGCAAAGACATGGAGCTGTTCTTCAAGGGGTACTCCCATCGTTGGGACTCGCACTACAGCGAGAGCCGCAACGCGATTGGCGCGCCAGGAACCAGCCTGGTCGTGAGCGATCGGGAATTCTGGGGCTACAAGGACTCGGGCGTGAACGTGCTCGCGCGACTGACGCCAACCAGGGGCCTGCAGTACCTTGCCGGCTATGACTTCCAGAACTACTCCGGCGAGGACGAGGTGCTGCTGATTGCTCCTAACAGCGAGCGTGTGCACGCGGTGTTCGGGCAGCTGCAGACCACTCGCGACCTGCTGAAGAATGTGATTCTCACGGCGGGCGTGCGGTACAACGCGCCGTCGACGAGCGAATCCCACACTGCATGGAATGTGAGCGGTCAGTATGACTTCGGCAGAACCGTGTTTGCCCGCGCGACGGCCGGCACGTCATTCCGGTACCCCGACGCCTACGAGCTGTTCGCGATCGATCCCACCTGCTGCTTCGGCAATCCCAATCTGAAGCCGGAGTCGAGCGCGAACGTCAACGGGTCCATCGGCGGCCGAATCGCGCGCGGCGACGCCAGCGTCGACGTGGCGGTGACGGCGTTCCACCGCGAGATCTCGGATCTGATCGTGGATACTGACGATGGGACGGACACCGGCAATACAGTGACGGCGAACAGCGCCGACACCGTACGCGTCAACGGGTTCTCAGTGACCGGCGCCGCGTCGCTCAATTCGGCAATCACCACGTCGTTCGGGTACACCTACACGACGTCGGAGCAGGGCAACACGTTGGCCGGTGGCTACAGCTCGCTGCCCGGACTGCCGTCAAACCGGGTGAATGCGACTGCCGACCTGCACCCAGCCCGCAAACCTTTCGGCGCTTCGGTCACGGTGTTCTGGGTGGGGGACATCTTCGACAATGTCTCTACCTTCGGCAAAGTACCCAGCGGTAACTACACCGTCGTCGATGTGGCCGCACGCTACTTCCTCGACGCCCGGCACAACCATCGAATCACGCTGCGATTGGAGAATCTCTTTGATGAGGACTACGCCACCGGACATGGGCGCGCCTTCCCCGACAACGGAAGCACACCATATCTGACCAGCACCCTCGGAGTGCCTCGAAGTTTGCACGTGTCGTATACGTTCACCTATTGAGGAAGGTGTTGCTGCGCACGTTGCTCGACTGGCGCAAAGCCCTGATCTATACGCACCGATGGGCGGGCATCGTCCTCACGTCGGTGTTCGTGGCGTGGTTCGTGTCGGGGGTGATCTTCGCCTACGTCGGGATGCCGGCGTTGCCTGCCGAGGAGCGGCTGCTCCGGATGGAGCCGCTCGACGTGTCGAGGCTCGGCATCACTCCCGCGGAGGCCGCGGCCCGAGTCGGGCTCGTTCCGCCGTCTCGCGTCAGAATTGCGATGTACGGCGGCCGCCCGGTGTACCGGCTCTCGTCTGGGGCCGGCTGGCGGACCGTCTATGCAGACACCGGCCAGGAGCTGACGCCATTGACGGCCGATTCAGCGATGGCGGCCCTGCGGCGCTTGGTCCCCGACCAGGCGCAGACGCTTCGCTATGAGACGCGGCTGACGGATTCCGATCAATGGACGCTGCAGGGCAGCGCGCGCGCCGGCCTGCCGCTGCATCGGATCGCGCTCGACGATGCGGCCGGGACCGAGTACTACATCGCCGAGCGGACGGGGGAGCCCGTCTTGCGCACCACGGCCCGCGGACGATTCTGGGGCTACATGAGCGCCGTCCTGCACTGGCTGTACTTCACGCCGCTGCGTCGGCATGACGAGCTGTGGGCCGAGGTCGTCGTCTGGTCTTCGCTGGCGGGGACCGTTATGGTGGTGCTGGGGATGGCGATCGGCGTCTGGCGCTACTCGCTGTCCGCGCGCTTCCGCCTTCGCGGGGATCTCTCTCACTCGCCGTACGCGGGCTGGATCAAGTGGCACCACTACACGGGACTCGTCTTCGGCTTCTTCGCCTGCACGTGGGCGTTCAGCGGTGCGCTCTCGATGGAGCCGTTCGCGTTTCTCGAAACCAGTCCGCCATCACGGGCGATGCGCGAAGCCGCCACCGGCGGTCCGATCGATCTTCGACCAGTCACGATCGACCGCATCCGTGCAGTGGCGGCCGTGGTGCGCCGGTCATTTCAGCCCAGGGAACTCGACTTCCTCCAGTTTCTCGGCGAGCCCTATCTCATGGCGTACGTGCCGCCATCGGCGGTGGAGCAGCCGCCCTGGCGAAACGACGATGTCTCGGATGCAAGTGCGTTGTACATCGATCGGCAGCACGTGATGGTGTCACTGGTGCATCCGGAGCGCGGGGCGGTGAGGGCATTCGATCGGAACCAGATGTGGACCGTGGCGAAAGCCGCGATGCCGGATGTCCCGATGGTGGATGCGACGTGGCTCGACGCCTACGACGCGTACTACTACAGCCGGAAGGGGACCCAGCCGCTGCCCGTGCTTCGCATCCGTTATGCCGACGCGCGAGCGACGTGGCTGTATCTCGACCCCCAACGCCTTTCCAGCACAGTGGGATCCGAAGCTTGGAATTCACGTGACTTGAAGTCGCGGC
>JADMIO011101906.1_pt1 | contig 66291 bp, 57 predicted proteins | sample 8958161 | NCBI WGS metagenome assembly JADMIO01 (sample SAMN16585339, study PRJNA669376) | soil metagenome | isolation source: Crop rotation soil | place: USA: Cullars Rotation, Alabama | collected 2011 | reverse complement strand
CGCGACTTCAAGTCACGTGAATTCCAAGCTTCGGATCCCACTGTGCTGGAAAGATGTAACGCCTCTCCATCCTTTTGCATATGCACTATCAATTTTAGAATTTATTTGTTCCTCTGTCGGCTGTTCTGTTATTTGTGCATGATCAAAAGTTCCTTCCAGCCAGTAAAGCGGATCATATGGTTTTTGTGCTTTTGTTGTAAATGATACTAGAAAGAGAAAGCACACAAAAGCCAGGAGATTTTTTTTCATAAACAAGTCAGGGATTATTGGTGAAATTCGATTATAAATTTATCCGCTTGCAATTGGATAAACATTCCATAATCGATTTAAGTTGTATACTTTTTTAACAAGCGACAGTGCAATCTTTATACTACTGACATTCTACTTCGGCTTATCCTTCTCCATTTTCTTCACCTTACTGATCGCAGCCAAAAGAATCGCATTGCTTTCCATCGGCTGCGTTACTACAGTCCCATAATCCTGTTGTAAAGTTTGGTAATGATTTGTTCCATACAGGTTAACTTCTTTAATAATTTTTCCAAAACGTTTGTTCACCCATTCGAATGAAAAGAATTTTATGTTGGTTGTATCAGAAGAACAATTAACAGGATCGGCCAGGTAGCAATATGCTTTTTGTGGTGCACCAGTTTCGCCTTCTAAAGTATCAATGCTTTTTAAACCGCCCGGATTCCATTCAAGAATATTCACTCCATATTGAATGGGCACAACATCTTTGTATCCATCTTCATAAACTATTTCATAATAACCAAGCATATCAGGTGAATCGAAATTGTTCGGAATATTGAAATATGCCTTTTGGTTATTTGCAGGAAGTGCAGAAGCATGCAGGAAAATTAAACTGCTTACATCTTCATTGATCTTTATATTTTCTATTTTATCAGCTAATGAATTTTTTTCTTTACCAACAGAACCTATTGCAGCTACTGCTTTCGATGCCTTTGAATATAAGTTGAACACTTTATTTCCATCCTGAAGATTGCCTGGTTTTAATTTATCAAGATCAACATTGAATGCTTTTGAATCCTTTGATAAATTGAAATGAGAAGAAATATCTACAGGCTCGATAATTCCGTCCTCGCTCGGAATTTTTTTTGCACTTAAGTTTGCCCGTATTGAAGGCATCATTGCCCAAACCATAGGCGGAAAATCTATTGCCTGAATTGTGTGTGCTGACCAAATCAAATTTGCACATCCAAGGAAATCGAGAATAAGATCTTTTCCAAAATTGTATTCGTTAGACATAGCCCAAGATGAAGGAGCACCACCAGCGAGGTCAATCTTTTTTATTCTCTCATCCCAGTTGCTGATGTTGGGAGTAAAATTTCCATACAATTGTTTGAACCCGAAATTTTTTAGTTCCATTTCTTTTTTCTCATCGATCCAGAACCAGTTAAAAATTAAAATATCCTTTGGAACCACTCTTTTAACAACTTCAGGTTTCAATCCACCGGGAGTAAAATATTTTACACCTGTTGAAGATTTTCTTTCCTGCGGCCCTTTGCCACGAACACTTTCCAAAAGAAAATCACCCCACATTGCAATTTTAATCCCGCGCTTTGCAAAATAATCATGCAGCTTTTTTACATCCCCTGCATAGAGTTCAGAATAATCTTTGTTTCTACAGCGGGGACAAGCACCCATCGGGGCACCCCACCATTCATCATGACCAATGTGAACCATTTTAGGTTTTATCACGTCGAGATATTCTTCATATACATCGAACATAAGTTTGTAAGAATCGGGGTTAGATGGACAGTAAGTATCAGGCCATTTATCACCGGGATATTCTGCGAGCTCATGATGATTTGCCAATAAATAATATGAATGGGTTAACGAAGGAATTTCAGGGATCACTTCAAGAAAATTTTCATTAGCATATTTTACAAGATCACGCACAGCATCCTTTTCAATTATAAAACCATCACCTGCATCATAATGACTTGAATTTTTTTCTTCGCCATGCACACCTTCAGTGGAATTGGAACGACTGTACTGCATATACTTTACAAAATCCTGCCAGCCTGTATTTACTTCAGGATGTTTGTCGAGCCGCATACAATTAAACTCGATGATGATCTTATTGTATTTGTACATCGCCATAAAATCTCTCATGAAGCGTTTTAAGAAAGCTACATTCTCAGGGCCGGGTACATACATTCTTATCGCTCTGAAAGGAAGTCGCGGCTTGTCTCTTACAATCACCCCCTGTATTGCATTGCCCTTTCTTGATTGAACCAATTGTCGCACTGATTGTAATCCAAAGAAAGCTCCTGCATCATCTGAACCTCCCACTACTATTGTGTTATTTGTAACTTCTAAAATGTATCCCTCACTTCCGGGATTGGTTGCTGTGAGATTTATTTTATGATCACTGCAATATTTTTTTATCAGGGAATTTGCAAATGTTCCCATTACAATTATTTTTCTCCCCTTTGGAATTTCGGAGACAGTTTCCATCCTTAAGCCGATGTTATATTTATCACTAAGATCCCTTACAAGAAATCGTGCAAGTGCAATGTCTTTTTCTGTTGCATTGGAAGGAACAATTATCGAAACACTTTCATCTAAAACAAATCCATCGTTTGTAATTGTTGTTTGAAGAGGTATAGGAAAGATTAAAGGTTTGTCAGTTGCTGATGCAATGTTTGAGCACGAGAATAAAGAGATGATGACAAAAATTAACCACAGATTTTTTATTGACACTTTCACGATTTTATTTTTAAAATCACAAATTAGAATTACGAATTAGGATTCGAGTTCCCTCTCCTTCGGAGAGGGTGGGGGTGAGGTCTATAATTTATATTTCTGAATACAATGCGCATAATGATCGGTTATATAAACACATCCATCACTACCTATTGTAATTCCAAGAGGAAAATATTTATCATCTTCAAAAATTCCTGAAGACAACCAATGTTCCTGCGGACTTCCATTTGCATTTAATTTCTGAACCCTGAAGTTGTAACGATCAGTTACGAAAATGTCACCTGCAGAACTAACGGCCAAACCATGAGGTTCGCTGAATTGTCCGCCTTTCGCATCTTTGCCTTCTCCAAACTCACCAATTCGTTTTACAAGATTTCCCTCTTTACTAAAAACAGACAGCCGATGATTTTGCCTGTCGCTTAATATCACATTTCCATCTTTTGTTATTGCTATTTCATGCGGCATGTACAACTTAATCCCTATGCTTTCCTGCGAACCCCACTTTGAAATGAATTTAAGATCAGAAGTGAATTTTTTTATACAATAATTAAAAGCATCGATCACAAACAAAACATCTTTATCATCAATAGCAAGTCCGTATGGGTATTTTAGCTGTGAGTCGCCAGTTCCATACGAACCAACCGACGAAATGAAATCTCCTTTCGAAGAAAATTTTTGTATCCGGTTATTGTTCATGTCAGACACATACACATCTCCCTTCGAATCTATTGCGATGCCATAAGGGAAATTAAATTCTCCATTGCCAGTCCCATACTTTCCCCACATCAAAATAAAATTTCCATCCGCATCAAACTTCTGAATGCGATGGTTATGCTGATCTACTACATACACATTCGATGATTTATCTGCAGAGATCATCGTTGGAAACTTAAACTGGCCAGGCTTTTCGCCAAACTCTCCCCACTTGGTTACCATTACAACATTTGATTGAGCATTGGCCTGTGCTGTTATAGTAAGCGCAATTAAAACAGAGCGAATTATTTTTTTCATCAGCTATTAGTTTGAAAATTTTTTATTTCGTGTTGTCAACTACTGTTATAAATTCTTCGATCACTTCTTTGGGCTGGGTTTCATTTCCTGTAACATAGTCTCTTCCGAAACCTCCATTCTGACTGATATGTTTATTCAACGCTTTATATTTTGTAACTAAATAATTTTTTACATCAATATGAACATCGGGCTTACCTCTTCCATTTTGTTGTGCAGTCTTATCTAAAAACCAACCGTTAACTACCATCCATAATTTTCCAACAGGAACATGATTGTCCATACATTTTTTAAATGCGAGATAAACAAGGTAGGCCGCATTTCCATGGTCCATTTTTTCTCCTCCCAAAGTATGTGTGATCACAATTTCCGGCTGATACTTTTTTAATAGCTCGTACACAAAATCAACTTCGCTATCCATGTAAGTTGCAATAGGAATAAGTGGACGACCAGGTGCATCAAACATATCATATTCAGGAGTGCCGTAGTAAACGATTTTTCTTCCGATAAAAAATGTCGGCTCTTTATAATTCAAAAAAATGGGAGTTGCAGGATATACTGCTGCAGCAGACTTTGCTTCCTCTTCACGGATCTGGCTTGTTTCCAAAGCATCTACACGATATTTATGCGGTGAATTTGAAATGGTGAAGTTTGGACCTTTATCATACCAGGGAGTTCTTTCAAGATTACATCCATCAAGATTATTAATGGCACAAACATAAACTCCTTCATATCCCATCGCGACATATTTGGCAAGAGTGCCTCCTGCATTTTCATCCACATCATCAGCGTGTGCTCCGAATACGAGAATACATTTGCGGGGCTTCTCTTTTGTTTGCGCAATAATATGAGTTGAAAAAAGAATGAGCATGGTCAGGAGCCATGCTACCATTACAAGCATTTTCATTTCAGAATCTTTGATCTCAATTTTTTTACCCATGAGAAAATATTTTTAATGTTCGGAATTTGTATTGTCAATTACTGTTATGAATTCTTCTACTTCATCATTGTAAGGTTGCTTCCTGTTGCTGAGAACATAATCTCTTCCAAATCCGCCATTCTGACTTACATGTTTATCGTACGCAGCATATTTTGTTTTCAAAAAATCTTTTACATCGATCAACACATCAGGTTTTCCAATTCCATTTTGCTGTGCATATTTTTCAGAAAGCCATCCCCTTACCGCCATCCATAATTTACCTACAGGAACTTTTTCTTTCATAACTTTTTTAAATGCGAGGTAAACTAAATACGCTGCATTGCCATGATCAAGTTTTTCTCCTCCCAAAGTATGACTGATCACAATCTCAGGCTGATATTTCCTCAGAAGATCACAAACAAAATTTACATCTGCTGAAACGATGGTTGCAACACTGATTAATCTCTTTCCTGGAGGTGAAAACTGATCGTATTGATAGGTGCCGTAATCAATTTGTTTTCTTCCCATAGAAAACCAGGGTTCAACAAAATTTAGAAAAACAGGCGTAGCGCCGAATACAGCAGCAGCCTGCAATGCCTCTTCTTCGCGGATCTGACTTGTCTCCAACGCATCAACGGGATATTTATGAGGCGAATTAGAGATTGTAAAAAGAGGAGCGCCTTTGAAATAGGGAGTCTTTTCCAAACTGCATCCTGCGAGGTTATTGATTGCACCAACATAAATTCCTTGGTAGCCCATTGAAATATATTTCGCCAGGGTTCCACCTGCAAGCGATTCCACATCATCTGCATGAGCGCCAAAGACCATAATGCATTTTTGCGGCTTATCCTGTGCTGAAATAGTAAATGAAGTCAAAAGAAAAAGCATTGCAGCTAAAAGAAATCTCTTTTGATTCATGTTAGTTTGGAATTGTAGACGATACCAAATTTATCAGATCAAAAACTGATAAACATCTTATAATTTATTTATGATGTATACTTTTTTAACTGCTTAAGCAGATCATAGGACCATAGTCCATAGTCGATAGTCCATAGACCCTCCATGGACTATGGACCTGTGACTATGCTTCTGGATAACAACTACCGGGTAGCACCTGGATAATGCACATCATATCCCCTGATCGAGTACCAAATAATTTTATTCAGCTCATCATCATCCGCTTCATCTACATCATCAAGAGCAAGCTCATTCGATTTTTTTGCCCAATACAATCGCTTTCCACTTAGTGATGATAATTTCGGATTCATCTGGTCAAGCGGAACCTGGTTTGGCACTGCAGTGTAAGGAGTAAAATCTGGTTTGTTTGTAAAGCAATCTGTCATGGGAGTTGCAGTAAGGTCAAACTGGCTCATTGGCGTTAATCCCAATATCAATTCGATCGTTCGTAAAATACTGTTTTGATTATACTGTGTGTTTATCACCTGACCTCTTTTAGTGTATGGGCTTATACATAAACCCATCGTGCGCTTACCATCTACATGATCGAGCCCGGATTGTGGATCATCCTGGATCACAAAAATGGCCGTCTCTTTCCAGAATTTACTTTTACTCACAGCTTCTACAATTTGTCCCACCGCAAGATCATTATCAGCAACAGACGCAGCAGGCGTAGGATAATTTGGTCTTGTACCTGTAGTATGATCGTTTGGAAGCAACATGATCATGAAATTCGGAAACGAATCATTTGCCTCAAAAGCATGAAGCTCTTTTATAAACTCACGTGCCCTGTAAACATCCGGAACAATTGATGGAAAACCTATGAACGTAGGACACAGGTATGGCCTGATGGTATGCAATTCTGCTGTTGGTGTAATTTTTATTTTATGAGTATTGTTTTTGTATTCGTTATAAATTTCTGTCCATGTAGATTTTGGAACGACAGAGCCATGAACAAATTCTCCATAATCCCTGAAAGTAAGACCACGCTGCAAAACTTTGTCCCAGATAAATCCGGATGAAGCGTATGCAAGCGGATCATCACCTTCATAAGGATAGCTCCTGATAAAATCTCCAAAACTTTTTTCGAGGTAATCTGTAACATATCCTTCATTTGTCCACTGGTGCCCATCTGCACTTAAAACTCCATTGCAATAAAGATTATCAAGCAACACAAAATTTTCTGCAAGCGCATGTTGGTTCGGTGTAACGTTTCTCCCGAATATACACAGTGAACTATCGCCATTACCTTGTTTCAAATCACCAAAAACCTGGTCATAAGTTTTATTTTCTTTTATAATGTAAAGAACATGTTTGAAAACAGATCTTTCACCGGGCTTTGTTGGAACGGGAACAATTGTTTGCTTCACGTTTTTCAATTGCAACGTTTGTGTTATTTCAGGCAGACGCATGTTAGTGGCAGCCTTCAGTGTATATTCTTCAAGAAGTTCCTTTGATGGTACAGGAATAAAAGATACAGAACCTAAGTGATCGCTGTATTGAAAGCCTTTTGCACCCGGTTTCTTATTCCTGCTTCCCAAACCTTTTGTGTTTGCAACAAAAAGTTTCGTAGCATTTTTATTGAGAGCAACAGCGCCGGGATACCAACCTGCAGGAATTAACCCCTTTACTTTCATTGTAGGCAGATCAATAACTCCAATTAAATTATTTCCTCCGTTGGCAACATAAAGTGTATTTCCATCCGGAGAAATTGCAAGAGAATTCGGAGCGCTTCCAAATGGCAATTCTTTCATTGGCTTTGCATTGATGTCTGCAATCACAACATCTTTATCAGTATTGATAACAGATATTATGTCGCTGTTTGCATTAGCAACAAATAGTTTTGAATCATCCGCGTGAAGAACCATTGCACAGGGATGCAGTTGAACTTTTATTTCTTTAATAACTTTTAAATTGTTCAGATCGATAACTGAAACAGTTCCTGAAGAAGCAACCCCGTTCCTGGGATCAACAACAACCTCGCTTCGGGATGAAGTTGCTGTCTTATCATTCTTACCTGGTATTCGTCCTCCCCAGTTTGTTACATAGGCCTTGTTGCCTTTTACAACTATTGTGTAAGGCGCAATTCCAACATTCACGCGATCAATAAATTTTTTAGTCCTCATATCTATTATTCCAACAGCATTGTCCCGGTTTAATGTTACGTATATGCGATCTTTTTGTTCATCAATAGCGAAGCCGCCGGGATAAGCGCGATCATCTTTTGTCTTATTTGTTTTGTAAAGAATCTGGTCCTCCCATGCAAATTTTCCATTCGATAAAATTTTTGCCGGAAGGGAGATCGCATCATCCCATGCGAACATTCCATCAGTTTGCAATTTTGCAGAACGCAGAAAACCCCTTGTGTCAGTAGTCCAAACTTTTTCACCATTATCACTCCATGCTATTCCTGTAAAAGTGTTTCCTGCGTCGTCTGGAAGTCGGAGAGTTTGTTTTATAGTTTGAGATGCTGCATCAAAAAAAACAATGTTGTATAAATTTTTAACTGCAAGAATTGTTTCATCAGGGTTCAATGCGATATCCATTGGCCTGCCGGAAAAAGTGACTGTAGTGCCTGCGGGGTCGATGATCTGTGATGTTGGCACAATATAACTTCTGTCAACCTGTTGACCTACGAGAGCTTTTTTATCAAATTTCGTTTTTGCCTTTGCAGGATCATACTGTGCATTGATGTTTTTACAACAACAAACAAGAAGTAAGATGAGAGCTGAGCTTTTAATTCCTCTATTCATACTATAAAATTTCAAAATAAATTAATCAGTGAACCCAATATCCTGGTAACGTAAATATGCTTTTGCAATTTTTAAATGAGAATCCTGGTCTGAACTCGAAATTTCAAATTCAACTTTTTCTCCTTTCTCATATTGTTTCAATAAAGAGATTGGCGCCCAGCCCCATTGATTCCAACTCACTAAAAACTCCTGCGTTATACCATCATATTTCAATATAATTTTTCCGGGCTTTGGAGAATCATTCAATACCAACAGGCAAAGTTGAAGTGCGCCTTTCTTTGTATTCAAATTTATTTTTAAAGGATCACTCTTCAGATCATGAACATGTAATCCGTTTACAGCTTCACCTTTATTAACTGAATATTTTATTTCTGTTTTGAAGTCCTCAAAAGCCTGGTCATCAGCAAGCGCATCAACTTTTACCATTTCCTTTTGCCCCGATTGCAAAATATTATTTGATAAATTAAAATCAACCAGGTTTCCTTCTGTCTCGAATAAAACACTACTTGAATTTAATGCCTGGCAATATGCTGCTGTAACTTTTGTTGAATTTCTAAAATGCATCATTGGGGATGTTGGATTTACTCCAGCCTTCACCGAAAATAAAACTACATTATTAGTCCTGTCGAATGTAAGTGCAGATCTTCTTTCATTTTCTGCAGAATAAAAATTTACATTCTGCAAATAAAGACCTTCCACGCTTCTGCAGTAAAGTCCATAAGCGGGGAGATTTTTAAACATCATTGCGGCAGGGTATTCAAATTCTTCGAACGGGATCTTATTATATGCACTGCCTTCCTGCGCTGAGCTGCTTCTCACAGTATAATTGGTAACAGAAATATTCTTTATTTTTTTGCTATGCAAACCAATAATACCCGATGGAAGTTTCGCATTTGTAACAGAAATATTATTTAAAGAAATATCTCTCACATCGTCTATCCTGTTTACATACTGATTCGTTTTATATGGTCGTGCTCTTATTCCCTGGCGAATAAAAAAAGGTGTCCCAACATCTTCCATCGTAATATTTTCAAAAGAAATATTCTGCATCATTCCGCCATCTACTGTCATCAATTCTATCCCTGCATGAACAGGAATGTCTTTGATGACACAATTGCTTACAACAATATTTTTAAATCCTCCGTTCGATTCCGTTCCTGTTTTAATTCCCGAACCTCCGATTGTTTTGAACAAACAATTCGTGATAGCAATGTCCTGGCATAAAACATCAGTAGTCGCTTTCATCACTATCGCATCGTCAGTAGTAGAAAAACGTGAATCCGAAACAATAACCCGCTGGCATGCATCAATGTCAAGCCCATCCCGATTTCCTTCACCTGTTGTTGTAATCTCAATTCCGCGAACATTCACATCCCTGCAGCCAAGTAAGTGAAGCGTCCAGTTCGCAGATTCCAAAAGATGTACATCACGAATGGTTACATTATCACAATTAACCAATCGTATCATGTAAGGGCGAAGATTTTGCGGCCGTGTTTCCTGGAAATATTTTACACCGTTTCCATAAATTGTTCCGGGGCCTGTGATAGAAATATTCTTTGCACCTTCTGAAAAGATCATAAAATATTTTGCATAGAGAATTCTTGTTCGTGATTCAAATTTTTGATCTGCTGCGATGTAATCTTTATAATCAGGACTTCCGAGTAATATTGCACCTGCTTCAAGATGCAGCTCAATATTATCTTTAAGAATGAGTGTACCGATCTTGTATGTTCCTGCCGGAATGTTTACTACTCCTCCTTTATTTTGATAAGCCTTATCTATTGCCTGCTGAATAGGGCGTGTATCCATCGTTGTTCCATCGCCTTTTGCGCCAAAGTTTTTTACATTGTATTGAGCGATTACAATTTGATGTATGAGAAAAAATAAAAAACCTGTTGCAATTTTTTTCATGAGATGATTTTTAACTGGTCTGACAGTCCCGGTCTGACCATAAAGTTTTGACACTTTCCAGTCAATCCATCGTCAGACCGGTCAGACGATTGTTACTGCGCTTCCGTTCCTTTAGCTTTTTCTATCTTCTTATTTTCAGAAACGCTTAATGCCAAAAGAATTATTGAATTCTCATTTCCTTTTTTATAATTAACCGGTTTGAGATTAATTTCTTTTATCTTCTTACCAAACCTTGGGTTCTGCCATTCGAATGAAAAGAAAGTAACAGCATTTGAACCATCTTTCGAACAGTCAACTGCGGTTGCATTGTAAGCATATCTATTCTGGCTGTACTTTCCTTTTTCTTTTTCATCGCTCATTATTCTTTGCTTCCATTTCCAATCCAAAATATTTACACCATAACGAATGGGGATTATTTCTATCAATCCATCTTCATACACAACTTCATAATAACCGAGTGGCTCAGAAGTATCATCAAAATCATAAATTATTCCATAGGCTTTATTGTTCAATGCTTCATTAGCGGATGCATGTAAAAACAATATGCTGCTTACGTCTTTGTTAATTTGAATGTGCTGATCAGAACCTGATCCGTCACCTGTAATAATTGCATTTTTATTTTCTGAAGAAGTCAAATGAAAAATTTTCTTGCCACTTTTCACATCTCCTGTTGTAAGTGTTGATACAGAAAAAGAAGAAGTGAACGAAGAAGAAATATTTACCGCTGTGACTTGAGAGCCATTATCAAGTGCAAGATTTTTTCCACTAAGGTTTTTGTAAATGTCACTAACAAGAGGTTCAGTCTGCAAGCCGAGTTGATCATATGGTAAATAATGTTGCGACCATAATAAATTTGCTGCGCCTAAAAAATCAGTGAGCTGATCTTTGCCAATATTGAATTCAGTGGAGGCCGCCCACGATGAAGGAGCGCCGCCCAACACACCTTTTATTTTATCTCTCTGGCCCCAGTCATTAATATTTGCTCTAAGATTTCCATATACCTGCTTAAGACCAAATGCTGAAACCTGTTTATCATTTTCCATTTTATCCCAAAACCAATTGAACACTAAGATATCTTTCGGAATTAATTTTTCAACCTGTTCAGGCCTTAACGCTCCCGGAATTTTGTATTGATAGCCTGTTGAACTCTTCCATGCCTGGTGATCTTTTTCTGTAACTGATTCCAGTAAATGATCTCCCCAGATCGCCGTTTTAATTCCTTTCGCTGCTAAGTGATCATGGATCTTTTTCAGGTCCATTGCATACAATTCTCCATAATCTTTTCCGCGGCACAGTTCGCAAATATCTTTCTCCATTCTCCATTCATCATGACCAACATGGATCATTGAAGGATGAATTACATCGATGTATTCATCTAGCACATCAAAATAAATTTTATAAATAGCAGGCTTCTGTGGACAGTAAGTATCAGGATAAGGCTGATTCATATTTTCCGCGAGTTCCTCATGTCCTGCAAGAAGATAATATGAATGAGTTAATGATGGCAGTTCGGGAATGACTTCTATATTGAATTTCCGGATGTAGTTTACAATGTCAGCAACCTCTTCTTTCTCCAGTATTTGTCCGTCTGCATTATCCTGGTGAGATGAATTCTGATATTCCATATGCACACCCGGCGGCCTGTCGAGGCGACTGTAATTTAAATGTCTTGCAAATTGTACAGCTCCAATATTCAGTTCAGGATGTTTATCCAAACGCATGTTGGCATTGAACTCCAGGATAATTTTATTGAATTTATACAGCGCTGCAAAATCTTTTATGAACCTTTTGAAGAACTGGATATTTTCTTTTCCAGGAAGATAAAGTTTGATTCCGCGAAAAGGATATTTGGGGGAATCCTTAACCAACAACGCAGGAATAAAAATATTTGAGCCTTCTTTAGTGATAATTTGACGGAGCGATTCTAAACCATACAACTCGCCTTTCTCAGTGTTCGCAGCAACAACTACATTATTATTTGTAACAGATAAAATATAACCTTCCTCACCCAACGATTTTAAAGAGGAAAGCAAACCATTTTTTTCGCAGTAAGTTTTTACCAAAGGATTCGCCAATGAGCCGATCAGTATAAATTTTTCGTTCGTTGGAAATTGTAATTTCCTGGTAATGCTCACTGGCAATTCATATTTATCTGTTATTTCATTTAAAAGGAGTTTAGATAAAAATTCATCGTTGCGTCTTGGGTTAGCTGGAAGAATTAAAAAAGTTTTTTTGTCAATATTGAACTTTCCCTCCTTTACCAGAATATCCGAAGGGATTGGAAAGATTAAAGGTTTTCCATCGTATGCATAACTTTCAAAAGCTAAGAAGCTAAATAAAATGTTTAGAAAAAAAATCGAGCAACTATATTTAGCAGGCATAAAACTTTTTGTTTAGTTTTTTTGATACGTGTCTGTCAGCGAATTCAAGAATTCAATGATATTCCTCACTTCATTACTGTCTAACTTCAGCGGTTTGGGAGAAAGCGTTTGTGTTGGCACATTCAAACCTAACCCTTCACCTCCGCCTTTGTTATAAAAATCAAGCACCTTTTCCAAAGTTGGGAAAGCTCCGTTGTGCATGTAAGGTGCTGTCTTTGCAACATTGCGCACAGTTGGTGTTTTGAAAGCTCCCATGTAAAAAATTATAGGGAAGCTTGCAAACCTTCCACTATCAGTATCCAATTGAGGTTTAGTGAAATCAACATTTCTTGTAACACCCAATACTTCGAGTTCAGTTCTTTTATATAATGGCGGTATGAGCCCGTTGAATACCGGGGCAAAATGGCATGTACCACACTGAGCTTTTCCCATAAATAAATTAAATCCTTTCACCTGTTGTTGGGTAAGAGCATTTTTATCTCCGTTTATATAGCGATCAAACGCAGAATTGAATGGTGAGAGAGTTTGCAAAAAAGCTGTTACAGACAATGCAATGTTTCTAATGCTGACAGCAGTATCTGCTTCGTTGGGAAATGCGTCTTTAAAACCTTCTGTATATTTTTTTATGTTGCGTAGCCTGCTTACAACTATATTATGATCAGCGCCCATTTCAACTGCATTTACCAGCACTGTATTTATTTGCTGGTCGAGATTTTTAACTCTTCCATCCCAGAATTGCGAATATTGGTCGGCGCTGTAAAATAACGTGGGCGCATTTCTTTGAACAGTCGACAAACCATTAAGCGTAATACTTTTCGGGATCTGGTCAGTAAAATATTTTTCCGGAGCATGGCATGTTGCGCAGCTTCGTGTTGAGTTTCCTGATAATCCTTTCTCAAAAAAGAGTTTCTCGCCTAATGCTGCAAGCTTTGAAGTATTCGAAGTGTGAAGTGAGATCGCATTTGCACTAAATATATTTTTAGCATCATAATTCAATACTCCTGGAGTGTTGAGTTCCAGCCCTTTTTGTTTGATAAACAAACCAAGATGATATTGAAGAGGCAATGCAGCATCTGTCAAAAATTCAAGCCGGTTAAATGAATTGAAATCGCTGTTCTTTGCCAGCAGCTTTAATCCAATATTTAAATAAACGGTTAAACTATCAGCCTCTTCGTCTTTGCCTGAAATGAAAGGCGATAAAATAATTTTTAGAGTTTGTAATGCCTGGTAAGATTCGCTGATCCCTGTTTTTAATTCGGGAGTATCAAAACCGGTAATGCCTAATGTTATTATACGAATCAATTCGATCCTTACGCTTTCAAGTATTTGCTTGTCATCGATCTTAAGATCGTATAACAATGCATTAAGATCCTGCGCTGATGCATTGATGAGTGCAGCCTGTTCTGATAATTCTTTTTTTTTTGAAACTGCATCATCTGCAAACAACAAAGTTTCTATAACCTGCAGTCCGGCCGGCTCGTGGTATTCCATAAAGGGTTCCTCCACTTCCACTTTATTTGGCTGGTTGTAAACTGTTGAAGAAGTAAATAAAAAATAACTCAGAAAAAATTCGATGCTTTTATATTGAAGCCTGCATTTCCTCAGCGCATCTTTTGCACGTGGTATTGAAGAGCGATCTGTAGTTTTTATCCTGCTTATTTGTTGCTGTAAGTTTTCAGTTGAAGCTGCAAAAAGTGTGGCCTGTTTTTTAAAATAATCCAGAGTGTTTTGTACAGCTGTTGTGGTATTAGTAGGAGAATAATTTGTAAACGCCAGAATGCCGATGCAAACAATAAATACTATCGTTACAAATAAAATTTTCATTCATTTAAATTAATCTACTATCACTTTGAAAATGTCTTTTATACAGCCGGATTTATCATGAACTGTAAAGGTTGTTGTTTTTACAGGCTTTACTTTTATACTTCTTGTTTTTTGTTTAGTGTTCCATTGGTAATCGCCAATAAAAGAAGCAGTCAGTGTTGCACTTTCTCCTTTGCCAATATGAGTGATCGATTCTGTATTTACATATTTCATCATAGTGAAATGATCGCGTATAATTCCGTCTTCACAAATCCATTTCACATCGAGCCTGTTATCGTGTACTTCAATAATATTGGTTCCTCCATGCAAGTTGCTTGAATAGTACATCGCATCATGAGGAAATTCTTTTTGTATTCCGCCAACTTCTGAAGAACCACCATTTACCAGATAAACTGTTCCCTTGTTAGTCGCAGGATCTTTAATATATGGACACGAATTTTTACTTCCATCATAGCGCCCGGAAGAGGAGCTCAGGTGATGTTTTTTTGCATCAAAAGTTTTTTCCATTCCATAATGTCCATACATCAGTTTTGATCTTTCATAATCATGGCTATGTCCACATATTACCATATCAACTCCATAACGTTCCAGGATGGGAACGAAAGTTTGCCTCGCTTTATAACAATCGCTTTGCTCATCTGAATTATGTGAACCCATTGTGTATGGCGGATGGTGCCACATTGCAATTACCCAGTCTTTGCCTTGATTAGCCTCGAGATCTCTTTTTACCCACTGCACCTGCGGGCCTGTTGTATCTGATAGGAGAGTACTGTCTTCTGCGCCAAAAGAATCGAGCGACAAAAAATGTACGTTGCCAATATCAAAAGAATAATATGCCTGGTTGTGAGATGGAACTCCGCCGGCTTCGCCATCAACAGGCATAGAGAAAGTTCTGTAGTATTCTATTTTTTTATGATCAAAAAATGTAACAGAATCTTCATCGCGATAATCATGATTTCCAGGGAGAGTAAAAAGAGGATACTTTTTCAGGAGATTGTCTTTATAAACATTGAAAAACTTCGCCTGGTATTCTGCATCTGATCCTGTGTTGTAAGCGATATCGCCCAATGCAATCCAAGCCTGCATTTCATTATCGCCAAGATATTTTAAAAACTGGTCACGAACTTTTTTTTGCAAAACTGTAGGGCTACCAGGATCGCCAAAAATTCCAATACGATAAAAACCTTTCTCTCCTGGTTCAGGCAACGTAACAAAAGAATTATTCCTGTCGCCTTGCAACTTTTCAGTCCCTGTACTTACCGCATAAAAATATTTCGTATGAGATTTTAATCCATCAATTTTTATTACATGATCTTTTACAGGAGAATTATCTACAACCTGCTTATCGAGTTTACCAGGATTGATTCCATATAAAACTTTTCCGGCAACCGGCACATCTGTTCTCCACTTTACTAAAATGCTGTTGGAAGTTGCCACCTGCAAATACGGACCTCTTAATAATGTGACATTATTTTTTGCAGTCTTATTTTGTGCAGAAGAATTAAAAATAAGTGCAAATAAAAATATTGATATGCTGAACGAAAATTTCATCGGTCGATTTTTAGATTCTTTTAATTCTATTTGGAAACTGTCACTTCAAAAACATCTTTCAAAACATTAAACTTATCAGTAACAGTGTAAGTTGATTTTCCTGCTGATGCTATGATCTCAATACTTTTCCCGGTCTGCTTATTATTCCATGTATATTGATCGGAGATGAAAGAAGCTGTAAGTGTTGCAGTTTCTCCTTTCTTCAAATGAAGAACAGTTCTTTTGTTTACATCTTTCATCATCGTGAAGTGATCGCGTATTACTCCATCCTCGCAGACCCATTTAAAGTCTAAACGATTCCCATGAATCTCAAGCATTCCTGCTCCCAAATTTTTATCATTTGAATATTGCATGGCTGCATGCGGAAAACTTGAATCAGATTTTCCGAGATAGCTTGAAGAACCAGTAACTAGATACATAGTCCCTTTCGCTGAGTTCTTAATGTAAGGAGCAGAATTTTTACTTCCATCATACAAGCCTGTTGAATTGCTCACATTGTATTTAGGATTGAAGTCCGCTTCCTTGCCATAATATCCGTTCATTAATTTAGAACGCTCATAACCATGACTGTGGCCGCAGATTACAAGATCAACTCCATAGCGTTCAAGAATTGGAATTACATTTTCACGAACCTTGTACAATCCCGATTCGGTATCTGAATTATGAGTTGTCATAGAATACGGAGGAAAATGAGTATACACAATTATCCATTCTTTATTTTTATTAGCTTCCAAATCCTTCTTAACCCATTTCATTTGGGGCCCTGTAGTATCATACAAAAAATATTGCTTCTCTTCTTTACCATAAGAATCGAGAGAAAGAAAATGAACATTGCCGATATCAAAAGAAAAGAAAGCCTGGTTGTGAGATGAAACTCCGCCGGCTTCTCCATCTACAGGCATTGAAAAATTTTGATAGTATGCAGTATTGTGATTGTTCTGGGCATATTCGGCAGTAAAATCTGCATCATGGTAATCATGATTACCCGGAGAAGGGAACATCGGATATTTTTTCAAAAGATCTTTGTACACGTTAAAAAACTTAGATTGGTATTCCGCATCAGTGCCGTCGTTGTAAGCATTGTCTCCTAAAAGTATCCAGGCATCGAGATAATTTCTGCCTAAGTATTTCAAAAACTCATCACGAACGTTTGCCTGCTTTACAGATAAATAACCGGGATCGCCAAACACACCAATCCTGTAAATGTTTTCTGTACCCGTAACAGGTAACGTTGAAAAATAATTATCGGAATTTCCCTGTAAAGTATCTTTAAGGCCTCCGATCGAATAATAATATTTTGTTGCAGGGGTTAAGCCTGTAAGTTTTATTTTATGTTCTGTTACAAGATTTACATCACTCTCTGTTTTATCTAAATTCTTTTGATTCACCCCATACGAAACACGGCTTCTTGCAGACACATCTGTTCGCCAGCGGATGATGATGCTGTTAGGAGTAGCAACCTGCAAATAAGGCCCGCGAATCAATTCGGGTTTGCCTGTTGATTTGAGTGCAGTATTATTTGCATTCGACGTTTTCTGTGCCTTTGCAGCAACAGGCAGGAATAAAAAAAATGATACTATAATTTTTTTCATAAGGATCTACTCCAAAATATAAGTCCCGGAATTTTCATAATCACCGGCTGAACCCCAAACAGGCTTCCAGGATAAAGTTGAATTCTCAATGTCAGGATAATTATCCTGGTCACGATAACCAATATTGAAACGAAATGAATGATCGGGTTTTGAAAGTTTGTCTAATGGCACCTGCAACAAAAACCTAAGCTTTCCATCGGAATTGATTTTGCTTTTTAGCACAATATCTTTCACGTCGATCAGCGATTTTTTTTCTGCAGTAACTGACGATTCATTAAGGCCGGGCTGAATATTAAATCTTGTCTGAGTTCCGTTTTTATCTTCAAGATCGATGTACAAAACATCCTGCTTATTTCCTGTTACAAGTTGGTCATCGTTGATAAAGGTGAGCACATACAAATATTTTACATCCCGTATCAATCTGAATTTAATAAGGCAATCATTCATTCCATACCAGTACCATTTGTTTTGTAACTCGGGATTGGTGACTGATACAAAACCTGCACTGTCAAAATTTTCGAACTGGTCATCAGCAATCTTTTTTGCATTCACGATTGCAGGAAGCTGATGTTTCCAATCAAGCACCAGCCGTTGTTTTGAGGGCAGTTGAAACGTATCCTTTCCCAGTATGTAAGTTCCATTTAATTCAATATCAACAAACGGCAGCATAGAAAGATCAACATCATTTTTATTTAATGAAGTGATAGTAACAGTTTGTACTTTTTTTGTTTTAGGAGGAATAATTGTATCGATATGATCGGGTGAAATTATATACCCGTCGATCCTGGGCAAATTGCCTGTTATTCTTAATGGAGATGAAGTTGGATTGTAAAAAATTATTCCAGGAGAAACTGACTTTTCAAACTGGTGATTGAAAACAAAAGTTGGAGTTGATATCCAATCTTCGTTAATCAAAGATTGTGTCAGAGGAAAAGTTTTTTCATTTACAATATCTTCTTTGATTAGTCCACTTAGTTTTAGATTAATTACTGTTGGTGGCTCTTTTTTATTTACAGTAACCAATGTTACATGATCATACTCACCAAACTTTTCTCCACGCAATTCAATTCCTCCGCCTGTTGTTCCCAACACAAAATGTTTTTGTCCATTCTTCACAACGTACCTGTAAGTGTGATGATGTCCTGAAAACAAAGTGTAGTTATGGCCTTTCAGAGCTGCTTCTATTTTTTCATAGCCTTCTTCTTTCTGATTTTCTCCCTGCCATACGGGGCGATGCATAAACAAAAATGTCCATCGTACATTAGGATTATCATCAATTGCTTTCTGAAAATATTTTATTTGGTCCTCTTTTATTCCTGATACGCCTTTATCCTGTGTGTCAACAATTAAAAACAGTACATTCTTATAAACGAAATGATAGTAAGGCTGCCCAAATCTTTTTTTCCATTCATTTTCCATATCTGCATTTCCTATGTCATGATTTCCCGGAACATAAAAAAATGGCATCGATAAAGAATTTACTTTTCCCGTAAACTCTTTCCATTGCTTATCAATAATTGCAGCATCATGAGTTTTGCCATCGATAAGATCGCCGACTGAAATTACAAATTGAGGTTGCAGCAGATTTAGTTTATCAATTGCATCTTCAAATATGCCGGGCCTGTTGCCACCCCACAGGTCAGAAATAATTGCGAACTGTACTTTACCTGTATCATCATTAAAATGGAGATTAGTGTAGGGGAGAGGTTGTTGAGAAAAGCAGATACCTGCCTTGAATAAAAAAAATAAGAAAGGAGTGGTTATCCTGTAAGTAAAATATTTAATCAGTTTAGGAAAATACAATTTTGAATACGAATTGAGTTTGCGACAAAATAAAAGTCTTTGAAAAGTAACGACAATAAAATAGTCCATACAAAAATGCATGGACTATTTTAAAATTATAGTCTATGGTTTGTCCCACCAAACACGTGTAGATGTAAGATCTGCTCCCTGCCTGGCTACTGCTTCATTTATATTTGTTCCGTTTGCAGCAAATTCTGCACGCGGATAATAAAGCCTGCGTGGAAGCGCAGCACCGAGGTTTGCACTTAAAGTTAAATTCAAGCCGCTATACACATCAGGATATCCGCTTCTGCGCATATTTGCCCATGCTTCATAATAATTAGGGAATGTTTCAATCCAATATTGAGTATTGATTTGTTTCAACGCATTTGCGGGATCGTATGGGTAAGCTGCGAGGTATGCATTCTGTTGCGCTGTTGTAATTGTTCCTCCCGGGTTCCATCCATCAGCACCAAATATTGAGAGTTCAGTCATTGCAGCACGAACACCATTTTCATAATACGTTTTTGCATCGCCTGTAATCAATCCTCTTACCACACATTCTGCGAGCTGAAATTGAGTTTGTGCATAGCTAAGACCAATGAAAGGAGCATCATAACGTCCGAAAGTTTTAATGTTTGCAACAGAAGCACTATCCCTGTTCAAAAGGTTGTCGAATTGTTTGCGCCCTCTTTGAGCAGCCGGGTCATGATTGCCTTCCTGGTAAGAAGTAAGTGGCAATTTTTCTCTCATTAAGTATACAGGCGTACGCGGATCATTTTTAGTTTTCAGAGAATCTACAAACGGTTCTGCAAACCTGTAAGTAGTAATATAACTTGAACTGATCCATGTGTGGGCTGTGCCGTTTGATGTTGTCCCTGTTCCAGCAAGTTGTGTTGTATAATACACTACAAAGTTATCAGCGTTGCTTGTCATAACGCCACCGGCAATGGCCATATCGATATATTTTTTCCCGTTCACAGCGTCTGCTTTCATGATCCTCAAGCCTAACCTCAACATCAGGCTGTACGCAAATTTTTTCCATTTTGTGATATCTCCTTTATATATAATGTCGGCAGTTAAAGGATTTGCTTTAGATGTAGTAAGGGCACCGGCAGCTTCAGACAATTCTTTCAACATATCGAGATAAATGTCTGACTGCTTATCGTATTTAGGAGTTGTTATTCCTTCAGAAAATCCTTTGATAGCTTCGAAGTAAGGAATATCTCCGTAAGAATCGGTAACTGAATGAAACAGGTAAGCTCTTAAAATACGGCCGATGCTCAGGTAATTTACCATAGCCGGATCGCCTTGTGTGCGTTCGATAAGGTCGACAATATTTTTCAGTGGATTTTTATAGATCCATACCCAATGCTCAGACATTTCTGTTTCCTTATACGCTGTAATGCCGGGGAAGTTAACGTTGGTATTGATTTGACCAGCGTAAGCTGCCGCATAATAAGTTTGCGTATAATAATTTTTGTCAAGCATAGTGAGCTCCACATATGGCAACAAAAAATCCAGCGTAGGAGTAGATACAAAATCAACACTTGTATTGATCTCCTTAAATCCTTTATCGCACGAAGAAAAGCTTCCTGCAAAAAGAACCATCAGGATCAGTGACCAGATTTTAATATTTTTTTTCATGATTTTGATTTAAAATATTTTATAAATGTGAGCGGATCTTATTTTTTAAAAAGAGAATTTTAAAGTTACTCCATAATTGCGGGTAGCAGGATATGTCATCCTTTCTATGCCTTGCTGATTATTGCTGGCTACATTACTTTCCGGATCAACATTCTCCAGGTCCTTGTCTTTATATATTGTCCACAGGTTTCTTGCTACGAAAGAAATGGAAGCATTGCTGATGTGAAACTTATTCAAAAATGTTTTCGGGATCCTGTATCTCAAGGCTACTTCGCGGAGTTTCACAAAGCTTGCATCATACATGAATTGTTCTGAAATGCCACCGATCTGGTTATAGTAAGAGCTTAAATTAGAAGGGGTAACCATCACTGTATTTACACCGCCGGTTTGATTCAGGCCATCTGCAGTGAGACCATTTTCCCTGCCTACTAAGGTAGCCATGTGTTTGCCATTCTTGTATGCAGTTGCATTTGTTTCTGAATAAATATCAGCACCAAATTTTGCATCGATAAAGAAATAGAGTGAGAAATTTTTGTAAGTGAAAGTATTGCTCAATCCAAACAATTTATCGTAAGTACTGTTACCCAAAAATTTCGCTTTAGAATTAACTACAGGAAATCCTCTTGTGTCATAAATGATCTTGCCCGTAGCAGAATCTCTTGTATAACTAAACCCATAAATACCTCCATATCTTTCACCCTCTGTAAGCTGAACAAACGCATTACCACTCTTTGAGGTTGCCAGCTGGATAGGAGTTCCCTGAACGCCATCACCAAGAGCAACGACCATATTATTATTTTTTGAGAATGTTCCGCTGATATCCCAGCTAAAGTTTTTTGTTTTTAAAGGAGTTCCTCTCAGCAATATTTCAATTCCGCTGTTCCTTAATTTACCAACATTCAAAATAGCTGTACTGTAACCTGTTCCGCTTGATACTGCTGTTCTTACAATATCATTTTTAATCTGGCGATTGTAATAACCAACATCAAATCCTAATCGGCTGCTGAAGAATTCCATTTCAAGACCTACTTCATAATCCGTAGACAAAAGTGGCTTCAGTTTTTTATTCGGAATATTGCTGGTACCGATTAATTGAAGAGGAAGATTGTTGTTGTATAAAAATGCATCAAGAGAATAGCTGAGGTCAAGTTGATAAGGATCTGTATCTCCGCTCACCTGTGCAGTTGACGCCCTGAACTTACCAAATGATATTACAGAAGGTAATTTAAACACATCTGAGAATACGAATGATAAAGAGGCAGCAGGATAAAATAAATTATTGTTATCAACAGGCAATGTAGAGAACCAATCGTTCCTTCCTGTAAGAGTAAGGTACAAATATTTATTATAAGAAAGTTCCAGGCTTCCGAAAAGGGAGTTGGTCCTTTGCTTGCTTTCGCTGGTAGCCGGTAATTTTGTTTTCAGATTATTAAATGTATAAACACCGGGAACTATAAAAGTATTTCCAGACTCAACCAATTGAGTAGTTACGCGCCAGTTAACATTACCACCTACAAAAGCATTCACACCAAATTTGCCTTTAAGATCAGGCTTAATTCCTACCAGGAACTCATAATTATTTTCAGTGTTTTCTACTGCTCTCTGATTTAATATACCTCCTAAATTACTTGCAGAGTTGTATGGAAAACTTGAAGAGGCATTTCCATCAGGAATGTATTGCAACCTTTTTGATAAATAATAATCGCGGGTCAAACGGCCTCTTACATACAACCAGTTGGTAACATCATATTTTAAACTAACAGAACCTGTCAGCCTGTTTTTTGTGTCAACTTCATTTTCCCTGTTTACAACATAATACGGATTGGATACACCCTGTGTGTAAAGGAACTCACGACCTGAAGAATCATAACCCGGCTTTAAAGTTGGAAGACTGATTGTATTAGGAAGATATAATAAAGAGTAAAATGAATTATCGTGATTACCTCCAATGAAAGGCCTGTTATTAGCTTTTTCGTAAACATAATTCGCAACGATGTCAACATCCATTCTTCCGAATCTTGAATGTGTTTTTGTGTTGATACCTGTGCGGGCAAAATTGGCATTAGGCATAATATCAGTATTTCTCAGATCCGATACTGAAAGGCGATAATCGTGATTATTAGTGCTACCGTATAAAGACACAGTGTTTGTGATCGTGCTTCCTGTATTAAAAAAATCTTTGTAAACATTTTTTACAGGGCTGAAAGGTCTTACCACGCCATCAAACTGTGGCGCAGGTGTTCCATCCATAATATGTCCCCAGCTATCAGAACCTTTTGCATTGTCGGCGCTGGTTGGAAGATCAGTGCTGTTTGCCTGGTTGATTGCGCTTTGGCCATACACGTTTTGAAAATTAGAAAGATCATAATATTTGTCTATCAAAAGAGAAGAGCTTACATCAACATTCATTTTTCCTTTCGCTGATTTACCACTTTTTGTTGTAATAAGAATTACACCGTTTGATGCACGTGAGCCATACAACGCAGCGGCTGCATTTCCTTTCAATACACTTATTGTTTCGATATCATCCGGGTTAATTCCTGTAAGTCCGTCGCCATAATCAATTCCACCTTCAGGAGCATTTGTTGCGAGCCCGCCTAAACTGTTTGTGTTAATCGGAATACCATCCACTACCCAAAGCGGATTATTATTTCCTGTTAAAGATGTAGCGCCTCTTATTACAACTCTTTTTGTTCCAGCCGGTCCGTTTGCAATATTACCCACGTCAACTCCCGCCACTTTTCCAGACAATGCATTAACAAGACTTGGAGTTTGAACTGTGTTTACTTTACTTCCGTCTAATTGCACTACTGAGTAACCAAGACTTTTTGGATTCTTCTTAATATTTAATGCTGTTACTACTACTTCACCAAGATCCTTTGCATTTAGCAAAAGACGAATATCAACACTATTGCGATTACCAACTACTACTTCCTGGCTTGTAAGTCCTACATATGAAAAAACCAGTACTGATTTTTTATTAGGAACGAGTATCACAAAATTTCCTGACGCATCTGTGGTCGTCGTAGTGCTGGTGCCTTTAACGTTCACAGTTGCACCCTGTAAAGGATCAGAATTTTCATCGGTAACTTTTCCTGAAACTCTGTTGCCGGTTTGAGAATACGCTGAGTTAAAAAAACAGAAACCGAAAGAAATTAAAATGAAGATTGAAAGTCGAAGTAGATATCTCATATGGGCAAGTTTAGCGTTGGTGAAAAAAAATGATAGTCTAAATTAGAAATTGTAACAGTCATATAATTCTGTTTATTAATTGATTTCATATACTTTTTTAACATGGTGAAATTGTTCTGAAAATCTTATCCTCAGGCCCTGTAAAGTTTAATCAGTTTAGAATGCGCAAAAGAACTTCTTCAATATTATCAGGGTATTAAGTAAACGTTATTTAATTGAACTCAGGATACTCTAATGGCTTGCACACTAAATATGTGCAGCAAAAAAAATGATGAGGCAAAATTCAAATTTTATTATTCAATAGTTAAGCCCAGGTAAGCAAACAAAGGTATTTACTCCTGCGAAACACTTTCGATAGGTAAAAGGATAATAAATTAATTCAGTTTATGCAATGAACGATTTTGGAGCTTTGACTTCTTTTGATATTATTCCAGCGTAGAGAAAGATCCGAACTCCGAATCTCTTACAGTCATTGACAAATCATCAATTACTGATAGGTCCATTTATAATTTTGCAGCCAGTAATAAAAATCATTCACTTTGTCTTTATTGTCGTGAAGCCATTTGGTAACTGCGTCATCGTTTTTAGCGGTGAAAGCAATGTGTGCAAAGGTTGACATATAATCTTTTTCTTTCAGCGCAATAAAGAATGGTACATAAAATTTCCAGTAAAATCCTTTTGCATCTTTGCGGCCTTCACTAAGGCTGTTTACCAATAATTGCAATTGCAGACTTAGTTTTTCTCCTTCATCCATCGCTTCCAGTTTTTTATCATTGGTTGGAAGAAACATAAAACTCATCATCATTTCCTGCATACTGAAATCATTGTCCTTCTTTTTATTTTTCTTGTCAAGAAGATCGCTGTTGATGCTGATAGTTGTACTTCCGCTGCTGTCTTTTTTTACATTACCATAAATAATTTGTCTTATTCTTTCAATCGCTTTATCTGCTCTTGGCCCTTCAGGTTCTGTTGAAAGAAAAATCAGAGTTGCCATCAAGGCGGGAACTTTATTGCTGTATTGAAGAAGCGAGCCGATGTAATAATTCGTTGAAGGATGCAGTGGTTTTAGTTTAAGAGATTCCTGGAATGCAACAAGCGCCTGCTCTGTGCGACCAAGGCGGCTATACGTGAGGCCCTTATTAAAATGCAAGAGATGATATTCAGGATATTTTTTTATTCCTTCATCATATACTTCCAGCGCTTTCTCACTTTGACCTTTATCATCGAGTGCGCTTCCATAATTTGAATACACACTTTGATTATCGCTGCGGTTGGGGAAATTTTGTAAAATATATTTTGAAAGGCCTATACATTCATCGAGTTTCTTCGCCATGTAAAGCGAATAAGATTTTTCATACCAGGCGTAGTAATAATTTTTATCTATCACCAGCGCCTCATCATATTTCTGTATCGCTGCAAGAAAATCTCCTTTGTCGTGTAACTGAATCCCTTCATCAACCAGTTTTTTTGCAACCTCGTTATCCTGTGCAGCCAAAAATGTAAACGAAAACAGAAGCAACAGGGCCACGAATATTTTTTTCATAAATTATTTTTTAAGAGGCAAATAAAAGTACCATTCTTTTGCTGCAAGTTTTATACCCTGTTGCACTGATGCTTTGCGTTTATAATAAGAAAAAGTTTATCAGGGTTGCATCCCTACGGGATGCGTTTTTCTTTGCATTGTGTTTTTCTACCGATATCTAATGCCTACGGCATTCTGATTCATTATAAACAATTGGTTACAACTCAATCAAAGTAAATAAAAGACCATCTGTAAAAATTTTTGTAATCGTAAAAGCAGCTTTGAATTAAAAATTCTGATACAATCAATCTTTGCAACGAAGAATCCAAATATGCCGTAGGCATTAGATATCGGTAGAGAGATACGGGGAGAGAAAACGCATCCCGTAGGGATGCAAGCAAATACGAGACTTTAGCTTCATGAACAAAACGCAACCTGAACATCAAACGCCTGCTATCCTCCGTTTATATTCAGCTAATGCTTCATCCAATCGCTCTTTTGCATTCGTGTCGCCTGGAACATTATGAGAAGGATGAACAAAAAGTTTCACGCCACGCTCTGCAAGAATCTCTGCAACTGTTGTTACTGTCATCCAAACCGTGGTAACAAATGCCATTGTAGAAACAGGCCCAACTTTATCCTTATGATTTTTCAACGGCACAGACGCATCTTCAACAGGTGCACATGTATCAACAATAATATCTGCAACATCAAAAATTGTTTTGCCTGATGAATGCCTTGTTTGTTTTCCTTTCGCAGCAGCAGCAGAACCATATGCTATCACTGTCATTCCTTTTTTCTTTGATTCGATTGCAATATCGATGTTTACATTATTGATACCCGAATGCGAGAACAACCACATCGTATCATGCTTGTCGAAGTTGTATCCTTTCATTATTTCCACGCCATATCCTTCCACTCTTTCCAAAAAAACAAATTGATGCACTCCCATTTCGCCTGTGATATGAGTAAAAAAACTTAGCGGCAATTCTATCATTGGATGAAACCCAACAAAGCTGCCAATGCGTGGATACATTTCTTCAACAGGAATTGTTGCATGGCCACATCCGAATGTATGAACCCATCTGCCTGCTTCGATAGAGTTTGCCATCACTTCTGCGGCCCTGCGAATATTTTCCATTTGAGTTTGTTCGATATCATTCATAATTGAACGAACATTATTAAGCCATTGAGTTGCCAGCATAACTTGAAGTTTGATGTTCGATGTCCGCGGATAAGACAGGAACAGGTTATTAATTAATCAGGGTTCTTTACTTTTTTCAGCAAGGTTATGAGATCGGAAAATAAGCAAGGCGAACAGCAGCATAAATACGAGTTCTAGAAGAGAGACCCATGTGAGATTTTCTATTCCAAATTTTTTTGAAATAAATCCCATCAAATAATTAACCAGCATATTGCCGAATAATGCGATCGTAAAAATTATGCTGAATGCAGTTCCTGAACGTGCAGCATAACGGTTGCCTGCAAGTCCAAGCATGGTTGGAAAGCCTGCAGCCAGGCCAATTCCCAGAAGGATCAAACCTGCTACAGCTATTGAAAATGTTTCTGAAAAATGAAGAACAAGAATGCCGGTAAGAACTATAAACAATGAGCACAACATCAGCGTCGCAACTTTTACAGAACGAAAAACTCCGCCAATCAAAAGTCGGGTTACTGTAAGTCCTGCAACATACAGCGACAATGCATAAAGAGCGCTGCTTTCTTTCACGGATAAATGCCTGGTGAAATAAGTCGTCGTCCAGTTGTTGACGATCGCTTCAATGCTTCCCTGGAAGAAAAGATAGAATGCAATAAAATATAAATAGCTGTCTTTAAAAAGAGCTTTGCTGTTTGTGTTTTCAAATCCCAATGCTTTTTTGGAAGGAGGAAATTTTATGAACGCATAAAATATCGCGACGATCAAAGTGAGCCAGCCTGCGAATGCCACAATTTCGAAGGAAGAAAAACTTTCTTTTAAAAATGCGAGAACGAAAGGCATGCCCAGTGCGCCAATGCCGAAGAATACACCAAGCAGGTTGAGGTTGGCTCCTTCAGATCCTTTGCTGATATCGGATACAACTGCGTTAGTAGCGCCATTGATAATTCCTGCGCCTGCGCCGAAAATAAAAATGCATACCTGTAAAAGTGTAAGTGATGAAAGATATGCGATGCCTTCAAAGCCTGCGAACATAGCAATGCATGAGATAACGAGCATCGATTTGTATCCATAACGGTCGCACACCGGTCCGAATAATAATGATCCTGCTAATATTCCAAAAGGAAGAATAGAAAATAATGTTCCTGCAGAAAGATCGTCGAGACGAAATTTTGTTTTTAGATCGGGAGCGATGGAGCCAAGTGTGATGAGTCCTGCACCAAATAAAAGGAGTCCAAAGCATGCAGACCAGAAGACAAGTTTTTTGTTGAACATGGTATGTACAAGTTACAAGTTTCGAGCTGCAAGCTGCAAGAAGCAGATCAGCGTTCTAAATCTTTCAGTGCTAAAAAACAGGCTCCATACAATCCTGCATCGCTTTCTAATGCAGAAGATTCGATGCTCACTTTTTTCATGCTGATGGGTTGTGCCCATTTCGCTGCTTCTTCTTTGATGGCAGGAATAAATTGAAGAGCCGGGCCAAATACACCTCCTCCTAAAATTATTTTTTCCGGATTAAACAAACTCACAAGATTGGCGACAGCCATTCCCCAAAAGCGAATGCAGATTGAAAATACTTCTTTCGCAACTTCATCATTTTGTTCGAACGCAGTGAAGATGTCGTGTGAGGTTAAATCTTGTTTTTGTTTGAGAATGCCTGCATAATTTTTTTTCTCAATTAAAATTTCTCCTGCAACTTTCGCGATGCCTTCACCTGATGCATGATACTCGAAGCATCCGCATGAAATATATTTTTCTTCGAAAGGTTGCTGTAACGCAAGCCAGCCAATAGCTCCGGCGATATCATGAGCGCCTCTTAAAACTTTTCCATCAGCTAAAATTCCCGCGCCAATACCTGTTCCTACAGCAAAATAAATTGCATCGCTGCAGCCTTGCGCATTTCCTTTCCATGCTTCACCTAAAATATAACAGGCGCGATCACTATCGATCATTACAGGAATTTTACTCCCTTCAGTCATTTGTTGCAATAAGGGATAATCATCCCAGCCTTTTATATTAGGCGCCCATACAGTTCCAGTTTTGTGATGATAAATTCCGGGAACTGCAATGCCAATTGAATCGATGATATAACTGGAAATAATTTTTTTTGCTTCATCCGAAATGAGATCACCTACTTCTTTGCCTTCTCTTTTGTCAAGCTGAATTGTTTGTTTATGAAGAGCGTCTCCCTGTTGAGAAAAAACGGCGAACGATAATTTTGTTCCTCCAAGATCGATGGCAAGGATATTCATAATTTGATGATAAATTCAGTTCCAAAATGGACTGCCACTAATGACACGAATTTCCACGAATGAAAGTTGTTCATATTCGAATCTAATTAATTGCATTCGTGTTCATTTGTGCAATTCGTGGCATTATGGTTTTCGTTCAGACCGCCCGCGGCGTTCAGACCGTTACTTCAGCAATTGTTGAAATTTTTTCAATTCGGTTATTTCAGCGGCAGCAAGCTTTTCATTGTTGTCATATTTGGATTTGAAAAAGAGAACTCTTTTGTGTTGCGGATATTTTGCTAAAATATCGGAGATCATTTTCCCGGCACCTTCATCTTTCTCAAATAAAGGAATGTTTACAGGCTTCTCTGATTTAAATCTTGTCGGCATTTTTTTTATCATAGCTTCCAGTGTGGCAAGCTTTGCAGGAGCAATAGCAGTTGCTGTTGACGCTTTGCTGTGCAGCCCCTGCAATTGTTTTTTGCTCAGACTTCCACGCTGCTGGTATTGCTTGTATAAACTGATGATAAAAGATGAAACAGGAAATGCAAGAATGCAATCTTCAAGCACTGAATTGACGATATCTATTTCCGATTTTTTATTCTGCATCTAAACAAATGTAATGACAAGTCGGGATTGATCCTTACAATGCAATTTCTGAAGAATAGTCGTAAGTAAGAGTATTGCTGAATAGAATTCCTGCAGTACAAGTGAGTGACACAACCGGAGCTCAATAGTAGTACTGACGCCGGTTACATAAAATATTAATGAGAATTCGTCTTTGGTTCCTGTCTGAAAATTGTTGAAAGTAAAATATACAACTCGGGATGTTTCTCCTGCAAAAGATCAGGACGCTCAAAAAAATATTCTGAAACCACAGCAAAGAATTCCGCACGACTCACAATTCCGTACGCATCGATGTCGGAATGGTTGTCATAAATTTTCTGAATTTCTTTTTGCATAAGATCGAGCCACGGAACGATGTATTGCCTGTTCATCATGAATTCAGGAATGCCATCTGTATCGCCATCGGTTTTATCGATGAGATGAACGAATTCATGAATCGCAACATTTCCCTTCCCGGTTTTATTGATAAAACTTTCCCGCAAACTTTTTTGTGAAAGCACCATCACATTTTGATAAGGCCCGGTTCCAACAACACCCAGCGTATTCTTTTCAGGATCTTCAGGATTAAAATTTTCATGATTGAAAGAATCAGGATAAAGAAGTACTTCATTGAGATTAATGTATTGCCAGTCGGGAAAACCAAATATGGGAATGATAGCGCTTGCAGCGATAAACACTTTATCTGTCTCGTCAACAGTTGCGCCGATGCCGGTAATTCTTTTTGTAGAAAGAAAAAGCATCATCCTGTTCTCAAACTCAATTTTCTTTTCTGGATTAAGTTCTTTGTAAAAGGGAACATGTTCCGATAATATCTGCCTGTAAGATTCTGTGACGGACTGAATGATAACCTTCCTGTTCTTTCCAAACAATACATAAAAGAGTAATGCTGTAACTCCAATTACGATAATGATACCTGTAATTACCATCAATCAATAAATCTTCTAATGAAAAAACTCAGTAATGATACGTCAACTTTCCCAAGTGGGTGAGGAGTTTTAGGAAGCACACCAAACGATGCATTTGGGATTTGTTTATAAACTGCAACTGTCTCTTCAAGAGTGATCATTTTATCCCTGTCTCCCAGCAGGAGCAGGCATGGAGTGTTGATCGAAGAATAATCTTCCGGCTTTAAAGTGTTATTAGTTCCAAGATCAGTAAGTAATTGCTTTGTGCGATTCAATAATTCTTTCCAATCGTTGGGTGAATGACGCTTCTCAAGCTCCTTTGCAAAAGCAGGCAACTGTTGTTCGATCGTTTCTGAACTAAGCATTGCATTTTCTTTCTCTGCAACTTTTTCATCCCAGTAAAATTTTGTTGCAAGCGTAATCAGTTTTGAAATTTTACCAGGAAAATTGTTAGCGATGTACATGCCGGCATATCCTCCCATACTATAACCGAAGATTGCAGGTTGCTGCAAATTTTTTTCTTCGATATAATTCAAAACATCTGTTGCAAACATTTCGATCGAAAAATTATATGCAGGGAACGGCTCCCCGCCATGACCTGAAAAATTCATCGTGTGAACTGTGAAATCATTTTTTAATTCCTCAGCTAAAAGTTGCAACTGGTCCTTCGCACCAATTGCGCCATGAAGAAGAATAATATGCCGATTAGTAAACATCACATGCCGGATAGTAGGAATTAAAACTATTCAGAACGCAATGATAGTAATCTTATGATTCATCAGTGATTTTCATTTTTAAATTCACAACGCATGATTATGAAACGCATTTTTCTTTTCGTAACGACAATTACAATTACTTTTATTTCTTCTGCACAGAATGTTGGCATTGGTACCACAACTCCAACAGAAAATTTACACGTAGTTGGTAACCGTGCTTTGTTCCAGACAAATTATTTTGGCATAGGCACAGGCAATCCTGTAAGCGGTTATACTGCATTCCAGGTAAATAATCCTGCAAATAGTTTTTTGGGAATGTATATTAATAGTGGTCCATCGGGAGTGCCTTATTATGGTTATGCATTAAATGGAACTGCGAAGTCGTATACCTCGTTCAACAGTGCTACAAGTTCATTTGAATATCATCAAACGAGTGATGCCACTCCTGATTTTTTAATCAATGGAAATTCGAAAGCTGTTTTCAATACAAGTTTTGTTGGCATTGGCACAGGAACACCAACAACAGGCTATACAAGCTTTGCAATAAAAAGTCCTGCGAATTCTTTCCTGGGAATGTATATCGATGCAGGTGCAACAGGAGCCCCATTTTATGGTTATGCATTGAATGGAACTGCGAAGTCATACACATCTTTCAACAGTACCAATAACGCATTTGAATATCACCAGACGAGTGATGCAACTCCTGATTTTCTTATCAATGGAAATTCAAAAGCTGTTTTTAATACAAGCTTTGTTGGTATTGGCACAAGCACGCCGACCACAGGCTTTACAAGTTTTGCAATTAAGAGTGCAGCTAATTCTTTTCTCGGAATGTATATCGATGCGGGATCTTCAGGATTTCCGTTTTATGGTTATGCGCTGAATGGAACTGCTAAATCATATACGGCTTTCAACAGTAGCAGCAACCAGTTTGAATATCACCAGACGAGTGATGCAACTCCTGATTTTTTTATTAATGGAAATACAAAAGCAGTATTCAATACAAACTTCGTTGGAATTGGCACGAGTACTCCTACATCAGGCTATACCGGCTTTGCAATGAAAAATAATGTAAACGATTTTTATGGAAGTTATATAGATGCAGGCGCAACAGGCAAACCTTTTTATGGTTATGCATTGAATGGGACTGCTGTTGCATACACAACATACAATGGAGCTGCCGGTCAGTTTGAATATCATCATACAAGCGATGCAACTCCTGACTTTCTTATCAATACTACCAAAGCTGCTTTTCCAAATTTGAATTTTTTAGGAATTGGAACAACTACGCCTACTTCAGGATACACCGGGCTTACACTTAAAAATAACGTCAACGATTTTTATGGCGCTTATATAGATGCAGGGGCAACCGGTAAACCTTTTTATGGTTATGCTTTGAACGGAATTGCTGTTGCCTATACAACATACAATGGAGCTGCAGGCCAGTTTGAATATCATCATTCAACTGATGCAACGCCTGATTTTTCTGTGAGTAATTCGCAGGTTTCTTTTCCTATTCAAAATGCAATGACGATCGGGACAAATACTCCTATTAATAATTTTACCGGTCTTACACTAAAAAATAATGTCAATACTTTTTATGGAATGTATATAGATGCGGGAGCATCGGGTACCCCTTTCTATGGATTTTCATTAAATGGCGCTACCAAAGCATATACACAATTTAACAGCAGTAATAACAATTGGGAACTTATCTGGGGCGGAACTGCTATTGCAGTAAACAGTTCAGGAAATGTTGGTATCGGCGATGCCACACCATCTGCAAAACTTGATGTAAACGGAACTGTACATATTTCGAGTTTAAATGGCGGCTCAACCACTTTGAGCACAGATGCTTCCGGAAATATTATCCGCACACCGTCTGATGCGAACCTTAAGAGTGACGTTGAAGAGATAAGCGATCCTTTGAAAAAAGTAATGGAGATGCACGGCGTTACTTACAATTTTAAAGATGCAAAACGCTTTGGCGCCAACAGGCAAATGGGTTTTCTTGCGCAGGACCTGGAAAAAATTGTTCCCGAAGCAGTGAGTTCAGGTGGAGAATACAAATCGGTGAATTACCAGGTACTTACTGCATTGCTTGCAGAAGCTATGAAGCAACAACAGACTCAAATTGAAGTTCAGAAAAAAGAAAATGAAGATTTGAAAAGTAAGTATGAAATGCTGTTGAAAAGAGTGGAGAAATTGGAGGAGAAAAAATGAAAATAAGGAATACGAAATCAGGAATAAGAAAGTGGTTGCTCTCACAATCGCCTAATGACTTATTGACCCAATGACCCAATGACTACTTCAGATATTTCGCAAAAAACTCCATCGTCCTCTTCCACGCAAGCTTTGCGGCTTCTTCATTGTAGCGTGCAGCGTTGGTGTCGTTGTGAAATGCGTGGTTCACACCTTCATATTTGTAAAGTTCGTAAGTGATATTATTTTTCTTCAGCGCGTCTTCGTATGCAGGTATACCTGCGTTGATCCTTTCATCAAGACCTGCGTAATGGAGTTGAACGGCAGCTTTGATCTTTGCTACATCATCTGCTGCAGGTTGTGCGCCATAAAATGCAACAGCGGCTTTTAGTGTGGGAACGTTTACTGCGAGTTTGTTTGCCATGCCACCTCCCCAGCAAAAACCAACACAACCAGCTTTACCATTGTAATCTTTTCTTGTTGCGAGATAATCGAAAGCGTTCATGAAATTTTTCAGAGCATCTTCCGGTTTTATTTGTGAGAATGATTGTCTTGCTTCGTCCTCGTTGGCAAATTCTTTTCCAAGCGCTGACAATGCATTGGGAGCAATGGCGAGGTAACCATCTTTCGCTGCACGACGTGCTACGTCTTCTATATGCGCATTCAATCCGCGGTTCTCATGTATCACTAAGATTGCAGGATATTTCATTTCTCTTTTTGGCCTTGCAACATATGCCTTCATTTCATTAGGCACACCGGGATAAGTGATGTACTCAGTAAAGAGATCATCGGTAGGTGTGACACCTGCTGTTGCATAATTATTTTCCAAAAATGGCAACAGCGACATTGCAGCAACAGTGCTTCCTGCAAGCATTGTGAGACGTTTTAAAAACTCCTGGCGGGTAAGAGGTTTATGAGTGTATTCGTCGTATAGGTTGATGATGCGTTGGTCCATGATGAATTTTTTGAGGATATTAAAGTTAGGAAGATTGGAGAAAATTGTTTTTGATTCACCTGAAAATTCACTACCATTTCATCATCTGAATAAAATTGTCAAATTTTTCTATGCCTTTCTCAGCAGGATATTGCCGTTCGAATTCAATTGGCTTATATGGCATTGGATAATATTTGAAAAGCCATTTTTGAGTTTGCCTGTTAAACTCTATGTGAAGTGCTTCCCTGTCCCATTCCATAGGATTGTAAATACCTACGATCAGATTGCTCAAAGATATAGAGCCAAATAGTCGTTCGGAAAGTTTGGTTGTAATGATATGCCTGACTAATTCTAGTAATGGATCAAGTTTCCAACCATGCATGATTAAGTCAGTATAAAACTGTTCAATCTCTGTCCAATTTCTTATTCCAACTGTATTTGGTTTCACGTTCTTGTGTGTTAGCATTTCCTCACATCAATTGTGCTTCGTGTTATACCACGTAAACATTTCCTCCCTGATATTTTCTTCCTGTGTCGTGTCTGAAAGGAGTTGCCGATAATTCATTTTCTTAATGTCCATGCAATATTGAACAAGCAACCAATCGTTATAATATTCTCTTGGCGAAATTGTTTTATCAGCAAGAATTATTTCCCAACTTTTACTGTCGTTATTTTCTGAAGCTGTAAGTCTTCTAATATTATTTGCAAGATTTTTTTGATCGCCTGCCTGCCTCGCAACATATTCTGCATAGCCTTCCCATTTCCAGTTTGGAATCTTCGCAATGGGTTTTGATTTCCAAAATCCAAGTTTGTGATACTGTAAGCAATGTGTCATTTCATGAGCGAGTAATTGTGTCAGGTTCCATTTATAACCATTCAATTTTACTGTATTGTTTTTGTAATCGGCTGTTCCCTGCAAGACAACTTTATCATAAAAGCCCCACGCAAATGCCTGCCCACGTAGTGTTCGCATGAGTTTTGGATACACAGAGCCATCATTCAGGCAAATGTCAAGTTTCAAATTTGAGTCATAAAATTCGCTGGATTTTACAAGAGTTGTAGCGTGATCAAGTTCTTCAGGGAAAATGTTGTTTAGTGGTTGGTTGTGATAAATATTATAGTTGTTGTGCGTCGTTTTGTTAGCGTAGGTCAAAATTGGATTCAGAATAATAACAAGTAATAGCGTCGCAATTAACAGTGCTGTCGCGGTTAAACGAATCGTCCATTTCTTAATTTTTCGTTTCATATTTATTTGTGCTGGTAAAGGCTTTTTAATCTTCAAATAGATCAACATTTATTTTGTAGTCTTCGCGCCAATCTTCTCGCCGAGTTTTTCAAACTCTAAGTCGTTGGGTTCCCATAGTTCGATCTTGTTTCCTTCGATATCAAGAATGTGAACAAACTTTCCATATTCAACTGTTTCAATTTTGTCAACTATTGTTACACTATCTTTTCTCAGCTGATCAATCAGCGCTTCCAAATTTTCAACTCTATAGTTGATCATAAACTCTTTTGTTGAAGGTTCGAAGTATTTCGTTTTTTCATTAAACGGGCTCCACTGGGTGAATCCTTTTTTTGTTGTGTCTGCACCTTGCCTCCATTCAAACACTGCCCCATATTGGTTAGTATTCAAACCAAGGTGAGTGCTATACCATTCCCTCACTTTTTTAGGATCCTTACATTTGAAAAAGATGCCGCCAATACCTGTTGCCTTTTTTACCGGCGGCTGATCGCCGTTAATTTTTGTTATGAAGGATTTGAAAGCGAAACCCAGTGCAAACGTTATAACCAGCATTAAACTGAATAGAATTTTCTTTTTCATTTTTTTCGATTAAATAAGTGGTGCCTTTTATTTGCTGTTTGCAATTAGTCTTTAGGTTCCCACAATTGAATTTTATTTCCTTCAAGGTCCAGGATGTGAACAAATTTTCCATAATCATAGCTTTCTATTTTGTCAACAATTGTTACACCTTCTTTTTTTAATTCTTCAACCAATGCTTCTAAATTATCTACCCTGTAGTTTATCATAAACTCCTTTGCAGAGGGCTCAAAATATTTTGTGGTTTCCGGAAAAGGATTCCACTGTGTAAGCCCTTTTTTTTCGCTGTTCTCCATTTCACGCCATTCAAAGCTTGTTCCATAGGGTGTTGTATCAAATCCAAGGTGTGTTTTATACCATTCATTAACTGCCTTTGGATCTTTGCATTTAAAAAAAACGCCGCCGATGCCTGTTACTTTTTTCATTGTTGTGTTTTTTGGTTTGTGTTGTTATTGTTTTGTTTTCTTTTTAAAATTAATGAACTGATAAGTGTTACTATCAATCCCACCGGTAAAATTTCCACGTAGGTCATCATAGCATTAAAGAAAGGATTTTTAAACATCCTGCAAAAATTTGCCATTTCTTTTGTTTGCTTATCTATCTCTGCCTGGCTCGCTCCGCTTGCTTTCAGTTTGTCGAGCGTATGTGCGGAATATTTTTCTGCAAAATCAGGAATGAAAAAAAAGTAATCAACCAGCCAGGCTGCGACATAAATGGTGGAAGCGATTAATACAATCAGAATCCCAACTTTAAATGCTTTACCAAAGCTGATAACGCCTCCATTGAATTTATCCCTGTAATTGCGAATGCCGACAAACACAAGTGAAAAGGCGAGGAGCATAGAAGCATACCCGATGACCATACTTGTGTCGTAATCAACGTTGCCTTCACAATGGCTGATGTAGTTTAGAGAAAGCAGCATTAAAACAGAAACGACAATGCCTGCAATGAGCCCGTAGATGATAATATTCTTTTTCATTTTTTATTTTTTGTTGGTGCAAATGTGGTGGTTGCCCAACTTTTTCTTCTCATACTTTCGGCTATTTTTCTGTATGAGGCTAATTTCCTGCGCCAGGGCGGATGAGTTTAAGGAATGAGATTTAATGTTCTGGCTTTTTCCACTGCCTGTATCCTTCTTTTCACATCCAGCTTAGCAAAAAGATTTTGGTTGTGTGATTTGACAGTACTTAATGAGACGAAAATTTTTGCAGCTATTTCGTCGTTACTATATCCCTGTGACATTAAGTTGAGAATTTCCATTTCACGTTTACTAAGTTCCAGTTGGGAGATAAGTGAAGTGTTCAGAATGAAACTTTCATTCCTGCTTACATACACTTCTTTTTCTACCACTAACGTTTCAATTTTGGGTTTTGAAAGTTTTAATGCGAGCCATATTCCGAGTGCTGTAAAAATGATGGCAATAAGTCCAACATAAATTTCAAAAGAGTGGTCGAAAATGATAAAACGAAGTTCGAGCCACTTGAGAAGGAACAACAGGAATGCGAGGCTGATGCTGTAGATTATTGTTGCTTTATGTTTTCTCAAAAAGTTTTTGTTATCTGACATGGAACAAATATTCAAAAATTGCAGTTAGTTTAAAAATTAGTATCGTGCGAAGAATGCCCTGGCTTGTTAGCGACAAGTTTGATCAATTTGAGAATTTATTAAAAACCGGTTAATTTTTTTATGCCTTGGTTGCTACTACCTCCAGCCATTCAGCATCACAGGATACTGTTCCATCTTTGGCGCGATTGTGTTTCTTAAAAAATTCCAGCAAGTCGTTCTTCATTTGCTGCTGCTTTTCAGGTTGGGCGCCCAGTGCTTCTAAAGTACGCTTCACAGGTCCAAAATTTCGGGCAAAAAATTCTACTGACTTAGCTTCGTCAAAAGGAAATTCTATTTTCCAGATGCGTCGTGTAAGTTTAACGCCTTTAACTCCTTCGCCGAATCTTTGTCGAACGACATCTTCATTTCCCCACAGGAGCGGGTAGGGCACACCAGGTGGTGGTGGTAAATATTTCGGACCGATCCCAAACATTTCACCTGTGATGCCTTCAGCAGTCCAATTTGCCATTGCAAGAATTCCACCTGGCTTGCATACACGCAAAAGTTCAGCTGCAACTTTCCCAGGCTGGGGTGCAAACATTGCTCCGATCATGCTGGTTACGATGTCAAACGAATTATCTGCATAAGGCAGTGCTTCTGCATCGCCTTCATCAAACTTAACCTGCACACCTTCTTCTTTGGCATTATTGCGTGCCTATTCAATAAGGTTACTTGCAAGGTCAACGCCGGTTACTTCTGCTCCGCGTTGCGCAGCGAGGATACAGAAGTAGCCCGTTCCACATGCAACGTCAAGAAGTTTGGTGCCTGCATTGATTGGCAGCCGTGAAATGAAGTCTTCATCCCAGTCTTTTTTGTACTGCGATAACTGGCCATAATCGCCATCTTCCCAGGTGGCTTTCATCATTTGTTTGATGGTCTGAAGGTCTGGTTTTGTTGCTTCCATAAATACCTCCTGTTTTTTTGAGTTACTTCGGTCTCTAATAAATACGTCAGTATTCCCTGTTTCGTTTCATGGTCAATTTAGGAAAACTATTTTGATGTTTGGTAATAGATAAGTTCCGTTTTAATTTTTTTCAGTCACTTAATGCAGTTCGTTTTCAAAGCAGGTAAATTCTAAAGATGAAGGATTTATTTATAACATCCAGTGTGTTTATTTTATTAGAATAATGGCTATAGAGTTTTTTTCTTGTTTGCCAAATTGAACCGGCCGGACTATGTGTTTTTTCCAGGTATGCAAAAAACCAGTTTATTGTTTTTGTAGATGACTCACCTGAATCGTTACTGATTATTGGCGCTAAATAAAAGTTAGGTTTTCCGGTTTTAAGAAGAGCAGAAATGTACGCCCAGTTTATGCCTTGCTGACAACCGTCGATATAAGTAACTGCCGCATTAGTTTCCGTGAAAAAAACAGGGTTTACATTTTCGGTTTTATTTAAAGCAATTCCCCCTTTGAAGGTAATACTGTCTACTCCTCCATGAGCACTGATTAGAATGAAATCAATATTTTTTTTTGCTGCTAAATCCTTTTCGGAAATTTTATATGCACTTTTGAATTCAGATGTTGGGTATTGACGAAAAATATTTTTACATGCATTTTCAGGATCAGAAGAAGGGTCCCTGATGATAAATCCCCGATGCAAATTGATACTGTTCCGGTAGTGATTGTTTTTATTTCCGGAAATTGTAAATACCAGAGGTATGGCTATTGCAATCGCGGAGTTTTTAAATTCCAGGAATTCAATCGGGAAATTTAGAAGGGTAGAGTCAATTTCAACTACAATCAACCTGCTTTTGGAAATCGAAGAGCTGAAGGGATTCACCAGCAGATCACTTAATGTGTCCACAGTTTTCTTATAAGTGTTAGCATTGGAATATTCTATTTCATCGATGATTCGATAAAGTGTCGCAAACCTTTTCTTTATTAGGTTACTCTCTGAATAAATAACGACTTCTCTTTCATTATTTAATTTTCCGGTGACTTTAATTTGTCCTTCTGTTAAAGACCATTTCCAGTAAAAAATATTTTCTGCCCTGACTATGGTTTGCAAAAGCAATAATCCGCAAACCAGTATTATTTTTTTCATGTTTTGTCCCTCAGATAAATTGTTAGTATCGCCTGTTGCAGATTTTTTTTGGTAACCTTTCTGTAAAATTGGAAATTCAATTTTGTGAATACAGGCATTTAAGGCTTTTTTATTTTATTGAGGAGATAATAAAAAATCAGGGCAAGGATAATCCAATACACAGCAAACCCGGCAAGAAAAAATGGTGGAGGTGTATCCGGGTCCTGGTGAAGAAATTTAATAAAAGGCAAAAGGGGGCCTATCAAAATTATTTTTAACGGAGAAAGAATGATGGCCACAACAGATTTCCAGCCGGGCTGTGATTTCGATCCAAAAAAAGACTCAGGTGGCTGATCCAAAATCGAGTTAGTAATAAAAAGAAATGCGAACGCAAAAATGAGGAAGAAGAAAACAAATTTTATTCTTGAGATTTTCATACTCATGAATTTTAAAAAGTGAATACAAGAAATTGCTTCTCGTGAACGTCGCGCAACTGTCAGGCTGCCGCCTGACCCTTCCGCCTGATCCTCCGCATTTTCATATTTTCATTCTATGTAAGGCTGCCGCCTGACCCTACGAAAAACATATCAATTTCTCCTTTATTCTTTGCCTGAATTTTTCCCCTGTAATCACAATTGAATTTGTCTTTTACTAATTCATAAGTACTGCCGCTGATATTTATTTTCCCGGCTTCTGAGTTTTGTTCCATTCGTGCTGCGAGATTTACAGTGTCGCCCCAGATATCGTAAGCATATTTTTTTACCCCTACTATCCCGGCAACTACCGGCCCGGTATGAATTCCAATGCGTATTTCAAATGGAATTTCTCCTCTCGATTCTTTTTCTTTTTTTCGCTCCAGCATGAAGTTGCGTATTTCAATTGCCGCATTCAACATATCGGTGGCATGTGTGAAACTGGAAACGGGTAACCCGCTTGCACAGAGATAAGCGTCACCTACAGTTTTTATTTTTTCAATTTTGTATTTCTGTATGATCTTATCAAACGCGCTGAAACAATAATCCAGTTCGGCTACCAATAATTCTGCGCTGATGTTCTGACTCACATGGGTAAAGTCTTTGAAGTCGGTGAACATAACCGTTACCATGCTAAAAGTTTTCGGCCGCGAATACCCGCTCTGTTTTATTTCAGTTGCTACTTCATCAGGAAGAATATTAAGCAGTAATTCATCGCTTCGCAATTTCTCCTTCTTTATTTTATTGCGCTGCATAAGGAAGAGCAACGCGAAGAGGAGCACCACGGCAAAGCCACCAATAAAACTATTTCTTACCAGCTTTTGTCGTTGCAGTTCTTTTTCTGTCGTGGCTTGCTCAGCTTTTGAGATAGCATCTTTTTTATCAAACTCATACTGCATTTTATATTGCACTATTTTTTCTGTGTTTTCTTTGTTGGTAATACTATCACGGTACAGGATGTACATTTTATGGTTGTCGAACGCGCTTTTAAAATTCCCGAGCATACTATCTGCGCGGGAAAGATTAAAATAAGAATCCTGGATCGTTGTTTTAATTCCAATTTCTTTTGCAAGTTGCAGACCCTTCATCAACCAGTCCATCGCTTCGCGTGCTTTGCCCTCTTCCAGGTGCGCAGTTCCAATGTTGTAATATGAAACGGCAATACCTTCTTTGTCGCCAACCTGCTCCAGTATTTTTAATGCAGCAAAATAATTTTCCAGCGCATCGGCATACTTCTGCTGGTTCTTATAGACTAACCCGATATGGTTGTAAGACAGAGCCAGTTCGTTTTTATCTCCAAGCTCTTCATACATCTTTTTACCTGCGAAATAATTTTTCAGCGCTTCGGCATAGTTGCCTTGTTCGTAATAGATAACTCCAATATTAAGATAGGATGCTGCAATACCTCTTTTATCTCCATTTTCTTCGCGAATTTTTTTTGCTGCAAAATGATTTTTCAATGCTTCGTCATAATTTTTCATATCGGTATAAATAAGAGCGATGTTGTTATACACGCTGCCAATAGCTTTTTTATCTCCTGCTTCTTCAAAAGCTTTCAGACCGATGAAATAATTTTTCAACGCCTCGGGGTCATTGCCCATTTCATAATGGTTGATCCCGATGTTGACATAAATTTTTGCTGTTGTCAACTTATTAGTACTATACTCAAGCGCCTTCGACAGGAACATTTGTGATTGGTCATAGCTTCCCTTATTATTATAGGCCTGCCCTAATCTCAGGTAGGCACCAGCAGCACCCTGGGAATAGTTAAGTTTTTCTGCGAGATCTTTTGTAACGTTCGCATAATAGATAGCTGTATCAGGATCGCTATACAATAATTCGTAAGAGAGAATGTTGAGAGTATTTACTTTGTTAATATCCTCTTTAGATTTTTTTAAAATTGCCAGGAGAGAATCAACAGTTTTGTTCTGCGCTGCAGAGATATGCAGCAATCCAAACATAAGGGTAAAGAGAAAAATACTTTTTTTCATATTCAGAATTATTCGGCGTGGGGTTCACATAAGCATTAGATTTAACAGAGATTATTTGTGCTCTGATTATTTATAACTAACGCCGATAAAACTGATGAAGATAACAACAAATGCTGAATGGAATTTCCTTAGCATGGATATGAAGTTGGCTGCAGCTTTTTACAATACTACCTGAGAGTAATTGTATCAAATTTTTGAAGCTGTTAAAACTAAACCGGGTTCATTTAATGTGAGAGAAATTACGCGATCATTTTGTACTAGGAATTTTACAGTTACCGATGGCGCTCCCTGGTAAGTAAATTCATTTTCAGCAATTCGAAATAAAGCCCTGCCCGATTTTCCAAGTTTTCCTAACGAAAGCAATTTTCTCATATTTAATTTGATAGTGAAGCGATCTTCTTTTCCATCTCCGTATTTATAATCTCCGAGGTATTTTCCTTTTTCTGTTTCTTCCATACCTAAGTATTGCCTGCTGGAAAAAAAGTTGATGAGTGGGGAATCAATATTATTTGAACCTGTTATACATTTCAGCCAGGCTATTAAGATTCGATTTGCAGGATTAAAATCAGCTCACCACTTGCGTTTTTATACACGTCTATTTGGTCAAGAACCAAATCGCCGATATCATGTCCCCAGATGCCGTACTTACCATTAGTTTGGTTCCTGTTGTAAATTTTCCTGTTTTTTAAAGGAACTGTTTTTGTCGTTGTGGTTTTTTCCTCTTCACTATAGAGTTGATAATAATGCCTGCTGATCTCGTTGATTAATTGTGCCCTTGTAAATCCCCGTTCAGAATTGAGCTCAAATTTGCAGATTGAAGACACAGGGTAGTCGATAATAACTGTAAGCTTTGTTTCGGGTATTACGACTTCGTCTTTTCCAACCAGGTTTTTTACGTCAAGTTGTGGACTATCAATTCTGATCCACGGAACTTTTCCGTCTGCATAGTCCTGCAAATTGTTAGTTTTTACATCAAACCGGATTTCTGAAATTAACTGGCCTAAAGAATCAGGGTTTAGAACGATTGATTGATTCTCTAATTCCCTGATCGTATCTATATAACTTTTCGTAATGCTGTCCGGAATTGAGGTTGTTGCTCCGGACGAATTTTGCTTATCAGTTTGATTGAAGCAACTGGCCAGAATTATAGCTGTTGATAATAAGAATATCTTTTTCACTCTGCGAACAACGTTAATATTTGTTACACCATTTGATTTGAGCTTTTGAGGTTGCTTATGACTTGCGATAAATATCCGGCAATAAACTATTGATATAATTTTCGATGTTCGTATAGCCATTCCTGGTAATTCTTTTTGCATCAGAAGGATCAGAGGAATTCAAACCATTCTCTTGCTCCCATTCATCCGGGATGCCGTCGTTGTCTGTATCCTTTGGAAGTTTTCCGGTTTTCAACCCGGGCCAACCGCCTGCCTGGTCAACCCTGTCTATCAATCCATTTTTTGTTGCAGTATATTTTCCCGTGCGCACCTGCTCAATGATTCGCTTTTCCTGTGCATCGCGATTAAGATAGCATCCTGCATATTTCAATACAAGTTCATAAGCCTCTGTAGCCGGTTGTGTAATAACAGGAGCGGCTTCAAACGATTCTTTACTTCGGTTCTTTTCAGGAGATGTGCCTTGTTCAAAATCTACTCCGCCGTTCCAGTTGTTAGCAGATATTTCCGGAAATCCTTCAACGAAGTTTCCATCAACATACCACAGGCATGAAAATCCCATTTTCTCTGCATTGTCAATGCGGGCTATTCGTCTCTTCACATCTTCATTAGTTGCAGGACCTGGTTTATAATAATTATTAACGAGGTTAATGGATAAAGGCTTTCCATCGCACGAACGATGTCCCCAGTTGGAGATAACACAGTTGCGAAAATCCAGCATAACAGTAGGGGACTGGTTGTTGCCTGCTATACTTGGATTTCTTCCCGCTCCGTTTGCTAAAAGGTTGTGATGAAATGAAGCTTTGTACCCACCGATGGAAGCACAGTAGCCATGCGGACCTTTTTCATGTACTGAATGATCAAGAGGTTCACTCATCACACACCATTGAACTGTGATAAATTTTGCTCCATGCCATGTGTTCACACCTTCATCAGTGGACCAACTGAATGCACAGTGATCAACAATTATATTCTGCGAACTATCTAAATCAATAACATCAATCTCACTTCCTATTAATCCTGATTCAATGCCGGGTCTTATCCTTATTCCACGAATAATGATGTCGTGTGTATTTTTTATTTTCAAAGGAAAACGTTTTAAGCAGATGCCATCTCCCGGGGCTGTCTGCCCGGCTATAGTCATGTAAGGCGCCTTAATTTCAAGCGGCGATTTCAGATCTATCGTTCCTGAAATTTCAAAAATAATAATTCGAGGTGCGGGATTCATAACAGCTTCACGAAAACTTCCCGGTCCGCTGTCATCGAGGTTCGTTACTTTCAAAATGATACCGCCTCTTCCACCTTGCGAATTTTTTCCCCATCCTTCTGCGCCGGGAAAGGCGGGTAGTTGTGCGTGAAGAAGCGATGTTATGCTAGATAATGCGATGATGAGTGAAATGAAGTTCGTCATAATTATTGTTTATATAATACAGATGGCTAGCATTCATTGTATCGCCATTTTTTTTGCGCTCTCAATATCAGGAGCCATTTTATTGGTGTCAATACCTACTTGTGCAAAATAGTTTCTCAGATTTCCTGGAGTTACCCAAATCATTTTTTCATGTTTTCTATCGCAAACAGTAAAGTAATCATCTAAGATACTTCCCATTCCGCCGAAATTACTCATGTTCATTATGATTGGTTTATCTCTTGGCAAGCTGTCAAAAAAGAGTTGAAGTTCGTTAGCATCATCAATAGAATAATCTCCATACATTTTTATGATCATAGGATTTTCTCCTTTAATTTTTATACCTAATCCATAGCTTAGATAATCCTGGACATCTTCAATATAGTTTTCTTCTTTTGGTAGTTTCTTGTTGATCAGATCAAAAACTGCATCAAGAAATTTATATTGAGTTGGTTGGTTTTTTCTTGAGGGAGACCATGACCAGAATTTATTTGTTTGTCCATCTTGTATAATGTCAACATATATTGTAATTCCGTCGTTACCTATGTCTAATGTGTCGTAAGGAATTTTGAGTAAAGAAATCGTATCAAGGATTCTAAAGAAAGTGTCAAGATCATTTTTGTTCAGCAAAACACTATCGAAAGAAACAACTTTGTAGGAAGCATCACGTGCAAGAACTTTGCATGTTAAATAACCAGTGTCGCCGTTTTTGTGAAGTCTTAATTGAACAGGCAGATGGAAAGAGGGATAAAATCCTATATTAATAGAAAGTTTATCTGGGGTGATAGTCCGATGGTCTTTGTCGCCATTGCAACTTGAAAAAAATGAGATAAGAATTATAATTATTGGAGTTTTCATATTTATGTTGCTACTTGCCATCACCTCAACCAATTCCATCGCTTCGCCCAATCCAAAAGAACATCACTGCGCCACTTAAGAACAGTTTTACCTCCTTGCCAAATGTCATCATACAGCTCGGGGTTTGGCCGGTCGGTGTACCAGTTTGAACCTAATTTATAATTGGTGCTGCGAGATTTTCCCGGCCAAATATTGTCTACAAAAAAACTTCCGCTTTGTTCCTTGAAACCTTTTATCCCTGATGTTACTTTGTAGGTTAATGTTTCAGTTCGCTTTGGTGAATATCTCACAACATAATTTCCATTGCCAAGATAAAAACCGTTCCATTTCTGTTCCCCGATTTCAGACTTCACGGTCATTAGTATGCATGCTGAATCGGGAGGTATCTTTACAACAGGACCTTTAAACTTGAATTCGATAATTGAAAATACAGTTACAGTGTCACTCACTGAGGTCTCACGGTTAAATGTCAGTCTCGGGCTTTGTTTAAACTTCACATAACTGCCTCCCCAGTTTTCTCTCATCGGGTTATTGGGGTCGCCATCCATCATATACAATAATGATGGAGTATCGCCCATTTTAAGAACACCTTTGTACCGGTTGTTTTTATAATCCTTTCCTAAATACCCGGCTTCATTAATATAGTTGTTGTAATAATTTTTGTTGTTCAAACTATCGGGAACGTTGTCTGAAAAAAATCCATAGTAAGATGCATTCGATTCAATGAACCAAAGGTTCGGGAAGTTTTGTGCAATGTAAGCGTAGCTGTTTGCACTCCACTTTTTATTGGGTCCGCCGATCCAAAAAACTTTTATCTTCTTTTGAATTTCCGGCTTATCATGTAATGCCTGTGCTAAATCATCCAGTCCTCCCCAAACCAAGATCCATAAAGTTCTGTTGCTGGTTTTCTGTGCGCATTTAATGATCCAGTCTGAACCTTCTGTTGCGGTAGTATAACCTTTGAATGGTGCACCTCCATGTCGTCCCTGTTTGGTTACTGAACGTAAATATGCAGGTGTTGCAAATCCGTTTTTATGTGCTTTAAGTTTTGGCAGATCTTTTTCGTAAAGATCAATTGTGCGAAGAATTTCTTCTTTGTTTCCATCTCCATAAGAAGGTGATGAAACCAATCCTTCTATGTCAAACAAATCACTGTACATTAATAAGTGTATCATCGATTGATTATCGTCGGGATCGGTACCTCCAATATCTGTACTTACAAGGATTCTCGGTTTTACAGGTACGGGGTGCTGTGCGATTAATGCATTAGAAAATACGAGGAGGGAAAAGAATAAAATCAGTTTGTTCATCATTGGTTTTTGTAATTAACAATGCCTGTGTGAGACAAATCCTTCATCTAGCATATCATCAAATTCGATATGCCTCCCTGACAAACTTTACGGGTTAGGCACAGTGGCACTTTTGCGAATGTTGTGGTAAGTGCATAGTACTTGGCCGTTGTCAACAATCGTCTGACCGCCCTTCGAAAATGGGAAGATATGATCGGCTTGATATTGTGTCCAGCTTACTTGAGCCTCCTTCTCCGGCTTTCCTTCTGCTAAACATTGTTGACAAAGTCCATTGTCACGTCTGTAAATTTTTATCTTCTCTGCTTCATTAAACAGACGTTTGGTATCAAAAATTGTAAATGAAACATTTTGTTCTGTAAGAAAATCAAAGAATATCTGTCGCAATATAATATCCCGTTCCTGCAAATTATTTGGACTTTGCTGCCTGTTATTACTAAATACAACAATGTCAAAATCATTTTGATCACCTTTAGACCATCTTTCATAGAATGCGAAGAAGAATTTATTAACAATTGCCTTTTCGGTATCGCCAGTTACATAGTATTTTTTCAAGTGTCGAATGAGTAAATAAAAAGAAATTATTAAATATTCTCTTGATAATTCTTTAATTCCACTTTCCTCATCAAACATTGGGTCATTTTTGAAAATATCGTAAAACAAATTCAAGTTTCTTATACAATTCTTCGCAACTTCATTGTTTTCAAAAGAGTAATTTCCAATTCCATCTTTAACGTCATACTTTTCTATAAAGTCAACAACTGCAGCATCCTTTAAATCTGTATATCCATCGGCTTCTTCGATTAACAGAAATCTTGTCATTAACATTAGATGTTGCATTCTGTTATTGCCTCTTTCAATAATCTGAAAGAAGTCATGCTTGTTGGGATTTTCGTCAACGGGTATGTACTTGTCATAATCAAAAGTCTCATCATCACTGTATTTTACGACAAAATTCCTTGATAGGCTTGAAAGTTTTGCGTGTGCAACTTCCATAAAGTTTAATTGCTCGCCTTGTTGTAAACGCCAAAAAATTTCTGTCGCTACTTTTTGGTGTTCGGGATTTTTAGGGTCCTCAATATTTTTTACAATGTCTGCATTTATTACAAGCTCTTTGTCAATAAACTTTCTCAGTTCAGTTGATAACTCACTGAAATATTTATGTGCAAGGTCAGGATGAATATCCGCTAAAGAAACCGGAAGTTTAAATTTGTTGTCAAAGTATTCCTGAATTGCTGTAATGCGTTGCTGTCCGTCAATGATTTCTCTAACAGTTCTATCTTCCGATAAACGTACTTCTCTGACAACAAGCCGAGGAACATAAAATCTCCTGAATAAACTATCAAAAAGACTTTGTTGCTTCTTAACAGGCCAAACACTTTTGCGTTGATAAGCAGGCCGAGTAATATAATCTTCTCTATAGTCGAAAAAATCCTTAAGGCGGATTTTATCTTCTGTTATTAAATATTCCTGTTTTGGATTAAATGCCATAGTTGTCTTTGTTGTTTAAAGTTGCATGGTGTATCAATTGCTTGTCGCTAAGGTCAGGGCTTTGTGGATGTGCGCTTAGAATGCCTACTAAACTGCCGATAACTTAAAATTTATTTTGTTGAAGATAACATTGTTTTATGACTGTTGCCAGTCAGGGGGAACTGAAAATTGAGTTAGATGAAACTCCTAATTATATTCCTGCCGCCACATTTCCTTGACAATTCTATTGCCTGGACTGCATTACTTTCTTTCTTAAAATTTTCTCCATTGCCTTTCTTTTGCCAATCATTACCAAGACTTATTTAAAAAGAAATCTTTTGCATGAGTTGTCTTAGAGTTCTTCTACCGATGTCCGCAAATTTTACCTATAATTTTGAAAGTTTGGATTCTTTTGTGACGCTTGTAAAAAGTTTCAAAATCATTCTCCTGTCGAATTATTTATCAAAGAAAAACATTCCGTTCATAGAAAGCCGATGCATCACAAAGGAAAGTTTTTTAACTTGTAGTTTAAACGAATCGCATATGGACTTCCAACTTATCCCCGGCAGACCAGGTGCAAATGACCACCTGGCTTTTACCACCACATTCACACACGAGGACATCTTTTACAAAGCCGCTCTTGCAGAAACCGTATCGTGGGAAGGCAAGCTTACGGGAACTTACGATGTTCTGCTTCAGTCGGGAAAAGGCACTCAGCGCCTTACTCTTGTAAAAGAGCGTGAGCATTGGAGAGCAGGAGAAGAAGTTGAACAGATCGGGATCATTCAGCAGGCCGTGGTCGACATGCTTGGTGTAGTGATCGGCAAGGTTCAAAGTTGAAGCGCAATATTACAATGATGAATGCATCAAAGCCTGTAGCCAAATTACTGTCTTAAAATTTTCTCCATCGCTTTTCCTTTTGCCAATTCATCAATGAGCTTATCCAAATAACGGATCTGTTGGATGAGTTTGTCTTCGATTTCTTCTACACGATACCCGCAAATCACACCTGTGATTTTTGAAACATTTGGATTTATTTGTGGTGCCTGTGCAAAGAAGGTTTCGAAATCACTCTTGTTATCGATTTGTTGTTGCAATGATTTTTTATCATAACCTGTCAGCCAAAAAATAATATTGTCTACTTCTTCCTTTGTGCGCCCCTTTGCCTCTGCTTTTTTTATGTACAATGGATAGACGCTTGCAAATACGAGTGCATATATTCTTTCTTTTTTCATTTCAGCAGTTGTGACTGGTCAAATTCTTCAATTAAGATTCACATCATTTATTGCTTCTGTACCAGGAGAGTTATTCCAGAGTTGTGTGAGAGTGTACTCTTTTAAGTCATGGGTTGGATAGTCACCCTGATAGCACCAGATTTCTAAGTAATCAATAATACCATTTTTGAAAAACAAAATTGCTTCTGCTTCTATCGGAAATTCTGTCGTTGTGATTTTTAGCCAATCCAGGATAAGATCGTCCTCATTGCTTTTGTATCGAACGATCTCTTCGCTGTGTGAAAAACTCACAAATAGTCCACTACCACCAGTGTATTCATATTCTGCATCAGTCAAAAACTGGATTTGAGGACGAGCGGCCAGTCCAGCATCTCCGCTTAGCAATAAGTCCACAATGTCCGATATGAATTTTGATTTAATCATTTTGCTTCCATTTCTACACAGAACATCTACGCATCCGGAATTTCCGGTTCTACCAGTTTGGTTAACTTCTCTAAGGATTCCTGCCAGCCTAAATAACACATCTCGGCAGGTATAGCAGAAGGAATATTTTCCTGAAAAATTTTTATGTCTGTTCCCACTAAAACTTTTTTCAACCAAACAGAAGTTATCATTTCACCCGGAAGGTTCGGGTCATCAAATTTGTCTGTATATTTTAAAAATTCGTTTGGTTTCACCTCGAGATATTTTCCGCCAAAAGAGTGGCCATTACCGGTCGAGAAATTATGAAACGACATTTTGAAAGTTCCATCCACCTTCACATCCATTTCGTGAACTGTACAAAGAAAGCCATACGGGGGAAGCCAGCTGGCAATAGCTTTTGGATCAGTAAAAGCACGAAAAACTTTTTCAGGAGATGCTTTAAGCACCTTATGCAATGAAACGCTGTTGTTCGTCATAAAACGTGTTTAGATTATTTAGTTCCTTACGAATTTAAATATTTTCTCCCCGTGCGAATGCAAAATGTAAAATGAAAAATGCAAAACATTGTTGGAGTGTTTACATTTTTAATTTTGCATTTTACATTTTGCATTTCTCTCTCACTCTGCAAGATTACCTGTCTTCACTTTCCCGGCCCGCTTGTAGTTAGCAATAACAACTCCACTTGTTGTAACTGTACTTTCTGCTAATTTAAATGCTGCCGGGATCGGGCCATTTGTAAACAACTTTTTTCCTTTACCAAGAGTCAATGGATAAATCATGAGCCAAAGTTCATCTACCAAATCATTTTTCAGCAATGCCTGGATGAGTTCACTACTGCCCCAAACCTGGATGGGCGAACCTTTCGAGTCTTTGAGCTTTTTAATACCTGTCACGCTTTTGAAGAAAACTGAGTTATTCCAATCCGACTTTTTCCTGGTTTTGGACAACACGTATTTTGTTACATCATTAATGCCTGGCCAAATGTCTTCATGTTCGGGCCAATAATTCTCCCAGATATCAAATGTTTTTCTGCCCAAAAGAATATCTGCAGGTTTCATAAGTTTTTTAAAAATCTCGCCACCAACTTTGTCACCATAAGGTGCGGTCCAACCGCCATGTTTGAAACCGCCTGATGTATCTTCCCTAGGTCCACCCGGCGCCTGCATTACTCCATCTAATGTGATCATTGATAACACGATAATTTTTCTCATGACGTTTATTTTAATTAAAAATTAAAAATGCAAAACATCGCCGCGGTGTTTTTTCATTTTACATTTTTCATTTTGCATTTTCATCTATTAAGTCAACAAATTTCTTCAATTCATCTGTTTCCAATTTATTTTCTATTGTATGTATATTCCCGATATACTTCATTCCCAAATATTTTGCAGTTTCACTAAATGGGAACCAAAAATTATCTCCTAAATGATCACCAATTGATGAGGTCAGTACTGCCATGCTTTTGTTTCTTAATTTTCTGCCTAATTCTTTTTCGTTGTCAAGTAAGTCGGTGATCCGGTCAAAAAAAACTTTCATTATCCCGCTCATTGAATACCAATAAACCGGCGTAGCAAAAATAAAAATGTCGTAATTGCTGATAATATTTTGCATTAAGTTCAAATAATCATCATTCTTATTTTTATGCTCGTAGTCGTAGTAACTGATGTTGTAATCATTTAAGTCCAGAACATCGAAGTCAGCCAGCGATTTTAATTTATCAACTGCTTTTTTAGTATGCCCATCTCTCCTTGAACTTCCCAGTATAATTATCTTTTTCAAGTCGTTTTTTAATTAAAAATTAAAAATGCAAAATGTAAAACATTGCCGCTGTGTTTTTCATATTTCATTTTACATTTTTCATTGTTACTCGTTCAGTTCTGTGCAATCAAAGCCGTTTTCCTGCAGAAGTTTGCTTACTGGTTCTAATATTTCTTTCGAACTGTCAATGCGTAAAATTTTATCGCAATCTTCAAGATCAAAGTTCCATTTTGATTGTTGTAACAGATCATTTAAAAATGGAGTTAGTTGCCGGATATGTTTCCTGTTCTTAACAGAGGTCTTAAATACGTAAACCATTTTTAATTTGATTTCGTCATGATAATGCAAAATGCAAAATGTAAAATTCAAAATGAAAAATGGAAAACATCGTCGCAGGTTTTACATTTTACATTTTTCATTGTTTCAGGCATCCCGGAAATTAATTAATAATATCTCCTTTGGAATTGGCCAACTTTTCGCGCCACTTTTGGAGTTCCCCTGGTGTTTGTCTTACCCAATCTGTTACTTCACCAACGATTTTCAATGGCGCCCCGGTGCGATATGACCGTGTAGGATTGCCCAGAAATTTTTTGTCTGTAACGTTCGGGTCATTTTCAAAACTTCCTGTTGGTTCAACGATATAAACACGTTCACGTCCATCACCTTTAGCTAATCCCGCAGCAAGTCCTGCTCCATTAACCAGGGCTGTAAAATAAATGTGATTCATTATGATTTCAGCGTTGTAATTAGATATGTTCCCTGGTGTAAGCAAGTCGCCAACTTTCAAATCTGCTTTCGTGCCATGATAAAAGGGCCCGTTGTCAGACAGTTTATCCCGGAACGAAATTGCTAACTCATAATTCTTTTTTGCGTTGCCAGGGTCGCTTAGGTCCTCATAACATTTGGCGATGTTTGAATACAAAGAAGGAAGCGCACTGTTAACAGCAGCATTATTTATTTTTAATGCAAACTGTAAAGCGGTTTCGAGCCATTTTAATTTATCGCGAACATTTTTTTGAAGCCGGGCCACATAATGAGCAGCAATAAATTTTTCGAAGTCGTTGGTTGCCTCATTCCAGGCTTGAAGAGATAGTCTGCTCGCTTCTTTAGCCTTGCCTTCTTCTTCCATCTGCATACCCTTGATACAGAGTTTAACAACATTATTGTTTGGATTGAATTCCATCATCTAGTTGCTTCGTTTTTAATAATGTAAAATGCAAAATGAAAAATGAAAAACATCGTCGCAGTGTTTTACAGTTTGCATTTTACATTTTTAATTGTTTTCAAACCCAAATCGTATTGCCTCTTCAAGTATATCAATGTTTATGTCCTTCAGAGTTTTGAACTTAATGCAATACCCGGTTACACTCCCCTTGCCTAGTTTTTGTCCATACGTTTTGGCTAAGTAGGTTTTGTCTTCAATACCCATGATATAGACCGAGATCCCGGTTGTGTTTGCACTCATACCAATTTGATAAAACTCCCTTGTTTCTCCATTAGCATATTTCATCGCCTGTGATCCATATCCTATGTTAGGGTTTGAGACAATTTTATTTTCACCGTTTTTACCATCCAGGAACCACAACTTACATTCCGGCTTCACTTGAATTATAGTTTTGTGTAACGTTTGCATGTCACTGCGTTTTGCTTCAGGTTGACTGGCAATATACTCTTTGATTTGTGCTTCTATGTTCATATAGTAATGTAAAATGAAAAATGCAAAATGAGAAACACTGCGACGATATTTTCATTTTTCATTTTGCATTTTACATTGGTTTATTTTTTATTGGATAAAGTTGCCAACAGGTTTTCCAGGTTTTTCAACGATGCAGTAAATCCTAGTTTGAACCCTTCAAGTATTCTCTCCATGCGTTCATACGATTCATTGTAAATGCTGATACTGACTTTTGTAATACCATTCTCTTCGCTGAAATTGTAATCCCATTCAGAACCTGTCGGTTCAGGATTTTCATCTTTGTCTGCAAAAGCATTGAACATTTTGAAATTGGTTTTGGGAGTAATGGAAGTGTACGTTTGAATCGCCCAAAATTCTTTTCCTTCCGGGCTTATCATCGCATAAAATCTTTTTCCGCCCACTTCAAAATTCATATACTTTGTTTTGGCTACCATGGGTGCAGGTGCGACCCATTGGTCAAGATATTCGGCTTTGGTAAAAGCATCCCACACCAGCGAAAGCTCGGCGTCAAATTCCCTGGTTATGTAAACTGTTTTTGTTTCTTTGTTTACGGTAAAATCAAATAGCAAATCTGTTGTCATTTTTTTTGTTTTTTCATTGTTAATAATACTTTGTCAAGTTGATTGAAGCGGGTTTCCCAAATTTTTCTGAATTGGTCCAGCCATTTATCTATCTCTTTCATTTTTTGAATTTCGAGTGAGTAATAAATTTCCCTGCCTTGCTGTTCCTGTTTAACCAGTTCGCATTCTGTAAGTATGCGAAGATGTTTGGAAACAGATTGCCGGGTCGTGTGGAAGTTGTCGGCAATGGCGTTTGGTGTCATTGCCTGCAATGCAATTAAGGCGATAATTGCCCGCCTTGTGGGGTCGGCTATTGCCTGGAAAATATCCCGTCTCATAATGTTTAAATTTTATTGCGAAGCCAATCGGTTGCAAATATATGTGCAACTATTCGGTTTCGCAAATTTTTTTATGAAATAAGAATGTGATTATTTTCTCGAAAATTGCCGGCGATCGCGAAGAGAGTATATATTTCACCAGCATGGCTGCAAAAAAGAAGTGGCAACAGGTTATTCTCTTACTTTAAAAATTCGTGGTGCCCATAACTGATAATGCGGGTAATTTTCCACTCCCCATTTTTTTTCTGCCAAAGCTGAACAAATTTGGCTTCGCTGCTTAATTTCTCCTGTTGCCCTTTTTCAGTTGCATAAAACCGGTGAATACCAGTTTCCACAGCGCCATAATCTTTAATTGGATAAATTTCTAAAGTACTTTCGACCAGTTCTCTTCTTACTCTTCGGTCGCTTTCAAACGTTTTTTTAAAAGCCTCTAAGTTTTGAGTATAATTTGTTACACCTCCCAGGTCGTGGTAGAACTCAAGATTTTCAGAAAGTAATGTTTTTAATTTATCAAAATTGCGTGTATTAAATGCGTTAAAAAAAACAGCATCCAAATGGGCAATAGTATCGTACAACTCTTTTGATACAGGTGAATAATTGCTTGTAGTACTCTTCGATGTTGAGCAGGCAGAAATTAATACAGTTATTGTCAAACTAAAAAAAACGGCGTTGAATATTTTCATATTATCAGAGTATTATTTAATGAGAGAGTGCCCGGCTCGCAGCCAACGGATGTAGTTGGGATGTGTGAGGAGTGCCTGTCACATTGCACACTCTTGCGAGAGTTAAATAGAAATTCAAATGTCAGAAGGCATTTAAACTTTTCGTCGCATTTCAGTTCCATTTTCACCAGGTTGTTTTATCACCTTCCGCATACTGCATTAATCAGAAATCATTTTAATAGTATGTAACCATCTCTCCACTAACCCGGGCCACTCAGCAATCGGCAGCTTCGACCAACCAGGAATTTTTTGACTTGTTCTTCTGCCAAACGCATGTCCGCCTTCTGCATATATGTGATATTCGGCAGGCACGCCGGCTTTTTTCAGAGCTATGTAATACACCAATGAATTTTGAATACTGTCAACAGGATCATTACCTGCCTGTAACAAAAAAGTTGGAGGAGTATTACTGTTCACAGGAAGAGTTGGGTTTAATTGATATTCTTTAGTGGTATGAAACATCATGTGCCCGGGAAAAAATGCAATTCCAAAATCCGGTCTGCAACTTTCTTTGTCAGCTTCATCCATTAAAGGATACAAACGTTTTTGATAATTCGTGCTGATGTCAGCCACTAAATGACCACCTGCCGAAAATCCCATTACACCAATTTTATGCGGATCAATGTTCCACTCTTTAGCGTGCGATCGCACCAAACCAAGTGTTCGTTGGGCATCCTGCAAGGCAAGAGGTTTCACAGGATCTACCTGGCAGTCGCAGCCCTTATCATGATGCGGACCGGAGTTTGGAACACGATATTTTAAAAGTATCCCGGTAACACCAATAGATGAAAGCCACTCGCATATTTCTGATCCTTCAAGATCAATTGCAAGTTTCTGATATCCTCCCCCAGGAAATACAACTACTGCCACACCTGTATTTTTTTCCTTAGGCGAAAAGATGGTTATGGTTGGATGGGAAACATTCGATATCATGCCATCGTTATTCGTTTCAATTCCTGTGATTAGTTCTGAATCAGGAATAGACTTAGGCCACACCGGCAATTGTTCATGCTCATGCTTAACTACAACCTCCGGTGCTTTTGGTTGTTGTTCAGTTTTTTTATTTTGATCGCAGGAAATTAGGCTGACACCAAGGATCAGTATCAAAAAAAATTTAGGGAAAGAAGATTTATACATAGTTCAGTAAGATATTTATTTTGACCAGGCATATGTGTCAATGTGATGTTGGGCGTACTTTCTCAAAATCACTCCTGCTTCGATAATTTAATAATTCTATATAAGGCACCCTGCACCATAAGAGTGCCATCCATTGATTTACCTTTTAGATTGAACGTCCATAAAGATTTATAGGAAGTAGAAATGAGCTGATTTCTTTTTCTTTCGAGTTTGCATTGTAAAATTCCCATGTCCTCTTCAACGCCATTAACGATTTTATTTGCCTGGATATTGAAACTGTCGATCCCTTCACCTTTTGAAATATGATAGACTACAATCTCATCATGGCAGGGTGAATTCTTTACCTGGCAAATGGAAGTGCCCTTCCAAATTCCAATTAAGTTTGTTTGTGCCTTTGCGGAATTAAAAACTATTACCAAAAAGGAAATGCAAAAAAGAATTGTCTTCATATACTTTATAATTTGAACTGTCAACGAATTGCTTGCAAATACATTTGTCGTGCGTAGTTTATTTCGCCTGTGAAACAATCCAATTCATTAATTCTGTTTTGTCAACCAGGCTCCATGTATAGTTTGGATTTCTTTTATCCATATTGCTTTTGTCCTGGTTAATCACAATCAATTCCGATTTAGTATTGCCTGCTAACTTCAGCTCGTTTATAACTCCGACCATATCAGGAAAATTTGTGTCGAAAGTCGTTTTTCTTTTTTCGTTTAGCCAATAGTGAGTAGCCGGTTCAGTATAAGCCCTGGCTGCATAATCTTTAAAATACTTTATGTGCCTGCCGGTTTCGTCGAAGTAGCTGTAAGTTGAAAAGTCAAGATATTTTTGGAGATTATTTTTGGGTGTCGTTCCTAGATTTTTTTCAAGTAAATAGGTGAGGAGCTTTCCCTCGAACACTGAACTTTGAACAAAGTTATCCCTGATCCCTTTTTTGCCTTCATACCATTGTCTCACCCAATCCAAAACACCATCACATAAAACAATTCCTTTCGTACCAGGTTTAAATTTGGATTTCCCTTGTTTGCAAAATTCGATGTACTTCAAAGCCCTGTGCCCGGATAAATTAATGCCAAGAAAGAAAATATTTTTGTTTGGTAAATGATATTTCGCAAACACACTCTCAATTATTGTGTCAATATAAACAAGCGATTTTTTACTAAAGTAAAGGTCAACCGGAATACCTGTTGAAACATACAAAACTGCAAAGCCTCTAATCGTCGCCTCGTTATAAATTTGTTCTGAAGATTTTTGCCAGTCAAATTTTTTATCCTCCAAAGAAATGATAACGCCTTTTATATTGTTTGTTGTGTCTGGCAAAACAAGTGTAAAGCCTTTATCATTGTATGGAAGGAAATCATTTTTTTCTAAGCCAATTCTCAGGCTGTCATGTTGCGAAAAGTACTGTTCAATAATTTTTTGCCCGCTTATTTGTGCTGCCGAAAAAAAGAGAAGCAAAAAAACAATTAAGATTTTCATGTAAGAAGTGTTCAGGGAAATCATTGACGACAGCAGTATTTCTGTATAAGCTGAAGTTACTTGTTTTTCGAAGAAGCTTTTTTCATTACTCATTCTAAGGAACGCAAGCTTATCATGAGTAAAAACAATCATCGGCGGACGTTGCGGGCAATTTTTGATTCTAAATTTTGTCTGAATAAAATTCTGATTGATTGAATGGATATTCACGATTGATCGCAATGTCCCCCGAAAATTTTTTTCAATTTACTGTTCCCTCCCGGGGAGGCATTGTTGGAAGAAAAGTGAGCGGAGACAAGTTTACTTTTTTAGGACTTCCCAAATAAATTGTCCTGCTTCCTTGTCCTGTACATCATTGTGAGCCCCAGCTGCTTTTGACGCTATCATTTTTATGATGGTCCTTGCATCAACATGTATTTTTGGATTTTGGCCTGTATAGTAGTTTAACCTTCCAGAACCATTGAGGGAGGTAAATTCGAAATTATTTTTTGCCACTGAATCCTTTTGTAATATAGGCATCGATTTATTATCGCCAATATAACCTGCACTCCATTTAGCTCTCTTCACTGCATAATCAAATTTACTGTAGGTCATAAAATGTCTTTTTACCGGGTTGTCTACGGTGTATAATCCTCCATTACTTCCTCTTTTCCTGCAAAACCGGGAATAGGGATATGCTCCCTGAAAGTCAATGGCTTTGCCAATTGAGGTTGATTCATCAATATTTTGCAGCATGAAGCGGCTGTGGTTGGCCCTTGACATGACCCTTGCACCGAAGCTGTGGCCGATAGTCATAATTGGTAAATCTATATTGATTAAATTGGGCAGGATATATTTCCAAAGCAATGCATTTACATGCGTCATACCTAGTTCATCTGCATCATTGGCCTTATTAAAGATGCTTACCCCAGGGATTATCCAACGGGAAGCCCAGGTAAATCCGATAACAAAAGGCCTGAAATCATTTCCTCTTCCCTCAGCAGTAGCAGCATCTTTAGTAAAATTCACCCAGTTTTCATAAAGGTCTGTTGAATCATCCTGGTAGTTATTCCATCCGCTGCAAACAATGATAAGGTGCGTGTAATTGCCAGTTTGCAATTTGCTTTTTATAAGTGACGTAACCGCTTTGTATTGCTCCAGCATCGCCATTGGCAAATCATAATCCATGTCTTTAATTGTTTCGTAGGCATTATAACGGACAGTATGATCTTTTTCGTCAGTTTCCACCCAGTGTGTCAAAATCAAAGGTTTGGGATCGTTTAGGGTACTTTTCACAAGTCCTATTGCTAAGCTCAATAAACCCTTCGATTTCATGCATTCTAAATTCTCGTCAATACCGAATGTTGAATATTGATCAGCAACTGAAAAATATCCTGGTTTCCCATTTTTAACAATCATGCGCCTGCGCTTTACTTTCTCAAAACAAAGCAGGATGCCATCGTGTTTGAAGCGCAGTGTTCCAGGATTTACAAGAAACTGGTGAAATATATTGTTACTCTTTGTATTTGTACCCAATATTTCCGAATTGGCCGCTGGTTGCAACCTTCCTACAAAAAAACATCTGTATAATAAGATACTTCCAATGATGATGATGACAAGAGCAATAATTAATAGCATTTGTTATAATTTATGTTTAAGTCTTTCATATTTTTTAATCTGTGCATAGAGGACAGACCAGGAACATCTAAGTGTTTGAATAATTTTCTTTTACCCTTGAGGAGTTTGAAAATAGTCTTCGTATATTTTGAAATCTAAATGTAAGCACATCACCTATTTCGATCCTGTCAAAAACTGTTTCATTGTTTAAATGTATTTTCATTTGCAATGAAGCATCTAACATTTCTGATTAATTGGGATAATTTTCAAGAGTGGCTGCAATGTCCCCGAAAAAATTCTTTTCAGTTTACTGTTTCCTCCTGGGAGACATTTCCCGGAAGAAAGATTGCAATCGAATTATAGTTCTACAATCCTTTCTTTTGTCTACTCGCCATTTTTGTTGTCTTCAAACTCAAATTCAATTTCCATTAAATAAAAGCCGGCTAGCATAACCAGGATGTTATCTGAGTTTGATTCAATTTCTCCTGTAAAGGGCCTATAGTTTGTATAATGAACTTTGCTGAAAGATGGAATATCCATTTTTAATGAGTATTCATAAAATTCATTCCCTTTTGTAGCATATAACCTAAACTTAAAATAACCCCACGTCGCTTTTTTGAAAAATGAATATTCGATATCTGCAGGAATTCGTCTAAAATTATATTTCTTGTTATCTACATTGATTGTTCCCGTTGGTGTTGATGGAACATCTTCCCAAAACCTGGCTATTCCAAAACCGCCGAAAATTTCATAGTTGCCAATTTGAATTTGTTTGCTTTGGTTAACTAAGTTGTACCTGGTCTTTTTAAATAGTTTTGAAATTACCTCAATTGATATTTGCTTGTCGCCAAAAAGAAAATACTGTTCGTCTGCGTAATAATAGAATTGTCCTACAATTTGTTTTTTGTTGTCCAGGATTTTGTATAGCCTTAACTGTCTATAAGGTTTATCGCCTGGATACTCGTCAATAAGTTCTTTGGAAAATTTGTAGTTCAAGAGTCTTGAGATAGCGTACAGCAGCTAATTTATGCTATTATCCAGAGATCATCTTTCAATCATTCTTTCACCCTGTTCTGTTCCTGCTGCGCACTGTTTTGATTATGCTTTCTCAGATCGGAAATTGTTTTTCCGAAACGATATGCGATGGCGATGGTAACTGTACGTGTATCATTTGCATTTCGCCAGTTTGCTTCTGTATTTACGAGATTATTAATGATGCCACTGTTGATATTCGTGTATATAATGTCATTCACTGAAGCACGAGCGGTCAGCGCCGCTGAAACCTTTTTCGAAATACCTGCGTTCAATCTTCCTCTCTCCAGTAAAATGAATTGGTTCGATGTAAGATCTGTTTGATATGAACCGTCGACCTGAGCGGACCATCCTTTTTTGAAAGTGAAACGGAGGTTGGGTTGCACAAACCAAAATGTTCCCTGTGTATTCAGGAAGCCTGTATAAAAATTTGTTTTGGAATGTATGTTCGTTACTTCTGAATAAAAACCGAAGGCCAGCCATTTCTTTAAAGACAAATCGCCTTGTAAAGATCCGCTGATGTTAATGACCTTACCAATATTTCCCGGGCGACTGTAATAAGTTCCGTTCACTATCTCGATAGTTTCATTCGTATTATTCAAGGTAACGCTATATCTCAATCCAACAGTGATCTTGTTTTTGTAACTGTACGACAACTGTACGTTGTGTGTATATGCAGGCAGAAGAAAAGGATTTCCTACATAATAGGTGAACTTATCCAATGGCGAAATAAAAGGATTGAGATCCTGGTAATAGGGCCTGTTGATTCTTCTCCCGTAATCAAGTGTGAGCGTGTGATTGCCGGCACTATCCAGTTTATAATTCAGGTATGCCGTAGGAAACAAACTTGTGTACGTTCTCTTGAATGATGAATCGGGTTTCACTGCATTCCCTAACTGTCTTCCGTCTGATATTGTAGACTCTGTTCTTAGTCCCAACTGCATCGACCAACGTTTGCCTTCATATGAGCCGTTGATGTATGCAGCATGAATGGTTTCTTTATAGATGAAGTGATTTGTTTTATTGTAGTCTGGTGTTGTTACGTTGTTCACTGTAGAAAAATAATCCGCCACATTATCTGTTTTTGTTTCGCTCGATTTTTCACCTGCATCAATCTTCCAGCCTTTTTGTAATGGATGCGTGTAATCTGTTTTCAAAGAATAAATATCTATCCCTGCAGGCAGATCACCGGATAAACGATCCTGTGCAGAAATGGTATTGTTTGGCAGGTAAGTAAAGTTGTTGAACTCCTGCACATTGCCTGTGCCGTAGTGAATGTAATCTGCATCAATGGAAAACTCGGGCCCGTTCTTACTTACGCGTCTTCTGAAATTTAAATTAACACCGCCGTTATTGAATGAATTATCCTGCGTGTTATGTGCAACAATCGTTGAATCGAGTTGAAAAGCGGCATTAAAAATTCTGCTGCTGTTGTCATTGCCACGCTCACCATTTCTCGTCACGCCTGTAAGAACAATGCCGAATGTATTCTTCGCGTTGGCATAATAATCTGCGCCAACTTTAGCGGAGAAAGCAAGACCTGAAGGTTTGATGTAGGTGTTTTGTAAGAAATCATAATTGCGGCTGCCGTCCGGTTTTTTAAAGTGACGATTAATATCAAGGTTTGAAAAATTTGTTGCGTAGTTCTGTGTAATTGTGCCGAACGAATTGAGCTTTCCACTTCGATAATTGAAGTTGAAGCTGTTATTTGTTTTGGAATAAACACCCTGTGCGTATGCTGCGTTGAGTGAGCCGTTGAAACCTTTTGCCTTTGTCCTTTTCAGCCGAATATTAATGACTCCCGCACCGCCCGCTGCATCGTATTTCGCTGGCGGGTTAGTCATCAGTTCTATCTGGTCCACAGAAGAAGCTGGTAAAGAGCGCAGGTAATTTTCAAGATCGGCGCCGCTGAGATAAGTAGGTTTATCATCTACAAAAATGGTAACACCATTCTTCCCTTTCAAACTGATGACCCCATTGTTGTCGACCGAAACACCCGGCGATTTTTCCAACACTTCCAATGCTGTTGACCCTGCAGAGCTTATCATTTGATCTACATTTACAACAGTCCGGTCTATTTTTCTTTCTACAGGAGGACGTTGCGATATCACGTTAACTCCTTGCAGATTTTTGGAAAGGCTCGCAAGTTGTACAGTGCCTGCGTTGAACTTATTTTTTTCTTCGTTGATGATTACTGATGTGCCACTGTCTTTCTTAAAACCTGTCATGCTGATGACCAACTTATAGCTCCCAAATTTTATTTTCTCTAAAACAAAATCTCCCTGGTCATCAGACAAAGCGGTCTTCACCGGTTGTTTCGTAGTGGTAACTAATAACACTGTTGCGCCCTCCACCGGGCGATGCAGAGAATCGGTAACCTTTCCTGAAATGGTGCCGGTACTTTGTGCAAATACCAAAAGGCAACTGAATAAAAAAACGACGGTAACAAATGCACTCCGCAACATAGCAGCTTATTGAGTATGAAAATTGGTTTGAAATTAAACTGTATGCAGTTATCGGTGGAGTATATAATGATGAGTGGCGGAATGGGTTAAACAAGTATTTGCAGGAACCGATGATTGACGCAAAGTCTCCCGAAAAAACCCTTTTTGAATTTAATGTTCTTTTCTGAAGAGAGACATACTCGGAAGAGAATCGTATAGCCTTGAGATTGCCTGCAATGTAAGGAAAAATGCTTTCAGTATTATTTTCAGCGAGATATGTGGCAGGAACATAAATTGAATGTTTAGCAATCTCTAAATTCGAAGAGCTGGATGCATAAACAAGTTATTAGCTCCTTTATAAATTAAGTGTTGCTGATATTTATTTCCAAATGAATCTTCGAAATTGAAAATTATTGTATTACCAGTATATTCTTCAACTTCAACAAATACAGCTGCCAAAGTGAAACTAATCCCGAAATGAAATACATAATCTTTAGGAAAAATAACATCGGAAATGTAGTAAGGAATAGTGATTTTATAATCGACTGGAAAATTGTGAGTGATTTTTAAGTTTTGTAAGTAGTTTTCCCTAATAGTTATGTCGAACGTTATTTCTCTATCTTGGTTCAATTTGGCATAATTAAGATTGCTTAATTCTAAAATTGGTAGATGACTATCTAAGAATTTCTTTTGTTCGAGATTAGTAATTATCTGCTGTTCTTTAAGTGTCGTTTGCTGTTCCTTTAAAGTTTTGCGTTGAAGAAAAATGGTAATTACTAAACCAACCGCAGCAACAACTGCCCCGAAAGCCTGTATCCAATCTGGTGCCTTGTCCCAATTAATATCACATAAATAAATAAGCATGTTGTCACATTTTGTTTTGATATGGTTACCATGTCATAGTATACTGCGTGCAACTCAAAAGTATACGAAAGTTCTTTAGCACTCAAGCGATTTTCGATCGTAATTTTCTCTCATGAAAATTTCTGATTATTTGGATAATCTTTACGACTGACCACAATGTCCCCCCGAAAAATTCTTTTTGAATTGAATGTTCTTTCCCGGGGAGACATTGCTCTGAAGAGAAATATCATTTTATTGTTTTTGTTCTCCATTTATTTGTGAAGCCTTCATGTCTCTTGTGTTCTTTTGCACAGCAATAGCTGCAAACATGCTTAGCAAAAAAGACATTGCATAAAATCCTTTCTCACTTTTTAAAAGTGTTGCGTTAAGCCTGTTTCAGAATTTCTGCCAGCAAATTCTTACTGTTAAAAGCTGCAAAACATTTTCTACTTTTTTATTATGAGGTATGAGAAAAATTGTTTTATTTAGATTTTCAGCACAACTATCAGCTTTATCTGTCCCCCTTTAAAACAATCGATGATCTCACCTGGGTTTAACACAGCCATTTAATTAATAGTATTTACTGCTTATTGAGATGAAATTGTTTTTTAAAAAACAAAAAATAATAGGCTGCGGTGATCTTGCGCAGAACCATTTGCTTTTAGCAGTTGTAATCTATACGCCTATTCACATCACTTCGCTTCGTCACTTTTCAAATATTATATGGTATGAAAAAAACAACGCTACTCAAAAGGCTTGATGCAGGGAAACTACGTCTCCTGTTTGTTCTTTTATGTTTACTGGTGCAGGGTAACCTGTGGGCTACCATTTACTATGTAAGCACATCCGGCAATGACCTGAATACAGGCACGTCGTGGCTCCAGGCTTTTAGAACTCCCCGAAAAGCAATGCTGACTGCAGTTGCAGGCGACCAAATATGGGTGGCAGCTGGAACTTATAAACCCGACCAGGGAGGCGGCGCAGTAGCCGGGGACCGCAAATCTTATTTTATAATGAAAAATAATGTCGCCATTTATGGTGGTTTTGCCGGCAACGAATTACTTCTTTCACAACGAAATTTGAAGTTTAATGTTACCACATTAAGCGGAGACATTGGTGTTGCAGGTTCCAGAGGTGATAATAGTTATCATTTATTTTATAACGAACAGGGTTTAGTCAATTCCACTGCTATTCTCGATGGATTTGTGTTGACTGAAGGAAATTCCAACGGTGTGGAAAGTGAATACACGACTTATGGGGGAGCCATAATAAATATTACAAATTGTTCCCCGACAATTACTAATTGTACTTTCATCAATAATAGTTGTTCTGTTTATGGCGGCGCCGTTTGTAACATATTTGGGTCGATGCCGGTATACACTAATTGTTTATTTTTTGGAAATAGCGGTCAGCTGGGTGGGGCTTTTGCCAACTATGATGCCAATGCAACTTTGATCAATTGCAGCTTTGCTTCAAATAACGCAACATTTAGTGGTGCTATCCGTATCGTTGGCTCTGCCGGTTCAGTGATTTCCAACTGCATCGTTTGGGGCAATAGTTCCGGAATAGGCGGCGATCCTGCCATAGTTAGTTATTCCATTGTGCAGGAAGGGTATGCTGGCTCATTTATTTTGAATCAAGATCCGCTGTTTGAAAATGTTGCTGCAGGGAATCTGCATCTGCAGGCGTGTTCGCCTGCTATCAACGCCGGGAATAACGCAGCTAACAGTACCCCAAACGACGTAGAAAGCAATCCAAGAAAAATTAATACCATTGATATGGGTGCCTATGAATTTACGGGCACTCCACGTCCGCTTAGCACTTACTACCGGGATAATGATAATGACGGTTATGATGCGGGAACTGCCCAGTTCTGCTCCCTGACACCTCCGGCTGGTTATAAGGCAACAACCCTCGGTTCGGATTGTAATGATGCAGATCCCACAGTTCACACACCAATACTCTACTACAGGGATAATGATAACGATGGCTACGATGGTGGCTCTGCTGCATTCTGCCAGTCTTCACCACCAGCTGGATATAAAACAAGTACCCTTGGCAGCGATTGCAATGATAATAATGCTAATGAACATCCGGGACAAACCTGGTACATTGATTCGGACGGAGATCATTATGGCGGTTCTTCGCAAGTACAATGTGCCCGCCCGACGAAAGGCTATTTGTTGAGTGAATTGGCAGCTGGCAGCAACGGCACGGATGACTGTAATGACGCGGATCCTTCCGTTCATTATCTACAACTATATTACAAGGACAGCGATAATGACGGTTATGATGGAGGTACTGAGAAATTCTGTTCTTCCACACCACCATCAGGATATAAAGCAACAACACTCGGCAGCGATT